>VFQN01004682.1_pt1 | contig 17791 bp, 10 predicted proteins | sample 3512371 | NCBI WGS metagenome assembly VFQN01 (sample SAMN10412370, study PRJNA504923) | tailings metagenome | isolation source: Replicate 2 from Balatoc abandoned mine | place: Philippines: Itogon, Benguet | collected 2017-08-28 | reverse complement strand
TTAGGGTGGTCAGTTTGCTCCGGAATTAGGTGGTCAATTACACCGGAATCTCCACTTCTAATTCAAAGAAAGCTTCTTTTAATTCTTGTTCAATATTCGGCCATTCTGCGGTTTTTTCTGCGCTATCTAATTTTAATAGTTCTTTACGCAAGCTTTCAAGAATTTTCATTTTGCCATCAGCACTTCCTCTTTCATTTTCTAGTTGCTCTTCTAGCAATTCTAGTTGTTTGTAAACATCACTATCCTTGAGCGTTTCAGCCGTCTTTTTAGCTTTAGAAATTTCTTTCAATAGAAATTCTTCTGTTGGTGGTTCTGTTTGTTTTATTTCTATTTCTAATTCCTCAGTATGGTTTAGCACAGGAAAGTAAGCAATGAATTTCATCAGCTGGGACCGATCAACTTTAATGGTTATATCTACATTACTTCCCACTGGCAGCAAAGCAGGCATTTTTTCACCAGTAATAATCACTTCTGTTATAAAATTGTTCAATACTGGATTTGTTCCTTCTGCATTAAACTCTCCTTGGTAAATAGGAATTCGAATTACATCCTTAGCCATTCCTGGTCTGATTAAACTTCTTGTTTTCAAACCGTTTTCCACACCGATAGCTGGAACTTTTTTACTTTTCTCTAGGCCTTTGACAGGCAGAAATAAATCTTTTCCATCTGAATGAAAAAACTTAGCTATCCCAATATGATAGGGCAATACCTGCATACCATCAAGGCCTCCTATCCCTTGTAAAATGCTAAATTGGTTTGGTTGACATTCTAATCTATTACCAGCCTCATCATAAACTTCTATCTCAAAGGAATTTGAGCGCCCTTCAATTAAATGTAAATCAACTATAGTTGCTTTTTCACCAATTAACTTTTTCCCGCTTGACCAAGCTCCGTCAAATCTTACTATATCTGCATAAATTTTTTCTGGATAAATTCCCGTTGTTTTTTCTTTAAGGACTTTTAGGCTTACCATTTCATCTATTTCAACTGTAGTAGCCTCATATTTAACATCAAGTTGAAGTTTGGTTTTATCTCTTGTTTTTTCTTTTACTTCTTCTGAAACTGAAATTGTAGAAGCAAATAAAGCCGCACCCTTAGCAACAACGGTCATTGGGTCTACAGACGTATCAACTTTATCAGCTATTTGCTCCTTAAGCATTCTACGGAGTATTGGTGAATATGTAGGTCCGCCAACCAATATCAATGAGCTAAGGTCAGAGCCTTTTAAATTATTACGTTTCAATAACTCGTTAGTAATATCGATAGCTTTCTGAAATATAGGCGATAGAGCCCTTTCCATATCTTTTTGAGTTACCAGAACATCGATTTCAGGTTCTTCACCATTCTCATCTTCAAAGGGTAAATCACCTAGGTTTGAAAGAATATTATGTGTGTCTTTAAATGATAATTGAATTTTTGCTTCTTCAGCATACGCTTTCAGCGCATACCTTAATACTTCCTTTTGAGTTGAGTCAGCTAAAATCTTTTCAATCGCAAAATTTTGTTGAAGATTCGGTATTAAAATTTGATCAACTATTGCATCGTCTAAATTTTTACCACCAAGCCAATTATCGCCATCAGTATCTTTAACAGTTAATATACCTTCTTCTGATTTCAGGATTGCAGCATCAAATGTACCTCCTCCAAAATCAAAAACTAACCAAAAGCCATCTTTCTTTTTTGAATCTAATCCATAAGCAGTAGCTGCAGCAACGGGTTCTTGAAGAAGTTCGATATGCTTAAATCCCGCAAGTTTAGCAGCTTGCATTGTAGCTTCATTTTGTGGATTTAGAAACTTTGCAGGTACTGTAATTACAATAGATGAGAGGCTTTCATCGTGGATAAAGGATTTAAGCTTTTTCAAAATCTCAGCAGATAATTCCTCCGATGAAAACTCTTTATTCATATTAGGACACTCATATTTATGAGTTGTTCCCATAGTTCTCTTAAATTCTAAGAATGTATTTGTTTTACCCTTCTCAAGAGTTTTTAGTGCTCTAACATTATCATTTCTCATGACATTAAAGGCTGTATCACCTACCAGAATATCTTGCCTTTTATTAAAATGAACACAAGAAGGCATCGTGTCCTTTAACGTGTCGGATTTTTTAATAGTAGGTACTCCATTTTCCATTCTAGCTATTGCCGAATTAGTTGTTCCTAAGTCAATCCCGTAATCAATTTTATTTCGCATCAGTTGAAGTATTTAGATGTTTTAATATCCTTTTGAAGTTTCAATTTGAGCTGTTTGAATCATTTTGTCATTATAATTTACTTGTGGTATTAGAACTTTGGTAATTACTTCTGAGTCTTTATCAAGGTTTTCATCCGGAATTGTACTATTTACAATTACTTTCATTCCTTCATGAAATTGTTTACCTAAGAGCTCCGGCATTTCATACCCATTTGCAGAAAGATTGTCTTTTAGTTTTCCGACTGACGCCTGTAATTGCTTTAATCCTTTAGTTTTTGAATCCATCAATTTGATATTTCTCTCAATTAAATTGATTTCACTTGCAACTTTCAAAGCCAATGAATGATCAGGCTCCACGTTTGGTGTAGCTTGTAAAATAGTTTTCTGTTGTTCTATTAAATGCAACTGAGAATCCATCAATTCAGTTTGCTTACCGAATTCTTTCACCAAACTCTCCTCTATGGAAGATTTTGTTTTACTTAACTGGTCGATGAAATCTGTTTTATCATTTTTCTGTCTTTTACTTAAGAGCCAATATAAAGTTCCTGAGAGCAATACTGCTAAAAGCACTCCAATTATCCCATAAAGAGAGTTTTTACTTAGTGAATCCTGAACTTCTATTATTTTACCTTCGTTCTTTTTTCCGGTGTTCTCAATTTCTATTCCAAGCTGATTTGCTGTTTGATCAATAGCGTCTGTATTTTCTTTAATCTTTCGCTTTAATACTTCAATACTATCATTAGAGGATTTAAGTTTGGTATATAATACTCCGATTTCAGTTTTTCGGTTTGTGCTTTCAATTTGAAGCTTTTGAACTTTTTCTGTTAAAGAATTGATTTCTCGTTGTAGGCCTTCTTGTGTTACTTGAGCAGATAAACCAAAAGTGGTGAACAGAAAAAATGCGATTGTAATTGTATGTTTCATTATTTTATTTATTAAATTTTAAACCTATTCCTATACCAATGAATCCTGTTACTATACAACCAACACCCAATTCTGTCGCTAAGCCTATTACTACACCTACCAATCCTAATATCCACCAAGCATTTTCAGCAAAGCTAAATTCACTTTGAGAGCTTGAGTAAGATGGTGAACTTGAGCTTGAGAGTGTTGACGGACTTTCTGTTGTCCAAAATCGGATATAACTAATCTTTGTATTACGATACCCGATTAGTTTAGACATTACAAAATCAACCAAAGTTTTGTACTCATTTAATTTCGCAGCATTACTGCTTTTTTGAATTTTATTTATACTCTTCACTGGAATTACTTCTTGAATTAAAGCAACCACTTTATCCCAGTCTAACGAGTTTGCGATCATTTCATTTACTTTACTCCAATTGATCGTTTGGCGAGGACCCAAAGGCATCGAATTAACCTGCTGCCGTATTTTTGCCTCATTAGAAACATAAGCATCTTTAATAGATTTTAATACTTGTATAGCTTGTAAAATCTCCTTATCTTTTAATTCTTCAAGCGTATCTAAAGTATCAAGAATTCTATCTTTTGTTAACTTGCCAATAGCAATTGTTTTCGCTGATATAGCCAGATTATAAGCCGGATCAAAATAATCATCATCAAGCTCATTTTCTTGATGGTAGTTAAAATAATCAATACTACATTGTAAAACCTCATTAGCTACTTTGTCTGCAATAGACGAGTATTTAATGTTACTAACTCCTAAGATTGATTTTAATTGATCTAGGTTATTTGCGGTTTGTTTGTGAAGCGCCAAACCTATATTTATTGCGTTTGATTTATTTGAATTTCGTTTTACTTTTGATTCTTCTATTTTCTTTTCTATTTGTTCGATTGGCTTCAAAACAAAGCCATTTAAAAAATCTTCTTTTGCTGAAAAATTTTGTTTCTGTAGAATTTCAAGAAGTTTTGTTGATGTTATCCCTCCGCTCGTTTCTATTTCAGCTTGTAATTGATTTAAAAACAGAAGCTGTAATTCCTTCTTTGTGGTTTTATAGGTTTCATCTGTCGCTAAAGCTTTGAATTCTTTAATGTAATCACTTTCTAGAAATTGAAGTTTTAATGAAATACCTTGTTCTATAAACTCAGCAGAGTTTGTAACTTTCAAAATCCCACTTAAATACAGTGTTCCTAAATTATTATATGCAGACGCATTACGTTGAGAAACCACGCCGCTAGATATGAGCCGTGTCCATATACTCAAAACCTGATCTAAATCGGCTTCTTTAAGGGCTTCGAATGCTGGTTCATCTGTAATTGGATTTCCTTTGTAAAACCAGAAAAGGGCCGCCATTATTTTATCACCGTCAAGATTCAGCTTTGAAGTAGCTTCATTTACGTTATCTAGGGTCCTGTGTATAGGACCAAGTGAGGGGAAACTAAAATCATCTTGTGGTTCTTGTTCAGCTTCAATAAATTGTCGTAATCGACGTACTTGTCGTTCTTGTTCTTTTGCAGTGGCTCCAACAAGCAGTCCAACTGTCCTATATGGGTTATTTTGAATTATACGCATCTGTCATTTTAGTTTAGAACTAAATATTTTTCCCATGCATTGGCATTACTAGTTAATAGCTAATGATGCCATACACCATAGCTGACTTTTTATAAAGTCATTATATATTAAAAAGATTGCAGGCTAATTCAGAAACATGGCGATGGGGGCGCCTTCTTAAACACAAAAAGCCTAAGACATTAACAAGATAGTAAAATTTTTATATTACACAACTTCACCTTCGTTAATTTCTTCTTCATCTCTATTGATTTGATTATATCTCAATAGAGTTTCCAACAAAGAAAATAGGATTTTTTTGTCTGTTTTTATGCTTTTTAGGGAGGGGTGATTAAAGGAAATCGTTACAATAATTAAATATTTCTAAGCTTAACAGTATTGGGTTCAACCCATTCAAATAAATGCTGGTATCTGCCACTACTAAGTTTCGTTCTTTGCATTACCTGATACGATGGCAAATCGGTATTATCTTTTCTTTTATAAAGATCCCGACGATTAATTTCGTCAGCAATCTCCTCGATTGTAGCAGTTCTGTTATCTTTTGATAAAAGAACAACTGCGATTGCTTCATGGAGGAATAGATTAGGCATTGTATTAGTCATTAAATTTCAGGTAGCTTTAATGGTAATTTATAAAACGCCGTAAACCCTTCAATAGGTACTTCTGTATTTTTTGACATGTCTTCATCAGCATCTTGATCGGGATAAATAATTAGACATTTTACAAGTGTTTCATCCTGCTTTTGTTTATCAAAAAAGCCAAGCTTTTCTAAAACATTTCGATCTCTAGCATAACCGCTAAGCTGTCTGATATCATTTACAATTGCATCTCTTTTCCATTGATCAATTCCTTTAATACTTTCCTTATGATAGGTTTTATACTTTGCGTCAGCTATTATTTTACTATTGCAAAGTAAAAAGTCTGGTTGGCCATAATTTACCTGAGATTGAAAAAGAATTTGCTCATGATATTTATCCTTCAATATACCCAGTACATACAACTCAAACAACTTGCTCATATCAATCCAAAAAGGTGGCACTTTCGTTCTTCCTACTAAGTGCGTATTTGTAATATTATATCCAAAACGTTTTAGTATAAGTTGAGCCAGCTCAATACCTTTTTTATACTCCTTATAAAACGGGTTATTACGAAAATGCTTTATTTCAAAGCCACTAATATCGTCACTCACCTCTTCAAATGCAGGAGAAATAAAATGATAAACGTCCTTGAGATAAGGATTCGAACCTGGTATTTTTAATTCTGCTAAATATTTATTAGAAAACGTTAATGCCTTTTTAAGCAACTTATTTTCAGGAATATCGGCACCAAACTTGTCGTATGCACAAGTAGTATAAAGTGTTTTATTTTTTAGTAAGTTCTCTTTAATTGTTTTAGCGACTAATACTTTTCCCTTTACCCTGCCATAAATATTATCTTCCTTTCGATAGTAACCTTTTTTTAACCCTCTGCGCACAATATCTTTTACTATTTGTAAAAATTGTAATACCAATAAAGGAGTAATTAAATCCTGATGCTCTTCTATTTCAATGAAGGTTTCTTCAATTTTCAGTTCAAATAGTGTATCAGTATGATTTCTTATCTCTTGATGTTTTAAAGCATCAAACAGCATTTTTAGATAGTTGGCCTGTTTACTTCGCTCGTTTAACTTAGGCTGAACATATACAGCCAGCTCGTCTTTTTGCACCCAGTCAACACCGATATAGTAGCCGGTATAAACTTTGCGATCAACCGGATTGATAGCAAAACATATTGAATCTGCTTTACCCATAAATAATATTGGAGGTGGTAGCACAAAAAGCTTGTCTTCGGAAACAAACTCATCTTTGTGATACCATCCATGATGCTCTGTAAAATGCTTTCCTTTATTTGATCTGAGAAAGTTCACTTATGACTGATTTTACTGTCTCTGTTTCCAATAATATACCATCCTTCACATACTCTTGAAGTATGGGAAGTACTTCGTAACATAATTTTTGCTTAAGCATCTTTTGTCGCTCCTCCTGAGTAAAGATTTGCCCATCCGTTTTACTATCAGGAATAATAAAATAACTGTGTCCTAACCATACATCTTGGGGTCGAAAATCTGGCGCTAAACTCTCTGAGCGTTCTAATTTTAAATTAGACCAATTAATACCATCAAAATTTTTAATGAATAACTCTGAAACTTTCTTGAAATAGGGTACTGCAATATCTGCAACCGGCTCTTTAGAAGGCAATAATTCAACAAATGCAAATCTGCGTCTGATCGCATAATCAATATGTCCGACACTTCGATCGGCAGTATTCATAGTACCAATAATAAATAGATTAGAAGGCAGTATCAGTTTGTTGTCACCATCAATAGCATAAATACTCTCAACAGCTTCATCCCTGTACTCAAGCGCATAAATCAACTCTCCCAGCACCGACGGAAGGTTTGCTCGGTTTATCTCATCAATAACCAATACATAGTTTTTTAAATTTGTTTTTTCAGATGATTCTTGAAATTGATTTTTTTCTAAAAATATTCTTAATAAGGAAAGATAATAAGTTGATCTATAATGAGCATGTATTGACAACTCTTTATCTATTTTACTCTGATCAACTTTTAATTCACCAACCAAAACAGAAAAAACTAATTTTTTAAAATCAGAGTAGTTGATTCTCGAATGAACTTTCCAATTTTTCCCATATTTGAAACAATCAGATTGTACCTCAAACAATCCAATATCACCTGAAAGATTTAGTTCATTTTGCTCAACATAATTCTCAATTTCAGCCCTAAACTCATCAAACCTTTCATTAACCCATCTTTCTTTTTGTATATATAAATTGTCTTCTTGAGACATTTTTAAATTCTCCATTGCTTCCTTTGCAAATTCTCCAAGCACTTTATTTACACTTCGATATTCAATTCTATCACCACTAGACTCTGCAACGATACCTCTTACAAAATCCTCATAATTATAACTTGGATGAAACTGAACAATTTTATATTGATCGTTGGAAAATATATTATTATAAATAAATTTTGCTACCGCTGCTTCATAAGCATCACCTCCTATAGTACCGCCATCCCATTTTTTCTGTTTGAAAGCTTCTATTATTTTTTTAAAACTTGGGCTTTGTAATGTGCCGCTTTGTAATCTTAAGTTTACAGCAGTAGGCGTAATACTTTCAACAGTATATGTCGTATAGTCTGTAATACTATTAATCTTTAATAGCGGTTTAATTATTGAACTAATCTGAATTTCAGAAATTTCATTTGGCATACAAAGATCTTTAGCTATCTGTTTAGCTAATCTTGTTTTGCCAGTACCGGGAGGGCCTTGAAGAATAACCTGTTTCTTAGCCTTTAACAACTCCATCAATTTCATATTTCTAATACTTTTAAGTTCATTCACTAATTGTGAAATTCCAAGGGCTGCTCCAGTTTCTATAAATAATACGCGATTATTTTTATCAAACTCTACAAACTCGCTAACTACACTTTCATAAGTTGCCCCTTCTAGGTCAATTTCATACCATGATTTTTTACTCGCCTCTATTGATTGACTTTCATTTTGATATTGCTTATAACCCATCATATGAAAGTGTAAAGAATCTGAAAGACCTATTATATAACAAAACTTGTCATAACAAGCTTCATAGTACTCACTTGGATAAATTCTTGCCCATTGGTAATCACGAAATTCAAACACTCCTTGACCAGCTTGTTTTCTAGGGTCTTTTCGAATAGTATAATTAAATCCTTTAAGTGCTAGTTGTTTACATAGGTAATCTAGTTTTTCGTATATCTTCTTTAATTCGTTATGTTTATCCTCTTCATATTCCCGACCAGAATATTGCTGAATTAGATTAAGGTCTGATTGCTGAATAAACTCCATTAGTCTAAAATTATTATCCTATTATAATGACTACTTTCTTAAAATTTGAAGAAAATACTTTTTATATATCTGCTTTGCAACTGCCGAGTATGGTGCATCTGGCTTACAATAAGATTTAAGTAAATCTATTTCTCTTTTAACAATGATTGTATATTTAGCCTTTTGCCTAAAAGAAGTGGTATTATCCAAAATCTCTATTGCTTCCTCTATTCTTTTGATTTGTAAATAACAGTTTGTTATCACCTTTTTTCGCTCATGTACTAAGTACATCCGATCTAACCCATATATATTAATTGATTTTTCTGCCATTAATATTTCAAAAGGATCTTTACTTCGGGCCTTGATTATGCCTTGAGTTACGTCAAATACAAATAGTTTTTCAGGTTCATCAACAGTGGGGTTTACTAAAAGCCTGTATTTTTCCTCATTCGCGAATTTTGAACGGGGGGATTTCAAATGTTTTGTTGGATCTGATAAAGGAAAATAATCCCATTTTCCCATTACCTTTTTGGTTCCACCAGCTATAACGTGAGTTGCTGGTGAATTACAATTTTTACACGCCAACAATAAATTATTCCAATCTGCAGCCAGCCAATAATAAGCGGGTTTTATTTCTTTGACTTTATCTTCTTTGGGGTATTTTATTGAAGATTTGGGCCTGAAGTGTTCTACATCACCAGGATATATATGAAGTATTTTACTTTCGCAATATGCGCATTTACCATTAAAGAGTTTGATTAACGCTTCCTTTATCTCGGACTGCTTATAAGCCTTAAATTCAAATTTCCCTTTTGGCCTACTTTTTGAAAAATGCTTGATAGAAGCTGCTTTTTCTTTTTTTCCCTTAGAATTTCTATCAGCCAAACATTCAGGAACTTTAACTTTATTTCTGTTTATAAAAATCATAGATTTTCATTATCGTTTAACAGAGTAGTTAATACATCAACAGTTGCCTTTTTAAGCTTATCCCTTTCTAACAACTTCCCCGTTAGATATTGCTTAGCAATCACTTCGTCAGCAGCAAACATTGCTAATTCATCTCGCAGCGAGTCTCCGATTTGCCTTTTTGATATTATTTTGATTTGCAAATCTTGTAACCTATTTGTTTGGACTTCACTGAGCTTTGTTTTGGATAATAAGTCATAGTATACATTAAAATCTTGTTCATCTTCGGGATCAATCGTACTATTTAATCCAAAAAATTCTGAGGTCAAAATTTGCTCAGCTTTAAGACCTTCAATACTTGGTAGCTCTGTAATACATTTTATTCCACCACTTTTATTCGCTTTAATTAACACTATTTCGCCATCATATAACCCTTTTAAACAAAGAGGATCATGCGTTGTCGCAAAGACCTGAATTTTGGGAAATGCTAACCGGAAACTTTTTACATATTTAAGTTTCCAAGTTGGGTGAAGGTGTAGTTCTAGTTCGTCAATTAAAACTATGCCACTGATTTCATCAAATCCAGAAGTACTTTTTCGGAGGGCTGCCATTATATTTACAATGACAGCTATCGCAGATTTATAGCCATCACTTAAGGTTTCTAAATTATGGGCACGACTTCCTTTTGAAATAAAGATCTGATTTTGTTTTCTGTGTATTCGCCATCCTCTTCCAAAACCTAATGCCTTAAGCAATATTGCTCCGGCATTAACAAATAGCTCTTTTGTAAGACCCAACAACCATTGTTCAGGATTAGATATCCCAACGGTATGATCAAAAAGATTACCAATTTTAATAAACTTTCTATTTTCCTCCGACTTAAGGTTCTTTTGCCTAAAAATTCTCGTAGAACCAAAACCAATTACATAGTTAGGAACACTCTTAAAATTTGATTCAATCTTTGAAGATGTTTTTTTAAAATTAATTTTAAGCTGTCCAAATTCATCATCAGTATTGACTATTACGAATCCCGTTTTAGCCGAATTGTTTATTATGCTATTACCCGAAGCTAAAGTATTAATATAGTTTTCATCTGATAAAGCCAAACTAATTGCTTGCAGCATGGAGGACTTACCTACCCCATTTTCACCAAGAAATACAGTCCAAGGTGCTTTGTTTTGTTTTGCGGCATTATCAGAAACTGTTAGTTTAAGATTTTTTATTCGCTTGAAGTTTTTAATTTCAAAAGAGGAGACATAAGAGTTCATAACTCCATATTTTGAAAACCTAATATTGCGAGTTGTATTAACTTTCTTATTGTGCCGATTATTTACTAAATACCTTCTGAGCCCCAAATAGTCAAGCTGAGAATTTTTGTCATATATTTCACGGAGTAAATTAGAAGAATTGTTTGAAGTACGTAGAACTTTACGCTGTTCTTCTAAAATTACTTTTCTAGCCCTCAATAAATGAGGTCTATTCAATTTTAAAATATCAATTGTGATTTTACCTCTTTCGGAAAGAGGTAGAATATGGCCGCTTTTATCATAAGTAAAGTGCTTTTCAGGAAAGTCATTACATGGATCTATTAGTAGATATTCTTCCTTTAATAATTCATCATAATGAGTTCCAATTTTCACCCTTTTTCCTTCTACAGGAAACCATGAGGCTTTATTGCGGTTGCAGGTCGTACATACATGGTAAAGGTTTCTCCATTCAAACTCAAGCCACCAATAATGCTCAAAGGAAAATTCACCATTTAGACCCCGCGCACTTGACTTAGGTCTAAAATGTTCTAATTCACCTTCCGTTCTCGATTCGCAATAGGCACATTTATAATTAAAGTCTACTGCAAGCTTATTTTTAAGAGCTCTCAAAATCTCATTGCGAAGTTGTTGAATTTTTGGGCCCCCAATTTTTGTCCTATACACTTTGTTAAGTCTACGAACTTCTGCCTCCTCTCTAGCAATTTTCAAGAGTATGTCAACTTCCTTTTGGAAAGAAGAATTAAGAAATATTTCAGGTGGCGGTTTTCTTTCTATTCTTATCATAAATCAAGCTTATATTGAATTGATGATTCATTTAATTCGTTGCGTGCTTCATCATTTTCTATATAACTATTTTTCTTTCCTCCTTTCTTCTCCCACAACCCCGCCTTCACTTCCTCCTCATGTATTTTATGGTTGAGTTCCAATAACCGTTTCAGTACTTCTTTCCTAGCATCAGGATGAATGGTAAATCTTACACGATCATTCTCCGGCAGGTAATCTACTTCGTAGAAATCATGGCGGAGGTCAATATCATGCCACCCATAAGCATCCAGCACCGCCTCATCCATTTGCACATGCAGCTCACGGAGTTTGCGGAGGCCTTGTATTGCTTCATTAAAGGAAATGGTATTAGGTGTTTTTTCTAAATGCTTTTGCAGGGCGACTATCTGTTTGTCTTTCTCGTTTACTCCTTGTGCCGTGATAGCATTGCTGTGAAACAAATTATAGGTTTTGGTGAGCCCTAATTGCATACCCAGCATTAGCTGCCTGCGGTGTTCGTAGTAGGCTACCCCAATTGATTTTAATTGTTGCTTTTGTTGAGGGGTAATATTTTGTGGAAATGGAAAAGTTTCGAAGCAATCCGAAGGGTTTAATCGAATCGTACTACTTCCCATTGTTGCACTATTCTTCCAAACCCATTCATTCATAACAGTTGAGCTAAATACTGTAAAATATAAATAGTCAGAATATGGAAATACGGTAAGATCTTGAGTATAAATTATATTGTTGGGGGCAAAATAATATGAGCCATACTTTGTTGTTTTTGCAACTACTAAAACTTGATGTAATTTTTTTATTGATTCATATAATGCAGGTCTTTTATCTGCATATAACCACCATTTTTCTGGTAAAGGCTTTCTTAAAGCATATTCACCTATAATTTCATTTCCATCTTTGTCAATCGCCCAACGTTGTCGTTCTGGTTTAACCAATCGTTCAATTACTCCATAACAATCAGAATAAGCCTTCGCCTTATCCTCTTCCCAATCAAAGAAATTAATAACCCAACGGCTTGGGCTTTGATCGGGATTATTATTCAAATCGTCGCCATTTAGGTATGGAAATAAAACATCTTTATTTTTTGGATCTTTTGCAATTAAAGCCTCGGCCTGATTTTCCTCTGTTACAAATCCCTTTCCTAAAACAATACTTCCTTGAAAACTTTTCCCTTCATTTCCTTTTAGCCTAAAGGGACTTCCTATTGAAATTGCATCGTCCAAATAGGATGTTATTATTTCAACTTTTTCTCCGGATAAGTAAAAATCTCTTTTCCAAATTTGCTTCGTAATAGTAACCAATGCTACTTCAACGGCAGCAATACCTGGCCATCTCATACTTTTTACAGCATGATTAATTGTCCCGCCTTGCCTTAAAATAAAATCTAATCCGTCCACCCGAGCGTTACCTTGTGCTATAGTATTTGTTGAAATCAAAGATTGAAATCCTCCATTCTTAATGATCGCAAAAACTCTTCTAAAAAAATATGTAACTAAATCAACTGCTCCAATTGGCGTAAATTGGTATTTAATAGCTTCTAAAAAAGCATCGCCGAAAGTTCCTGATAGTTTTCGATTGCCTAAAAAAGGAGGATTACCCAACACACAATCGAACCCGCCTTCAATAAACACTTCTGGAAATTCAATAAACCAATGAAAAAAACGCTGCTCTTGGGCAACTGCCTTTGCTTTGGCAGTTTTAGGTAATTGCCAGCCTTTGTAACCGCTCAGAATCAAGCGATAGTCGGCATCGGTCATCAAATATTCCTTATTAGCTTCGGTTTTAGGTATAAAAAATTGCGCTACCTGTACATCGGCCATCACTTTTAAGAAAGAGAAGCCTTTACCATCTATAAACTTTTTGTAGGCTTTCGCCTTGCGTTCAATTTCTTCGGGTGTGGTTTCGGTCAATTGGCTAAAGGTTTTGTATTCAGCCATTGCTTCCTGCACCAAGCTTTCGGTACTTGTTTCAAACTCCGCTTTCAGCTGCAAGGCCTTTGCGGCTCTTTCCTTGCGCTCCTTTACGTTTTTATCCCGCCATGTTTTGGCAATATCTTTATCATCACCGGGTAGGGTTTTAAAGGCTTCATCGGCTATGCCGTTTTCTAGTTCGTTTCGGTGTGCAAGGCCCACAATGGCATCGCCACATTTAATGTGGTGGTCTAAAAAGTTCAGGGGTTCACCGGGGTTGTAGGCTTCAAGCCACAAGGCAATTTTACATAGCTCCACAGCCAATGGGTTTTTATCTACCCCATAAATGCAGTTTCGCACCACATCCTTCATGGCTCTGCGAATGGCCACCGGGTTGGGTTGTTCTTCATCGGTTTGCACACGGGCAATTTCCAGCGATAACCTACGAGCTGCACTCAACAAAATGTGACCACTGCCGCAAGCTACATCTGCAATTTTTAAATTGAGCAGCGATTGTACAGTGGTTTCCTTTGTTGCTTTCTTCTGCTGATAGGGTTTTATTCTATCCTCAATTAAATACTCTAAAGAATGTTTGATGAGAGGTTGTACCAATTCTTCCGGTGTATAGTGACTGCCGCTTTTGCCCCGTTCGTTGCTGGTATCAAAGCTGCAGCTGTATTGATCGCTGCCTTCAACCTTTTTTACCTCCAGTTTCAGTTCCAGCAGGCCTTCGTACACTGAGCCAAATTCTTCTACATCCAGTCCGCCATAGTTTACGGCTATTAATACGCCATTTTCATTTTCAAAATAGCTGAGGGATTTGATGATGTTGAGCAAAACGGCATTGCTCAGGTAACACTGGTGCAGGTCGTAACCATTGCCACTAATGGCATGGTAGCCAAACAAATCGCCTTGCAGGGCCATGATACCCAGCTTTTCGCCAATCTCCTTTTTCTCAAACAAAGAGAAGGTGCTGATTAAGCCCTGCCATAAATCGTAATGGCGGCCGGCTTCGGGTGGTAATAATTTCTTAGCCAGTTTGCGTAAGCGAAGCAGGCTATAATAGTTGAAATAGATTTGATTAAAGCGTTTGGCTTCGGGGGTTTTATTGTCGGCATACACCAGGTTGCGTTCTTCAATTACAAACAGAAACAGCAGCCTGTAAATGATGCGTAACTGGTGGCGATAATATTCATCGACACTGAAGTTGCCGGATGCAACGGCTTCTCTTAATGCCGCATTGTTGGGATGATTGATAAAGCCGTTAGCTAAACTCCTGATGGCTTCTTTTACAGCATCGCCCAGTTTGCTGCGGATGGTACTGCCAGCTTCCAAGCCTTCCTGATGGTATTTCTCAATGATGCTTTCTACCCCGCCATCTATCTTTTTCGGCATACGGCTGGCGTGGAGCACCCGGTAGAGAATCACGAAATCGGAATACAGATCCTCTTCCATCATCTTCTCCAAGTTAAACTCTACATAGCTTAACCGGGTAATGCGGCTGGCATCTCGAAGCAAACGTAACTGGCGGCCATTGGTAACCATGCCATACAGGTGCTCGCTGTAATTAAGGTATTCCTGCAGCATCGCATGGGGCGAAACACGGAGTTGTTTATTCTCCGGTCGTTTGTCCAGCGATTCGTGGTAACCACCTACATACACAGGAAAGCCATCGAGGTTACTATCCCGGTATCCAATAGGAAATAATTTGCCATTTAGTTCCTCAGATTGGCGATTGAATGTGAGGTTGTACCCCAGATTGGTAAGCAATGGAGAAATCCAGAAATTACGTGTTTCTGTTGTTCCGGTTTCACCCTCTTTCAGTCGGGCTAGCTTGCTTTTATAAATGGTCCATTGCCCTTTGGCTTCCTGCCATGCCAGGCTGATTTCATCCTTGAGTTTGCCATTGGTTAAATCAGGATGAAAATCTTTACCCTGCTGAAACGAGGCCTGCTCACTGCGGATTTTAGCCAGCAGATCAGTGGATAGGATGGAACCTTGTATGTCTATGGATGGGAAATTCATGTCAATTACGAGTTGTCAATTACGAATTACGAGATTTAAGAGTGACCTGAATTTTGCCTAATATTTTACAGAGTTCTTCGGCATCGGTTAGCATACTTTCAGCTTCGGACTGAGTTAAGTAATCAGTGGCTTGAAGTAACCTTAACCAATACATTGTTTCTCTGGCTTCTTTATATGCAATGGAAAGCTTTGATAGGAAATCCTTGTCTGACTGACCACCGATGCTTTCTTCTACATTTGCTCCGATAGATGTTGCACACCTCAGAAACTGTTTTGACAGAACAAATTCTCGTTTCTCTTCCTGTAAATATTTATACAGCTTTACAGCCCTTACTGCAAAAGCAAATGATTTCTGTTGTATAACATTATTCCCTTTCATCCCTTTCGTAATTCGTAATTTTTAATTGTCAATTGATTTTCGGGTTAGGAATTAAAACATAGACCCCTAAAATATCAGGAGGCAAAACAGGTGTTACCGCTTCAAACCTTTTCGCACCGATGTACTTTGCAAAACGGGTATGTGCATTTACCAATTCATCAGAACGCATTTCTACCACCTTGATGAAATCGGGGTGCAGTTGTTTGAAATGCTCCAGTTCGTTTTCAAAAATGATTTCCTGCCGTTCGTTGCTGATATCTAAGGCGTTTGAAGTGTGTAATAACTCTTTGCAACGCTCAATATCCAATGCATTGATGCCATCCGGTGTTTGCTCGTATCCCCAAAGGAACATTTCTTCTGATACCATTTCGTGTTGTTTACTAACTTCACGGATCACATTGCGAACACGGAATTGTATCAAGGTTGTTTGTGTGTCCACTGCGTCTGTTCTGAATACAGAAGCCCGTGCTGCTTTATTTCCCTTTCTTTCTTTATCAAGAGAATTAGCAATAATGCGATGGCACAACTGCTCTACAAATCGGTGATTCCGACCGATGTAACGGAAGCCTTGCGGAGTGGGTGACTGGAATGAAATATGAATTGTGGAGCCCTGACCCAAAGCTGAGGTCATCCAATCATCCATATTCATTTTTTTGAAGATGTAGCCACCTTCAACCTTTTCAAAACTTGCACCCAATAGTTTGGATGCTGCAATAACAAAGGCTTCCAAAGTAGCCACATCGCCAATGGCTTCATCCACTTCATGAAGGTCTTTCTTCACTTCTTCAGGCATAATGCTTTCATGGGCAAAAATGGAACGGATTTTTTCAGCCTTTTCCCTTGCAGCTTCAATCTCATTGGTAATCTCTGCATCCAATTCGTCCAACTCTGGGCTTGCACCAAAATCAAGTCGCATTTGTTTGGCAAAACGATTTTGGGCTTTATCAGGATTTAAAAGCACTTCTTTCAAGACCTTGTCCATCACAGAACGATTGTCATCTGCCAGTGCAATACTTACACCTGAAGTATTTTGTATGCGTTGAATTTTCTCGATGATGATTTTTAACACCACAACATCAATAGGATTGTCCTCACCAAAAAGCACCTTAACATCAATAGTATTTTGATGATTGCCGTTTTTATCAATCCAGCCAGGTTGTCCATATCTGTCCACACGACCTTCTCTTTGCTCCAAGCGGTTGGGATTCCAAGGTAAATCGTAATGCAGGATAGCATTGAATTTATCTTGCAGGTTGATGCCCTCACTCAAACAATCCGTAGCCACCAACACTCTTCGCTGACTTTTGGCCATTTCATCAATTTTCTCCCTGCGTTCTTCATCGCTTAGTTCACTGGTGATGGCCCGAACATCCACATCTTTTGGCAGGTGCTCTTTCAGAATTTTGGCTACATATTGAGCTGTTGCTATGAAGCGGCAAAACACAATAGGACTTTGACCTTTGGTAATCCAAAGTTTGATTTGTTCTGCACAGCGTTTTACTTTTTGATCTTTTTCAATGCTCGTTAACTCAGCCGCCTTTTGAGCAAGGCGGTGCAATACATTCCACTCAGAATCGGTAAGCTCGGCACGGTCAATAATTTCAACCTGCTCTGTATCGCTTTGTTCATCCCATTTTTCTACAATAGGATTTTCTCTTACCTCTTCTGCCGTCACTTCATCCTGCTCGGTAAGTCTGGATTTCCTTTTTTGCAACATTTCAAATCCAGCAGCCGGGCTACTCATCACACCTCGTAACAATGAAAGGGCAGCAAAGTATTTTATTCGTGCTTTGTTTTCCGTAACACCATCCGTACTTATTCCTCTTGCAAATTTTAATACATCCTGATAGAGCCTGTAATAATCTGATGATGCAGAAAGGGCATAGGGTAATTCTTCAGTAGTTCGTTTTGGGAAAATATTTTTACCCTCTTCCCATGCTTCAATATTCTTACGCTTACGTTGAATGAAATGGGC
>VFQN01004681.1_pt1 | contig 17791 bp, 20 predicted proteins | sample 3512371 | NCBI WGS metagenome assembly VFQN01 (sample SAMN10412370, study PRJNA504923) | tailings metagenome | isolation source: Replicate 2 from Balatoc abandoned mine | place: Philippines: Itogon, Benguet | collected 2017-08-28 | reverse complement strand
CCGTGTCTTTCGGATAGGGGCCCCAATGACTTTCGGAGAAAATCAGCCCAAAATGCGCCTGCTTCGAATCATCCGATGAAGATAGGAACGCTGACCAGTACGCTTTGGGCTAGCCCTTGTCCGTGATGCCTCACGCAGCCTCACTTCAGAAGTAACAGCAACCCGTAAGCGAGCTTTTGCCTTGACATACCCTCCGTACACAAGCACAGTCGGTAAGAGTACTGAGGAACGTTACTGTGTTCGTTGGTTCAGCTGGCAACTTGATGACCTAGGCACACGTACAAACCGCAAGGCTCATCATTCCACACCGCAGCACGCAGGGTCCTTCGCGGCACTCCGTGGCAATGCCACAACTGTGCGCAGCACGGAACGCCAACACAGCCAATCGACAAGCCAGTGCTTGCAACGACCTCACCCATGTGCATACCGGTAATGCGGCTCTAGTGCTAGTATCGCCGCTCTCCGTCAGGACGCTGCCACCGTCACCGGCCCCAACATGGCCAACCTGCCACCACCTCAAGCGTGGCTCCGCCCTGCCTTGCCTGCAGCCGTCGCAGCCTTACCCCCCGGCTTGCCTTGCCGACCGCCAGCCTTGGGCCCCTGGGCCCCCTTCCCCACACCCCCTGCCGCACCGGCCTTCCCCTTTGGCCCAGCCCCTGCCGGAGACTGCTTCTTGGCAGCAGGCGCCCCATCCGCTGGCCGGTCAGCCCCCGCCGGCCGTTTCCCACCCTTGGGTCCTGCAGCTGCAGGCGCCTGCTGCTCTGCCCCTTGCCCCTTCTTGCCCGCAGCCTTCTGCCCCCCTGCCGAGGCCCCTGGAGCCCCACCGTCGCCAGCTGATGCCTTCGCCTGCGCCTTGGCGGCCCCTGCCGCGTTGGCCGCCGGCGCGGCGCCACCGCCCGGCGTCCCAGCTGCACCCTTGGCGGCCCCTTTCGCCCCCGCCGCTTTAGCTCCTGCCCCCTTGTCCCCTGCGCCCCCTGCAGCTTTCCCGCCGTTTGCCTGCACCTTCTCCGGCCGCTGCTGCTGCTCTTTCCGCTGCTGCTTCTGCTGCTGCCGCTTCTCCTTCCGCTGCTGCGGGTCCACCACCGCCTTGGTCCCTTGAGGCACCTCCCCCGCCGCAATCTTGGCCTTCAGCGCCTCCCGCTCACGCTTCCCCATCTTTGTCCCCTGGCGCTTGCGCTTGTGCTCCTGCTGCCCCCGGCCCCGCCCCACAGCCGCTGCCCGCCCCCCTGCCCCCGCCGCCTGCCCCTTGGGGCCCCCAGCGTCCTGCTGCTGCCGCCGCCCTCTCCCCCCATCATGTCCCCCGTCGTCCTCCTCCTCATCGCCCTCTTCCCGCTCGTCATCTGCATCCTCGCTCGAGCCGTCTTGCTCCCGCTCTTCTTCCACCACCTGCTGCTGCTGCTGCTGCTGCTGCTGCTTCCTGCCCCTTGTCGGGACGTCCTCCTCATCCGAGTCTGAGGCCCCGTCATCAGAGCCTTCCACGGCGCCCTTCCCTCTCCCGTGTTTTCCCGTGGCCTTGTCTTGCTGCTTGCCCTTCGCCGCCTTGCCAGCCTTGCCGCCGTTGGCGGCGGCGGCGGCGGCGGCGGCTGCCCCGGGCGGCCCCACAACCGCTGCGCGCACAAAAAGATGAAGAGGGGCAGCGAGGGGCATCGGATTACCCGGTGTGCAGCCAACGTGTGCGGGGCAACGCAAGCTCGGGGGTGACGGAAAGAGTGTGAATGGCAATATTCGCAGGGAAACCAATGACAGGGGCCACGGGTTGCTTGGGTACGTAACGTTGATGCGCTGGCAGCGTGAGCTAGGAAGCTTACCGGTCCGTACAAGGACCCAACGGCACCGCAGGACATGACACCAACATGCACTTCCATCCTACACCAACCCGCTCATGTGCCGTGCCGCTGCCACATATGTGCCTGCCAATCCTGCTTTCCTGCAAACGCCCATGGCGCTTAATCCACACACTCCTGCCCGCCCAGGTGCCCTAGTGCCCCGACAACCTACACCGCCCCCCCCGTCCGCCCCCAGCACTCCTAAGGACGAGCCACGCGCCCCGCGACCCACCCGTCGCCATCCGGGCCAGCCGGGCGATGCGCTCCATCCGCTCCATGTGCGTCTCCTCCTCCTCCTTCTCAGCCTGGGCGGTGGGGTATGTGTATTAACATTTAGGCCGGTGGAACAGGTGTACTTTTCTTGTGGCGGAGATTGCCGTGCCAAGGACGTGACCACGGCCAGTCCTCACCACGTCTCTTTGTGACGAGGGCGTTTTGCGGGCTACTCACTGGCGCGTGCCTTCGCCGCCTACAACCCCTGCTGAGCCTTGGCAACGTATGCTACGTCACAACCAGCACCACCCACCTCCTGTCGTAGCTGTGTTGCCTCAGACGCTAGCACGATAGGCCCCGCCGCCTCTTTGTACTGCTTGCTGCGTCCTCTGTGCTTCTGCGGCAGGAGAATACACAGGGCAATGCACAAATTAAAATACTTGGCATGTCCAGAAATGCTTGAAAATACCTCGAGATATGCTTCTGCGGCAGTGCGGCACAGGCAGGCACCAGCCCACAACTTCCACGGGGCCAGAAATTTGGCACGTGCAACGGACTGACACGCTGCGCACTCGCTGTAGCATGCCACCATGCCGTACAGCGGCGCAGTACGCCCTCTGCAATCCCCGGCCGCGTGGGCACGGGCAACGAGCATACGAACGGACGGAGCAATCCGGTAGTGGCGATGTAGCTGCTACCGTGGTACGACACGGTGTGTCGTACATGAGGCACCGACAACAGAAGGGCCAACCTTGGGCCTGGTTGAGAGAGATATACCGACATTGTATCCAGCACCGGCAGGGCAGCCTACCAGCCATGATAGCTCAATGGAAATACTAAAAAGCTCACCTTTGACGCCACGTGTGACAGGTACACCTGGCGGTTGAGCAGTAGGGCGTCGCAGGCCAGACAGCGCAGCGGGATGCCCTGCGGGGCGGCGGGGAGCAAGCAGCACTAACATGTGTCCGCATCCCAGCAGAACAAAGGGCAACCGCGTGCTTGGATGCTGCGAGTGCGTACCGTACTAGCGCGCGGTCACGCACCGCATTTTGTGCTTGCCAGGCATTGCCACTGTCCTGCAAGTCCCAGAGGCGTGAATGCCACCCCGAAAGCTGGCGCATCCTGTCCTACCCCTTTGCGTTAGGTTGTGCAGTTACACCAGTGGCTGACAGCGTGGGAAACCATGCAGGGGGCAAGGGTGGATACGGTTTGTGCCCCGAGCCCTCAGACCATCGGCTGGCGTGCGTGGAAGAGCACGGACGGCGGCAGGTTCGTGCTGCTGTCTTAAAGCTCCAATGAATCAGCGTGAATTCCGAGTGCACGTCTGGGGGAGTCACCCGGAACAACCAGGACACATAACCCACACCCATAACGGGCAACCCACCTTGAACGAGTTCACCTCCGGGTCCTCGCTTTCCCATGCCCTGGCAGCAGCAAAGGAAGAAGTAGCAACAGCATGTTAGGGGAGGTTGGCTAGCTGTGGCATGTGGCCAGTCATTGTGGGTCCTTGGGGCGTCCCCGCGACTCGCTTTCCACTGCATGCCTCGCCCCTCGCCCCCCGCTGTCCCCTACCAACCCGTTGCCGCCGTAGCTTGCGCCTACCCCTTCCCCCGCGCCCTCCCCTATTCTTACTTTGCCACATGATCTGCCGTTATGCCGTCAGCTGACACGTCTTCGCTGCCTGGCGCTTCCTCGTCCTCGTCGGGGTCACTAATGTCGTCAAAGCTCATCGCTAGCCGCTTACGCGGCCTGTCTTCGGAGCCGTCATCCGATTCTTCACCCTCTTCACCCTCGTCGTCATCGCTGTTGAGGTCGTCCGCCCTGTAAAACCCCCCTTCAGCCGCCGCGATATCGTCGCTGCCGCCGTCCTCGTCCTCACCCTCGCTGCTGTTCTCGGGCTCTGCGATATGCAGATGAAATTACCTCTTCGTGCGGCCCGAGTAGCCTGTTACGTCGCGAGTTGGCGTGTCGTCTAGCCCGCATGCCTACCGCTCCTTTCATCGCTGCTGTCGTCCTCGCTTGAGCTCCCGTCACTATCCTTTCCATGCAGGTGCATCCAATCTCGTCGCTTAAACATCTTTCACGAGTGGGGCTTCGCAAACCGTTGTTGATGGAGAACTGTAGTCCAATGCCGGGCAACTGGTATTGCTGAAGATAATATTTAAAACAAGGGCTATCCGCCTTGCAGCACTTAGGAGGGGTCATCAGAGGATGTCCCATGGGCCGCCCACGGTGACCCGTCGCTCGGCAATTGCATTAGTAAAGCAGACGGATGCAAGCCAGGACATCCTCGAGTGGGAACAGTCACACGGCGGAAAACGTGCAGGCAGAAACAGCTGAATGGAGAGATGCCTTGTGTGGCTAGGCACAGAAACACTGTACAGGACCTGTCGGCCCTAAGCCTGGCACACGGGGCCACCTGCTGCCGCTGGAAAGCTCCTGCCCAGCTTTCCTGCCTGATAGGTGCCCTTCGGTGGTTCAGCACGCCACCCTAGCTGTCCAAGACGGAATGGTGCTAGTTTCTTGCAACCCTGGAGCTCAAGCCTGTTACTGAGGCACCACCTCAGTCCCTGACGTCCGACCCTCGTACAACTCAAGTATATGCGGGGAAGGGCAAGGCCGTTCCTGCCGCAGGGCCAGATTAACTCTGGGGAGCCCAGGGGTTTGTTGAAAGCTTCATTACGACCCCACACGTTGACGGCGGCCTGCCCCACCTACGCCCCTGGTCATGCCGCAAGTGGCGTGACGAGGCATGGACAAGAGCTGTCCCTGCTGCAGGGCGTCCTAGCGTCCCAAACGACGTGCAGGGCCAGGATAGCATCAGGCACGAGGCAGCACCTGCCAGCCTCCCCGTCATCCCACACACAAGTTATCATCACCGCATTACTCATCCGTAGGGCTACCTGGCTCTCCGGGCGTAACTCATTAGGGTCTGCAACTGTAACTGTAGCTGGCACGTGGCGACATGCAGCAGGGGCAGATGGGATCGTACATGATGGTTCAATGCGTATTTTCACTCTGCGCCCCTTCCACCGCCCACATGCCTGCACACCGCCATCCATCAAGCGATTGCCCGGGGAGCCGGCAAACCGTCATGATACCCGCACACGCGCTTGAGAACAGCCATGACGCCTGCCATATGGGTAACGCAAAGCCGGCCCTCCCGAACAGCCATCTATCAGAACTGCCACGGCAGCTTGCGCGCATCCTTCTCGCCTGGCGCCGCACCCCCGCGCTCCTGCTCCCTCCGCTTGGCCCGCTCCTTCCTGTACTCCTGCACCTCCTGCTGCAGCACCTCCTTGCTCAGCGGCTCCTGCAGCCACTCCCACGCGTGCCCCGCCCACGGCACGCGCGCCAGCAGCTCCACCGCCTTCGCCTTCGCCAGCGCCTCCCGCGCCTCCTTGCTCCCCGCCTTGACCCTCGCCACCTCCTTCCTTGCCAGCCACTCGCACGTGGCTTCCGGCCGCACCACCAGGCCCATCAGCACAGCCCAACGGCCGGGGGCGGGGGCCCAGCCGCCCCTTGCTGCATCCAGCCAGCGCACCTCCAGCTCCTGGGCCTTGAGCATCACCCCGCCGTCCACAGCCGCCAGCACCAGCAGACGGCGGAGGGCCACGAAGGCAGGTGCGATGGACCGCACGTAGGACTCCTGCTCAGGGGAGGGCGGGCCGCCGTCTGCCGTGCGCAGGTTCGTGGGCAGCACCAGGGGGTGGCGCCTGGCCCCCGGGGGGCGGCGCAGGTCGTCCAGCAGGGAGGCCTCGTCAAGCTGTGGGTGTCACAGGGGAGGGGGCAGCCATGGGACGGGGGTCCCCAAGGAAAAGTGGTTAGCCGGCCAAAGGTAGAACGTGACCAGCAGCTGGGCAACCACGGCGCATACGGCTGCCCATATATGCAGGGCCACGTCATGGAACATGCAACGTTTGTGTCTATGGTATGGCATACGAGCGATGCACGGACGCAGGCGCCGTGCGCTATGCGTTGCTTCCCTGCTTGCTGTCGAGTAACGTCAAGGGCTGTTACACAAGGCCTGAAAGCCTGATTGCGCACTGTACACCGCAACGCCACGTCGGCACACGTGCGGACGCAGTGTTCACACTCGCAACAGCCCCGCCCGCCCGCGTCTGGCACGCTGTGTTGACCGTGTGTCCGCTCTAATACCAACTGGTACAGCAATACCAGCAACGAAATCGACTGCAGTCCGGCCCCCGACGGACTGTGTTCTGGTAGCACGCATATCGCTCCAACACGCACACCTTGTGCGGCGAGTTGAGCAGCGCCAGGTCGTGCATGTGGGTTACGCCCTCGGGCAGCGGAAGCTCGCGGCAGGTGATGACCGTCTTAACGCCCATGTTGATGTACATGTTGGCCCGCAGCAGGGACTGGTGCAGGTAGGCGTAGCCGGTGTGGTTGCGGGGAGCGCACAGGACCAAGGGCTCCACGGCATCCAGGAACGCCTCCAGCGCCCTGATAGAGCAGTCGGGGTCGCCGGGTCGGGCGGTCGGGGCCTTGGAGGACGATGAGCGCAGCTCACGGACGCGCCGCTGCTGCTCCTCCTTGAGGATCTTCATCCCCTTAGACCACAGCGGCGACACCTGTTCCAGGGGCAGCAAGGTTGGCCGCGGCTGAGCTGTGCCCCGCATGTACCTGACAGCTAACACACAGGTGTTACGGGTATGGCAGGGTTCGGGTAGGCACTGCTGGGTTCAGCCCACTACATGGCCCGTGCACGGCGTAGTCGCCTGGAGTCGCCTGGCGTTGGCAAAAGAGTTTATGCGGACAATAACCTGTACCCCACACAGTGGTGAGAATTGCAGCACGCACACAATGAGCAGCGGCAGCGGCACTGGGCAATGCTCCCTACCCTGCACCCCTCGAATGCACGGTGCAGTACGGAAGCACCATGCAAGCAGCCCCTGACCATACACGCCGAGGACACAGCAGCTTTGGCGGTCTACCGCTTACCATGTAGGCCCGGTCCTTTACGAGCAGTGCGGTGCTGGTGTCCACGGCCACCTCGCCCTGGCGTCGGTCGCATTCCAGCAGCAGCCCAGCCGCTAGCGCCAGCTGCCGAGGGGTCAGCAGCCCAGCGTCGAACGACATGTGCGACGACAACGACTTCGCATACTCGTGAATCGTACGAGGGAGGGTTTTCGCGTACTCAGGGTCCTGGGCGGCCATGGCGCTGGTCTGCCATGCCGCCGCGTTGTTAGCAAGCTTGATGCCCAGGCGGCATGCCTGCACCGTTGACACCAGGAACGGCCCGTGGGGGCTGCTGCCGCGATGCTGGTCCTCCTTGCCGTACAGCGACGTCAGCAGCTGCCAGTACGAAGACGCGGCGGCGGCGCTGGCCTGCGCTGCGCTGTAAATGCCCTCCGGGCTTAGGCTTGGCGCCGCACCGCCTGTGCACACGGGGGGGAGCAACAGGCACGGACGCAACAAGAGAGGGGTGGGGTAACGGACGCGTAATCCCACACAGCAGATGCTACCCTTGCCACCTGCTGTGAGCCGGGACGTGGCGCATGTTCCACTATAAAATCCATGCCTTGGTAGACGAGCACACCGGTTCCAGCTGTAGCCTCCGTCTGTATGACATACAAGTCGCACCCAAAGGGGCCGCTTTGCGCAATGTAGCGGGCATGGAAAGTCAGGTCAGTGCCTTTCGTTCCCAGCGCTTGTGCGGTACTAGGCTTGCGTGCGAGGCCCGTACATGCAGGGGCATCAACGCTATGCCGACCTGCCAACCTGTGTCCGACATGCAACCTTTTCGCGGTGAACTCACCCAGAGCGAACGCCGCTTCAGCAAGGCTCCACACGGGGCTGTCCTTGGGGAGGGGCTTGCTCACGACCTGGTCCATGCTGCCCACCACCACGCTGTCCAGGACAGCATGCAGGCAGTCCAGCAGCTCGGACCGCCGCGCCTGCAGCCCCTCCAGCCGCCGCTCCAGGATCGACGCTGTTTCCAGCACCGACACTGCAGCCTGCGCATCCTCTTCCAGCACAAGCTGCATGCTGCCGTCCCTTGCCGCCGCCGCCGCCAAGCCCCGGAACGCCTCCATAGCCAGAGCCGCGAGGGGCATGCTGGTGCTGCGCAGGGCACCAGCAGGCGACGCAGCTGCTGGCGCCGCCAAGCTTCCCTCACCTTCCACCACTTCGCCCTCCCCGACCCGCGGGTCGCTGCCGCACACGTCCAAGCGCTCGCAAATGCTGCACTCCACCAGGCAGTCCAGGACGTCCCGCCACTCTTCCGGGCTGTAGCCGCACAGCCGTCCAGGCCCGTCAGCGTGCAGCAGCATGCTCGCCGCAGCCCTGCGCACGATGTCGGGGCTCGCGCCGCAGCGGTGCAACTGGCAGCCCACGCGCAGCGGGGACATGCCTGTCTCCCCGTACTCGACCAGCTTCTCCTGCAGCGCTTGCGCCACCGTGTCTGGCAAGTCAGCCCCATGCCGCTGTCCCTCCGCCAGCCCGTACCGCACCGCCTGCCACACAGCATCTGCTGGAAGCTGCTCGACCACACCCTCACAGCCCAGCAGGCGCACCAGGGCGGCAGCTGCTGCTCGCGGCAAGGCTTGGGCGCCCCCAGCTTTGATGATGGTCGACGCCAGGGAGCACGGCTCGCTCACAGGCATGTCCCCTTGCAGGCGAGCACGGGTGGCCGCGACCCGCTCCAGCAGGGGTGATACGGCCTCCAGCGCTGCAGGTGTCTTTTGAGTCAGTGCAAACAGCGCCTGGAGCACCTGCAGAGGAGTACCGCAAGCGCGAGGGCGGGACGAGGTTGGCTCCTGTGCGTTGCCCAGAGAACATGCCAGGTGCTAAAGTGTCAAGGCTGCGTGCATGGGCGCGCCACTATCAGGTACAAGCCTTGCGGAAACTAGTGGACACGCCCGGGCCGGCGCCAGTGCTGGCTACCGCTGGAATGCCTTTGCTGTCACTACCGCTGGCGGGTGCCGGCACCCCGACCTCCACTGTCCCGCACCTGCAATGTTGCTGCCAGCCGCCGTTGTTCCGCGGCCGCAGATGCACCTCTGCCGGCACCGTCCGCCGCACGGGCCTCAGGCGCAACCAGGGCCCTTGCAACGCCCGCCAGCTGCCCTGGGGACAGGGCGCAGGCCGAGAAGCCGCCCAGGGTGCTCCTGAGCCGCTCGACTGACAGGACCCAGGCCTGCCAGTCTGCTGCCGACAGTCTGGTGACTCCTCCGCCACCGCTGACGCTTCCCGCAGCGCCACCCTTGTCAAGGAGCGCCTTGGCCCGGGGCACCAGCTTCTTCCACACTCCTCCAAGTTCCCCAGCGGGCAGGTACGCCACAGCCCTAGCGGCAGCAACGCCTTGCAGCTGTGCACCGCTGTCGCTATCAGGTCTGGATTCTGGCCGCAGGAGTGCTTCAAGCACGCGCTCTGTATAGCTGTCCGGTGCCGGCGGCAGCTGCAGACCTGCCGCCGCCGCCGCCGCCCGCAGCTCCACCAGCTGCGCCAGCTGGTACGGCAGCAGCAGCAGCAGCTCACCGTCCGTGGCGGCGTGCACAGCAGCCCACACGCCGGGGGGCACCAGGGACAGGTCCCCAAGGCGGTGTGCGACCCACAGCACGTGCAGTGCCTGCAGCGGCAGCATGCTGGGCCCATCGCGGCCGCCATCGTCCAGCGCCCGCAGCTGCCCCTCCAGCCACGTGTGCATCTGGGCCCCCTGCCCAGTCCCCGCAACGCCGTACCCCGCCACCTCCAGCGCGTAGCACACCGCGAAGTAGTCGGCCGCAGCGCTACCGCTACCGCCGCACCTGGTTGCCGACTGCACCTCACCGCGCGCCCGCACCTCCGCCCCCACACGCTCCCACAGCAGCTGCGAACCGAGCCCTGAGTGTGCGGCGTACGTGCACAGCAGCGCCAGCTGCCGGGGGCTGCACGCCTGCAGCAGCGCCGGGGCCTCCAGCACGCGGGGTAGCAGCCCACTAGCAGGGACCCACGGCAGCGACGGCATCAGCGCCGACGTGATCGCCTCCTCAAGGATGCTGACTGCGCCGTTCAGCTGGTCCTTAGAAGCACTAATTAGCCGTACAGTGCCGTACAGCTGCTCTGCAAGCGAGGTGACGTACTTCTGTAGGACCTCACCATCGGGGAGAACGCCAGCGGCAAGTGCCGCGCGCAACAGCTGGGGCCAGTCGACATTGTCCGTGCCTGCCGCAGCCAGCTGGGATAAGGACTGCTGCACGTAGTCGATCAACGTGGACTTTGCGCCGCCCTCGTCCTTGCTGCTGCTGCTGCTGCTGCTGCTGTAGCTACGGTCCGCTGGCTTTGTTGCCGCAGTGCCCCCTTTCTTCCCGCCGCTCAGCACGCGGGATCCCAGGCGCAGCAGGTCCACCAGCAGGGCGGGCGGGGGCAGGACGCCGGAGGTGAGGCGCTGCTGCAGCGCGCCCACCAGACTGGCCAGCCAGCGCGCATCCACCACCGCCTGCGAGCCCCCGGCGGGCTGCGCCAGCTGGAACGCCACCACGCTGCCTGCTACCATGACAGCCTGGGCGGGCGTGTAGGCGGGCAGCGCGTGGAGGCATTGCGACAGGAAGGCCGCGTGGGCACGGTCCAACACCTCCTGCGCTTCGGCAGACAGCGCGCCTGCCTTGAGCCTGTGCACCCCGCCCAGCAGCAGGCCCAGCTGCCCCGAGTCGTACGACGCCATGTCGTACTTGCCCGCCTGGGTCAGCACAGCGTCAAGGAAGGACGCGGGCGGAGCTGCGCCCAGCAGCGCGAGCCCCTCCACCGTGTTTGCCAGGCCCTGAAACGACAGCCGCGGCAACAGCTCCAGCACAAGGTCTGTGACCCGCTGCACCCACTGCCCGTCCGGCCGGGCGCCCTGTACGACAACCTGCCGTACGGCGCCCACCAGCTCGTCCGGGTTGGCCGCCAGCGAGGCACGTGCCGGCTTCTGCAGCAGGCGTTCTGCAACCTCCGAAAGCAAGTCGTTGCGGGCGGTCATGTAAGCACGGTCACTGCCGGCCTGGGGAGCAAGCTGTGGCGATGACAGCGCGCGGAGCAGCTGCAGCAGAGTGTCTGCATCCGCGGCGCCAGGTGCCCGCAGCGCCTTGGTGGCCACGGCATGGTGCTCCGCCAGCCACCGGTCGTACGGCCGCCAGCCCGCCGCCACGCAGCCCGACAGGAGGTGGGCGTACGACAAGGGACGGGCGCCCGCCATCTGCGGCTGGGCCATGTCCAGCATGCGCTTGAGGAGCGCGTGGTCCGGGCTGGGGCGGGGCTTGCCGTACAGGGCGGCAACGGCGCTGGCGAGGTCGTTGACGGTTGGCTTCATGGTCAGCAGGTGGGTGGCCGCAGGCACAAGGAATCCCGGCATGGTTGAAGGAACCCCGTGTTGCTCCTGGGGTAAGGAGAAGAGCACGAGGAGGGGACAGTGGTGGACGCGCAGGAACAACCGTACCAGAGGCCATATTAGGGTCACGGCGGCTTCCCGTGCCGTTTCGTCCCCAAATACATCTGTGACGCACGACGGCTACCGTATGCAGAATGCCGCAGATATGCAGCAACACAAGCCAACACGCAACAGTGTGTGTGCAGAAACCATGAACAGGTGGCACAGCAACGCCGAGTACCTGCAACAATTTCGCATCTTGAGACCCGGCACCCAAAACCGCTGCCCCGGGGCCAGCGCCAGGAGAGCTCTGCTCACTCTGGCCTTATGACCACCCGCAGACCTACCAGAGGGACGGTGGCTGCCACGGCCCTCGATGCCAACAGCAGCACGCATGCTAGGTTTTCCGATGTCTTGAACTGCAGCCGCAATGCGGCCACAGCGAGGGCCTCAACCACCTGCAGCATGGATGTCACATACGTGCGCGTGCGGTAGGCACCTTATGTTTGCTGAACCAACGCTTGTTGTCTACATGACAGCAGCACAGCGAGATAGCATTTGAAGTCATGGACTGACACAAGGTGCCGTGTGCTAGGTCGCACCGGACAGCCCGTCTGCCTGCACGAAGGCCCATCGGACTGCATGGTGTAACAGGTGCCTTGCAACGCGCCTTGTGCAGCCGGGCCGTATGCTGCCAGCCATGCCCGCGCGCCGCCCACTCCAGCAGCAGGGCGGCCGTGTCTGTGTCCAGGCCCGGGAACGGCTTGGAGGCCCGGTCCCGCCACTCCTCCAGCGCACATACAAACAGGTCGGGCTGCGGCACGGGACGGAAATGTACGGCAATTAAGCGTGGCACACAAGCGGTTCTGCTAATCGACATTCAACACACCCCGCACGCTTGAGCAGCTCTAGTCACACTCTCCCGGTCACAGCAAGCAACGGCAAACGGCAGGTGGCAGGGAAGCGAAGCGCACGGATGGGGGGCGGCAAGGGGCCATCAAGCCCATAGTGCCCCTCGTTTGAGACGATGCAGGAAGGGATGAACAACGCCATGCAAGGGGCGGGTGCATACCTACGGGGTTACCGTACATGGGTAGGCGGCGCATGTACAAAACCCTGCCACCCCTGCTGCCTGTTGAGTCGGCAGGACCACCAAAAGTGACCACGAAAAGTGACCATCAGAATGCCCCGGATGCGTCCACACGGGAACCGTGCGTGTTCTACTTGGGATGCCAGGCGCGGAGCGCCGTGGGGTGACCAACGTGGTGAGCGAACGCACCCTGCTGAAGGACTGGCCGCGCCGCACTACGGGCAAGATGACGCCGCTTAGCAGCTGCCGCCGCAGTGGCCCCACGCCGTTGGCCGCTGCCGGCGGCCCCTGCCCGGCTCCTGCACCATCCCCGCCCTCTTCCGCCAGCCTGCTCATCAGCTCCTGCTCCAAATCCCCAAGCCACCCCTGGTCCAGGAGCAAACGCCACCGGGCCGATGTGTCCACGACGGCAAACAGAAGGTCCGTGGGCGCGGAGCCCAGCCCACCACGCCCGGCTAAGGCTGCGTTGCAAAGGGCCGCCAGGAAGCCTGCGGCTGTGGGTTCGGAGGCATGCTCGCCGGGACCCGACAGTGCGCTGAGCATGTCCAGCTGCTGCGTGTGGCTTAGCTCGCCCAGGTGAGGGGTAAGGGCCTCGAGCACTGCCTTGACCGCCTTATGGGTGAGCGTGTGGCGTGTTGCTGCCACGGTTACCAGCGCCTGCACAGCAATTTGTTTAGGTGTTAAAATCTTTAAAATGTTTGCTTGAACAGTATCACGAATTCTTGCAGTCGGAACGGAGCAAGACGTTCCTTGGCGCACGGCAGGGGCACAGCACAAGCTGTCTTGCAAAAGCTTTTCATTATGCACCATTGTGCGGCTTGAGCCATCCTATTGCCGTGCCCTTACCGGTATGCTGTTGCTCCCTGCCCACCTGTACCAGTTGCACCGGTTGCAGCTCCCCCAGCCTCTTGCGCACCAGGCCTTCCAGCGCCGCACCCAAGGACGACCCCACGCCCATTGCCGCCCAGCCTGAGGCCGCAGCCGCCTCTGCCGCCGCCGCCACCTCGCGCGCCAGCTGCAACAGCGCATCCGTATCCAGCTGTTCCCGCAGACCCACAACACCCAGCGCCAGCAGCTTACTCTTCCTGTCCTCCACCGAAGCCCTGGCCTTCTTCACCTCCAGCGCAAAGTAGGCGTAGAGTTCCTCCGCGTCCGCCAGCTCCTTGCCACCCGCACCTTCCTCCCCGCCCTGCTGCTCTTCCGCCTGCTTAGCAGCCGCCTTGGCCTTCTTCCTCTTAGCGGCCTGCTGCTGCTGCTGCTGCTGCTGCTGCTGGAATCGCGCCTGGCGATCCCTGTCAGCCTCCTCCAAGTCCCGCTCCGCTTCTGCCAGCTGCCTCTGCGCTGATGCCACACCCGCCACCAGCTCACTCCTCCCGTCTTGCTCACCGGGCAGGTGCGACCTCAACAACACCGCCGTTGTCTCAGCCAGCCACGCCGCCTCCGCACCCCCGGGACCTTTGGCCTTCCTGCCCCCACTGCCAGGAGTCTGCTCCGCCAGCCTCCTGGCGGCGAGATCGCGACTCATCGCCCCCACAACCTCCGCCAGCGACCTCGCATTGAGCAGGTCTGCAACGCCGCTGCCTTGCCCTTCCGTTGCCGCCGCTGCAGACCCGTCCAGCGCCGCTGCCGCCTCGCGTGCAGTGCCCACCAGCTCGTCTACCCGCTGTCTGACGGCGTCCCAGAAGGATGATGGGACTTCCAGAACGCCTGCCGGGAGTGCGAGGCGGTACTGTACGGCAGCCTGTACGGCAGCCTGCAGGTCCTCCATGCCCACGTGCCCCAGCTGCCTGGCCAGGTCCGGGGCGCACAGCACGGTGCGTGACAGGAAGCCGTAGAGGGCTATGGCGGCCTTGGCGCCCTCCAGGGTGAGGGTGCCGGGCGGCTGGGCATGTGGGTCGGTGTGGGTTAGCTGCAGCAGCTGCAGCATGGAGCCGTAGACCTGGCACACGGGCGCCAGCACTGCTGGCAGCGAGTGTTTGGAGACGGCGTCGTTGGCCAGCCCCGGCAGGGCGGCCGCTAGGTCGTGCACCTGCTCGGGGCTGCAAATGAACTGTAGCTGCTGAGCCGGCGCCTCGTGCCCGTCCTGGTCTTCTCTGTTCTGATCCGTTGCGTCCTGCTCCGGGCCTACCTCCCTGCCATGCTCCCCCAGCAGCGGCAGCAGCACCACCAGGCTGGCGGCAACAGCTGACAGCTGCTCCAGGGTCAAAGTGTCGGAGAGGTCACACAGCTCTGAGACAAGGGACTGGACAAGCACCTGCGGTAGCAGCGACGGGGGCTGTCACGAAGACGACAAGAGGATATGCTTGGCCGTTTCTACCTTTCCTAGCTACATAGCAGGCTGCTAGGAAGTGCAGACTTGACACACTGAAAAGACCTCCCGTTCCGGAACGCTTTGCCACCCGCCATCCCGCACGCACCTGCACCTCCTCCCACTGGCGTGGGTGCAGCTTGGCTCCCGGGCCCAGCACCCGGGTGAGGACTTGAAGCGCCGCCGGGCCGACCACAGCCGTCCAATCCCGCTGCTGCCGCTCAGGTGCGGTACCGCGCCACTCGCTCAGCTCCTTAATGACCACTGCGGCACTGTTCGCCCGCACCAGCCTCTTAAGCAGCTCCTGGACCTCTAGGCTGGGCGCGCGGGTCTGGGGCTTTGTGTCGTGCTGGTGCCGCTGACTGTGGCGAGACACGGCAGCTGCAAGCCGTGGGGCCTTGTCCCTGACGGGCCTGCTGCTGAGGGTGGCCCGGATAGGACACTGGGGCATGGTCAAGCCCAAAAGGGGAGATGTTGCGCCGAGTGGTGACCGCCATGCTGAACGGAGCGCGACTAGTCCTCCGTGGGATGCAGCGGCGCAGCAGCGGGGCGAGGAGGCCACGGGACCTCCTGCGCTCGCGCATCCGAGGGCCGAGCGGCGCTGGAGCAGCAATTCATGTTGATGCATGTTCTCCAAAGGCCCACTGCAGAGGAAAGCGAGGCCGGAGAACAGGAGAGCAAGCGGAAGACGTAGGGTTTACGGAATGTGACCAAACGCGACACTACTCTGTATATCTACCAACAATGTAAGCAAGGTAGTTTCTCATTGTACGTAAGCGGGGCACTGGTTGCCCGTGCAGCAACGGAAGGCCAAAGGCTTCAAAGACCAGCTTTCGTGACCGTTTCGCGAAGAACACCGTGTCGGCACCATTGAAGCAGCATGCTGTTAACATGGCGAATCAACAGGTTTACGGGCTAAGAGGCGATGTATAGTGCGCTTACCGACAAACAGCTCTTAAAGAGGGTTTCCCCCTTCCTTTACCAGCGATGTGTCTCCATGTCAACTGCACGCAACGTATCAAGCGGGTGTCGAGAGCTGGCTGCAAACTACACTGCAAATCCACTGCCGGAGGCACACCCGATCCGTACTACGCACGTGCGGATGACACGACCACCTGATCACGGCCCCAGGCCTGGCCATGGACCTGCACATCAGCAAACTGTTGTGTCCTAAAGCCCATGCCTATCATCTCGTGCAATTCCAGATTGTCGGTCCATCTTGTTGCGTATATCCTTCCTACGTACTAGCGGATGAGGGATGGCCCACCATCGACAGGGCTTGCGGATCCTGCCTAGTCCGTCGTTGCTGGTGCTCGGTATGCTCCTAGTCCCCTAGTCCCCTCACGCCTGAGCCAACGCAGCACAGCACGCACTGCTGCAGGACAACTGTATCTCTGTATGCGCCATTTCACCACCGTCCCGCCACCATGCCTCTGCCCTGCACGTGCCCACCTGCCGCCCCTGCAAATAATCTTCAACACTTCAACCGTACCAAGGCTCCAAGGGTACCACTGACGCACTGAGCAAGTTGCCAGACTCAACGGGACCGACTTGCCCACAGGCACCAGCCAAGCGCATGCTACGGTGCTAGCCAGTGCTACCCCATGCTGCCGTACTCGGAGAGCCGGTCACCTCAAGGGCACTGCGACGCACTGGAAAGCTGCTCAGACCCCTGCTCTCCCTAACCCACCATACCCTATGGGCCCACCACCAGCACTTGTCCACGCCGGCCCCATTTGCTGGGAGCCCTCACACAACACCTGCCAGGCAGGTGTAGTCAGATAGGCACTCTAGCATTACCTACTCAGTCGCTACCACGCCACTACGGTACCCGACGGGTCCTGCCGCATGGATACAAGGTGCAACCTGCAACGTCACAGCGGGTCAGCGGCCTGTGCATGGCGTGTTGCTGGTGCAGTTGAAGACTGTACCACAGACTGTACTACACGTGGCGCCAGGCTCCATGTGTCGCCCTCCAGGAGCAGGCGTTACCCAATGCCCACAAGGCCCAGCACGCCAGCGGCAAACGTAGGTAGCCTCCGGTACCCTGTATCAGTCCGGGTCTGTTGCAACTTCTCAAGCCCGCACGCTTTGTGCCGCACGAACTGTACATTAACGTCCCCCCTTCCAATGCGTAGTTGCAAACGTGACTTTACGTTCGTCAATCCAGATGTTATGAGCTGTGGGGTCCATGTGCAAGATACCACGCGGGGTAGCATAGCTCCCGTGTCCCTTCAGCCCCCGCCCGCCCCGCACTCCCGCTTGTGCCCTGCCCGCCAGTCCGCCGTCTGACACTCCCTGCAGCAGTACCTCGCGTCGCACCGCCCGCACCGCCGCAGCCCCAGCGCACCGTCCCGCTCCCCCGAAAAGCTCTGGCACCCCTCGTTGGCGCACACCCTGGGCCACAGCACCTCCATCACCTCCTGCACAGCTTCCATCCCCACCGCCTCGCCTGCCACCCGCTCTGCTACCCCCAGGTCCGCACCACCTGCCTCCGCTTCCACCACACTCTCTCGTCCCGCCCCTTCCTCCCCACCCACCGCTGGAGCACTTGCAGCCGCCATTGCAGCCTGCCCCCGCTGCCTCCCGCCCCGCCCCATCAGCCCCGCGGGCAGCTCCCCGCCAGGCCACACCTCCCCGTGCCACTCAACACACAGCGCCAAAGCCACCTCACACAGCCCTTCCGCGCCGCCACCTGCCCCCTGCGCCTCCCCGGCCCCTCTCTCAACCCCACACGCCGCCGCCTCTCGCGCCGCCTCCGCCAACCGCCCCGTCCATCCCGCCCACCACTGCCTGCCGTACACCCAGTCTATTCCGTCAGCCACTAGCACCACCACATCCGCCCAGCTGCCCAGCGCCATGCCACTTCCGCAGGCGCCCCGATTGCCCTCTCCGACGCCTGCCCCCGCCCTGCCCTCGCTGCTGAACCCGGCGGTTGGCTCCTGCCGTACACCCAGCGGCTGTGCCACCAGCCACGCTGCCACGTGCGGGCCCAGCTGCTCGCT
>VFQN01004680.1_pt1 | contig 17795 bp, 16 predicted proteins | sample 3512371 | NCBI WGS metagenome assembly VFQN01 (sample SAMN10412370, study PRJNA504923) | tailings metagenome | isolation source: Replicate 2 from Balatoc abandoned mine | place: Philippines: Itogon, Benguet | collected 2017-08-28 | reverse complement strand
GCGTTGCCCCTGTGGCGGAACTGGTAGACGCGCCTGACTCAAAATCAGGTGGCCGCAAGGTCGTGCTGGTTCGATTCCGGCCAGGGGCACCAAAGACTTTTCCACCGGCATTGTCGTTTCAGGCGTCGCAGACGCTGATTTTGCACAGGAAGTTCCTGTCATACCCATGCTGGGCTGCGCAACGCCGTGGTATCTGTTGACGGTAGGCTTGCCTCAAGCCGACACGGATCCAGTTCACCATGGCCGCGCCTCAGATATCGCCTGCGTCCGACGTCCTCCGCGAGAAGCGGAAGGCCGCCAATTGGTCGCGGCTGTTCGCGAGCCCGATCCGGCTTGAGGACGGTGCGGTCTTGTTCACGCTGAAAGACGCGGCAGAGAAAATCCTGAACGCGCCGGCATCGCCATCGTGTCGCGTGGCCGCGCAGCGAATCATCGACGCTGCACTGAAAGGCGGCGACATGGCTTCGGTGCAGGCCGCGGTTCGGCTGGCCTTGCTCAAGAAAAACCGGAAGCTCAAGACTGCGGACAAGGATCCACGCGCGCAACAAGCCAGACGACGCGACCTCGCGCTCTACGCCGAGATCGTGGCGCAGTCGCAGACTAATCCGCAGGCGTAAAAACCAGAAAATTCTGGCGCGGCAGGAAGTCGAACGAACCGACGGGCTTGTAGCCTGCAGCTTTCATTTCATCGGTTATGCGCTCGGCCGAAATCCGCATGTGCTTCGGTGCGCCGGCAGGCGCGTCGGGCCTGAAATCCACGATCGCGATACGGCCGCCGCGCATCAATGACGAGCGTAGCCGCTTGAAGTAGTCGGGTCGCTTGTCGAGATGGTGATACACATTGAGCAGGAAAACGACGTCGACCGGCTGCGGGAGATTGGGTGAGGTCTCGTTGCCCACGATCGCACGGAAATTATCGATGCCCGCCTGCTTGGCGCGTTCCGCCATATGCTTCACCATATCCGGCTCGATATCGACCGCGTAGACCGTTCCCTCCTTGACGGCGCGCGCAAACCGCACCGCCATGTAGCCGGTGCCCGCACCGACATCCGCCACGATATCGGTCGGGCGCAACGCGAGCGATGTGACGATGCGGTTCGGCATCTGCCACTTGTCGCGCTCCGGGTCGTCGAACGACGCCGACCATTTGCTGGGATCGTCAAAGCGGGGATGATCGCCGTGATGCTTGTGCATGTCCTGCGCGGCGAGCGGCGCCGCAATGAGCGTGCCCAGCAGCACGACAACGCCAAGACATCCAATTTTAAGCCTTCCGGTCCGGCGCATTGCATCGTCCTCAATTCGCAGGCGGCATCGGCGTTCGCTTAACACAAGGCAGGGTACCTGTCCCCCGGTCCGGTGGGCGAAGCGATGGGCACCGCCATCACAGTCGTGAGATTGACCCAACATCGGGACCCCAATAGGCTTGGCCTTCATTACAAGGCCCGCGGCAAAAGTCGGGCATCGGGGAGGACGTTATGTTCAGATTCGCTTTGACACTTTTGACGTTTGCAGCCTTCGCGCTCACAGCGCCTGCACAGGCCCAACTCACCGACGCCCAGAAGATGGAGCGCAACAAGAAAAACGTCGTCGAGTTTTACAACGCGGTGCTCAACGACAAGGATTTTGAGAAGGCCAAGACTTACGTCGGCGCAACCTACATTCAGCACAACCCGATCGGAGCCGACGGGCTCGAAGGCATCCAGGGCTTCATCAATTTCCTGCGCGAGAAATTTCCGAATAACAAAAGCGAGATAAAGCGGGTTTTCGCCGAAGGTAATTACGTGATCGTGCACGTTCATGCGGTGCGCAATCCAGGCAGCGGCGAACGCGGTAACGCCATCTTCGATCTGTTCCGGCTCGACGATAACGGCAAGGTGCTCGAGCATTGGGATGCCGTGCAGCCCATCCCCGATCCGGCAACCGCAAAAAACAAGAACGGCATGTTCTGATCCGCGTCCGCCAACATGCTTCGGGGCGCCATCAGCGCCCCGAGACCGCCTGCGCATCTCTCTATCCCGCGACGGAAAATAACCGGATCTCTTCGTCGATTCCCTTGAGCGATCTAAACCCGCGATCGACGAAGCGCAGATTGGAACCGGCAACCAGATCGCGCACCGTACTCGAGACCAGGACTTCGCCACCCTCGGCCAGCGCCGAAACCCGCGCGGCGACATGGACGGCGATTCCGCTAATATCGTTGTCCGCAAACTCGATCTCGCCGGTATGCACGCCGCTGCGCGCCGCAAGATCGATTGACGGCATCGTATCAACGATCGCCTTGGCGCAACGGACGGCGCGCGCCGGCCCATCGAAGGTCGCCATGAAGCCGTCGCCCAGCGTTTTCACTTCGCGGCCGCGATGCCGTTCGATCTCATCGCGCACCAGGCGATCATGCCGATCGAGCAGGCTGCGCCAGGCGCGGTCGCCGAGCGCGGCCGCCCGCTTCGTCGAATCCACGATGTCGGTCAGCATCACGGTCGCCAGCACGCGATCAGGTTCAACTTGAGCGCGCGAGCCGGTCAGAAACTCTTCCATTTCATCGACGATCGGATCGACATCGCCGGCCCACAGCAGGTGATCTTCGCCTTGCAGTTCAACAAGTTTCGCGCCCGGTATGCGCGCGGCCAATTCGCGGCCGCCTTCGACCTTCACACGCCGGTCCCCTGTCCGGTGCAGCACGAGCGTCGGCATGCGGATCGCCGGCAGCACATCACGCACATCGATCTCGCTGTTCATGCGCATCAGCGCAAGCACCGCTGACGGGCTCGCGCCGACGCGTTCGAACCGCGCCCACCATTGCCGGAACCGCTCGTCACCGGCGCGCGTCGGAGCAAACGCGTTGACGCTGGCGCCCGTGCCCCAGGTCTTGTCGATCTGCACGAGAAACCCCTCGAACGCGTCGGGCGTCAGCACGGACGAGAAGAAATGAGCATAGGAGGCGTAGAGCACCAGAGAGCGGCATCGCTCGGGATAGGTCGCGGCGAACAGCACGCACATCGCGCCACCCTCCGAGACGCCAAACACGCTCGCTCGCTCGCTGCCCGCCGCGTCCATCACGGCGCGCATGTCGTCCATCCGCTCCTCTAGCGTTGGAAGATCGCCGACGCGGTCAGACAGCCCCGTCCCGCGCTTGTCGAACAGGATGACGCGGCAGAACGAAGACAGCCTGGCCAGGATATGCGCAAGCCGGTCGTCATCCCAATAGTGATCCAGATTCGAGATGAAGCCGGGGACGAGCACGAGATCGAATGGCCCGGAACCGAACACCTGATAGGCAATGCGGATATCGCCGCTTCTCGCGTAACGTGTTTCGGGCTGCATGGCCGTCCCGTTGCGAACGAGACCCTCATTGTGCCCTCTATCGTGCAGTTGCGCCAGAGGCACTCGTGACCGCACCGCATGCGAAAGAGGAGCGCTCTAGGCTTTCGGTTCCAGCCAGAACGTCTCCATCAGGCCCGCGCCCTTGACCTCGATTGCGCCGCGCGGCGCGAGCTTGAACCGATGAGCCAGGCGCTCCGCCACCGCCTTCGATACATGCACCCGTCCGGGCACGCCGTGCGATTCCATGCGGCTCGCAATATTCACCGTGGTGCCCCAGATGTCGTAAGCGAACTTGCGTTCACCAATCACGCCTGCGATCGCAGGCCCGGTGTGAATACCGATGCGGAGCTGGATCGCCGCGTCCATCTCCTTGCGGATCGCCTCGAATGTCTGAAGCATGGTCAGCGACAGGCGCGCAGCGATATCGGCGTGGTCCTCGCAGGGCTCCGGAATTCCGACCGCAACCATATAACCGTCGCCTATGGTCTTGATCTTCTCCGCTCCAAACTGATCGACCAGACGATCGAACGCCGAAAAGATGCGGTTCAGTACGCCCACCACTTCTGTCGGCGTCATATTGCCGGTGAACGGCGTGAAATTGACGATGTCTGCAAACACGATGGTCGCTTCCGGAATATGATCCGCGACCATGCTCGCGCCTTCATTGATACGATCGACCACCGCACGCGGCAGGATCGAAAGCAGCAAACTTTCGTTGCGTTCCTTGGCGAGCCGGATTTCCTCCATCATCGTCCGCTCGCGGTCGCGCAGCAGCTTGTTCTCGATCGACGTGCGTATGCGCGCGCGCAACAATGCCGGCGCGAAAGGCTTCGGCAGATAATCGACGGCGCCCGCCTCGATGCAGCGCACAATCGAGTCCATCTCGTCGAGTGCCGAAATCATGATCACCGGAATTTCCGCGGTCTTCGGATCGCTCTTCAGCTTGCTCAGCACCTCGTAGCCGCTCATCTCCGGCATCATAACGTCGAGCAGGATGAGATCGAAGGCCCGCTCCTGCACCAGCGAAAGACCGGCACGACCGGACTCGGCGCTCTCCACGACATGACCGTCGCGTGCCAGCTGCCGCGCGAGCAGGTCGCGGTTCGACTCATTGTCGTCGATCACAAGGATCTGACCCGCGATGGTCTGATGCGCCACGGCCGGCTGCGATACGCGCAGCGCATCGAGCACACGCGACGCGTCGGCGAAGGAGGGCTCGGTCTGGTCGAGCGTCGCGTCGCCGGAGAACGCAACCAGCGCGTCGATACGCGCCAGCATGCCATCGGCGGCGGACAGCAATTTGTCGAGGTCAGGCAACAGAGAGACATGGCCGCCCTCGCGGGCGTCCTCCACGATCATTTCACCATAGCCCTTGATGGCATTGATCGGAGTGCGCAGATCGTGCCGGAGCTTCGTGCGATAGCCGTCGATATCCTCGACGTCGCCGCTTTGCTTCAGCACGTCGTCGAGCAACGCTTGCAGGCTCAGGCCCGCACCCCTGATCCGGTCCAGATCAGTGCGATAGTCGGCAAGGCCCGCCTGCTCGGCATCCTCAATCACGATATCGGCGAAGCCGACAATGGCCGCGGCGGGGGCGACAAATTCCTGACGCAGATGCGCGCGCAACGCGTTGTGGAGGCGAGCGCTCTCGCTGTCAGGCCGCTGGTTCATTTCGACAGGAGGGCGTTGATCTTGCCCAGCAGACGCGGCAATTCGATCGGCTTGGTGTCGAAATCGTCGCAGCCGGCCTGCATCGCTTCCTCGCGATCGGACTCCATCGCATGAGCGGTCAGGGCGATCACCGGGATCGACTTGGTGGCGTCGTCGGCCTTGATCGTGCGGGTTGCCGCCCAGCCATCCATCACCGGCAAACTCATGTCCATGAGGATAATGTCCGGCTTTTCGCTCTTCGCCAGGTCGACGCCCTCCTGGCCGTTCACGGCCATCACGACTTCGAAATTGTTGCGCAGCAGCCGCCGCGACAGCATATCCCGGTTCATCTCGTTATCTTCGACCAGCAGTATTTTCGGCATTACAGACGTTTCCATCATTCAGGTCAGTTTACGCCGGCGTCTTTTCCGCCGGCTGCCGTGCAATGGCGGCGAGAGCAGAGCCGAGCGAAGACAGAGGCTGAGCGCCTTTTGTGAGGACCAGTAACGTGCGTTCGTTGACCATACGGCGCTCGTCTTCGGTCAGATCCTTTGCGGTCAGCACCACAATCGGAACCTGCGCCACTTCCGGAACATGCTTCACCTGTTCGAGGAAGGTGAAGCCGTCCATCACCGGCATCATCAGATCGAGCAGGACCAGGGCGGGCGCAGGATTATTCTTCAGCCAATCAAGTGCAACCTGGCCGTTTTCGGCTTCCACCGTCTTCAGCCCGGCCTTCTCGACAGTGGCGCGCACCACGGCACGCACGTCCTCGGAATCGTCGACCACCAGCACCACCGCTTCTTTTGAAGTCGAGGCGAACCTGCGCAACAATTCGATCAGGCGATTGCGGTCGACCGGCTTCGTCATGTATTCGGACGCGCCGAGCGAATATCCCATCGTCCGCTCCTCGACGCTCGTCAGCATAATCACCGGGATGGATGAAAGCGCCGCCTCGGATTTCAGTTTGCCGAGCACGCTCCAACCATCGAGCTTGGGCATCATCACATCGAGGGTGATGACATCGGGCTTTTCGGCGCGGGCGATTTCCAGTGCCTGCGCGCCGTCATAGGCATGGAGAAGCCTGTAGCCTTCTTTCGCGATCGTGGCGCGCAGCACATCGTGAACGGTCGGATCGTCGTCGACGATCAGGACGCTCTTGCCGGAGAGGTCGCCGTCCACCAGGGCGCCACCGGTCTGGAGGCGCAAAGTCTTCTCGTCCTTGCCGCCGTCCGGCAGCGTGATCGTGAAGGTCGAGCCTTCGCCGGGCACGCTGGTCACAGCAATATCGCCGCCCAGCATCGTGCAGAAATGCTTGGTGATGGTAAGACCGAGCCCGGTGCCGCCATAGTTGCGGGTCGTGGAAGAGTCCGCCTGTGTGAAGGCCTGGAACAGCCGCCCAATCTGCTCTTCCGTCATGCCGATACCTGAATCGGATACGGCGAACGAGAAAACCGGTTTGCCCTGCTCGGAGAGATTACGCCGCACCGCGAGCTTGATCACGCCGTTCTTGGTGAACTTGGCGGCGTTGCTCAAAAGATTGATCAGGCTTTGCTTGAGCTTCACCAGATCGACATTCATCGATCCAATATCGGCCGGGGCGTCGATTTCGAGCCGATTGCCGTTCTTTTCGATCAGCGGCGTAACCAGCACCCGCGCCTCTGTCAGCAGCCGGTTCAAGTCGACCGTCTCGATATGAAGATCCATCCGGCCTGCTTCGATCTTCGACAGATCGAGAATGTCGTTGATCAGCCCGAGCAGATGCTTGCCTGCGGTCTCGATCTTGACCAGATCGCCTTCGCTCGCGGTATCGCCCCGATCCTGAGCGTCCTCGCGCAGAATCTCGCTATAGCCGATGATGGCGTTCAGCGGCGTCCGCAATTCGTGGCTCATGTTGGCGAGAAATGCCGATTTCGTGCGTGAGGCCGCTTCGGCCTGGTGACGCGCGGTCTCGGCCTCCTCCCGCGCCTGGCGGATATCGCGTGCGTTGTCGCGGAAGACGGCGAGCGCGCGGCTCATGTCGCCCAGTTCGTCGGAGCCGCTTGGCGGCATGGTGACATTGAGCTGTCCGCTCGCCACCGCGAGCATCGCATTCGTCACCTGCTGCAATCTGGCGATGACATAGCGCTGGACGAAGGACCATACGACGAACACCGCGACGACGAGGCTGAGGAGCGAGATGCCAATCAGCCAGAATCGGGTATTGTCCAGCGCCTGCTGGGTTGCTGCGGTTGTTTGCGCAGCGGCGCTCTCGACCTTCGAGACCAGCGCCGAAACCTGCGTCTCCATGTCTTCCGCCGACTTTTCGAGGCCGGCCTGCAGGGCTTCGGCGGCGGTACGCTGTTCAAGTTCGGAGTTGCGAAGCGCGAAGATACCGCCAGCGCCTGATCCAAGCGCAAGGACGGACTGCGCAACCTTGTTGATTGCGGTCGCCTCAGCGCGGTCGAAGGAGGCATCATTCATCAGGTACTCGAGACCGCCATCAAAACGGGCGCGGATCTCGTCGAATTGCTTCTGACCATCGGCGACTGCTTTTCGATCAAACGCTGTCGCCGAACGGTACAGCACTCCGACGGACCGGTAGGTATCGCCGCGCAGCCCGTTGATGACGAGTTGCGTCTGGTCACTCTGCCGCGGCAGCACCAACAGGCGCTCGGCAAGTTCAGCACTATCGCGTGTCAGACGGGCGATGGCGTTGTCGAGCGCGGATTCGACCGATATCCGCTCACGCACGGTACGCTCGAGCTGCCCGATCGTTCCATCGATCTGCGCGATCAGCGACTGCAGCTTTTCGATTGCTGCGGTGTCATTGGTCGCATCGCGCAGCCGCGACAGGGCCGACCAAAGCTGACCGATGCGTTCGGTGGCGTCATTCATGCGTCCGAAGCGCTGCACCTCGGAATTGGCGCCGGCGAGTTGCGCGCCCGCCGCGGCGATGGCCCTCGCATTGGTCTCAACTGCCAGTGCGAATTTCACTTCCGGAAGGCTCTCCTCCGTGAGTTGCACCATCGCCGTTTCGATACGGGAGAATTGAAGGACTGCGACCAGGGCCGCGATGGCGGTCAGCGCCGCAATGACGACAAAGGCCGCCAACAGCTTGGCCGCGATGGTCCGCCGCCAGGAGCGCTGCACGATACCGAACATCGGTTGATCCACACTCGTCATTTCAGGAGCCCATCCTCCTACCGCCGGCGCGGCGGCATCGCTCATAGCTGATTGCACGCCGCAAGTCTAAACTGTCGGAAGACCAAGGGAGACCGTCGCCATGAACGAAGATGTCTTGAATACGTCGATTCGCAAATTCCTTAAGGAAGTCGGCGTCACCTCGCAGCGCGAGATCGAAAAGGCGGTACGCGAAGCGCTTGCTGCCGGCAGATTGAAGGGTAACGAGAGTCTGCCGGTTAAAATGGTCTTAACAATCGACACGCTGTCCCTGTCGCACGAGGTCCACGGCAGCATCGTGCTCGAATAAGATTTAGAGACCGTTTTCGTCCGAGACTTCGGCCGGCTGAAAGGCCTTCACGGCGCATTCGGTCGTCCAAAGGCGGCTTCCATTTCGCGCCGCACCCGCACTGCGAGATCGGACGCGTCATGGTCGATGTCCGCCCATCGCAGGGTTTCGCCTTCGGCGATATCGCGCTTCAGCCGGACCTGATGCGCGAGCCCGAGCGGCAGATAGCCCGCGTCGAGTGAGGCTTGGGCCGGAGCCTGTTTGCCCCAGACGCAGTATCCTCCTTCGCCGTCCAGCATTTCTCCCGCCTTCAGGTCACGCTTGGCGGTCGCCACCACGTCGGAATTGAAGCAGACCGCGGCTCCGGTGGACTCCCCCCTCAGCGCAACCGAGGCGATGGAAATGCCCAGTTCAAGCCCGATCATATGGGTCGGACGGTACAGAGCCGCATAGCGTCCGCTCGTGTCCGGCATCAGGTGATATTCGCGGAAGCAGCGCCGCGCGTAGTCGCTTTCGCCTTCGAACACCACGAAAGTGCCCATGGCGAGATGATGCGGGATATCGTGCTCCGCGCGATCGACCGACGACACGACTTCGGTGACGCCGGACATTTCCAATGTCCCGCCCTCGGATTTTGGCTTGCAGATATCGGCCAGTTCGAAACGGCTCGCCGGCGGAAAGCCCAAGCCCTGAGTCTGCGGCTTCAATCCGGTCGCGTTGCACACCGCCGTCATCTCGATGCCGGACTTGGTGCCGTCGATGAAGGAATTGAACATCTTCGGATTGATCGACTTGCGATCGTCGATCTTCAGCTACTTGTCGAGGATCTCCCACACCGTATCCGGATTGGAGCGGTGATAGGTTGGATGATATCGCGTGCCCTTGCCGGCGCTGATGACCTTGAAGCCGCAGGCCCGCGCCCAATCCACCTGCTCGCAGATCAGCGCCGGCTGATCGCCCCAGGCCAGGCTATAAATCACGCCTGCTGCGCGCGCCTTGCGGGCCAGAAGCGGGCCGGCCAGCGCATCGGCTTCGACATTCACCATGACGATATCCTTGCCATGCGCGATCGCGTCGAGCGCGAAACCGATGCCGGTCTTCGGATCGCCGGTGGCCTCGACGATCACATCGATGTCGGGACAGGCGATCAGTGCGTCCGCGCCGTCAGTGACGAAGGTGGAGCGGTGCTTCAGGGCGTCATCCAGCGACGCCGCCGCGAACTGCGCAGCGTCCCAGCCGGCCGACACAAGCTGGCTCCTGGCACGCGGGACATCGAGATCGGCAAGGCTGACGAGATGCATGCCGGCCGTGCGCCGCACCTGCGTCAGAAACATCGTTCCGAATTTGCCGGCGCCGATCAGGCCGATCCGTATCGGGCGTCCCGCAGCCTCGCGCTCCATGAGCTTGGCATGAAGGTTCACTGGCGCATCCTCCGGCCGGGCCCGCGCTTTTGATCGCGGGCAACCATGTTTTTCTAATTGGATACCAAGCCGCGCATGATCTGGACAAGCCCGGCGACCGCTCGCCGCCTATTGGCAGGCCGCCTTGATCACCACCGTTTCGGTCCGGCACGCCCGTTCGTCGCGTTGCAACAGCGATCGTGCCGAGCACTTGCGGGATGTCGTGATGTCGGCGCTCTTGCCGATCGTGAAGCCCTTGCCTTTGCAGATGACTTCGGCAGCGGCCTGGCAATCCGGGGAACCATTCGCCGCAAGCTCGCAGATCTGGCGGCCTTCGACGATCCGTGTATTGGCGAGGTTCTTGAACGCCTCCGCGGCCTCCTTTTGCGCGGCGGCAGCGTCTTTCACGGCCTGCTCATTGCGTTGCTGAAGCTCGCGCCAGCGCGCGTTGTTCTCTTCGACACTCTGCTTCAGCTTGGCGTTGTTCTCGTCTGCGCTCGCCTTCAGCTTCGCATTGGTCTCATCGACACTGGCCTTCCACTTGGCGTTGGCCTCATCGACCTTCGCCTTGAAGTCGCGCGACCATTTGTTGAACGCGTCGAAGAACCCTTCGGGCTTGCTGGGCTGCTCTTGGGCCGGAGGTCCTTCCGGCGCTGGTTGCGGTTGCGACGCCGATTGCGGCTGCGGAGCGGACTGCGCCTGGGGAGCGGGCGTAACCGCCCCCGGGGCGTATTGCGGCTGCGGAGCCTGCGCAAAGCCGGGATGCGTCGATAGCCAGACCGCGCACAGCATCAGCCATCCGCCGGAGGCGAACAGGAATGCACGTCGCACTGACGGTGCCGAGTGGGCCATAACGCGATCCAAGTGTCCCCGAAATCTCGGATGCAGTAGCTGAATACTAACACACTGCCTAAGCGTCGCCGCCCGGCTTGTGGAATACCTGAATGGCGAAAATGAGGACCCGCAGATCAGTTCAGAATACGTACAGGGCAGCTGCGATCCCGCCCACGATCAGCGCCGCGGCAAGGGCTGCCCACAGCCCGAGCCGCTCCTCGATGATGGTTCGGGCCCGGTCGCCGTAGCGGTGCAATATGAAGGCTAGGACATAAAAGCGGGCACCGCGCGTGATCACCGAAAACACAACAAACAGCAGGAGGTTGTAGCCGGCAAAGCCGGACGTGATCGTCACGAGTTTGTAGGGAATGGGCGTCAGGCCCTTCAACAGGATGATCAGCGCGCCCCACTTCGCGTAATAGTCCTTGAATGCGTCCACCTCCGAACCGAGGCCGTAAGTCGAGATCACCCATTGTCCGACCGAGTCGTAAAGCAGGGCCCCAATGGTGTAGCCCAGCAAGCCGCCGAGAACGGACGTCCACGTGCACAGAAACGCGTATGAATAGGCCTTGTCCGGCCGCGCCAGCGACATCGGGATCAGCATGGCGTCCGGCGGGATCGGGAAGAACGAGCTCTCGGCAAACGAGACCGAACCCATGATCCATTTCGCGGCCGGGCGATAGGCCGCCGCGACACACCAGTCATACATCCGGCGGAGCATGATCGTCCTGTCGATGAAGCCGCCGCCAGTCTGAAGCACAAACCGGATCGGCCGGACCCGTCTAACGGCGCAGGGGCGGGATCAATAGCCGGAACGGCGGCGCTTGGGAATGCGCCGCGCTTCCAGCGCCACGACTTTCCGGCGCACCGGAACGGCAGCCGCCACGGCCTCAGCCGGTATGTCCTTCGGAGGCTTTTCGGCAATTCCCAGCAGGCGCTCGCGACGATCCATCTCGGCCCAGACATCCTGCGGCCGGATGCCGGCTTCGGCCCACAACACCACCAGATGATAGAGCAGGTCCGCACTCTCGCGGATCGCCGCCTCGCGGTTGCCCCGCATCACGTCGACGACGACCTCGACCGCCTCTTCCGCCATCTTCTTGGCGATCTTGGCCCGGCCCGCCCGCATCAGCCGCGCGGTGCGCGACTGCGCGGGATCGCCCTTCTGCAGGGCGACCACCGACTTGTGAAGCCGTTCGAGCGAATCACTCATGAGAGCACATTACAGTCAACGGATTCAGGAATCGTTAACGATTGCGGCGTGTCGCAAAAAATTCATTGAACCGACATACGCGCCCGCATCGAAGCGGGGCGGTGAAGCGGACAGGACGACACGTCAGCCAACGAGAAACTGCTGGACCTGCTCGACAAAGAAGTCAGGCGCTTCTTCCGCAACAAAGTGCCCGCAATTGCTCGCGATCACGGACTTGAGATTCGGAGCCTCATTCCTCAGAGCGTCCGCAAGTCGGGTGCCTGCGCTATGCTCGCCCGCGAGCGTCATAACCGGCATCGTCAGCTTGCCGCCGCGCAACGCAGCCACAATCGACACGTCGTCCCGCAAGCCGCGGTAATAGTTGAACCCGGCCGTCATTCGTCCCGGCCTGGCATAGCTTTTTGCGAACTCGTCGATGGCGGCTTCGTCTATCGCATCCTTTTGCCACGACCATTGTTTGATTTGAGCCCGGATATATTCGCGCTCACGTCCACGCGTCAGCATCTCGGGAAAGTCCGCAGCCATGTGGAAGCCGTAGTGCCAGGCGCCGCCACGCAACGGATCCATGTTCTCGGTCGTGGGTATGAGGCAGTCGACCAAAACAAGCCGCTCGACAACCTGCGGATAAAGATGGGCGAGGACATAGGCGGCCTTGCCACCCATATCGTGGGCCACAATGTTGGCTTTGCCGCCACCGACTTGCTCGACCAGCGAACGCACATCCTCTGCGATCGTCTTTTTATCGTACCCGCTGGTTGCAAGCTCGCTCAAACCGGTGCCGCGCAGGTCCAATGCGATGACGGTGAATGAGTCTGCGAGCCTTGGCATCACGTTGTGCCACGCGAACCAAGTCTGCGGCCAACCGTGCAGGAGCAGCAGTGTCGGACCTTGCCCCATCGTCACGTAGTGAAGCCGGATGCCATTCGCCAAAACGAAGCGGCTCGATGCTCCTGGCGGAAGCAAACCCGCCTCAGCGCTTTGCGCTGCAGCCGGCCTCTGGTCGACAACAGAGCCGGTAACGCTGGCCAGGACCGCCCCGGCGGCATTGCCGAGAAATGTACGACGGTCGGATTCCATTGCGATAGATGCCTCCAGTCTGAGTGAGGTCGCGGATGCACCGCGCGCACATAGAGCCTCTCCCGGATGCCGGTCCCGCCGATCGACTGACCGGTCCTGGCTACCGCCTCGTCTCAACGAAACCACTATTATGTATTGATCGACACAAAACTACTATGCGCGTTGCCGCCGTGTTGTCAATTGATTATATATCGATCGATGCAGAAATCGGATTTGACGCAGCCGGCTGATGGCAAGATTGCCCGCGGGCGGGGCCGGCCACGGGCCTTCGACAGGGAAGCCGCGCTGGGGCAGGCCACACGTCTGTTCTGGGCCAAGGGATATGAAGCCACCGCGATCAGCGACCTGACGGAAGCGATGGGGATTGGATCACCCAGCCTCTACGCGGCCTTCGGTTCGAAGGAAGCGCTCTACGCCGAGACGCTGCGCCACTACCGGGACAATTACGAGCCGCTGTTCTGGGCGAGCTTCCCATCCGCGCGCACGGCCCGCGAGGCGGTCTCGTTGCTGCTCATGGATTCCGCCGCCGCCTTGTCGGGCAGTGTTGCAGATATTCCCCGCGGCTGCATGGTGGCGTTGTCAGCTGTCGAAAGCGAAGGCCATGCAGAACTGGGCGAGACTGTGCGGGCTGCACGTGCCGTCGGCCTCGAGCGTCTGAAAGCTCGTTTCGAACAAGCGACTTTGGACGGAGAGATTCCGGCTTCCGTAAATACTCATGCGCTCGCCCGCTTCGTGCAAACCGTTCAGAGCGGCATGTCTCTTCTCGCTCGTGACGGAGCGACCCACGACGAACTGCAGGCGGTCGCCAGGATCGCGATGGACGGTTGGGACGGCTATGTTCGCAACAGCGCGAAAGCGTAATGCGTCGCCGACAGCAGACAGACGACGCAAAAAAGAAAGCCCGGCGGGCTTGGGCGTACCCGGCCGGGCCTTGCAGTTGAGACGTCCGGCTTTGTCCCGCCGGTTTACTAGCCGCGCCGCCGCAGGCCGGCAGCGTGTAGTCCGTGAATGGCGATGAAGATGAAGGCGTCGACGCCGCACGCTGACGAAGCGCGCCCGCCCTGCCTGCGCGATCACCCGGACCTCGTTCCGGTCAGGAATCTGGCGTCGCCGATGCCGCGATGGGAGGGATCGCCGGATTATGTTTTTGTAATCGCGCCGTCATCCAGCGGTAACCCACGCCCTGCGAGCCTGACAACGCTGGCGGCTCCCGAAACGATCATTCCTCGGAAGCGAGCAGGCTCGCGTTGCCGCCAGACGCGGCGGTGTTGATCGCGATGACCTGCTCGGCCGCAAAGCGCCGCAGATAATTCGGGCCACCCGCTTTCGGTCCCGTCCCCGAGAGTCGCGTGCCCCCGAACGGCTGCGTGCCGACGACCGCCCCTATCATGTTGCGGTTCACATAGACGTTCCCGTTGGCAAGCCGGTTGGCGATTTCCGTCACGCGCGCGTCGATGCGCGAATGGATACCGAGCGTCAGACCGGTGCCGTTGCCCTCGATCTCGTCGAGCAATTGGTGCAGTTCATGTGCACCATACCGCACGACGTGCAGGATCGGACCGAACACCTCCTCCCGCAGATCGGATGCGCGCGCCAATTCGATGATGGTTGGCGGCACGAACCAGCCGTCCGCCGGCAACGCACGATCCTGGTCCCAGCGATAGCGAATGCGGCTTTCGTTTTTCGTAATCCAGTCGTCCAGACGCTCCTTCGATTCGCGATCGATGACCGGACCGACATGCGTCGACGGATCGCCGGGGTCACCCAGTGTCAGCGTCGCCGCCGCCCCCGCGACCATGTCAAAGATGTGGTCGGCGACATGGTCCTGCACGCAGAGCAGCCGCAACGCCGAACAGCGCTGCCCCGCTGACCGGAACACCGACGCAACCGCATCGTCGGTCACCTGTTCAGGCAAGGCGGTCGCATCCACGATCATCGCGTTGATGCCACCGGTCTCGGCGATGAAGGGCACGATCGGACCGTCCTTGGCCGCCAGCGCACGATTGACGATGCGACCGACCTCGGTCGAGCCGGTGAAGGCGACGCCCGCGACGCGCGGGTCGGCGGTCAGCGCGGCGCCGATCCTGCCGTCGCCCAGGACAAGCTGCAGTGCGCCATGCGGCACCCCGGCTTCATGGAGCAGGCGCACGGCCTGAAAAGCTATGAGCGGCGTCTGTTCGGCCGGCTTTGCCACCACGGCATTGCCCGCGGCGAGCGCGGCCGTCACCTGGCCGAGAAAGATCGCGAGCGGGAAATTCCAGGGCGCGATGCAGACGAACACGCCGCGGCCGCGATAGCGCAACTCGTTGGTCTCGCCGGTCGGCCCGGGCATGATCTGCGGAGCCAGCGTCTGGCGCGCCTGCAAGGCGTAATAGCGGCAATAGTCGATCGCCTCGCGCCACTCGGCGATACAATCGTCCAGCGTCTTGCCGCCCTCACGCTGTAACAGAGCGATGAATTCTCCGCGCCGCTGTTCGAGCAGATCGCCGGCGCGATCGAGGATATGCGCGCGCTGTTCGACCGGCGTTGCGGACCAGGGCGCGAAGCCCTGCTGCGCGGCGGCCATCGCTTTGCGCGCAATCGCCTCGTCCGCCTCGGCCACCTCGCCGATCGGCTCGCCGCTCGCAGGCGACAGCACCGCGCGCATTGCGCCGCTCTGGCCATTGCCGTCCACGATGGACTGTGCGGCGCGAACCGGATTTGCCGCTGCTATCTCGCCAAGCAGATCCCTCAAGGCTGCGCGGTCACCGAATTCGATGCCCGGCGAATTTTTCCGTTCGGGCGCATACAAGTCGCGCGGCAGCGGAATTTTCGAGTGCCGTGCATGGGCGACCGTTGCGATCCACCGGCGTGGGCGCATCAGCAAGGTCTCGACCGGAACGCTCGGATCGGCCGATACCGACACGAAAGAGGTGTTCGCGCCATTCTCCAGCAGGCGTCGCACCAGATAAGCCAACAGATCGCGATGGCCGCCGACCGGCGCGTAGACGCGACATTCGACATCAGGATAGTCGGCGCGCAGCGCGTCGTAGAGTTCGAGGCCCATGCCATGCAGGCGCTGGAATTCGTAATCGGCAACACCGCCGGCTTCCTCGATGACGGTCGCGACCGTCAGCGCATTGTGGGTTGCGAATTGCGGATAGAGCCGTGGCCGCGCCTTCAGCAGCAGCGAAACACAATCCATGTAGCAAAGATCGGTCATCGCCTTGCGGGTGAAGACCGGATAATCGGCGAGCCCGCGCTCCTGCGCGCGCTTGACCTCGGTGTCCCAATACGCGCCCTTGACCAGACGCACCATGAGCCGGCGCGACAGCGCGTCCGCCGCGTCGCTGAGCCAGCCGATCACGGCGGGCGCGCGCTTCTGATAAGCTTGGACCGCGAGGCCGAAGCCGTCCCACCCGGAAAGCGACGGATCGCGCAACACGTCGCCAATCACGTCGAGCGACAATTCCAGGCGATCCGCTTCTTCCGCATCGACGGTGAACGGCAGCTCGTAGGCCTTTGCCTTGCGGGCCAGTTCCAGCAGACGCGGGACGAGGTCGCGCAGGACGCGTTCGCGCGATACCGCCTCGTAACGAGGATATAGCGCCGAGAGTTTCACCGAAATGCCCGGCCGCTCGTGAAGGGTCGTGGCGTTCGACGACTTGCCAATCTGGTCGATCGCGTGCGCATAGGACTGCAGGTAACGCTCTGCATCGGGCGCGGTGCGTGCGCCCTCGCCCAGCATGTCGAAAGAATAACGATGTTCCGGGTCCGATGTCGCGCGCGTCAGCGCCTCGCCGATGGTCTGCCCGTGCACGAAATGCGAGCCGAGGAGACGCATCGCCTGCCGCGTCGCGAGCCGCAACGCGGGCTGCCCGAGCCGGCGCGCGAGGCTTTCAATAATCGTGTCCGGGGTCTGATCCGGTGTGATCAACCGCGCCGATATGCCAAGTGTCCAGGCCGACGCCGCGACCAGCAATGTGTCGCCCTTGTGGTCCGGATGCGACCAGTCGCGGCCGGAGAGCTTGTCCTCGATCAGGCGGTCGGCCGTCTCAGCATCGGGCACCCGCAGCAGGGCCTCGGCCAGCACCATCAGCGCCAGGCCTTCTTGGGTCGATAATGAATAAGCGTGCAGGAAGTCCTCAATGCCGCCCAGGCCTCCCGCATGCGAGCGGATCGCGGCAATCAGGCGGGTGGCGAGTGCATCGATCCGCCGCTCCGCCGCTTCGGACGGATGCTGCGACAGGAAGCTGCGCGCGAAATTCTCATCGGACGGCGCATAGGGCGCCCTGAAGACGCGCAACCGCGGTGGCTCCGGGAGCGCCCCGGCTTGATCCTGACCTGCCATCGCTGCCGTCCTCCGCCGCCACCTGTCCTGGATTTAAGTATTCACACAGCATCGGCATTTGCAGCCTGCCTGCCAATTCGGCACGATATGCAAAGCGCCTGTGCAGGGAGAGTCTGCCGCACCCTCCTACCTTGCTCTTTCGAGCGGCATATTCTTTGCTGATAGCTGTGACATGTTGGGTCCAGACGAAGCCATAGGCGTCCCCCAGAGGTGAGGTAACGCCCGCCAGCGAGATGACCGGCCGGGTGAAAAAGACGGGAAAGGATACAAGGATGAGTAAAGTTGGATGCGTGATGCGGCGGACCGGCCTGTTGGCCGCCGTCATGACTGCGCTGGCCGGCGGTAGCGCTGCCGCGCAAACGCCCGTGAAATTCACCCTCGACTGGAAGTTTGAGGGGCCCGCCGCGCCGTTCCTGGTTGCGGCCGACAAAGGTTACTACAAGGCCGAGGGCCTCGACGTCACGATCGACACCGCGGGCGGCTCGCTCGAGCCGCTGAACCGCATAGCCTCGGGCACCT
>VFQN01004679.1_pt1 | contig 17806 bp, 17 predicted proteins | sample 3512371 | NCBI WGS metagenome assembly VFQN01 (sample SAMN10412370, study PRJNA504923) | tailings metagenome | isolation source: Replicate 2 from Balatoc abandoned mine | place: Philippines: Itogon, Benguet | collected 2017-08-28 | reverse complement strand
CAATCACTGATCAAAGCTACGACAAATTCGATGACGAGAAAATGAAAATTTTTAATTTTACGATGGGAGAGAGGGAAAAGCATTTCTCTATTTTACATTGCATATGATCAAAGTATTGACTATTTTTAGTGAGCATTTGCACCAAACCCCGCTTTCCAATGAATTCTGGAAAGATCCGATTGAATTTGAATTGGAATCAAGTGCTCTAATTCATCAATACCAGGAACCGTTCGATTGACCTTCAATGTTCCCTGACCATCAAATCGATCTTCTTTAAACCTTCCCTCATAGACAGGCCCTTCAGCAAACTGAACTGAACCGCGCCCATCTCTTAAACCAGCCTTGTAAGTCCCTTGATAACTTTGTCCACTCGGGAAAGTACAAGTTCCTTTGCCCTCCATTACATTATGCACCCAAAACCCATCGTATCGAAATCCATTTGCTAAATCCAACACTCCTCGACCATGACGTGTATCATTTTCCCACTCGCCCTCATAAACGGAACCATCTGGCCAAATAAATTTACCTTTCCCATGCCTTTTATTATCTCTCCAATCTCCAAAATACATACAACCGTTACTTATCATCATATACTCTCCTTTCCCATGACGATTGCCTTCTTTCCAATCACCAACATACCGGTCGCCATTACCAAAATTATAAGTCCCTGACCCATGAATCTGGCCATCCAACCAATCACCAGAATAAATGACCTTTCGATCACCAGTCATCAATTCACCTTTCCCATGTTCCTTTCCTCGATACCAATTTCCTTCATACATAAGACCATCAGCATACAGAACTATACCTTTCCCATTTCTCTGTCCGTAAGCCCAACCTCCTTCATAAATCTCTCCAGTATCACAGTCATGAAAGGCTTCACGGAAATTACAATTTTGATCATCATTATCTGGGTTTCGAATACCAGCTAATGCATGAAGATTCGACTGGAGAGCTGGATCCGACCAATCTTTGGACTTTCCTACGAGAGAAATAAGGAATCAGAATCGCATCTTTACAGTTTTAAAAACATGCATACCTCTTCCTCCTTTAAAATTTAAACGTTTCCGTTTCATCGCGTTTTCATAACTCATTTCTTCCTCAATGTATTGAGCTAGCTTATTCGTTCGATTCCTTGCCGGCAGAACTGCATTTGCTGTTGTTACCTCTGTCAGACTTGATACACTGTTCTTACGGGTGCTTGCAGTTCTTTCCACAGGTGCTGGAACTGGAGGTGGTAACATTGTATTTAATCCCGAAGAAGGCTGTGAGGCATAATTTAGAGCATATTCAGCGTGGCTTCTTCTTCCTCTCTTCACTGCATATTTTACTGCCATGTATTTCTTTTCACATCGAAACTCCTTGTTTTGCTCATCATAGATCGCAGCCACTGAAAATCTACCCAAAGGATTGCGACCAAAACCAATCAAAACCTTTTTATACAATCCCTCTAATACTGCAGGCGAATAACCAAAAGCTAAAGTGGCGGCAGCGTCGTCCTGAATACTCTCCGGATCTACCTCCGTCGTCGTGGAAGTTATCGCTGCTGCATCTGTTGGTAGTCCGAAAGATGATTCATTCTTAACTTCAAGAAGATTTGTGGAAGATTCGTTCCCAACAGAAGTTGATGGAGTCTGAAGGGAAAATCATTAGCGGACTGGAATTGAACGAGGGAAGAGACTCTCTTGTACCTTATTCGTATTCAGCGGTTCAATCCTTCTTAAAAGAGTGTATGGAAACTGTGGTTCAGGTGGCAGGTCTTTAAACTGTTCGTATTGCTCCCCACCCAACATACTGTAGAAAAATAGAGTCTCTTCAACTAGCTCTTCACCTAAAACAAGACCTATAAAAACTGAGGTGGGTATAAGTGCTGGTTACCTTTCAGGGTTGTGATAGAAAAATTTCCTTTCCAAACTCCAGCCAACGGATGAATATTGCGAATAAGAATTGGCTTCATATCAGCTGGTGCAAGGTTTGGTATCGTCGAGAGTGACGGGAGCGAGGTGGTATTGGGAGCGTCTTCTGCGTCAAAAGCGTCATCTAACATCATCATCATCCCGTCTGGTTCATCATTGATACTCTCATTGACATGATCTACACTGACAGATTCCGTAGTAATCACAGTTGCGTTATTCCCATCTAATTTAGACTCATCAGTTTCTTCCTTTGTGGTCAAAGAGTCATCTTTGATTCCTTGGTGTGCAACATCAGTAGATTGTTTCAAGGAATTACTGTCAGTTGGGGGCAATTGTGCGGCGCTGCTCGAAGGAGGAGGAGGTGCCAATGGAGGTCTCCCTCGACCTCGTTTTCGGTTCTTACTTTGGTTTGAGCTCTTTTGGGATTGCTGACTCAATGCTACAGTCGTTGGATCAAGAAATGATACGTATTCCAATAAATCTTTGGGTACTTCATATCCAATTTTCTAGAAGGAGGTGAAGTTAGGACAACGTAATATTGTCTTTCTGACCTTATAATTAAACTGCAAAGTGCCCTTTTTATCTTTAATAAATCTCCAATGTCCGCTCCATATAGTGCTCAAGTCAATCTCTGACTCGCCTTGATGAATTTGCCCTTCCAAAATCACGGCAGTACTCATTATTGTTTTGACACAGGTCGACTTACTCAAGTGAATTAAGCATTTCACTAGGGGAGAACCAACAAAAAAATTTCGACCTAATTATCAGCATAAAGTAAATTCTCTTCTTCCAATAAATTTGTAATAAGAGACCTTCATTGAAACTCCTCTTCTTAGTCGAAGGATTACAAAGTTCCCTTGCATACGGAGGTTAGGTCTATTTTAGAGACGGCAAAAAGGAAGGGGATGTCCGGGAATTGAACCCGGGTCGCATGCACCCGAAGCACGAATCTTGCCACTGGACCAACATCCCAATCGTCCGTCGAAGGTGCAAACTAAAATATAAAGATACATCAAAGTATTTGAGATTAAAGTTGGAACTTTAATCCAAACTGCTTCAATTGCACTGCATAATTCGTCACTTCTCGAAATTTTAAAATGCACGCTGTGACTACTCTTTGCCTATTTGTGCTCTTACTCTCGTTGATTCATTTGAATGAATCGAAGAGTTTTATTCCGCAACAGTCACGTCTATCCAAAACATCAACCAAGAAGACCTCCTCCAACAAAGCAAGTTCTTCCAGCCGGTTATCTCGACCAAATATTGAGAAGATCTTAAAGTTACGTGGAGGCGGTTTTGAAAAATTAGATTGGAGATTTTTCGTTGCAGGCAGTATCTCTGCTGCTTTCTCCCATGGCATTACCACTCCAATTGGTCAGTAAGCTTTTCTTTCCAAATTCACTTTGGTCTAACTTTTTTCGATGTAGATGTCGTGAAAACTAAAATGCAAACTAATCCTGAAAGATTTAATAAAGGTGTTGTCCATGCTGCTGGTGATATTATTAGTAAGGAAGGAGTTGGGTTTTTATTAGCTGGATTAGGACCGACAGTCGTTGGTTATGGATTAGAGGGAGCTTTAAAGTTTGGATTTTATGAAACTTTCAAGAAGATCTTTGATCATGCCAAAGTTACTCCTTACACTGCTCTTAACTTCATGTTGGCTAGTGTCGTCGCAGGGGCAATCGCTTCTATCGTCTTGGTAAGTGTATTATCAAACCATGAATCTTACCCTTATCTCGCTTTGCTTGATAGTGTCCTATGGAAGAAGCAAGAATTAAGATGGTTGGTGAGCCTTCATGGGCTAAAGAGAATGTTGTCACAGCCATTATTCGTTTAGTTCGAGAAAGTGGATTCTTTGCTACCTTTGGTGGTTTACCTGCAATGTTATCAAAGCAGGTATAACCTTTCCTTATCCTCTTTCCTCTTGTTGTTCTCATTCTGTTTTCAATGTACATAGGTCCCTTATACGATGGGTAAAAATGTTTCATTTGATTTAATTAAAACCCTCCTTGCAGCTTTTGCCACCTATCTTGCTATTAATGAAAAAGATTTAAAATGGATTATTACCCTTGCTGGTGCTTTCTTCAGTTCAATTGTTGCATGTTTACTCAGTCAACCAGGTGACATGATCTTAACCTCGTCTTATAAAGGAGAATCTGGAAAATCATTTAGTCAAACTATTTCTGAAATCTACAAAAATCACGGTTTAACAGGATTTTATTTTGGTACTCAAGCTAGATTAGCTCATGTTGCTTCCATTGTTACAATTCAGTTAGTCTTCTATGACTTCATTTGTGGTGTGTTAGGACTTGCTCCATCGCACTAGACAGTGTAAATAGTTAATCAGAAACAAAGAGGCAAAAATGAGGGGTAGATGCACTTTATTTACAAAACAAACTCATTTAACACTATAAACAAACAACCAACTCCACAAGATGACAGTCTACTTTCCCTCTTTACTTTCAACAGCATTTGATTGTGTCGTTGTAGACTTCGAATCAGTATTCAAATTTCTTCCTTTTGTCCAATGTAGACCTTGCTGAACATGCATATGTTCGACAAATTCATTCACACCAACAGCAAATCGAAAAGCATCTTTCTCCAGTAAAGAATCAAGAATTACTAAACATTGAGGAAATAAAATAAACTTTGTATATCTAGGATCTTTCCAATATGTTAAATATTGTAAATATTTCATAAATTCTGGTTTTTGGAAATATCCTTGTTGTGAAAGATATTGTAAATATCTTGCATTACAAAGATTTTGAATAAATTCTAAATCAATATAAAATTGATCTTCTCGATTCTTTGGGAGTAATGAATCATAATATTGTTTCTCAGCTTCTGTAATCTCCTTTGGTTCTTCAACGACTTCCATCATTTGCAGTGCAATTAGAAAATGAACACCATTTCAAATTTATACACTACAGACGAATGTCTGCTAAATCGAGAGTACACAAAGAAACGGCAAAGGCATCAAATCACAACAGATTCAGATTTAAAAGTAATATTGAATCGCATTCTTGCGACAAGGTAAAAGAGAGAAAGAATTCTATTATCTCTGAAAAGAATTCCTTCTTTACTATTTTGGCTTTGGACCAAACTTAGAAAATGACAACATCTTTAGAACATTATATGAATTATAATTCTATACCTTTATCAAAAAGGATAGAGAAAAACATGAATTCAGAAAAACGAACGTTAAATCATGATATTCGTGGCCGTGACGTCAATTGGCGGAGTGGAATCAACACGATAGATCCTGAGACAGGCCTAACCCCTCTAATGACCGCTGTAATGCAAGGGAAGAAAGATTTAGTGGTTGCTCTCATCGAACGTGGTGCCAATGTTGAATCACATGATGCTAAAAAAGGTCGTACGCCATTACAAATCGCAGCAAAAGAAGGACATTATGAAATAATTAAAGAATTAATGAAACGTGATGCCATCATTAACAGCACAGATAATCACCAAAAGACTGCATTAATGCATGCGTCAAAAGCAGGTTATTTAGATTGTGTGAATACATTATTAAACTGTGGTGCAGGTGTCAATATGATTGATGATAATGGTTATACAGCATTACATTATGCATCCAAGTTTGGGCATCATTTAATTGTTATTGAATTAATTAAAGCTGCTGCATCGATTGAATCACGTGATAATCGTGATGGTTATGCTGCATTACATTTTGCATCACAGTATGGTCGTAAAGAAACTGTATTAGCATTATTAAGTTATAATGCACGTATAAATCGTCGCTCATCGAAAGAGAAGATTACACCATTAATGTTAGCTAGCAGAGAAGGTAATAAGACTATTGTTTCATTATTGATAAGTAAAGGTGCTGATGTGAACTGTATTGATATACATGGTTGGACTGCATTACATTTTGCATCATCATGGGGGAGACGTGACACCGCACATATATTAATCGTTGATGGACATGCTAATGTCAATGCGAAAGATCCTACCCGTGATGAAGTAGGAGGAACTACACCATTAATTGTTGCATGTAAAGGTTCACAAATACCTGTAATAAAGCTATTAATCCATTATGGCGCTGATATTAACTTAAATGAAGATCATTTTGGTCAAAATCCAATTATTGCTGCAGCAGAATTAGGTCATTCGAATGTAATTGAATGTTTAATTGATTATCATGTACAAATAAATTATCAAAATCCTTTTACCGGTATGACAGCATTAATGACAGCTGCTGCAAAGGGAAAAAGAAGTGCATTAATATCATTATTAAATCATTATGCTGATATGAATATCATTGATTATAAATTTTTAACAGCCTTTGAACATGCTGATCATAATAAAACACGTGATATCTTATTATCAGCAATAATTAATATTACACCAGCAGCAAAGACGAACCTATTACCATGGTTAGAGGTGCACTGCCCTTTATTAATAAGACAATCTACCTATGGTGGCCCATCAGTTTTCTTAAATTCATTTTTATATGGTAATAAAGGTTGTTTTTATGGTTTATATAATGCTACACGTGATCGTGATATTTATTTAATTTATTCATTAATGATGATATTATCAGCATGTCAACAGTCTAAGAGTGTTCATATACGTGATATACCTGATTTAAATCAAAAAATTCAATTCTTAGAAGATATGATTGAACAATGCATGACAAGTCGTAATATGATGGATGATATAACTTTTACAGATTGTTTTATTATCGGCTCTACTTCATGTTCTGAATTAAATGATAACAGTAATATTATGAAGTATTTCATGAATTCCTTTTTCTTTGGGCCATTAGCATTATATTTAGAAAATAATTTAACGAAATTATTATCTATACCTATCTTACGTGATAAAATTGATGCTTCCTTTATTACTACAGTGAAATCGCCTAACTTAATCATTGATGGATATGGGAAAGAAAGTCATTTTTTATTATGGCGTTACAACCCTGCGTGTATGTTTCTATTAGAAGGGATAGGACAATGTATCTTTATATTATTAATATTGTTATTTTCTTTTTATTCACATTCTTCATCGTATTATTATTCGAAAAAAGTAACATCATCCTCCATATCTGAAATTGATAATAAAGTTGATACGATTGAAATACTCTTATTAATAATGACAGGTTGCTTTGCTGCTTATCAATTTGGTTTATTAGAAGAAAAACGATGGATGATATCACCATCCATTGTCTTTGATTCTTCAATATTAGAGCAATTTCGATATAAAAAATTATATCAACATTATCTTGAAAGTCCATGGAATTTTATTGATTTAATCACAACAATATTAACCTTAACATGGTTTATTATACGAATCATTGTATTATTTGTCTATTCTTCTTCCACAATCACAACAACCATTGCTTATTATCATGGTGTATCGGGTGAAATCTTATTATTGGCATTACTACCATTATCAATAGGATTAATCAGATATTTTAGTGTCTTCCAAGAATGGTTAGATTATGAAATATTAACAATTTTCTTATTATTTATTGATTTATTCATTTATTTGATAATTTTCATTCTTTTCCTATTAAGTTTTAGTGTCATCTATTATTCCATCTATCATCAAGAGGTTTATTCTTTCCATTCCTATGCTATGACAATAAAGACATTATTTAATGCAATATTATTAAACTATGATGATTCTATCTTTGACCATTCGAATAATACGAATTACGGGTATGCAATATCTTGTATTTTCTTTATATTAATGGTATTCATCTTCTTTAATGGTATTATTGGTAAGATATCATCATCTTATCCGATTAATAAAGAATATTCGAAACAATGGTCAGCGCAGATTAAAGCAAGATTAGTCCAAAGATATTGTTTAATATTAGAGAAAAGTGGATTGGCTATGTTACCACCACCATTTAATGCTTTATTAATACCGATTTATCCTTGTCATGTTTATTCCATCTGGAGAGCTAGATTATCTCTACAACAACGAACAACAACCTCCATAGGTGGTACAGCGAGTGATTATATCCTAGGTTTCTTATTTTTAATCCCTTCTGCTATCTATGAGTATATTGCTGTTGATGTATTAAATAGTGAGAAAGGTTTAATGTTTAGTTTATTCTATTTTCCTATTGGTTTGATGTATATTATCGTATGTCTGTTATATAAAATTTGTGCTGAACCAACTGTACAAGTAGTATTAAAAACACGTGTATCCGATGGTAGAGTACGTATTAGTTATTCACTAAAACGCGATTTATTTGAAGAACAATCATTAACAAGATTTGAAGATTCGCGTATTTTCAAAGATTTACAGGTCTTCCAACAACATCCAAGTATATTTAATATTCTACCTTCACCACGTAATGGGGAAGACATCTTTTCTGTTGTTAGTGAAGGTGATAGTATTAGTAAATTAACAAATCCAGGGAAAAAACGATTAAGGAATGATGAAAATCCCGAGAATTTCCCGTCATTATTATCGAATATATGGAAAGGTGTACTTCATAAACGACAGAATGATCCATTAGGTAATAAAATACGTATTGCACCAAATACACCTTTTATACAATTAAATAATGTGAATGAATTAAATGAAGCATTACCTGGTGTCGTGCAAAAGAAACCAACCACACTGTTAGAACATGAAATGATTATGAAGATAACCAAACAAAAGAAAGAAGAAGAAGCAAAGAAAGTTAAAACTATCTGGTTAGCGCATGATATTCATTCAGAGTATCACGCAAGTATGGCACCGAATGTCAGTGAAATTGAATCGATTTTACAAGGAAATGATTCAAAACCTCCTTTGATGTGGACGAATAATAATGATGAAGGGGGAGGAGCGAGAGGAGGTGGTTCACCTGGTCCTGAACGACCAAAGACTTCGAAAATAAACCCTTATCAACCAGGAATACTTTATGATTCGCAATGGAATGAATTAGCAGGAGAGATTGAACCAAGAGATACTCAGATATCACTCACAGGTGGTTACAACTCCCCTGCAAGGCCTTCCACCGCTATCCCAGACCCTTCTTTCGTCACTACCACAGCTTTAGATCCCAAATCACCTACTAATATTCAACGAACTTTAAGTCGTGTTCAAACTCCTGCAGGGAAACTGTTAACACGTCCTAATTCACCGGAAATAATCTTAGAAAAATCAATGATTAATCCAACTGATAAACAATTCTTATTAAAATCAAAACAAGAAAAAATTATACAAAAAGAAAAATATTTTCATCATCAAGATAATTATCATTTATTAGATGAACAAGCAATTGATCATTTTAAACAATTAAATCAATTATCATTATATTTTCAATTATCAAAATTTCCATCCATCTATTATGAAAATGAAAGAAAAGAAATATTTTATAAAGTATTAAAAGATTTATTTTTAGATGATTTTGCATATCAAATTGAATCAAATGAAAAATATTTTATTGAATTAAAAATGACAATTGATTCTTTACAAAAATTAAATATACAACAAAATGCTACGATTGAACAATTATTACAGAAGATATCCTTATTAGAAGGGAAAACGAATACCAATAATTATAATGATTATAGTCGAGGGAATACACCTTTTGTTGTTGGGATGGGTGAAACGAATTATGATTATACGAATTATAACTATGATCAATACCAGCAACAGCAACAGCAGCCACAGTATGAAGGTTATACGAATTATGATTGGCAGGAGACAACTGCGAATACCTATGAGACTAATTATGATCATCCTACTGAGGTTCAACATGGTGGTGCTGAGATATTAAAGTTAAATTGATTGAACGATGAGAGCTAGATCAATTGACTTGGCAATTGGGAAGATCGATTTTGGTGCTATTAGGGAATTATTTTCGTCGAGCAAACGCTCACGCGATGGCAGCTTTCCTCTGGAAAAGAAATCTTAGCAGAAAACTCGAGATTAGTGAATTCATTTAGAAATTATTCGAAATCAAGTATTGGTTGTTAGAAAATGACAGGAGAGTCAGAGGTGCGAATCAAATTTATAAGCAAGTTTTCTGTCGATTTGTTAAACTCAACCCTGGGAAGCTAAAAGTTTTGCGAAAGCTTGCTATCAAGCTCGATCTTTATCTTATTTCTTGCAAAAAGATTTAGATTTGCAAGTTTACCATACACATGAATGAACCATGGATAAAACCATTTTCCTATTCCTGGCCACCTTCAATCGACGAAACACTTCATTTACTAATGTTGCTAGTAGTTTTACTTCTCACATGCATCAAGTGTATTTTTCTATTCTGAACGACTTGCCTTTTCCAAGTCAGTAAATAAAATCCTTACGATGATTTGCAATAGTTTCGATACAATGATTCCTTTGATAAATCCCTCCAACAACAGGGAAGACTTCTTTTCCCCATTTTTCCATCGCAAGGTATGTAAAAGCTGGCGACATAAAACACAAGAATAAATTTAAAGAAGATGACTTTTTTGAGAATTTGAATGATTTCTCGTGGAACGAAGGCGAAATTTTTCATAAATTTACAAGTTTTCTGAGATGTAATACCAGACAATTCAATTCAATTGCTTGAAATGACGAAGTTCCTAGAAATCTAACAGATTGGCGTTGTGGCTACTATTATTGGCAGGTTTGGAGGTATTCGAAGAAGGTTTTGTGGCGAAGGGATCCGAATGAGTAGCAAATGGGTCGGTGGAAGACCAAGCGGCAGAACTACTAATAAAAAGCGATAAGAAAGAGATGAGTAAAAATAAAGAGAGTCTTACTTTGATCCAAAAGGATCCGAATGAGAGGCAAAAGGATCCCCAGCTCCAAACGGATCGCTTCCAAAAGGATCCGAACCAAAAGCATTGCTCGAAGGCTTGACTGGAGCCTGACTCCCAGTATTACGAGGCGCAGGGAAGGCTAAACCTCCACCTGCAGACTTCTGAGCATGCTCGTCTTCATCATCGGTCTCTTTGTGCTTCTTATTCTAAGAAGGGAAAATATCAGCGAAAGTGTCTCAACAAATAGCGAAAAGGGAACTTACCAATTTTATTTTAATTTTTTCACCACTCTTTAGACTTAAATCCAATGCAGGTTGACTTACGGTAGCTGTAGCTTTATCTTCACGTTCAATTTCTTTTCGAAACTCTGATAAAGCAACATTAAAGTCAAAGGCATCATTCCTTTCATTAAATGCAATTCCAATAAAAGCATGTCTTCCTTGTTGATTTGTTATTCTTAATACGAAATATCTTCCACTATCTAAGCATCTCTCCACTGCTGCATCATCTGTTACTTGACAGACAGCGAAGACATTGTTCTTGTCATCTAATAGGAAAATGCCTGCAACTCTTCCTTTTGCAACGATTTTCATTTTTCCTGTCCAACTTGGATCCTTAGGCCAATCAGAAGCTCGATGACCCTCTACAAATCAAGCCACGATTACAATCAGAGAAGTTATGTTGAACTATAAAAATGTTCGTTTACCTGCCGACTTTCGAGCAGGGATTTTGAAGACATAAACCTGAGGCAGTTGACATAAAGTGCGCTCTCCTTCTTCTTCCTCCATATTTCCTTCTTTCAATGATATCAAATGCTCTCTAAACTATTGTGAAGTTAAAGATAATAACTGTCCTAGCAGATGCTTTCTTTGGGCTGTGAATCTTGTTCTCTGCTAATGGGCCATTTACTGATTTGGGCAGGTTTGCTTAAATTTACATCATAGATCTACTACATCTTTTTTCACATGGAAATTTTCAGTTTTGAAAGGTTTTGACAGTTTGCTATGAGCCATGTCCAGTCCGGTCACTTCCGGCTGGAGAGAATTAGTGGGCAGTTCTTTTAGTTAGTTGGAACTTTGTTTGTTTGTTTGAGAGACAGTTTGACATAGGAACAATGGAATCTGTGAAAGAAACTGAATCAACTGAACTAACTTCTCCCATAGCAAAGGCTTTGAGGTATTTGAAGGTGTCAAAGCTTTCAGAGATTGAAGTAATTCTTTTTGGTAAGTAAAGCATTGTCCTTGTTCTTTCTTAGCTCATCCTCAAACTAGGCTTTGCGATGATCTTGGGGAATCGAAGCTCACGCTGGAATATTGGTCTTAGCTATGGCTATCATTCTCTCCTTTTCAATCTACTGTTCGCTGGTTCTGGTTATCTTTGCCTCTGCTTGTGTATGGGTGAAATGTCATCCGCACTTCCTTTCTCTGGTGGAATTTTCGGCTTTGTTCGAGCTGCCTTAGGGCCTTACATGGGGTTTTTAGTCGCTTGCTCGGAGTTTGTGTATTGTATTACTACTATTGAATTAAAGGTACAGCGTTTACCTAATGGTGATACTATGAGCGATTTAACGACGTTAGTTGCAACCTTCGTTCTCTGTTTAATCTTGAATTTAATAGGAGGCAGACCAATCTTTACCATAACCAGTTTCTTGGGTTCAGTTATTTGTCTTTCTTTATTCTTTTATTTATTTGGTACTTTAGGTACTATTAACTCAATCGAAGTCGATTATAATCACTATGCTGGTCCCTTCTTAGAAATGTCATGGGCGAATATTATGGGTGCAAGTATTGCTGCTGGAACACAATATAATGGTGTTCAGTTCTTTCCCTTATTTAGTAATTATTTAAGAGAACCAAGAGAACAATTACCTCGTATAATGTTATTTAGTTGTAGTTTATATATCGTTTTCTCCGTCTTAGTCTCATTAGCAGCTGTGTCTCAAAGTCCAGGTGCTCAAGCACTTATCCCAGTTGATTTACCATTAAATTTCGGTTATTCTCGTATTCTTGGTCTTGAACCAGAAATGTCCAAATGGATTGATACACCTTGCTCCTTTGGAGCAATGTTAGGTTTATATTATTGTTGTGGTCGTCAATTACTTGCAATAACAAAATCTGGTTTATTACCACCCTTCCTAGCAAAAACAACACCTGGTTCTGATGCACCTTACATGACTTTTATACTTGCAGCAATTGTTGGTTCAATATTAAATGTATTTAAAATGCTTTCACCACAATATGTTGAAGTTGTACGTGGTATTTCATTAATTGCTTCATTCTATATTTTCATATTATGTTTAATATCATATCTTGGCTTTCGTCGTAAATTTTCTACCATGACAAGAAGTTTTACGAATCCATTAGGTGATTATGCTGCAATCTATGGTATTGGTTATTTTATTATTGCATCTATTGCTGTAATATTTTATTCGAGTATTAATCCCATGTTTTTAATTGGTTTAGGTATTTATTTCATTCTTGCAACAATATTCTTTTGGACTTATTTAGTACATAATCAAAAATTTTCGGAAGAAGAAAAGAAAATTATGTTTAAAGCATATTTAATTAATGCTAATCGTAATATGAGAAAGAATAATAACCATAATAACAATAATAATAATCGCTTCAAGAATAATAAAGTTGGTCCGAGCGAGGCCAATTCAACATCTCGAGGTAAGAATTCACATCTATTCGTTTTATCCTGATCCTTATTTCTGGTTGTGTCGTATATAGGTAGTGGGACTCACATGAATGTTGCTTCTGTTATGATTCGTCCAACATCTTTCTATCATCCTAAAATGCAGAGGGAAGAGAGTATTCAAGATAAATCCTCGATTGATCGAAAGGAAGAGATAGCGACAAACCAGGTATCTAGAAATGATTTATCGAGAAGCTCTGAGTCTTTTCGTAAAGAAGAACCTGTTGCGCCACAATCAACGAAGTTATCATCGAAGGTTGTTGCCTACTTAAGCGGCAAGTTAGGAGCGGTTGCACCAGTTGAGAATATGGCCCATATGAATGTTGACGAGCAATTAGCAGTGCTTGCAGCGGGTGGCATTATGAATGAAGAATCACAAAAAGAATTACAACAACGTTTTGGTATTAAATTAGAGGAGAAGAGAGATGAAGAAGTTGGAGAAGTTGAAAATTGATTGTTCTGTAGTATCTTCCTCCTTCTCATTATTCGCATCTGCAAATCCTCTAATTTATGATACTATGATTTCTACCTTTATTATTGAGTTTATTAGCAGTTCAAACTATATGTGCATTTTAATTCTTATTTCTTTTGCTTTTTGTTTTTGTTCTCGTTGCTTTAATTGATTCGTGTGCTTTCTGTCTATCTTTTCTTTTCTCGCGTATTATTTTGTTCCTGCTTTAATCTTTCATTTTCCATATTTGCTCACCCACATCACCTCATATTTCATTAGAGAAATTTTCTTTTTTTTTTTTTTTCTGTTTTATTGATTTTTCTCTTGATTGATTGATGGTTTACCTTCACATTTGTGGTTCTTTCATCAAAATCAAACTTGATGAAAGAAGTTCACAATCAAACCCAGAAATTGTTTCTGTCATCGACTCAGTAGATGGTGAAAAAAAATGCTACTATTTTTGTGTGCGAGAACTAAATATTTGAATTCATTTTATTCTTATCGACTAAAAATTGAAACGAACAACTGCAAAAGAAAACTGAACAAGCTATTTGAACTGTTCGGTTATACAAATGTTTTTTTTTTTTTCTATGATGAAGCGAGTGTGCGGCTATTTAATCTACTCAGGTCATACTCGGTACTTTATTTCTTGAGTTGGTCTAAGGTCTCAGTTGTCTGAACAACTACCTTCGAAGATGCGTACACAGAGACATCGATTCCAGCAGCAGCTTCTTGTTGAACCTGTTCCTTAATCCAGAAGTAAGTTCTTCGAAGACCTTCTTTTAAAGTAATAGAAGGAGCCCAATGTAACTTCTCCTTGATCAAGGTATTATCACTATTTCTACCACGAACACCCTGTGGACCTGGAATATGTCTAATTGGTAGATTCTTTCCATCGAAACTCATGCTTAAATGAGCGAAATCATTCATGGACAACATCTCATCTGTACCAAGATTCAGTGGTTCCTCGTAATCGGAGAGTAAGATGCGGATGGAACCTTCCACACAATCATCAATAAACATGAAAGATCTTGTTTGTAAGCCATCACCCCACACTTCGAAGTCAGCTGTCGACACAACAGCTTTACGGCAGAAGGCAGCAGGAGCCTTCTCTCGCCCACCCTTCCATGTTCCTCGAGGACCATAGACGTTGTGATAACGAGCAATACGAGTCTTGATAGGGAAATCCTTGGCGTAGGCCAAAGCCATTTCTTCAGCGTAGAGCTTTTCCAAGCCGTAAGTATCTTGAGGCGATGCAGGCCAGGCCATATTCTCGGTGAGACCAGGATTCTCAGGATCCATCTGCAAGGCTTCGTTATAGACACAGGCAGTAGAGGAATAGAAGAATCGTTTGGCACCATTTTGACGGGCAGCCTCAAGCATGTTAAAGGAGATCATGGTGTTATTATACAAGAGAACAGATTGATTGGATTCAATGAATCCCATGCCGCCCATGTCAGCTGCAAGGTTATAAACATGTTGACAATCCTTTGTCACTTTTAAACAGTTATCAAGGATTCGAAGATCAACAAGATGAAATTCATCACAGAATTCCTCTGGCTTCATGAATTCATTGTCTTTCCAGTCAGCGGCAATCACATAGCATCCCTAATGAAGATTGAAATTCACTACTAAGAACTTGTAAGGCAAGACGGGAAGCTCACCTCTTGTCTTAACCTTAAAGCAATATGGGATCCAATAAATCCAGCACCACCACCAATACATACTCTGAGCTTTCCATCAACAAAATCTTCAGGATGTTCAGTCTTGAACTTTTGGAATACTTCAGTCACACGATCAGTCATTATTCTTTTACAACAAGATTTCTAATAATATACAATATGATAATTATTTCAAAAGAAAAGTGTCACTTAGAATGTCACGCGTTCAAACAACAGAAGTGAAGATTGATAAATGAGGAAGGAACGAACCTTGGCAGCAACTCAGTCAAAATAACGCGCAGAATAACGACTTCAATTCAAACACTTTACGAATCTCGAATATTGAAAAACTTCAGTTTTTATTGAGGTTAGAAAAGCGCTTTTTCGATAAGTGGCAGTTGGCCGTTAATTATTTCGAAGAAAGTTTGAAAATTCAAATTATAGTCGATAGAAATAATAAATTGTCTGTTTTGATTGGTCTGACAGGGGGAGATTCCTTTTTATCATCCACTTTACTTCATTCGTACTACTTATTAAGAGATTGAAATAGTAAAAGTTTCATTTTATTTTATTTATTAATATATTTCTTTTTATTTAATCCTCTCGCTTCTTCGTTTCTGGTTTGTTTGTTTGATTGATTGATTGAAAAATGTCTTCGAAAATCGAAAATTTATCTATTGGCACTTCATCGCCAGCTCAATTAGATCGTGATTATACCTTTCCTGATACCTCTGATTATCAAGCAGAGTATTATGAAGTTCTTGCTACAATGATGAGTGAGCAATCAGAACACCTTTATGGAAAATTTAACGATTCCTATTTGAAGGTAAATCTTTGATTTTTTGAGTATTTATTCTTATTTTCTTCTAACATGACCAATTTATCATATAGTATCGTGGTGTTGTCATCGCTTGGATGATAGATGTTTGTGAATATTTCCACCTTCACATTACCACCAACCATATGGCTGTTGCATATTTAGATCGATTACAACCAAATGAGAAATTTACACGATTTGAATGGCAAATTTTAGCTATTTCATGTATTATTATTGCATCTAAATATAATGAGATGGAAGAACATGTTCCAGGATTAAAACGTATTGAAGAAATTACACAACAAGAAATTCCTAATGATACTTTCTTGTACTATGAATTATGGACTTTAAAGAAGATGGGATGGAAGTTAAATGGTAAGAATAATCATTTCGTTATTCTCTTAAACCTTTCTAATCTTTTCCTTCTCAATTAATAGCGCGAGTACCGTCCGCTTTCCTCACTGCTCAAATGCAACTGGGTCTTTTCTCCGAGAATGATATGATCCCATGCAAGAAATCTTTCTTTCCTTCCTCTAATAAGAAGATGCAGATAACAGCTGATGTTACAAATTCAATGAAGCAGAAGATGTTAGACCTTTCGAATAAATGTATTGTCGATACCAAGTTTAGAACTGTTCAATCCTCAGCAGTTGCTACTGCTATCATTTACTACGTCAGACGAATGCATCAAGTTACCCCAGTATGGAATGATCATCTCACTGCCCTTACATTCCATGATCCTAAGACAAGCCGAAGCACATTAAAGGCGTTACAGTTGATTATCGATATGGAAAGAGCAGCTGACAAGGAAAATGCTTGCAACCAATCTAATTCTGAGCATTGCGATTTCGAACAGAATTCTGAGGAGTCAGAAGAGGAAGACCTGGCTGTTGACGATGTCGAGCCAGAGGAAGAGGAAGAAACAGATTTGGTCCAAGCACTCCATAGAGCACTGTTCATGAGCAATGAGACGACTCCTTCGAAAGACAGTATGATTAAGGAGAACCCTAATTCAATGATTACTCCTGTTCTACTGAATAAGAATCTTTCTAAAGGATCTCTGGAGAATGACTTATCTCCTATTGCTGTTTCCGATATGATTTCTCCTTAAAACGAGGGGGACACTCTTTCCATCTAATTCGTTGCCTTCTCTCTTTCCCTTAAGCTTCAAATTCCACCATCAACGATGGAGAGGCCAGATCTGACAGTGGATGCCGAGATCTGAAGTCCTTCATTCGTTTCCCAAAAGTTTGTCGATAATCAATACCTCCCACTGTTTATTTTCTTTCATTTCTAGCCCTTCCATTGGCTTTCTATGTGTATTCTCCTCCTCAATTATTAGCTTATTATTTTCTCCAATTCTGTGTGTATGGCTGCTTATGTTGTGTTAATATTTGTTTTGTTTTTAGCTTAGTACGTGAGGAGATATTCGCTTTGTCTTTAACTTTTTTGACTCTTCTCTCCCTCTCTGCTTATCTCATGGCTTTGTATTCAGAATTCTTGAGCTCTCTGTAGCTATAATTTAATGAAAGAGTGTACATAGA
>VFQN01004678.1_pt1 | contig 17807 bp, 13 predicted proteins | sample 3512371 | NCBI WGS metagenome assembly VFQN01 (sample SAMN10412370, study PRJNA504923) | tailings metagenome | isolation source: Replicate 2 from Balatoc abandoned mine | place: Philippines: Itogon, Benguet | collected 2017-08-28 | reverse complement strand
TGTTCAAGACGGCACCCATGAAGGTCGTCAACCTGAACAAGGGCAAGTACGACCCTTCCACGCTCGGCACGATCACCGGCCTGTGCCGGAAGCACGACATCGATGTCATGCACCTGTTCTGCTACGCGGCCTCGACCTTCGGCCGGATCGCCGGAAAGATCGCCGGTGTGCCCACCGTGGTGCATGATTTCGACACCCAGATCTATTTCCCTTATCCCGGCTACCTCAAGGTCGCCGACCGGATGCTGGCCTCGTCCACCGGCCACGCCCTGGCCGCCTCGCCCATGTGCCGCGACTACATGCGCGACGTGCGCCGGATCCCGGGCGACCGCCTCTCGGTCATGCCGCACGCCATCCCGCAGGCGCGCTTCGACGCCGCCGCCGCAACCAGCCGCGAGCAGGCCCGCGCCGAACTCGGCTGGAGCCAGGACGACAAGGTGTTCGTCTGCCTGACAAAGCTCGGCCCGGAGCGCGGCAACGAATACCTGATGCGCTCGTTCGCCAAGGTGCTGGATGCCCGACCGGATACCCGGCTGGCCTTCGTGTACAAGCCCACCTACTACCACCGCACGCCCAAGGAATATGAGGGCATCGCCTGGATCCGCGACACGGATCACATGCTGAACGAGCTGAAGAAGCTGATCGCGGAGCTGGGCATCGGCGAGCGGGTGGAGCTGATCGAGCAGCTCGACCAAGCGACCACCTACATGGCCGCCGCCGACGCCGTGGTGGCGCCGTTCCTGAACGAGCGCTTCAGCTCGGTGCATCTCCTGGAAGGCTTCGCCCACGGCCTGCCGGCGATCGCCACCGACCTGGGCGAGCAGAAGGAGCTCCTGGCCCATTCCGCCGCGGGCGTGCTGGTGAAGCCCGGCGACGAGGACGCGCTGGCCCAGGCGATGATCGAGATGGTCGACAACCCGGCCGACCGCGCGCGCCGCTCGGCGGCTGCCAAGGAAATCGCGGAGCGCCACAGCGTGCGCGCCAATGCCGCTGGCCTCGCCCGGATGTACCGCCAGCTCGCCCAGCCGGAAACGGTCGCCGCCGCGGCGGTGCGCGGGAGCCACTGACATGCTGCTCGGTGCGACCGGCGCCCTGTCGCGGCGCCAGGATCAGCCATGGTCGGACGCTGCCGCCGGCACCACCCTGCTCCAGGCGGACGGCGTGGCGCTCGCGGTGCTGCCCTGGCAGGTGGGCGCGCTCGATGGCCTGGACCGCACCGCCAGGGATGCCGCCAGCGGCTCCTGGCTGGCCCTGTCCGGCCGCCCGATCCTCACCTCCGCCCGCGAGGACGAGGCCAAGGGCGACCTGGCCGCTGTCATCCTGGCCAGGCTGGCCCAGCGCGATACCGCGGCCCTGGACGATCTCGACGGCGTGTTCGCCCTTGCCTGGTACGATGCCGGCCGGCGCAGGCTGGTCCTGGTGCGCGACCGGTTCGGTTCCGAGCCGCTGTTCTGGGCGCAGCGGCCGGAAGGCGTGTTGTTCGCCTCGCGCATCCGCGACCTGCGCCCGACCGGCCTGCTCGCCGGCGGCCTGGACGGGCTGGGGCTCGCCGAATTCCTGACCTATTGCTACGTGCCCGGCACTGCCACGCTCGACAAGGGCGTGCGCCGGGTGACGCCCGGCAGCTTCCTCGCGATCGACCTTGCCAGGAACAGCGTCCAGGAGAAGGTCTGGTACCGCCTGTCCTTCGTGAACCCGGTTGCCCCCGACGAGGCCGAGATCGCGAACAATTTCCGCGAGCTCCTGGAAGCCGCGGTGGTCCGGCGGATGACCGGGACGCCGATCGGCATCATGCTGTCCGGCGGCATGGATTCCAGCTCCACCGCGACCTTCCTGCGCCGCCACGAGACTGGCCCGATCCGCAGCTTCGCCTTTTCCTGCGCCGGTGCCGGCTTCGACGAGTCCCATTATGCTGCGGAGCTGGCCAAGCAGCTCGGCACCGAGCACGCGACCGTCCGCTATGGCGAGGCCGAGGCGCTCAGCGTCGCCGACGTCTCGGCCGCCTCGGAGGTGCCGTTCACCGATGTCGGCATCAACGAGGGCAGCTGGATCGTCGCCCGCGCCGCCTCCGGCAAGGTGCCGTTCCTGTTCACCGGCGATGGCGGCGACGAGCTTTGGGCCAGCCATCCCGTCTATGCCGCGCAGAAGCTGCTGGCGCCCTACGACGCCCTGCCGGTCCCGCCATTCGTGCACAAGGCGCTGACCGGCGCCTTCAACCTGTTCTCGGACAGCGACCAGAAGCGCGACCTGAAGGTCAAGCTGAAGCGGATCCTGCCGGCCGCGGGCCTGCCCAAGGCGATCGGCCCGTTCCGCTGGCGCTCCTATTACAGCCCGGATGATTTCCCGTCCCTGCTCACCCCGTCCGCCCGGGCGCTCGTGCAGAACCAGGACCCGTTCGCGAGCGTGGTGGCCTCCTATGACGGCTATGACGGCCCGGACGACGGCCTCTCCCCGCACCTCTATTCCGACTACACCACCACCTCGACCTTCTATTTCAGCCGGCTGATGCTGCTGCGCCATTTCGGCCTGGAATATCGCCTGCCCTTCTACGACCGTGCCCTGGTCGAGTACGGCGCCAGGATCCCTGCCCGCCTGAAGCTGGAGGGCATCGAGCGCACCAAGCGCCTGTTCCGCCAGGCGATGGAGGGCGTGCTCCCGGACATCATCAACCACCGCAAGGATAAGCTCGGCCATTCCGTGCCGATGAAGAACTGGCTGCGCGAGACCGGGCCGCTCTGGCAGTGGGTCTCTTCCCAGCTTTCGCCGGAATCGGTGAACCGCCGCGGCCTGTTCCAGCCGGCCGCCGTGCAGCGCCTGATCGACGAGCACCGCGCCAAGCGCCACAACCATTCCCACCGCCTGTGGGCGATGGCGGTGCTGGAAGCCTGGCTGCGGGTCCATCATGACGGCAGCAGCACCCAGCCGCAGCGGCAGGCCGCGTGACCCACCCTGCCCCTGTCCGCCCAAGCGAGCCGGCCGCCGCCGCGCCGCCGCCCGAACGAACCCCGGCGCCCGGTCCCGCGAACATCGCCAGCAGCGTTCGACCAAACGAACCCGAGCCCACCGTTGCCATTCGACCGAACGAACCCGGCGAACCCGCTTCCCCCCCGTCGTCCCCGACGCAAGCGGAAGAACGAAAGCACGAACGAACCTGGGCACCCGATCCTTTGCCTGCACCGGCAACGATCCGTGGCCCTGTAAATCCTGCGGGCGTCGCTCGTCCGAACGAACCCGGCGCAGCTGCGGACGTCACGGCTGCGCCGGGCGGCACGGACGAACCCGGCCAGCGCCCCGACAGCGCCATGCTGAGCAGCACCCTGTCCAGCCGGCTGGAAGGCGGCAGTGCCATTGCCACCTACCAGGACATGATGGTCGGCAATCGCTCCTGGCTGAAGCTGCTCAAGCACGAGCTGCTGGTGGGCTTCGGCGGCGCGCTGCCGGGCGCCCTGGGCCTGGCGTTCCGCAAGCTGTTCTGGAAGGGCCTGTTCGACCGGTGCGGCGGCAGCGCCGTGTTCGGCCGCGGCGTCGTCCTGCGCCAGCCGCTCAAGATGCGGATCGGCGCGCGCCTGCTGGTCGACGACGACACCCTGCTCGATGCCAAGGTCGCCCCGGTCGGCGGCTTCGTGCTGGGCGACGACGTGCTGATCAGCCGCGGCTGCACCATCGTCGCCGCCGAGGGTCCGCTGCGCCTGGGCAACCATGTCAGCATCGGCAATGGCTGCACCATCATGGCCGGCAGCAGCGTCGAGATCGGCGACGACACCATGCTGGCCGCGCATTGCTATATCGGCGGCGGCACCTACCAGGTGGATGCCAGCCGCGACCGGCCGATGCGCGAGCAGCCGGGCGTGGCCGGGCGCGTGGTGATCGGCCGGGACTGCTGGCTGGGTGCCGGCGCCATCGTGATCTCCGGGGTCACGATCGGCGAGGGCGCCGTGATCGGGGCGGGCGCGCTGGTCGCCCGCGACGTTCCGGCCTATGCGGTGGCGACCGGCGTGCCAGCCAGGGTGCGTCGCTTCCGCGAGGCAGGCGAGGCGCCGGTGGCGGCGCTCCAGGCCGCCCTGCAGGCGTGACCAGGACGATGGCGAGATCGAGCATGCCCGAGGCCGCCCTGGCCGAACCGGCGACCACCGGGCCCGGGGCTTCCGGTGGTGGCGGGCTGAAGGCGCTCGCCGGCGCCGCGCTGCGCTGGCTGCGCATCCCGCTCAGCCTCGCCATGCTCGCCTACCTGCTCTACCTGGTCGACCCGGCCCAGGCCCTGGCCGTACTGGCGAACGCCAATCCCTGGCTGGTGGCCGCGGTCGCCGCCATGGCGGTGGTCGACCGGATGCTGGCCGCGTTCCGCTGGTACATGCTGCTGGAAGGCAAGCATGTCCATGTCGGCTTCTGGCCGGTCGTGCGCCTGACCTTCGTCAGCAACTTCATCGGCAGCTTCCTGCCGGCCGGCGTCGGCATCGAGGCGGTGCGCGTCTACGGCCTGTCGCGCCGCACCGCCGACCTCGCCCTCGCTTTGTCCTCGGTGATCGTGGAGCGCGTCCTGGCGCTGGGCGCCCTGGTCCTGCTGGTGGTGCTGGGCCTCCTGATCTCCGATGCCGGCTTTCCCGCCTGGATCTCCCGGCTCGCCTGGGTGGCGCTGGCCCTGCTGGCGCTGGGCAGCGTGGCGCTGATGATCGGCCCCACCCGGCGCCTGTCCCTCCTCCTGCTGCCAGGCCCCCTGCTGGCGCCGGTTCGCGCCAAGCTCCTGGAACTCTATCAGCGCCTGGACGAGTACCGCTCCCAGCCCTTGATGCTCCTGGGCGCCATCTTCATGGCCCTGGTCTTCCAGGTCTTCCGGGTCGCCACCTATGTCGTGGCCGGTGCGGCCATCGGCATCGACGCCTCGTTCCACACCTACATGGTGGTGGTGCCGATCGTGTCGCTGGTGATGATGGTGCCGATCTCGTTCGGCGGCCTGGGCGTGGGCGAGGCCGCCTTCATCGCGCTCCTGGGCCTGGTCGGCATCCCGGCCGACCAGTCCTTCACCCTGTCCATCATGGTCCTGGTCCTGTCGCTGGTCGGCACCCTGCCGGGCGGCTGGTTCTACCTGCGCGGCGGCGTCTCCCCCGCCCAATGCTGAACGCCTGCGCCATCGGGCCCGCAGCGACCGTCGTCCGCCAACGGCACCAGCCGTGGCGCGTGACGTCCTGCAGGGATGGCTTCCCCAGGCAAGGTCCCGCCGGCTCCGGAGGCGCAAGCCTGTCGTTGTCGATCGTCCTTCCGGACGCGGCACCCGGGTCGGCAGGGCCATCGCCGCGGTCAGCCGCGGAAGGGAAAGCGGGCGGTGAGCCGGAAGGGTTCGCCTTCGGCCGGCTGCTCGAAGACGGCCAGCGCGTCCACCTTCAGGGGCTCCCTGCAGAAAGCCGCCGTGTCGGCGGCAAGTTGCGCCTTCACCTGCCGGCTGTCCGCCAGCTGGCCAGTGAGCGTCAGGTGGAAGCGGAACCGGTCCAGGACGTAGGGATAGCCCCAGGCGCGCAGATTGGCCTCCTCGATCGGGTCCAGCCCGCGTGCCCGGCGCCTGGCCAGTTCCGCCGGGTCGGGAAGGGCCCGGTACACGTCGAACGAGCGGACGCAGTCCGCCGCTAGCCGGTCCATCCGCGGGCTCGGGCCGGACAGCACCAGCGCAAGGAAGCCCCCGAGCTCGGTCAGTTCCAGCGGCGGCGCCACGAACGGCTCGCGCGCTGTCGCGAACGCCTCGACCCCCGCCATGAAGCCAGACGGGTCCTTGTCCGGGCGCATCCGGAAGGGCGGCTTCAGGGTGGCGTGGAACCCATAGCGCCGCGGCTCCTCCACCAGGGGCCGCCTGGCCGGGTCGCCTACGTACTCGACACCGGACAGCGGATCCCTGCCCAGCCACCGGCAGGCCCAGCGCCACAGGTCGGACGCCGGGTCAGGACACCAATAGAGCGCGTAGCGCGCACTCACGCGATCCTCCGTCCCTCTTTCCAGACTCCTGCCGCCCGCACCGCCCGGCCGACCTCGCGCACCCGCACGAGATCCGCCCGCAGCCCCACCCCGATCCGACCGCGGTCCGCGAGGCCGAGCACGCCGGCGGGCGTGCTGGTTACGGTCGCGACCGCATCCTCGATCGGACGCCCGTGGCGATGATGCATCAGGAAGGCGGCGTTCAGCAGGCTGGTGGGTACGTAGTCCGACGAGAAGCAGTCGAGAAGCCCTTCCTCGGCCAGTTCGCCGGCGCTGACATTCCCTGAGTGCGAGCCGCCCAGCACGAGGTTCGGGGCGCCCATCACCGTCACCAGGCCGTGGCGCTTCGCCGCCCGCGCCGCCTCCATGGTCGTGGGAAACTCGGAGACGGTGACGCCGTCGCGCACCGCTTCCTCGACATGCCCGGCGGTCGTGTCGTCGTGGCTGGCCTTGACCAGGTCGCGGTGCGCGAACAGGGCCAGGAGTTCACGCTTGTGCCGCTCGGCATAGAGTTCCTGCTCCTGGACGCGCTGCGCCAGCATCGCCTCGAACTCGGCCGCGGTCTTGCCGCTGCGCCCCATCTGGAACTGCCGGTACTTGCCGATGTCCTGCCACTGCCGCTGGCCGGGCGTATGGTCCATGAACGAGATGATCACGAGGCTGGGCTCGTCGACCAGCGGCTCGGTGAGCGGGATCACGTTCGGGTCGGTGATCTCGAGGCGCAGATGCAGGAAATGGTCGCAGGCCAGCGCGTCCTTGTCCCGCGCCTGCTCGATCGCGCGCAGCGACTGCGACAGGAGGGCCAGGCGCGCCTGCTTGTCGTCGTAGAAGCCGACGCAGACCGCGTCGCAGACCGTGGTGACACCCGAGAGCGCCATCTGCCCGTCATGGGCCAGGATCGCCGCCTCGGCCGGCCAGCTCACCTTCGGTCGCGGCTCGAAGCAGCGCTCCAGGTTGTCGGTGTGCAGCTCGACCAGGCCCGGGATCAGCCAGTCGCCTTCCAGGTCGACCGCCCCCGGCAGGTCGCATGGCCCCTCGGCGATGGCAGCGATCCTGCCGCCCTGGACATGCAGGCTGCCCCGGATCGTCTCGTGCTCCAGCACGATCCGCGCATTCTTGAAGACGAGGTCGGTCATGCAGCCCGGTCCATGCGGTGAGGTCGATGATGCGTGTCCCGATCGAGTCGCGTACCGCCTGGCCGGGCAGGATCGGGAGCATCCCGGCTTCTTCGGCGAGCGGTCACGCACCAACTCGACCGTCACGCCGCGGCTGCCCGCATCCAGAGATGCGGTGGCCTCGTCGAGCAGAAGGACCGGGTAGGGGTGAATGGAGGCCCGGGCAAGGTTTAACCCGCTGCGGCTCACCGCCAGAAAACGTCGCAGGTACCACGTGCCGACGGCGTTCCAGCAGCCGCAGCCGCGCCAACTTCGCCGTCACGCTCGGCGCCAGGAAGAATTGCGGCAGGGGTTCCAGAGGCCGCCGAGGTCGTGCCCGGCCAGCTGGCCTTTCCGCATGGCGAACATTTAGCGAGACAGGAGACGCCACTCCACCGGATCGTGGATGGCGACCACCATCCCTTTGCGGAAAACATGCCGGTCGCACTGAGCATGGTCTGCCTTCCCCAGGCGGCATTCCCACATGCCGCTGCAGCCCTGGCGACCAGCCCCTCGGTCACGTCGCTGTTCACGATGGCCGGCCATGTCGATTACCGGCGTGCCTGGACCAGGATCGGCACGCGCCTGGCGTCTCCCGAGGAAGCACGGCATCTGCAGCAGTCGCGCGAGCGGCCGGTCCTGGCGACGGAGGCGCTGGACGTGGCTGCCTCGGGAGTGCCGCTTGCCCACAACGACACCGTGTGGGCTGGCGAGCGGGTCTCGCTCACCGTGGAAAGCTGAGCGGTCTCAGAGCCATCCCTTACGCTTGAAATAGAGGTACGGCATGATGGCGGAAAGGACCATCAGGCCGAGCGCCATCGGGTAGCCGAACTCGAAGCCCAGTTCGGGCATCACCTGGAAGTTCATGCCGTAAATGCTCGCGACCAGGGTCGGGGGCAGGAACACCACGGCGGCGACCGAGAAGATCTTGATGATGCCGTTCTGCTCGATGGACACCAGGCCCAGGATGGCGTCCAGCGAGAAGGTCACCTTGTTGGTGAGGAACGAGGCATGGTCGGACAGCGAGATCACGTCGCGGCTGACCGTCTTGATCCGGGTCTGCAGCGCCTTGCGGTCCTTGGACTTGAAGGCGACCGTCACGAACGCGACCAGCCGTCCGAGGCTGACGAGGCTTTCGCGCGACTTGCCGATCATGTCGCCGGCCCGCCCGACCCTCGCCAGGAGCTGCCGGTAGTCCTTGGCCCGCCGCGCCGCCTCCTTGGCATCCGTGGTGAACACCTCGCGGCTGACCGCATCCAGGTCGACGCCGATCGCCTCGAGGATGTCGGCCACCCGGTCCACGATCACTTCCAGGAGACCGACGAACACCACCTCGCCGGAATTCCAGGCGAGCGGGTTGCGATGGATCTGCGAGGCGGTCGTCCGGAAAGGCAGCGGGTCGGCATAGCGCAGGGTGACCAGGCGCTGCCCCACCAGGATGAAGGTGACGGCCGTCAGCTCGGGGTTCTCGCTCTCCGCCCGACACAGCATCGTGGCGGTCATGAAGTACGCGTCGCTCTCCTCGTAGAGGCGCGACGACGCCTCGATCTCGATGATCTCCGCCCTGGTCGGCACGTCGATCTGCAGCATGTCCTCCGCGAACCGCACCTCGCGCGGCGACGGCTCGTGCAGGTCGATCCAGATCACGCGATCGCGCACGGCATCGTCGCAGATGCCCTGCATGACCTCGATCGAACTTCCGGTGGAGATGTAGAGGCGCATCATGGCTCGGACGGCCTCCTGGCGGAAGTGATGGCGCTGCCCCTGTCGGCCAGCCGGGCGAACCTTGTCAAGCCGGCCCGGCGCCGGCTGCTCAACCCGGTTCCAAGCCTCGTGGCCCATCGCTATAGAAGGTCGCCGACCTCCGTCGCCGAAGAGGCTTCTCTTGCGCCCTCATGTCCTGTCCCTGACGGTCCTGGCCCTGCTCGCCGCCGCTCCGGCCGCAGCGCAGGACCTTTCGATCGAAAACGAGCCCGATGGCGTCCGGCTCAATCTGGACGATGTTCCGGTCGAGCAGGCGGTCGACGCCTTGAGCAAGCGGTTCAACTTCACCGTGAAGATCCTGCGGCCGAGCGGCGTGCGCCTGAACGGCAGCCGCAGCGGGAACGCCCTGGACCTGCTGAACTGGGTGCTGAGCGGTCACGATCGGGCGATCTTCATGGCCGATGATGCCAGCCAGGAACGGATCAGCCGCGTCGTCGTGTTCGGCCCTTCAGGCGGCGCCCCGGCGACCCCGCCAGCGGCGGCGTCTCCCAGCCCCGATCCCGGCTTCCACGAGGATGGAGCGGTCGAGGACATCCCGCCGGATGAAGGCGCCCAGGATTCGCCGCCGATGGACGGCGGCATCAGCGACTACGCCGAGCCCTACGACCCCAACGCGCCTCAGTAGCGCGACGCAAGCGCCACCAGGAATCCCGCACCGGCCAGCCATGGGCCGAAGCGGATCGCGCGTGTGCCCTCGAAGCGACCACCGCTCGCCACCAGCGCTGCGGCCAATGCTCCCGCCGCAGCGAGCAGGACAATCCACGCCAGCCCGGCAAGACCGGTCCAAACGCCGAGCGCGCCCATCAGCTTGACGTCGCCCCCACCCAATCCACTGCGCCCACGCAAGGCCTCGTAGCCGCCGGCCAGGAGAGCGAACGCGCCGGCACCGGCCAGGCTTGCTAGCAGGCCGTCCATGGCCCCGGGCGCCCCTGGATCGGCCAGTAGCGCCAGCAGCCCGGCAACGAGCAGGAGCATGTTCAGGGAGTTGGGCAGGATGCCATGAAAGTGGTCGATGGCCGCGAGCAGCACCAGCAGCCACCCGCACGCCAGCATCCAAGGCCACGATCCCGGCGCCAGCAGGACCGCGAGTCCCCCGACCGCTGCGGCGGCGATCTCGATCCAGGTCTCGTCCAGCGGGATCCGCGCCCCGCAATGCCGGCAATGCCCGCGAAGGAGGATCCGGCCGAGGACAGGGACCAGTTCGAGCGGGCCCAGCGTGCTGCCGCAGTGGTCGCAGGCGGAGCGGCCATGAAGCGCCGCCGCCGGGCCATGCTCCCAGCGTCGGGCGACCGTCGCGAGAAAGCTGCCGACGCAGGCTCCGGCGGCGCCTGCGACGAGCGCCAGTGTCAGTAGCGGGGTCAGCCGCCCGCCGCACCGGCTCCGGCGGCCGGAGGCAGCGAAGCCTCCGGCCGCAGGCCACGGATCGTTCCACGCTGCACCGGCCCCGGAACCAGCGTGCGCGAGTCGATGTCGCCGTTCATCCCGCGCATCCGGTCGCGAATCTCCCGGCTGATCGCTCCGGCATCATCGGCATTGCGGACAATGCGCGGCGTGATGAACACGACCAGCTCGGTCCGCCCGCCGGTCCGGTTGTTGCTGGCGAACAGATCGCCGATTGCGGGAATGTCGGAGAGCAGAGGAATGCCCTGTCGGGAACGCTGCTCCTGCTCCTGGATCAAGCCACCCAGGACGACTGTCTGGCCGGACCGGATCGATACGACGCTCTGCACCTTGCGCTGGTTGATGGTCGGGGTGAGCGAAGCTTCCTCGCTGGTATTGCTGCTCTCGACGACGCTGGACACTTCCTGCGCGATTTCCAGGGCGACGCTGTTGTTGCCGCTGATCCGCGGCTTCACCGTCAGGATCACGCCCGTCTCTCGGTACTGGATCGTGTTGACGGTCCGGTCGTCCGTCTGGTCACCCACGGCGGAGCGGACCGTGATCGGCACCTCGTTGCCGACGTTCAGCGACGCTTCCTTGTTGTCCTGCACCACCAGGGTGGGCGAGCTCATCACCCGCACGTCGGTGACCGAGGACAGCGCATCCAGGGCGATGATCTTGTCGTTGCCGCTGTTGAACAGGAAGCTGAAGCCGGGCGCGGTGTTGCTCGGACGGAGCAGGTTGCCGGTGGAGAACCCGAAGCGGAAATCACCACTCTCGAAGAAGTACTGCACGCCGTAGCGCAGCCGATCGTTGAGCGTGACTTCCGCGATGGTCGCGTCGATCACGACCTGGCCCGGCGGGGTGTCGAGCCGTCGGGCCGTTGCCTCGATCATCCGGTAGAGTTCCGGCGTGGCGCGGATGACCAGCGTATTGTTGGTCTCGTTCGGGACGATCTTGATCTGCCGCAGGGTATCGGTGCTGCCGACGCTGATGCCGCCGGTGCCTCCCAGGTCGAGTTGCGCCGCCTCAGCAAGGCCAAGATCCGGCTGGGCTTGTGTCGTGTCCTCCAGCCCCGTGCTTTCGACCGCCCCCGGCGGCGGTGGCGTCGCCGGCGTCGCGGGTGTCGAGCTGGCCAGCCCGGCACCACCATCGGCGATCACCGCGGTCAGTGTCGCGGCCATTGCCGCTGCCGGCGTATAGCGGAGCTGGTAGATGTTCAGCTCCGTGCCGATCGCGTTTCCGGCGTCCAGCCGCGCGGCCCACTGCTTGGCCCGCTGGACCCCCTCAAGGTCACTGGAAACCGCCAGCACCGCGTTCAGGCGCTGGATCGGCATGAACCGCATGCCCTCATAGGCAGTGAAGTCCTGGGCCGCCGCCGCGCCACCACGGATTCCGAAGATCGCCTCGAGTTCCGGAATGATCGCTTCCGGCGTGGTGTTCTGCAGCGGGAAGATCCCGACCGAGCGGCCTGCGAGCCAGTCCACGTCCACATCGGCGATGGTGTCGACGACCGTCTGCCGCTCCTGTGCCGTACCGCTGACGAGCAGCAGGTTGCGCGACATGTCGATCCGCAGGTCGTCCGGATTGGCGATCAGCGGCCGGGCGAACTCCTGGGCGGTGATCGCCGGGACATGGGCCAGCGGGATGATCGTGACGCCGTAGCCCGGCTCGATCCGCTGCGGCGAATCGCCGAGCTGCGCTACGCCTGCGCGGCCCACGGCATTCTGCATCTGCACGACCGCATAGCCGCCGGCCTCCTGCACCAGGGCCGCGTTGTTCTGCCGAAGCACGGTCTCCAGGGTGGCCAGCAGATCGCTCCGGCTCATGGCTGCCGAGGTTGAGAGCGTGACCGACCCCTGGATCGCCGGATCCACCGTGTAGTTCACCTGGAGCACGTCGCCCAGGATGGTGCGCACGACCTCGCGCAGATCGGCGTTCTCGAAGTTGAGCTGCACGCCGGCCCCGTCGGGGGTGACCGCGGCTCCTGAACGCTGGCCCCGCTGCGAGGTGCCGTCGGCGCTGTAGATGCGTGCCGGCTGGGCGGGTGTTCGAGCCCCGCCAGTGCTGGCAGAGGATTCAATCAGCTCCCTGGGCTCCGGAGGAGCATTGAAATCCATGTCGCGTACACTGTCGGTAATGGAAGGTTGGACACCACTACCGTTCTGCGCACAACCCGCAAGCAACGCGGCCAGACTCACGTATAACAGGTTTTTCGCAAGCATTCCGCCTGCGGGTTTCTTGGCCCAGGTCGGCTTCATCGTCTGTATGGTGTCACCAACAGTGTCATGGGAGCTCAGGACGATCGGTTCCACCCCCCGGCTTCATCCGATCCCGTACCTAGTGGTAGTGCCGACCGGGCATCGCCGCGTCAAGTCAACCGGGGACCCTTCACGGCTTTGACACCCACACCTGTGATCGTGCAGACCGCTTTGAGCGCGACTAGACTGCCCCGGCCGGGCATCGTCACCCGCCTACTGTTGCCCGGAAGAGACGGACATGGACCTGATTCTGACACGTATGGTCGAGGCCGGGCGGCTCGCTTCTGCCGACGTCGCCCGCGTGCGCGATCAGGCTGCCAATGGTGCCGAGCCACTGCCGGCGCTGCTGGCCAAGAGCGGCCTGATGACGCCGGTGCAGTTCGCCCGGGCGATGGCCGAGCTCTACGACGTGGAAATGGCCACGGCCGACTCGCTGCCCAAGGAACCCTTGTTCGCCGGCCAGCTCGCCGCGCGGTTTCTCGAAGCGAACCGCGCCTTGCCGATCCGCCACGACGAACGGACGGTCTGGCTCGCCATGGCCGATCCTACCGACAGCGCCACGATGCGCGCGGTGGCGATCGCGACCCGCCGGCGCGTCGTGCCCGTGGTGGTGCCCTACGACGAACTCGAACGGGCGATCGTCAAGGCCGTCCGCGCCGATGCCCCATCGCTCGATGAGATCGGCAGGGCAGCAGCGGGCGGAGATCCGCTCGACCAGATGCCGGACGACAAGGAAAGCCTGGAGCACCAGGCCGAGGCCGCCCCGGTCATCCGCTTCGTCAACCAGATGCTGTCGGATGCGGCGCGGATGAGCGCTTCGGACATCCACGTGGAACCGGCGCGTGACCGGCTGCGCGTGCGCTTCCGCGTGCATGGCCGCCTCCGCGAGATCGGGGCGCCACCGGCCCGGCTGGCGGCTGCCGTCATTTCGCGCATCAAGATCATGGCGCGCCTGGACATCGCGGAGCGCCGGCTGCCGCAGGACGGCCGCGCCCGGGTGGCGGTCGATCAGCGCCGCTTCGATCTGCGCGTCGCAACCGCCCCGTCGGTCCATGGCGAAAGCGTGGTCATCCGCCTGCTGGAAACGGACAAGGACGCGCCCAGCTTCGTCGAGCTGGGCATGCCGGCGCCGATCGAGGCGGCGATCCGGCGCCAGCTGGCAGCCCCGCACGGCATGTTCCTGGTGACCGGCCCCACCGGCAGCGGCAAGACCACCACCCTCTACACGTCGCTGCGCCAGCTGGACGCGGTCACCGACAAGATCATCTCCATCGAGGATCCGGTCGAGTACCAGGTCGAAGGTGTCACCCAGATCCAGGTGCGCCCGGAGATCGACCTCGGGTTCGCGCGCATCCTGCGCAGCGTGGTGCGGCACGATCCGGACGTGATCATGGTCGGCGAGACCCGCGATGGCGAAACTGCCGACATCGCCGTCAACGCTGCGCTGACCGGACATCTGCTCCTCTCGACCCTGCACACCAACAGTGCTGCCGGCGCCATCGGCCGGCTTCTCGACATGGGCGTCGAGCCGTTCCTGCTGGCTTCGGTGCTGCGCGGCGTGCTCGGGCAGCGGCTGGTCGCCGAACTCTGCCCGAACTGCCGACGGCCGCATCCTCCGACCGAGGAGGAAGCCGCAGTGCTGCGCCGGTTCGGCGGCGAGGATCTGCCGGTCACCCTGTTCGCGGCCGACGGGTGCGAGCAGTGCAACGGGACCGGGATCGTGGGGCGGGTCGGGATCTTCGAGATGCTGGAGGTGGACGAGGAAATCCGCCGGCTGATCCGCGAGCGGGCGCCGAGCCAGGCGCTCCAGGCCCATGCGATGTCGCGCGGCATGACCACCATGTTCCAGGATGGCGTCGCCAAGGCGCGGGCCGGTGTCACGACACTGGACGAAGTGCTGCGCGCCACCGAGGAGTTCTGAGCGGATGGCCTCGTTCCGCTATCGCGCCCTGACCGCTGCCGGCCAGATGACCAGCGGCGACATCGACGGCGCCAGCCGGGCTGCCGCCGTACGGGCGCTCGAGGCGAGAGGGCTGGTGCCGGTCGAGGTGGCCGAAGGCCGCGCAGGCGCTGTCCGGGCGGGCGAACCGCGCACGGCCGAACGCTCCTCCGGCCGGAGGGGATTTTTCGGCGTCAGCGCCTCGGTGGTGACCCAGTTCACGCGGGAACTGGCCACCCTCGTGTCGGCCGGGCAGACCCTGGCATGGTCGCTGGAAACCCTCGCCCAGGACGAGACCCTCGGCCGGATGGGTACGGTGACCCAGCAACTCCTGGGCGAGGTGAAGAGCGGCAAGAGCTTCACCGACGCGCTGGCGCAGCACCCCAAGCTGTTTCCGCGCTCCTACATCGGCATGGTCCGAGCGGGCGAGGCGACCGGTGCGCTCGATTCGGCGTTGCAGGAACTGGCTGCGCTGCGGGAGCGCGAGGAACGGATGCGCTCCAAGATGATCGGGGCGATGACCTATCCGATCCTTCTAGCGATCGTGGCGATCGGCTCGCTGCTCGTGCTGCTGACCGTGGTCGTGCCGCAGTTCGAGCCATTGTTCGCCGATGCCGGCGCCAGCCTGCCTGGTTCCACCCAGGCCACGCTCGCGGTGGCCCGGTTCGTCGAGAACTATGGTGCCGTAACCGGGATCGGGTTCGCCATCGTGATCTTCCTCCTGACGGGTGCCGCCCGGCGGGAAGGCAGCGCCCGGGGCCTCCACCGGATGCTGCTGCGGATTCCCCTGATCGGCGGCATGGCGCGCGCGCGCGCGACGGCCCAGACGACCCGGGTGCTGGGCTCCCTGCTGTCGGGTGGCGTCGAGCTGCCGCAGGCCCTGCAGCTGACGCGCGACGTGGTGGGCAATCGTGCCGTGGCAGCCAGCCTGGACCGGGCGCTTTCCGGCGTGCGCCAGGGGCGGCCGCTTTGGCTCTGCCTGAACGACGCGGCCCTGCTCGCCCCGCAGGCGATCCGTCTGTGCCGGATCGGCGAGGAGACGGGCAGGCTGGGCGCCACGCTGCAGCAGGCAGCCGGCTGGTTCGAGACGCGCCTGGAAGAGCGGATCCAAAGGGTCCTCTCGATCCTGGAGCCGGTGATCGTGGTGGGGCTCGGCGTCGCGGTAGCCGGCGTGGTCCTGTCGATCCTGGCAGCGGTGATCGCGGTGAACGACCTGGCCGGCGTGCGCTGATCAGGTCCGCCAGAACCTGCGGCTGAACAGGATGAAGACGGTGGTGAACTCAAGCCGCCCCACCAGCATCCCGAACGACAGCATCCAGAGCGCCTGATCGGAAAGCTGGGCAAAGCTGCCGACGGGACCGATCCTCTCGCCGATGCCTGGCCCGACATTGCTGACCGCGGTCAGTGCCCCGGAGAACGAAGTCTCAATGTCGAGGCCGGTGGCCGCGAGCCCCAAGGCGAGGCAGATCACGGTGGCGCCAAAGAGTGCGAACAGCACCAGGACCGCCCGCACCACGTCGTCGCCGACCGGCCGGCCGCCATAGCGACGCACATTGACGGCATGCGGCATCACCGTCTCATTGCGGTGCCTGCGCAGGAGCATCGCCAGGACCTGGTAGCGGAAGATCTTGGGGCCGCCGGTGGTGGAGCCTGTGCAGCCGCCGACCGCGGTAAGGAACAGGAACATCATCACCGCAAAGCTGCCCCACTGCATGTAGTCGTCGGAGGCGAACCCGGTGGTGGTGACGATCGAGACGACGTTGAACGCGGCATGGGTCAGGGACCAGAAGAGCGGCGCCTTGCCGACCAGAACGAGCCAGGCAGCCATGACAAGCGTCGCGGATGCCAGGAACATCAGGAAGGCCCAGACCTGCGTGTCCGAGAGGAGCGCCCGCGGCCCGCGGTGGAGGATGAGGGCGAACAGCGCGAGCGGCATGCCCCCGCAGGCCATGAAGAAGGTACCCGCCCAGAGGATCGACGGGGGATAGGATCCGAAGCTGTCGGCGTGATTGCCGAACCCCCCGGTCGCGATGGTGGCCATGGCGTGCACCACCGCATCGAACGGCTCCATGCCGAGTGCCGCGTAGATGAACGCGCACAGGAAGATCAGGCCCGAATAGACGCCGATGGTGGCGCCTGCGATCTGGTCGATGCGGGGAAACAGCTTCTCGCTGCGGTCGGACGACTCCGTGCGGAAGAGCTGCATGCCGCCGACGGAGAGGAACGGGAGCATGACCAGGGCCAGCACGATGATGCCAGCGCCGCCGAGGGCATTGAGGAGCCCCCTCCAGAGCAGGATGCCGGGCGGCGCCACCGACAGGTCGGCGATCGCGGAGCTGCCGGTGGTGGTAAGGCCCGACATCGTCTCGAAATAAGCGGCCGGGTAGTTCATCTCCATGGCGCTGAACCGGAACGGCAGGGCGCCAAAGCCGGACAGGACAAGCCAGGCCAGGGTCGTCAGCAGGAAGCCCTGGCGGCGGTCGACCTTCAGGTCGTCGACATGGAAGGCAAGGATCAGGGCAACGCCGAAGAAGGCCGTGACGCAGGCGGAGATCAGGAAGGACGAGGCGTCGGCATGGCCATGGGCCAGATCGGCCAGCATCGGCACGAACATGAAGACCGACAGGATGCACAGCAGGGCACCCACGGCATAGAAGACCGGCCGGACGTCGATCATGGATCCTGGCGATGTCGCTGCACGACCTGCATGTCGTCGCCCGTCTCAGGCTGCCGCATCGTCGACATGGAAGCAGATGCGCTCGCTTCCGAGATAACGGTCCAGCTTCAGGGTGCCCGCAAGCTGGACGGGCCGCTGGGCCGTGCGCAGCAGATCACCCAGGGGACGCTCGAGCGCCCGGAACGCAATCCCGTCGACCTTCGCTCCCTCCCGTGATTCCAGGCGCATGGCCAGATGGCCCGCCCCTACCGGACGGGTGGCGGCCACGCGCGCGTCGACGAGGTGCAGCCGCGGCTCATCGTTGCCGGCGCCGAACGGCTGCAACTGCTCGAAGGCCGTTGCTAGCTCATGGCGGCATGCGCCAACGGTGACGGAGGCGTCGAGATCAAGCGGCCGGCGCTGCCGCAGGTCGGGCGCGGGCGCCGCCAGCGACGCCCGCAGGTGCCGGACGAACTCGTCCACGCGTGCCGCCGCGATGGTGATGCCAGCCGCCATCGGATGGCCGCCTCCCTTCTCGAGGATCCCCTGCTGGCGCGCCGCGATGACGGCGCGCCCAAGATCGATTCCAGGAACGGAGCGGGCAGAGCCCTTGCCAATGCCTTCTTCATCGAAGGCGATGACGAACACCGGACGATCGTACCTCTCGACCAGCCGGCTTGCCACGATCCCGA
>VFQN01004677.1_pt1 | contig 17807 bp, 25 predicted proteins | sample 3512371 | NCBI WGS metagenome assembly VFQN01 (sample SAMN10412370, study PRJNA504923) | tailings metagenome | isolation source: Replicate 2 from Balatoc abandoned mine | place: Philippines: Itogon, Benguet | collected 2017-08-28 | reverse complement strand
TCTCCCGAGTGGGACGGGGCTGGGCCCTGGAAGGGGACCAAAACTGTAAATCCATACATACAAAAACATGTGCTGCTTGAGGCCGACCTGGGCAGGCCAAAGCGGTCGGGTTGCTTGGGTGAGCACAAGGAAGCCAAAGCAGTGCTGATGCACGCATCCCTTCATGCATGCCGGCGCTGGTTTCAGGTGGTCAACCCCGCAACCGCTGGCTACACGCTGCCCGCCCGGCAGCCAACCCATAACTCTCATTCTAGTTCCTTGATAGAGTCACTGCCTGCACCCACTACCGCATGAAACATTGCGCACACGTAGGACCCTGGACCCTGGACCAGAAGCACGCATGCGGTGCTCCTGCTCCCCTGCACCCACCTGCAGCTTTGATGACCTTGGATACCTTGCCCAAGAGCCTGGTCTGGCGTCGTAGTACCCCACGATGTAGATCAGCGGGATGGGGTCGGGGTAGTTGAAGTCCACATACCACTCGACGCTGTCTGGGAAGATCCCGACTGGCTCCAGAAGCACACCCTCATCCCCTCCGTTAACCATCTTCACCCTCAGCCCCTGCCGCGCCGTGAACAGGGTCACGGGGTCCCCGGGCCGAGCCGTGTAGCACAGGTCGTAACCGGATGCGGGGGAGGCACGGTGGTGAACCACCTGGTTGCTGGGCCACCGCACCGGCAGCGAGAAGCCTGTGGAGTGGTACGGTCCGGGAGCGTTCTGTAAAAGTTGATTGATAGCCGTTGTGCAATTGTCTGGGCTCCAGACTGTTGCTTCTGCACGCAGGAGTGTGTTGAGCTTCGTTTCGGGAGGCGTACATTGAGAGGGACGGCCAGGCATACATGTACATACAAAGATATTTGTTCAGGGGGGCCTGTTCCGTAACTGCACCCAGCCTACGGCAGCACAATAGTGTGTGCCTTCCAGGGGCATGAAAGCAACATCCAGTCTCACCGCTGCAAGGACGAACGAGACACACCAGTACGGGAGGCGGCATGCTGCTTACCAGCAGGGCTGTGCTGGCCCTTCTGCCGGACCGTGCCCGCGTTATGAGTTTGCAGTTCAAAACACCGGCAATAGACAGCGGGTACCAGCCCTGTACATACCGGTATACAGGTATGTGCCAGCAACACTGACGCATCGTGGGTTCGTGGCCTGCCATGTGTACGATATGTCGGTTGGCCGCAACGTTGCGCGCGCAAGTACCCCATAACAAGGTCTGCCGCGCGCCCCCCTACGTCCCCGCGTCCTTAGACCTGCCCGTAACTGGCTTCCCACATGCCGGTGCGGTACACACCTGGAGTAGCCTGTTGTAGCCATGCTGCAGCACACACTCCGCAGGGGTGCGAATGGGGGTCCGGTTGGCGCTGTGTTGGTTTGGGCGCTCGAGGTCCGGCGCGGTCCACACCTGCACGGGACACACATGCACGCACAGGAAGTCCATCAGGCACAATGCACGCATGGCAACTAGCGCGCTGCTCTCGCCTTTTGCTACCGTATGCTAAGCGCTCGGATACGCGCCCCTTAGACAGAAGGAGCAGCAGACCTAGACCACACGGCATGTAGGCGCGTGCCGTTTCCATAGCCTCGTTGGAGACGTGTGGGTCTGCAAGCAGAGTGCAAACGTGCCGTGCCGTAATACTGCGGCACCATCGCACCTTGAGCTGCGCACCACCGTCAGTCGAGCCTAGTACGACACCGTCCACCATGCGGTGCTTGCCACCGGCGGCGCTGCTGCTGTCGGGCACGCGAATGCGCACGCTGTCCATCAGCCTGGGCGCCCGCTCCAACACTTGCGCGGAAGGTACCCCGAGGATATTGCGGGTCTCCTCGACGGCCCTTTGTGCGGAGGGGGCCTGCTGCTGCTGCTGCGCCGCCTCGTTTGGCTCCAGCGCTGCCCCGGTGTCCACCTGCGCGCGCCCCGCACACACGCATCATGCCGCCCGAACTGCTTCCTCAAGGACAAGGCGCGACTTCTCGACCCTGAAGCAGTAGCCGCGAGGTAAAATATCCCGTCGAGTCGCGCCTGATGAGCTTCTGCTTGCGTCTGAAGCTAGGGCATGGCCATACTACCCAAGCAGTCTACCGATGTTAGTTCCCACACGGTCATACCCGGCACGCACTAGAAACCCTGCGTGCCCCTGCCCCGCCCCGCTCGGGGTCCCTTCCACCCCCGTACCTTCTTTGGCCGCAGCACTCGTGTCAGGAGTTCCAAAGCCTGCTGCAGACGGGAGGGCTTGGAGTCCGGCGATTGGCCGTCCGCCGGCACATTCGGACCGCTGCCGCCATCGGCCTTGTCGGCCTCAGCGGGCTGCGGCCGATCCCGATCGCCCTCACCATGCCCTTTTACCAACTCATTTTCGGAAGGGCCACCGGCGCCGGTACACCTTATCGCCGGAAGGAAATTTGGCGGCTGCTGCAGACTTCTCGCCCTTTTTGCCATGGCTTGAGAATTTCACCGGCTGGTGACCAAATCGCGTTTGCACAGCGTCTGGGCGGGGCCGGCCTGCAGCGCGGGTCATGCCTCCCGGTTGCGGTGCAGGAGGGGCGCGACAGGGCAGGAGACAAACGCATTTTAGAGCTATCAGTGTAGATGAGGTACTGCATGAAGCTGTGACAGATACTAATGTGCAATCGCTTTTCCCGGCACCTGTTGTTCCGATGTGGCCAGCGCAGCTCAGCAAGTGCCACTTCTGGAGGAATAACAGGTGAAATGTGGCGGGTGCAGGAGCAGCGCGACAGAACAGGAGACACCCAATACTGGATGATCATAAGTACATTGTTCCTGTTGAAGCTTACTTGCACCTGGAGCTTGCCTGCCTTGTTCTTGGGCGCCTGTCGCTGAAGGACCTGTGGCGGCCCCGCTCTGCACGCTGACCCGTGGGTCACTACCTGCTGGAAGCGAACAGGTCACGACGTACGGCAAATTCCACACACTCCAATCACAGACAACAAGGCATCCCTAATGGAAACCTGGCCTACCATATGCATGTTACACTGTTATAGGACAATGGCAACAGACATGCTGCAAGCAAATGAAAGAGGGGAGGCTCAAAACACATCCAGGCCCACGACGCCTACCCCTAGAAGCCGGTACACGCTTGCCCACTTTGCACGTCCGGCATCCACCCGCGAACACATGTGCAACAAGGCACACGCGGCAAGGCGCTAGGCCAGCCACGAAACTGCGCTGAATGTCCAAGTGGCACAACGAACCAGCTACCCCAACCCGCAGGCGGCAACACTCAAACCAGCACACCTGCTGTCACTAATACCGGTAACACGCAGATGCACCTATGAAACCAAACAGGATGCCACCAGTGGCATGGCAGGATACTGGCATGCTTACTGCGACGCACTTGAGCCTGCCTCGCATTAGCTGCATGACTGCGCTGAGTCGGGCCAGCGGCCGTACGACGCCTCAACAAGTAGCCGACCCCCAGACGACAGCGGGTCCCCAATACCAATACGCCCCTTGCAGCCCTCAGCACCTACACGCTACGAATTGAATCGATGGACTCACTGAAAAATTGTACTGGTGTACCCATTCAAGGTAGCCCCCTGCTGTGGTGGTGCCACCACCGTGTCTCCCTACGTACAGGAACTCCAAGCCACGTGCCCTTGGTGCTCGCGAGGGCATCGCGTCCCTGCTCCTCCGGTAGAAGCCGACAGTTAGACGTACTGCAGTAAGGAAAGGACCAATGGGGAACATCAGTGCGTTAGTGTTCTTGCGTAGCACGAGCAACTCCTGCTTTGGGCCGGCCTGGGCAGGCCAATTGCCCGTCGGTTTGCTAGGGTGCGTGTGGAAGCCAAGTGTCAGCGCATCCCTCCATGGCGGCACCCAAGACAGAAGATACAGCGTTCGTTCTAGGCGGCCTACCTCTGGCTAGATGCAACTCAACAGCCGAATAACTGCCATTCCGGTTCCCCAAGATCACTGCTTGCACCCACCACACAGTGCGAATTGCGCTTGCTGGGACCCATCTATTGGACACACGCATGCGGTGCTTTGCGCTGTACTGGTGACTCTCTCTTACGCACGCACCCACCCCGAGTTCTGATGCGTCATCATACTTTCGCGTTGCATGCCAGGTTGGCTCGGCGTAATGGCGCGTCATGAGGTAGGTCAGCTTCAAGCCGTCGCCGTCACCGCCGCCACTGAAGTCCACCAGCCACACCACGCCGCCACCAGAGGCAGGGGAGACCTCCATTGGCTGCACAAGCACACCCTCCTCCCCTCCGCCATACATCTTCACCCGCAGCCCTTTCCGTGCCGTGAACAGGGTGACTGCCTTCCCGGGCTGTGCCGAGTAGCACAGGTTGTAGCCGTGAGCGGGGCAGGCGCGGTGGTGCAGCAGCTGGCCGTTGGGCCACCGCACTGGCAGTGAGAAGCCTGCGGCGGAGTGGTATTGTCCAGGGGGCGTTTCGTGAGTGTAAACAGATAGTCCTTTGTGCGGGTGCCCGGGCTCTAAACGGCTAGCTCTGCATAAAGTAGTGTGGCGGGCTTCGTTATAAACAGCGCACATCATTTGCTACGGAGGGCGCACATGAAGAGGGACCGCCATGCATACATGTTGCGGGACACCTGTTCCGTGCTTGTGCCCTTATCCTATGGCATCATAGGAGTGTGTGCGCTTCAGGGGCATGGGTGCATGGGAGTGCACAATAGGAGGGTGTGCTCTTTGGGGCACTGAAACAGCAGGAAACAGCTATTGGTCTCACCGTGTGTCCCTAAAGTGACTAGCATGCAGCAAGCACGGACGGCACAGCACCACTACAGGTGGCGTCAAGCGGCAAGCTGCTTACCCGCGGGGACGTGCGCGCCCTCCTGCCCAACCGTGCCCGCGACCTGGATGACCCCCACCCCCGGCTCCGCCCCGCCGTACGTCCAGTGGGTCCCACGCTCCACCGGCATGCCGCACAGGTTCACAGGTAGCATGAGGTCCTCAGGGCGCTCAAGCTCCCTCCCTTCCCACAGCAGCTCGCCCCGGCCCCGCGTCCTGGTCCACCATGGTGACCGCTCCACTTTGGCCACGCCCGGCTCCGTGACCCCTGTCCAGTACTCCCCCACCACCGGCACCCCGCTGGTCGGGCTCGTCTCCAGGTGCACCAACTCGAAGCCGTCGTCAAAGCCAATGCCGTACACCGCTGTGCGGCTGCTACTCCACTCCACCAGACACATGTCCTGCCCAAATAATTCCAGGTAAGGCTGGATGACGCCCACCTGTGCGTCGTTGGCAAGCGTGGCATGCACGTAGTGTGCGTGGGGCAAGCATGGCATGCAAGCGCCAAGGTGCTCGCGCAAGACTCGTGCTAGACTGTCACATCAGGCAAGGTAAGCGCCTGCAGTTGCAGCACCAACGAGCGCGGTTCGGTCAACAGGCGGCATCATGGATGCACCCTCGCAGAGGGCCGCAGCAAGGCGGAGTTACCCCCTGCTGAACGTACTGTGCGTGTGGAGCAACACAGGTCCTAGCTACACCCTAGTCTCTTTCCAAACGTGATTTGCCCTGTTCGTATCATATTTGCATGCGGGGCTTCATATGGATCGCAGGGCACATGGGACTGCGCGAGACAAAGCATGAACGACCGCCAGCGGCCACTCCGACGCTGGCCTCCTACCTGGCATGCCCACAGCCCAACAAAGTGTGGAACTGCTGACTGGAACAAACGCCCTGGATGGACCGACGTTTGCCAAGCGTGTGTGAAAGAGTGTGGGTGAGCGCGTTCATGTACCTTTCGCGCCTTACCTCGCCAGGCACGGCTGCAGAGCACGTGTTCGCGCTGTAATTCCGGCGCACCAGCATGCCGGGGGCGGCGGTGAAGCGGGTGACGGGGACTCCCTTGCGCTCGGGGTCGTACGGCAGATACTGGCCGGGTCATGGGCAGAGGCTTGATGTCAGTCAAAACTGGGAAACCGGCTAAGGTGTGCACTGTCCGCATGTCGAGTGCATTTCAACTTGCTGCTCTGCGTCATCGTTCAGCGCTTGTGGGTTCTGTTAATGTGTGCACCGGCATTGATCCATGCCCTCTTTCGCCGTGCGTGCCATTGCGCGCAGGTGAAGTAGCTGGTTGCCTACACACCTTGATGCGCCCTGAACCAGGCTCCAGGTCACACTCCTCGATGACGGAGATATCCATGAGCCCCAGATGGTGAATGCCTCACGTGCACCAGTGCCAGGCGGCAGTGACAACACCTGCGCGGGACGGCAACGGAGCTGGCATGGGTGATCAAGCTTGCAGCTGATCAACAACATAACAGCACCCACATACTTCGCCACGCACTCACCACGCCATATACAAACCTGCAATCTAAGCCCACGGCCAACGGCACGGCAGGTGCAGACGTAGCAAAGGCTGTGCCGTACAAGGACAGTGGGTGTCGCCTGCGGCCTTGTTACAAACACGTACCTTGAAGGCTCTTCCTTCAAGCGCTGTGCCGAGCACCACCCCCTGCTTTGCGGAAGGGTGCACACAGACGTAGTCCAGCACCTGGGGCCTTATCCGCCAAGCCATGCGCTCGCGGGGCGTTGTGGGGGTGCTGCCAATGCCGCTCACGGACTGCCCAGGAGCAGCAGGAGCGTCGACCAGCTCACGAGTAGGTTCCATATGCTGCTGCTGCTGCACTGACGCGTCGTGCTGGACCTGCTGCAGCTCAAGGAGCATCTTTATCGCGGCAGACTGCTTCTGTTTCACCACCTCATTCCGCTCTGGCACATCACACATGTCCTCCTGCAGGCACCCAGGGGTGTGCGGTAGGCAGGCAAAGCAGCAGGGCACAGACATAGGTACCGTGTGCACAGGCGATCTCCGGTACCAGCCATGCAATCTCGGTATAACGCAGGCAGTTTACGCACGGGCATCCACCCAAGCATACGTAATGGACATGAGGCAGGCCCCAAACAGGAAACAGCCATCTAAGACGTACACCCTGTCGTAGCCCCGGCAGGGGTGTTAGCTTAACGGTGCTAGTATTCAAGCAAGCTGTATGTGCTGTTACACTTGTCCCCGTAATGGGCACTACGTCACTCCCCACCTGCGCTTCCTGCAGCAGTCGTATCGCCTCCTGCAGCAGCGGCCGCCCCTCCTCGGCAGCCTGCAGCTGCAGGGTTGCCTTGGGGTCGGGGCGGGTGTCGGCGATCTGCTTAGCAGCAGTGCTGCCGCCACCGGCGTTGGCAGCGCCAGCAGGAGCAGGGGGCGGCTGACCCCTCTCGTCGGGCCCGCCACCATCGCCGGCGGCAGCCTCGCTACTGGCGCTACCGCCACTGCACCTCGAAGGCATCAGCCGGAAAGGCTTGCAGCTAGTGCTAGTAGGGCCCTGAAGTTGATTCCTGGGGCCTGAGACGGCTGTTAATGGCGGTGCGGTTGCGCGTCCGCGCTCAGCGTTGCAGGGCCCAGCGGCAGGCCGCGGCACAGGAGCCGCGCGGCAGAACAGGGGACCCACGCAATTGTAAATTTTCAAGCAATTGACATGGGGTGAGTGCCTCTACGTGGAGTTGGAATAGCCTTGCCCTAAAACGTGAAGAGCATACCGGTAGTCGCAAGACCTTTGCTTTGTTTAAGCCGCTCTACTGGAAACCTATAACATACTCAGGTAGGTTCAACATATTTGTACAGTCGTCGTCCAGTTTCGCAGGAGAGGCCTCCCCTGCCTGGGCCGCACTGGCGTGGTGTCCTCCGAGGGCTGCCATGGTGTACGTGTGCTGCTGCTGCAAAACACTTACCGTGGCTGATAGCTCCCTCCTGCTCCGGGTCGCACTCCTGCAGCATCATACTGCGCAGCCAATGGAACTCCCCTGAGCATTGGCAGCTCATCAGGAGTTGGGCGGTGCCTACGTACGTGTGCCCAGCGCAGAAGGCATACCGCAGGAAGCCAAGCAACCTGGATGTGTAGGACAGCATTCTATACATCCTCTTACTGTGTGCCGCTGTGTAGCGTAGCGTTCGTTGTTGGGATTGATTGAGTACGGCAACATAGTCCGCTTCAGTGCTGCACACTGTGGGGCCGGGCGTGACGGAGGGGCCAAAAGAGAGAAAGCGCTGCACTGCACCTTGTGTTTTACCGTCGTCAGCAGGGGGCCACGCGGGCTAACGGCGTACCACTCAGTTTTTCAGGAAGAAACACATTACCGTACTTCGCTAACCAGTCGCTAACGCACGGGTGCCGGTAAGCAAGGAGGGTTTCGGGTGTCAACATGTCCTGCACCATGTGCTGCTACACACCCACACTTGAGCGAGCGACCCCTCCTGTCCGCAGCCTCCGTCAGCATCCGTATCAGCCTTTCGCCACGCAAGTAATGTACCGGTACTAGTGGTAACGTTGCGAATCGCACTGGCATGCCCTCAGCAGCGTACCGAATGAACATTCACAAACTACCGTACCGTATCAGGTACCAACGAAGGTGGTACGAAGATGTACAACAGGGCGCAGTTGCAGTACGGTAACCCAGGGTAACCTGCCTCGGCTTACCGGTAGAATAGCTAGCCACCACGAAAGGATGTAACTGGACATACAGTAACAGGGTTACGGGACCCACTGCGCCACTGGCATGCATGCCCTCAGCAAGTCAGCATACTTGATCAACACCAGAAAGTCTTGGGTGCCATACATGAAGCCGAAGGTGGTGCAGGGTGGCACGAAGGTGCGTAACAGGGCGCGCCTGCAGTACGAGGTAACCTGCGGTAACCTTCCAGAACAACCCAGCATGTCCACATGCCGCACATACCCATAATTCCGTCCGTACATCGGACCCGGTCGTCGGTGCGTGCATGGTGCCCATGCACCCACACGTGTTTGTATGTGCCACCTAGCGCCCAGGCACTTGTACCCTGTATTCTGCCCACACTCTGCACTGCTCTACTCCTCCAGTTCTCGTAGCCAGAGAGTACACGCACGTCACCGTAACCAACCGGTGCCACAGCATGCTAGCTACGTACCGCATTACTGTTGTGGCACAGCGTTGAATGCAGCAATGTCAGCAGGCCGCAACTACACATGGCCGACTAGCCGTTGTCGGTCTTTCCCAAGGAGGCTCCGGCATAAACCACACCGGCAGCTGGTGCGCAGCCTCAGCAGGGCGTTGCTCCTCGCTCCTCGCCCCGACAGCCACTGACGCCAGATACCGGTAGCTGCCTAGGTGTACTGCACAGGGGACGGGCACGGCAGTCCACCACCAACACATCAGCATGAGCGGTATCTTGTGTGCGTGACATTCTGACCTAACGACCTTTCTGCAGAAGCAATACAATCAAGCCCTTCGAAGGTGGAAGAGCTTTGCGCCCAGGTACCGTGCAACTGTATGGCCGCAAATACGCACGTGCATCCGCCCTGTATGGTATGTCCGTCCCCTCGCACGCACTCACCCGCAGCTCTGTCTTCACCGTCTTGTAGTCTTTTGCATCGCTGATGCGTCTGCTTGTGGAGGTTTCCATGAGGTATTTCTGTGGGAAGCCTTTGTACAGGTGGGGGAAGTCGACGCTCCACACGACTCCATCGGCGCTCACCGCCACGGGCTTCAGCAGCACACCCGAGCCATGGTAGTCATCGACATCTGCCATCTGCACCCTCAGCCCCTGCCGCGCCGTGAACAGGGTGACGGGGTCCCCGGGCCGTGCCGAGTAGCACAGGTCGTAGCCGTCAACAGGGGAGGCGTGATGGCGGGCACTTATGCCGTTGGGCCAGTCCACCGTCACCATTCCTGCGGCGGATTAAAGTTAACACACAACCGTCACAATGTTTGCGAGGAAAAATGTATAGTTAATCCATAAGACCAGCAATGGAGGAGAGCGTCCACCGACACCATTCCTGCGGCGGAGCAGACCGGCAAAGGAGGGAAACGGAAGGTGTTAGGCTCCCTTCCGACCGAGTCAGCATGTGGTCAGTTTAGGGGGCGCAGCCGGCACCAAAGATATGTATCAGCCCTGCGAGATTTCGACCTAGCGCCAGACGACTGCTACCTAGCTGGGGCGCACAATGGACAGGCTGTTGGTGCATTGTGGCTACGTGGCGTGCGCGTGTGCATGCCACGGATATGCAGTTGGTACGGTCTGATATGCATGCACATGCGACTCGGTGCTACTAGGTACTGGGCTTCAGCAAGTACCGTACTAGCAGAGGCATGCTCGAGGTGTAGGGTGTGCAGTTGGTTGGCTACACGGCGTGCACGTTCAATGCGACCCATGCTACTTGCAATGACGATCGGCTGTGCAAGAGCTTCGATGGGCCGGCGGCGGCTCACCCTCCTGCTGCCCGTCAGCTGCGTCGGCGATGGTCCCCATGTCTGGGTCCAGGCCGCCGTACACCCAGTGCGTCCCGCGCTCCACACGTACTGCCGTACCGCTGTACGCCGTACCGCCGGACGCCGCACCACCATGCGCACGCAGGCACGCAGGCTTCTGCAGCTCCCTGCCACCCCACAGGAGCTCATTTGGGCTGTGCGTCTGAGCGCCCCCGGTCCAGTACTGGCCCACCACCGGCGCCCCGCTGGTCCAGCTCATCTCCAGGTGCACCAGCTCATACAGGTCGCGCCAGCCCGTCTCGTACACCCCCTGGCTGCCGCTAGCCCACTCCACCAGGCACGTGTAGCCCATGTCGGGGGAGGGCTGCAGCACGCCCACCTGTGAAAGTGCATGCGGTACATGTTGGGGTGCAGTATTTACAATGTGCTCGGAGTGCACGTATGACAGGCTAGGCACACCTGATGCATAATCCTGCAAGTGGGCACGCGAAGGCCCGTAGAGGCCCCGTGGGCTAAGCACTGCCTGGAGGGCCCTTGAGGCCAACGGACGGGCCCCAAAGCAAGTGCCCCCCGGCCCGGAGGCAAGGTAAGTGACAGCCCAGCCCTTCGCAACCCTTAGTTGATGCCCCCTCCGGGGAAGTGTGCTACAGCAGCAGGCGCCCCGAGACGGCTGAATAGGCACGACGCGTGCGCACTCCTACCGCCCATCGTGCCAGGCTCTACTTCTGCACTAATGGTATTGCCCTCACCTCGCCCGCCTCCGCCGCACGCTCCTCCTCCTCCTTGACGTCGTACCCCCGGCGCACCAGCATGGCGGGGGCGGCGGTGTGCCGGGTCACGGGGACTCCCTTGCGCTCGGGGTCGTACTGCTGGTACTGCAGGGGCACAGCGTTGCGAACCGGCAAGCACAATAAAGTAGGAAGCGAGGAGTTGGACAGCAGCAGCACGCGTACATTACGTGGGGGCTTGCTATGCGGTCAACCACACTATCAATTGTCACGTAGGGCGGGAAAACAGGGATGTGACGTTCTAGTATCGGTAAGGGACAGCGGGCACAAGGCCTGTACAAGTATATGCATGGCAGCGAACGCTGACGCGTCGCGGCCAACTATGCGAACTGACTGTCGGTTTGCCGCAACGTGTCAATGTCGCACGCATGTACCCGGTTACATTACTGGCCGCCCACATACCGGTACGGCACACACCTTGACTGGCCTGGTGTTATACTGCTGCAGTACGCACTCCGCAGCGGTGCGAATGAGGATACGTTTGGCGCCATGTAGGTCTTGGCGGTAACCGTCGGGCAGGGTCCACACCTGCAAGGGGCACGCGTGCACGCACAGGGAGACCTTACAATGATTAGCATGCACTGCACCTGGAGGCTGAACGCCCGAAGTCTATGCAGGCACGCAGGCCTATCCATAGATTACAAGACGGCAGGCCCTGCCCTGCCTCCTTGCCGTACGGTGGCGGTGGCTGCCGACATATTCTCCGTCGGCTGCTGCCATCCCAGGACGCAGCCGACGTACAACCACACACGGCAGATGCGTGCCGGTTCGCATTGAGGTAGGTATTGTGGGCAGCCGTACACTGAAACATGTTACCGATGTGCCAGCTGTACTACTGTACGACGCTGTCGTACCTTGAGCCGTGCACCACCGTCAGCCGAGCCGAGTACGACACTGTCCACCTTGTTGCGGCTGCCAGGCTCACGAACACGCACGCAGTCCATTAGGCTGGGCGCCCGCTTCACGATCTGCTTGGAAGGTATCCCGAGGGCATTGCGGGTATTGTCGCCGTCCCCACGTGCGGAGGGGGCCTGCTGCGTTACTTGCTCCTTGTCCTGCTGCTGCTGCTGCTGCTGCTGCTGCGCCGCCTCGTTTTGCTCCAGTGCTGCCCCGGTGTCCACCTGCGTGCGCCGCGCACACAGCATGCCATGTGCAACGCTTACGTGCTCAGCACACGGCGCACCTTTTTGTCCCTGGTGCCTAAGCCAGATGGCAAGATGCATGATCCACGGGGTCGCATCCAACAAGCTTGCTTGCATGTTGCATTGAGTAGCTACGGCATGTCCATACCACCTAAGGAATACCAATGTCCCCACATGGTTCAGGCACCCAGCATGCCTCCCGCCCCGTGGTCCCTTTTACCCCGCGCACCTTCTTTGCCAGCAGACGTGTCAGGAGGCCCAACGCCTGCTGCACCCGGGAGGGCTTGTGTTCCGGGTTGCCGTCGGCCGGCTCCTTGGGGCCGCTGCCGCCATCGGCCTGGTCGGCCTCAGCGGGCTGTGGCCGATCCCGATCCCTTTCGCCACGCCCTCCTCCGAGACGACCATTCGCGCTGGAAGGGCCGCCAGCGCCGCCCTCGCCGGTACACCGCAACACCGGAAGGGAACTGGCGAACTTGCGGCTGCTGCAAGGTTCCCGCCTTTGTTGCCATGGTTTCTGCGCGTCACTCACAGGTGACAAGTTTGCGGTTAAGCAGCAGCGTCTGAGCGGAACCGGGCGGCAGCACGGGGCATGCCTGGCGGTCGCTGTGCAGGAGAGCGAGAGCACAGAGGACAAACGCATTTTAGATTGTAATATGTACAAACTACTTGTGAAACTTCGTTACGCCCTTGAGCTTGTCTTCCTTCGCTTTCGGCGCCTGTCGCGGAAAGGTCCCATGCGGCCTGCTCTGCAGATACTGACCCGTGGGTCACTGCATTGAAGCGAAGAGGCGAGGAGCAGTTCCCACATCCATAACAGGTTACATACCGTACATAAAACGGCGACTGTAGCAGGCTTATCAAGTTATTACATCATGGTGAGGCAATGCCAGGCATACCGTGTAGGACGTGGTAACAGTACACCGCTCAGTATGTTAGGAAGGTACCGCATTACGGTACCTATCTTCACAGACGTACACACATACATGTACCGTTATGGAGGTTTCCGGTGTAGACATGCCATACCACGTGCTATGACTTATTACACACCCTCACTCAAGGGAGCAAGCCCTCCTGCCCGCCCGCAGCCTCCATGCATTAGAGCAATGAAGTAGAGTATCGACAGCAGCAACATTATTGGCCGGGCTGGCATGCCCTCAGCGTATGTAACCAACAAAATGAGCGATATCAACAAAGGTACCGCACGTGGCCTGAAGTGGCCTCGGTGCTCGATCGCCAGGGCACCGTGCCCCTGCTCCTCCGGTGGATGCCAACATTTAGATGTACTGCAGTAGGGAAAGGACGACCCATGGGGAGCGTGCACGTGTTCATTATTAGTGCTCTTGCGTGCCGAAAACATGTCATGTGTTGGGCCGGCCTGGGCAGGGTCGGGTTGCTTGCTTGGGTGAGAAAGCCACACCAATGCTATTGCATCCCTTCATGCCAGCACTTCAAACGGAAAGGCAGCGTATCAGATGGCCAACCACTGCGTGGCTACATGCTGCCGGACAGCCAACCCATAACTTTCGTTCCGGTCCCTCAGAATCACTCCTGCACACGATCGCTTGAAATACCGTGTGCATGTCGGGCCCTGAACCTGGACTAGCTAGAAGCACACCTGTGGTGCTCCCCGCCCGCTTTTGTGCCCCCGCGCACCCACCTGCAGCTTTGATGACCTTGGATACCTTGCCCAAGAGCCTGGTTTGGCGTCATAGCACCCCACAATGTAGATGAGCGGGATGAAGTGTATTTTTCTGAAGTCCACATACCACTCGACGACGTTGCCTGGGAAGACCTGGATTGGCTCCACAAGCACACCCTCCTCCCCTCCCTCGACCATCTTCACCCGCAGCCCTTCCCTCGCCGTGAACAGGGTGACGGGGTCCCCGGGCCGAGCTGAGTAGCACAGGTCATATCCGGAGGCGGGGGAGGCGCGGTGGTGCAGCAGCTGGCCGTTGGGCCACTTCACCGGCAGCGAGAAGCCTGCAATGAAGTGGTATGGTCAGGTGGGAAGCATTCTGTATTGCAAATAGATAGTCGTCTGCATTTGTCTGGGCTCCATACTGTTGGCATTGCATGCAGGAGTGTGTTAAGCGTCGTCCGGTTTTGGGAGGCGCACAGGGTGAGGGACGGCCTGGCATGCATGTTCAGGAGCGCTCCTGTTCCATGCTTGCACCCTTATCATACGGCAGCATAGTAGTGTGTGTGCTCCAGGGACACGTAAACAAAACTTAGTGTCATCGCTGTCCGTATGGTGTATCGAGGACGAACGGCACACACCACTGCAGGTGACCGCAAGCTGCTTACCATCAGGGTTGTGCGGGCCCTTCTGCCGGACCGTGCCCGCGCCCTTGATGGCCCCCACACCCGGCTCCGCCTCGCTGTACGTCCAGTGAGTACCGCGCTCCACCGGCAAGCCGGACAGGTTCATGGGTACTACAAGTTCTTTAGGGCGCTCAAGCTCTTTCCCTCCCCACAGCAGCTCCCCCGGGTTGTGTGTCTTGGCGCTGGTCCAGTACTTGCCCACCACCGGCACCCCGCTGGTCAGGCTCGTCTCCAGGTGCACCAGCTCGAAGTCGTACCCCGTGTGGTACGTCCCCCGGCTGCCGCTAGCCCACTCCACCAGCAACGTGTCGCCCATGTCGGGGGAGGGCTGCAGCACGCCCACCTGCGTGTGGGGTGCCAAAACAGACCTATCACGTGCTTCCTTCCTATATATAGCCCCACCCTAAACCACAATGCTGCATAGCGCAGTCATGCACGCACCATTCCAAGGGCAGCAAGGGGCCCCGAGAGGGCTTCAAACGCAATTCGCGCTGTACCGCTGCGCCTTTTGCCAAGCTCTTCTTTTGCACTACCGGTATGCCGGCCGGGCTGGGCGAAGCCATGCCTTTGTGCACGTACCGCTAGCGCTAGCTATAGTCCTCACCTCCCCAGCGGCCGCTGCGTCCTCCTCCCCGTCCCTGACGTGGTACCCCCGGCGCACCAGCATGCCGGGGGCGGCGGTGAAGGACGTCACGGGGACTCCTTTGCACTCGGGGTCGTACGGCAGGTACTGGTACTGCGCGTTTGCGCCAAAGTAGGTTAGTAGACAGCGTGTGGCATAAAAAGGACCATGCCAAACCGGTTAGCAGCAGCCACGGCGTGTCTGTGACACACTTGGTGTTGTTTCTACCTTTTTATGTTTAGTTCCTAACACACCAGCTGCACACACGCAATTGCCCCTGCCTACCGGTACAACAACTCAAGACGTCGTCAAGAGTGTGATAGGCCCGCACTCTGCTATTTTGCGTGTGTACATCCTTGCATATTAACTCTTGCTGGCCGCGCGCATGCATACACACCTGGCATGGCATGTTGCTGGCGAGCGGTTCGCAGTCCGCAGCCGCGCAGATGACGGTCTGGCTCGCGTCGGGATGGTCGCGGCGCTGAGGGTCGGGCAGGGTCCACACCTGCAGCGGCACAAACGTGGGGTGCCTCAGTGCCCACGCTAAGCACCCGACTAAGACAAAAGGAGCAACGGTGCCCCCCCCAGTGTTGGCCATTACGAAGAGTCTGTCAGGCCGCTTTCCTTGCCCAGCCTGTGTCAGTAAAGGGCGGCTGTACTGGTAGTTTAAACACCTTGCATCGGGAGTGGAGGTTCGCCGGTGCAGAATGGTGTTGTTACTCGCTGGGCCTAACCGGTGGTGACAAAGAGCGACTACTGCCTGCATTGCCTATGAATATTGTATTATACACAGCTACGCGGCAGATAAGAAGCACGCGGAAGCATAAGACACTGCTGCCATACCTTGAGCCGTGCACCACCGTCAGCCGAGCCAAGTACAACACCGTCCACCATGTGGTGGCTACCACTGGAGCAGCTGCTGTTGTCAGGCACGTGAAGGCGCACGCAGTCCATCAGCCTCGGCGCCCGCTTTAAGGTTTGCTCAGAGGGTACTCGGACGGCACTTTGGCTGGGACTGCTGGTCTCCATGTCCTCAGCATTGCCGTGTGCCGTGAGGGTGCTAACGTGCTGCTGCGGGTGCTCCTGCTGAGTCTGCTGTTCCTTGTGCTGCTCCTCCTGCTGCTTTTCCAGCGCCTGCACAGGGTAAACTAGCTCCTGCTGGCCCTCCTGTTGCCGCTGCAGCACAGCCCTGAAGTCCAGCTGCTCGGCCCTGAAGTCAACCCGCTGGGCCCTGGATTCCACCTGCCCTGCCCTGAATTCCAGCTGCCCGGCCCTGAACTCCAGCTGCACGGCCCTAAAGTCAATATGCCCCGCCCTGATTTCCAGCTGCCCAGCCTTGAAGTCCACCTGCCCAGCCCTGATGTCCAGCTGCTCGGCCCTGAAGTCCACCTGCCCGGCCCTCAACTCCAGCTGCCCGGCCCTGAAGTCCACCTGCACACGTGTGTACCCACAACGTCCAATGACGACACGCAGTACCCCATCAAATTCCAACCATACGTACACTGTTTCTCGTGGTCCAAGACGGCCCCCAAACCTTCGCCCTAGCCAAGCCACTACCGCCATACCTGCTCGTTAAGAAACGGCACCACCAAGGCTTCCTGTAGCTGTGGGGTCTGGAGGTCTAGTGTCTGCTGCTTCTGGACTCCGTTGGTCTGTAGCCGGCGGGCATCGACGAGCTCCTTAGCAGCAGTGCTGATGCCACAACCTTTGGCATCTCCCGCAGGAGCAGGGGGCGGCTGACCCCTCTCGCCAGGCCCGTCACCGTCGCCGGCAGCGTCGAAGGCGCTACTTCCACTGCACCTCGCGGGCACGAACCGGAGAGGCGTGCGGCTGCTGGTAATAGGGCATTGAAGTTGATGCCTGGGGCCTGAGACGGCTGTCAACGGCGGTGCGGTTGAGCGTCCGCCGCGCTGGCTGGGCATGCGGTGCAGGGCCCAGCGGCAGGCCGCGGCGCAGGAGCCGCGCGGCAAAACAGGGGACAGACGCGTTTGCATTACTCGTAAAGCAATTGACATGGGGCAAGTGCCTCTGCGAGGACTGCTGGAGGAGCCTTGCCCCAAACGCCAAAGCGCGAAAGAGGTTTGCTCTGTTTAAGCCGGCCTTACTATACACATAACTGCAGAATCCTAGATTGTCCTCGCGTTTTTACAAATTGACTGTGAAGCGTGTCTTGATGGATTTGTCGTGCATCACTGCATCAGCCCGTGACGTCCTCAGCATTGCATAACACAACTTAATATGTCATTTTCGTAGTATTAACGTCTTGCTTCTATATACAGGAGAGGCCTCCCCTGCCGCACATGGCATCCTCCCACGGCGTACATGTGGTCCCGAGCAGGGGAGCTGCCCTGCTCCCGTGGGTTGCCACGGCGTACGTGTGGTGATGCCGTGCAGCTGCAAGGCACACACCGTGTCTGTATAGCCCCCTCTTGATCCGGGTTGCACTCCTGCAGCACCAGTCTGTGCACCCACGTACGGGACTCCAGCCCACCCCACCCTCGCTGAGTACACTTGTACAGCTCCCCTGCCCCGCCCATGAAGCCCCGCTGGCGGAAGGGGGTTGAGATTGAGTTCTTTTCTGCAGGCGGCTGGATACAGCACGACTTTGAGTACTTTGGTGGCTGATCGTTGACTAGGTTGACTCGTGGGGAGGCTTAGGTGGTACACAACAACACTATTCCTTTGGCGGTTAGTTGGC
>VFQN01004676.1_pt1 | contig 17810 bp, 14 predicted proteins | sample 3512371 | NCBI WGS metagenome assembly VFQN01 (sample SAMN10412370, study PRJNA504923) | tailings metagenome | isolation source: Replicate 2 from Balatoc abandoned mine | place: Philippines: Itogon, Benguet | collected 2017-08-28 | reverse complement strand
CGGGCATGTTCACCGCCAATTCGATGAACTGCCTGACCGAAGCGCTCGGCCTGTCGCTGCCCGGCAACGGCTCGACCCTCGCAACGCATGCCGATCGCAAACGTCTGTTCGTCGAAGCCGGCCATCTCGTCGTCGATCTCTGCCAGCGCTACTACGAGCAGGACGACGACAGTGTGCTGCCGCGTTCGATCGTCACGAAGGAAGCTTTCGAGAACGCCATGGCGCTCGACATCGCTATGGGTGGCTCCACGAACACTGTGCTGCACATCCTTGCCGCGGCTTATGAAGGCGGGGTCGATTTCACCATGGACGACATCGACGCGCTGTCGCGCCGTGTACCCGTGCTGTGCAAGGTCGCGCCGGCCAAGAACGACGTCCACATGGAGGACGTGCATAGGGCAGGCGGTATCTTCGCCATCCTCGGCCAGCTGGACCGCGCCGGCCTTTTGCACCGCGACCGACCGACTGTTCATGCCACGACCATGGGCGATGCGATCGACCGCTGGGATATCTCGCGCACGAACAGCGCTTCCGTGCGCGAATTCTTCATGGCCGCCCCCGGCGGTGTGCCGACCCAGACGGCGTTCAGCCAGGACCGGCGCTGGGACGAACTCGACCTCGACCGCGAGAAGGGCGTCATCCGCTCGGCCGAAACGCCGTTCTCCAAGGATGGCGGACTGGCAGTGCTCAAGGGCAACATCGCGCTCGACGGCTGCGTGGTGAAGACGGCGGGCGTGGATGAATCCATCCTCAAGTTCACCGGCCCGGCCGTGGTCTACGAGAGCCAGGACGCGGCGGTGAAGGGCATTCTCGCCAACGAGGTCAAGGCCGGCGACGTGGTCGTCATCCGATATGAGGGGCCGCGCGGCGGGCCGGGCATGCAGGAGATGCTCTATCCGACCAGCTATCTGAAGTCGAAGGGCCTCGGGAAGGCCTGCGCGCTGTTGACGGACGGCCGCTTTTCCGGCGGCACGTCGGGTCTCTCGATCGGCCATGTCTCGCCGGAGGCGGCGAGCGGAGGGGCGATCGGCCTGGTGCGCGCAGGCGACATCATCGAGATCGACATCCCCAACCGCACGATCAACCTCAAGGTCGGCGAAGAGGAGCTTGCGCGCCGCCGCGCTGAACAGGAGACGCTCGGCTGGAAGCCGGCATCGCCGCGCAAGCGCAATGTCACCACTGCGCTGAAAGCCTATGCGGCCTTTGCCGCGAGTGCGGACCGGGGTGCGGTGCGCATCCTGCCGGAATAGGCGGATTTCCAGCCTTTCCGTTGCGTCACGGCCCCTTCGGGGGCCGTTTGCGTTTCAGCGTCGCGGGGCTTTGTGACGATTCCGCAACACTCTTTCAACATCCCTTGCGCTATAGAGCGGCGGGGACGAATTGCCTACTTCCCGCCATAAACCCGGAGCACCTCGAAGGCGACTTCGAGCGCAGCCCGCGGGCCGCAGGACAAGGCAGTGCCGCAGCCAAGCGGCCGCAACAAAAAGGGACGCCGTGACCAACAGCAGCGGCATGAAGGCTGGAAGCAGGTTCCTCCGCACGGGCGGAGGAAGACTTTCCGTTTTCAAGGCTGTTGCTGCGGATGTGGCGTGGGCGCAGGGCAGCGTCCGGGCGATGCGTAGAGCGTGAGCGATTTTGACTGAGATGCGGATACAGGGATCCATACGAGTCGGCGCCGTCGCGGCCGGCCTGCTGCTGGCAGGCATAGGCTCGGCCTTGGCGCTGGACCCGGCGTCGACGGGCGGTGCGCCGCTGTCCAATCCCTGGGAAGCGTTGCGCGACGGTTTCGACAAATATCGCAGCGGCCACAAGGGCGAGGCGATGGAAGCCTATCGCTACGCGGCCGAGAAGGGCCAGCTCGGCGCGCAGTGGAAGCTCGCGCGCATGTATGCCGACGGCGACGGCGTCACGCAGAATGACTATGAGGCCTTCAAGTTCTATTCCCAGATCGTGAATCAGGGCGTTGAGCACGGCAGCGTCGAGGCGGCCTACGTCTCCGACGCGCTGGTGGCGATCGGCGGCTACGTGCGCAAGGGTATTCCAGGAACCCCGGTCAAGGCCGACCCCATCCTCGCGCAGGAGTATTACCGCGACGCGGCCACCAACTACCGCAACCCGGCAGCGCAGTTCGAGCTCGGCCGCATGTTCCTCAACGGCGAAGGTGTGAAGGCCTCCGTCAAGCAGGCCGGCCGCTGGCTGCAGCTCGCGGCGGAAAAGGGGCATGCCGGCGCGCAGGCGACGCTTGGCAACCTGCTCTACCAGCGCGGCAAGGTGGTGCGCGGCCTCGCGATGCTGACGGCGGCGATGGAGCGTGCCGACCCGGGCGACCGGCAGTGGATCGGCGGCATGCAGGAAGAAGCCTTCGCGCTGGCGACCGAAGCCGACCGCCGCACGGCGATCGCGCTTGCGCAGGACATGCTCGGCAACGCCAAATAGGCTTACCTCCGCGTCTCAGGCAGGCGCGGCAATCTCCAGATCGATGGTCACCGGCACGTGGTCGGAGGGTTTTTCACAGGACCGCACATGCTTTTCGACTGACGCACCGCGCAGCGTATTCGACGCTTCGGGCGACAGGAGCAAATGGTCGATGCGGATGCCGTTGTTCTTCTGCCAGGCGCCGGCCTGATAGTCCCAGAACGTGTAGACCTCAGGCGAATCGGTCACGGAGCGGATCGATTCCGTAAAGCCCAGCGACACCAGCCGGCGGAAGGCCTGCCGCGATTCGGGCTGGAACAGGGCGTCGTTCACCCAGTCCTGCCAGCGCCTGGCGTCTTCCTTCTCGGGAATGACGTTGTAGTCGCCGGCGAGCACCAGCGGTTCCTCCAGGCGAAGGCGTTCGGCCGCCCAGCGTTCGAGCCGGGCCATCCAGCGCAGCTTGTAGCCGAACTTGCGGTCTTCCGAGATCGGATTGCCGTTGGGCAGATAGAGGGATACGACGCGCAGCGCCGTCTTGCGGCCCTTGGCGTCTACGACCGAAAATACGCCTTCGATGAAGCGCGCCTGATCGTCCTCGTCATCGCCGGGCAGGCCGCGGATCACTTCACCGAAGGGGAGTTTCGACAGGATGGCGACGCCGTTGAAGCCCTTCTGGCCGTGCGTCTCGACGTTGTAACCGAGCGCTTCGACCTCGGCGCGGGGAAACCCTTCGTCGACCGTCTTGATCTCCTGGAGGCAAACGATGTCGGGCTGGCTCTCCTTGAGCCATGCAACGAGATTCTCGATGCGAGCCTTGACGCCGTTGATGTTCCAAGTGGCGATCTTCATCGCGGTCAGATCGAGAAGCTGGTGCCGCAGCCGCAGGAGGCGACCGCGTTGGGATTCCTGATCTGGAAGGACTGGCCCATCAGGTCGTCGACGAAGTCGATCACCGAACCGCCCATGTAGATGAGCGACAACTCGTCGATCAGGATCGTCGCGCCGTTCTTCTCGATGGCTATATCATCGTCGTTGCGGCCATCGACCAAGTCGAACTTGTAGGAGAAGCCCGAGCAGCCGCCGCCTTCGACGGAAACGCGCAGCGCCGACTTGCCCGGCTCCTTCGCGACGATCTTCGCGACTCGCGTCGCGGCGGCATCCGTCACGTCGATGCCCTTCATGGCAGTCTTGGCGTCCGTGCCCATGGCGTCACCTTGCATTCGTCTCTCAGCAATAGGTATGAAGCGCCACCATCCAAGTCAACCAGCGGCGGGTCGCCATGTCCGGGGAGAACAGCGCCTTTGAGGGCATCGGCTTCGGCTATCGCCCGAGGGCCGCCTACGCCAGCGATCCGTCGAAATCGCGGGGGCGCTTCTACGACGAGACGGAAAGCCCGACCCGCTCGCCTTTCCAGCGCGATCGCGACAGGATCATCCATTCGACCGCCTTCCGCCGCCTCAAGCACAAGACTCAGGTCTTCATCGCCCATGAAGGCGATCATTATCGCACGCGACTGACGCACTCGATCGAGGTGGCGCAGATCGCCCGCGCGCTGGCCAGGGCGCTGCGGGCCGACGAGGATCTCGCCGAGGCGGTAGCGCTGGTCCATGATTTCGGCCACACGCCGTTCGGACATACGGGCGAGGACACGCTGAACGAGTGCATGGCCGAGTTCGGTGGCTTCGACCACAATGCGCAGGCGCTGCGGGTCGTGACCAAGCTGGAGCGCCGCTATGCTGAGTTCGACGGTCTCAACCTCACCTGGGAGACGCTGGAAGGGCTCGTGAAGCATAACGGACCGCTGGTCGATGCGGCGGGCAAGGGGCTGAAGGGACCGGTGCCGCGCTCGATCCGGGACTTCAACACGCTCTACGATCTTCATCTTGCGGAACATGCCGGGCTCGAGGCGCAGTGCGCGGCGATCGCCGACGACATCGCCTACAATGCGCATGACATCGACGACGGGCTGAGGTCCGGGCTCCTGAAGCTCGATGCCCTGAAGGATGTAAGCCTGCCTGCCGGGATTCTCGCGGAGGTCCACCGGCTCTATCCGACGCTCGACCCGGTGCGGACGGGACACGAACTCGTAAGGCGCCAGATCACCCGCATGGTGGAGGACGTGATCGTGACGGCGCAGGCAAGGCTCGCCGAGGCGAAGCCCGGCAGTGCCGACGACATCCGCAGGGCAGGGCGGGCAATGGTGGTGTTCTCGCCCGACATGACCGCGCAGGAGGCGGAGTTGAAGGCGTTCCTCTACCGCAATCTCTACCGCAACCCGAGCGTGATGGCCGTGCGCGCGGAGGCGGACCGGGTGTTGCGCGAGCTCTTCGTCCGATACATGGCCGACCCCGGCGAGATGCCGGAAGGCTGGCGCGGCGTGCTTGCGAATGCGACGGAGACGGTCAAGGCGCGCCATGTGGCGGACTTTCTTGCCGGCATGACCGACACCTATGCGCTCAAGGAGCACCGGCGCCTGTTTGACCACACTCCCGATTTGGGATAGGCGCAGCCGCGGCTTGCGCCGGCGGCGCGAGAGCCCGGATTTCTTCGATACGGACGATGCGATGAACATTTTCGCCGACTTCAACGCGCGGATCAGGACGGTGGTGGACGCTCTCGCGCTCACGCCCAGGGACGGCGGCGCGCTGGACACCAGCCGCGTCACGGTCGAGCCGCCGCGAGATGCTTCGCACGGCGACCTCGCCACGAATGCGGCAATGGTGCTGGCCAAGGGCGTCGGCGAAAATCCGCGTGCGCTGGCGGAGAAGATCGCCGGCGCGTTGCGGGCGGATGCCGACATCGCCTCGGTCGAGGTCGCCGGGCCGGGCTTCATCAACCTGCGGCTCTCGGACGGCTTCTGGCACGGAACGCTGAAGGCGATGCTGGCGGCCGGCGCCGACTATGGCCGCTCGCAGGTGGGCGCCGGCCGCAAGACCAATGTCGAATACGTGTCGGCCAACCCGACCGGGCCGATGCATGTCGGCCATTGCCGCGGCGCGGTGGTGGGTGACGTGCTCGCCAACCTGCTCGCCTTCGCGGGCTACGACGTGACGAAGGAATACTACATCAACGACGCTGGCGTGCAGATCGACGTGCTCGGCCGCTCGGTGATGCTGCGCTACCGGCAGGCGCTGGGCGAGGAGATCGGCGAGATTCCGCCTGGCCTCTATCCGGGCGACTATCTCGTGCCGGTCGGCGAGGCGCTGGCCAAGGAATTCGGCCGCAGCCTCGACCAGATGCCGGAGGACGAGGCGCTGGCGATCGTCAAGGACCGCACGATCGACGCCATGATGGTGATGATCCGGGAAGACCTCGCCGCGCTCAACGTCCACCACGAGGTCTTCTTCTCCGAGCGCACGCTGCATGCCGACGGCGGCCGCAAGATCCGCACGGCGCGGAACGAGCGGACGATGAAGGGCCATGTCTACAAGGGCAAGCTGCCGCCGCCGAAAGGCCAGTTGCCCGAGGACTGGGAAGACCGCGAGCAGACGCTGTTCCGCTCGACGGAGATCGGCGACGACATCGACCGGCCGCTGGTGAAGTCGGACGGCTCCTACACTTACTTCGCGGCCGACGTGGCCTATCTCTACGACAAATATGCGCGCGGCTTCAGAGACATGATCTTCATCCTGGGCGCCGATCACGGCGGCTATGTGAAGCGCATGCAGGCGCTGGCGCGCGCCGTCGGCGGAGACGAGATCGAACTCACCGTCCTGCTCTGCCAACTCGTGAAGCTGTTCCGCGACGGCGAGCCGGTTCGCATGTCGAAGCGCTCGGGCGACTTCGTCACCCTGCGCGACGTGGTCGACGAGGTCGGCCGCGACCCGATCCGCTTCATGATGATCTACCGCAAGAACGACGCGCCGCTCGACTTCGACTTCGCCAAGGTGACGGAGCAGTCGAAGGACAATCCGGTGTTCTATGTGCAGTATGCCTCGGCGCGGACGCATTCGGCGATGCGGCAGGCCGAGGAGCAGCTTGGAGCCGCGTTGCCGGCCGTCGGCGACCTGGCGGCGAGGGCGCATCTGCTCGTCGACGAGAGCGAGATCGCGCTTATCAAGAAGCTCGCCGAATATCCGCGCCTGATCGAGGGCGCGGCGCTCGCCAAGGAGCCGCACCGCCTGGCTTTCTACCTCTACGAAGTGGCGACCGCGTTCCATGCGCAGTGGAACCGCGGCAACGACAACCCCGGCTTACGTTTTATTAAGGTTAACGACCCAGAATTGACCTATGCCAGACTTGGGCTGGTGCAGGCCGTTTCGGGCGTCTTATCGTCCGGGCTGGCGTTGATCGGAGCCGAAGCGCCCCGGGAAATGCGCTAGTTTCACGCGGAATACCTGTCACCTTTTGCCCACATTGCGCTGGTACGGCCACTTGTTCCTGGCGCCACGTCGGGACGGGTTTTGAGTGTGGGAAAAAACGATGGCAAGCAAGACCGTCTTGAAGGCAGCGCGTCCCTCCGAGTTCCCGGAGACCGATCCGCTGGCTGAACTTAGCCGCATCATGGGGCTGGCGAAGGAAGAGGCTGCAGCCAATTCGTCTGAGGCGGATTTCGGTATCGATCTCGAGCAGGAACTGATGGGCGAACTCTTCGGCGATGAGCCTGCCGCCGACCTCGAGGAGCGCGCTCCGCAGCCCGAGGAAGGTGCTGCCGAGTTCGAGACGTTACAGGCCGATTTCGACGACGCATTTGCGGACATGCTGTCCGAGACGGTGGAGGAGCAGGCGCCCGAGCCGGTTGTCGCGACCGTTGAGGCGGATGTGGACCTTCAGGCGATGGAAGCCGCGCTCGGAGACGATCTTGCCGATCTGGATGCCGCGTTCGCGGATTTCGACCTTGCCGCCGGGATGGACGAAGAGGTCTCGGCTCACGTCGAGCAGGACGCGGCCGACATCGAGGTGGACACCGCCGCCGGGCTGATCCTCGAAGGCATGGCCGTGGAGGATCATATCGCTGATGTCGACCACGTAGCCGAGGAGGAATACGTCGCGGACGAGGTTCTGGCGGCAGAAGAGGATTTCGCGGCGTTCGTCGAGGACGACGCCGTCGTCGCCGAGGCAGAGGCCGAAATTGCCCCGCAGGCCGTTGTGGCGGATGAGGCGGAGCTGCACGCCGAGACGCCTGAGATTGTGGCGCAGCCGGCGGCTGCCGCTCCCGCGCCAAGCAAGCCCTTGTCGATCGAGGACGAACTGCGCCAGCTTCTCGGCCGCACCGGCAACGCGCATGTGCTGCCGCAGTCGGACGCGGTGTCCGCGATCTCCGAGGAGGTCGCCGAGGTCGAGGCTCCCGCCGTCCAGGCGACGGCTTCCGAAGATACGTCGGCATATCATCCGGAGCCCGCTTATGAGGAGCCGACAGAGTTCGTCGCCGTCGAGGAGGCCCCCACAGAGGAAGTCGTCGCGGCTGCCGAGGATGAGGTAACGGCGGAGATGCCGGCCTTCGACGATTTTGCCTTCGATCAGGCCGATCTGGATCATGACGATCTCGCCGCCGAGCTCGAGCAGACGCTCGCCAGGGGCGAGGCTGAAGCGGAAGCGGTGGCAGAGACCGACGAGGAGCAGCAGCTTGCCGACGCCGAAATGGCGCTTGATCCGGCCGAGCAGCTTGAAGCCGCCGCCGAGGTGGAGGATGATCCGGTCATCGATCTCGAGGCTGAACTGGCACCCTATGTCGAGCCCCAGCCGATGACGCGCGAAACCGCCGGTCCGTCGACGGAAGCCAAGCCCGCGACACTGCGTCCGCTCACCTTCGCGGAAGAGCGGCGTGCCGTGGCGCAGGAGCGTCCCGCGGCACCGGCTTTCGATTGGCGCCAGCGCTACGCCGAAATGAAGTCCGCCGAGGCGAGCCGCCCCGAGCCGGTCGCTGAGCGCGCGGCGCCGGCTGCTCCGGACCTGGACGACGCGGATCCGTTTGCGGCACTCGCCGCGCTCGCGGCCCAGCCGCCGATCGTCCGCAGCCTCAGCCGCAGCAATCCGGTTGCCAATCCGAATGCGACGGCGCGGGAGACCCTGCGCCCGGTAACGGTCGCTCCGGCGCCGTCCGCCGCCCCGATCGCCGCCGAGCCGGCAGCCGCGGCGCGGCCGGACTTCTCCTCGTGGCGGATGCAGGCTGCGCCGCAGCGCGAGGTCGCCGCCGCAGCGCCTGTTCCGATGGAGCCGCCGCGTGCGGAAGCGCAGCGCCCCGCAGCTCCGTATGCAGCGCCGAAGAGCGACATGCCGTTTGCGCCGCGTGCCGGTCTGGCGGCTTCCGCCGCCGGCGGGGTGGCCGCGCCGGCCGCAGCGAAGCCTGCTCCGCAGCCACAGCAGGTCGAGGATGAGTTCCCCGACCTTGCCGATCTGCTCGACGACGCCAATTTCGCGCCCGACATCGAGACGGTCGAGATTTCCGACCAGACGGTGGCGCTTGCCGATGAGCTGGATATTCCCGATCTCGCCTTCGACGAGCCCAACGTCACGCCCGTTGGGTTCGACGATCTTGATGCGGACTTCGCGACGGCTTTCCAGCAGTTGTCCCGGGTTCCTGAGCCGAAGCCGATCCCGTCTGCCGCAAGGTCCGTGGCGCAGCTCGATCCCGGAGCCGGCTATTATGTCGAGCGCGCCCCGGAACCGGCCCGCGCGGCCTTTCCGAACCAGCCTGCCGCGCAGCCGACGCAATACACGCCGGTGACCGATTACGACGACCAGCTTGCCGGCTTCCAGCTCGATCAGGGCGGCGAGCCGCCCTATGCCGAAGATGACGACGCCTTCGCCGGCGATTTCTACGGCGAGGAGATGGAGAAGGAACAGCCGAAGCGGAGCCGCGGTCTGCTGATTGCCGCCATGCTTGCAGGCGTTGCGGTGATTGGTGGTATCGGAGCCTATGCCTTCACTAGCGGCTCGGTCGGAGATGGCGCGCCGGTGCTCGTCAAGGCCGATCCGTCGCCGATCAAGGTCAAGCCGGAGAATCCGGGCGGGGCGATCGTCCCGAACCAGGATGGCAAGGTCTACGAGCAGGTGCGCGGCCAGCCGGCTGCCGCCCCATCGCAGGACAAGCTCGTGTCGGGTGCGGAAGAGCCAATGGCACCGCCTCCTGCCGCCCGTCCGGCGGCGCCCGCGGCGGATAGTGCTGCCAACCCGCCGGCAGCCGCTGAGCAGTCGACGGCCGCTCTGCCCGGCGTCGAGACGCCGACCGTGAAGTCTGAGGAACGCGTGACGCCGGAGGAAACGGCGCAGGGTTCTGAACCGTCGCAGGAAGTCGCTGCGATCGCGCCGAAGAAGGTCCGCACCATGATCGTGCGTCCGGACGGAACACTAGTGCCGCGCGAGGATCCGCCGGCGGTGGCGTCCGGCGAGACGACCGGCACGGCGATGGCGACCATGCCGACGAATGCCGATCCGGCGACGATGGCCGCGGCACAGCCCGGCGCTCAGGTGCCGTCGGCCGTGCCCGGCGCGCGGGATGACGTGTCGATCCTGCCTCCGGACAGCGCCGCCGACGACAGCGCAGCCGGCCTGCAGACCCCGGCCGCGTCCGATGTGATCGTGCCGCTGCCGCGTCCGAGCCGGACGGCACAGCCGGCCGCGGAAGAGCCTGTTCGCCAGGCGGCCGCAGCGCCCGCGCCGGTTCGCGCCGAGCCGGCCCCGCAGCCCGCGGCTCCGGCCGTCCAGGAAGCGAGCGCACCCGCCGCGACCGCGCCGGTGGCCGGCCTCTGGACAGTGCAGATCGCGTCGCAGCCGACCCGTGAGGGCGCTCAGGCTTCCTACGAGGACCTCGCCCGCCGCTATGGCGGGGTGCTGGGCGGCAAGGGAGTGAACATCATCCAGGCCGAAGTGTCGGGCAAGGGGACGATGTGGCGTGTGCGCGTGCCGGCGGCGTCCAAGAACGACGCCAACATTCTCTGCGCCAAGCTCAAGACGGCGGGCGGAAGCTGCTTCGTCACGCAGTGACCCCGCAGGCAGTCATGGATTTCGACGGGTGCCCTCGTGGCGCCCGTTTCCGTTTCGGGCCGAGGACGGCAGTCAGGTGCGGTCAAGAAGACTCGAACCTGCCGGCTGCATCTCACGGACGAGAGTGCCATGTGCAGCGGGCGCGGCTTTGCTCTAGACTCGCAACATGACCGAATCAAAAGCCATGATCCTGGGCTGTTCCGGCCTGTCACTCACTCCCGACGAGGCGGCGTTCTTCCGCGACGAGCGGCCGTGGGCGTTCATCCTCTTTGCGCGCAACGTCTCAGAGCCCGGACAGATCCGCGACCTCGTTGGCTCGCTGCGTGACTGTGTCGGGCGCAGCGATGCGCTGGTGTTCATCGACCAGGAGGGCGGTCGCGTCCAGCGGCTGCGGCCGCCGCTCGCGCCGAACTATCCGCCAGGCTCCGCGCTCGGCGCGCTCTACCGGCATGATCCACAAGCGGGCCTGCGGGCTGCATGGCTGTTGTCGCGGCTGCACGCGTTCGACCTGTCGGCACTCGGCATCACTGCGGACTGCCTGCCGGTGCTCGACGTTCCGGTGGAGGGCGCGCATGACGTGATCGGCAACCGCGCCTACGGCAAGGACCCCGACACGGTTGCCGCCATGGGCAAGGCGGCGGCGGAAGGACTGCTTGCCGGAGGTGTCCTGCCTGTCATCAAGCACATTCCCGGGCATGGACGGGCATTTTCGGACTCGCACCATGCGCTGCCGGTGGTGGATACGCCCCTCGATGAGCTTCGCCGCCACGATTTCGCGCCGTTCAAGGCCAATGCCGGCTTCGGCATGGCGATGACGGCGCATGTCATCTATTCGGCCATCGATCCCGAGCGGCCGGCGACGACCTCGCCCAAGGTCATCTCGGATTATATCCGGGGCGAGATCGGCTTCGACGGGCTGCTGATGAGCGACGACCTGTCGATGAAGGCGCTTTCTGGGGATTTCGCCACGCGCGCGGCCGCGAGCCTTGCGGCCGGATGCGATGTGGTTCTTCACTGCAACGGGTTGATGGACGAGATGGCGCCGGTGGCCTCGGCCGTTCCTGCGCTGCAGGGCAGGGCGCTGGAGCGGGCGGAACAGGCAATGGCACCGCTCGGAAAGACTGATGGCGCCGATGAGCGCGCTGTCCGGGACGAATTCGCGGCCTGTTTCGAGGCCGTGGCATGAGGAACGGGTTTTCGCGTGAGCGAGCGGAGCGACAGCAGGGCTAAGCCCACGCCGATGGACCGCCTTTGGGCGGACAACGACGATCCGCGTCCGGAGCCGGACGAAGCGCTGGTTGTCGACGTGTCGGGCTTCGAAGGCCCGCTCGACCTGCTCCTGCATCTTGCCCGCACCCAGAAGGTCGATCTTGCGCGCATCTCCATCCTCGCGCTGGTCGAGCAGTATCTCGTCTTCATCGACCGCGTGCGGAAGCTGAAGCTCGAGGTCGCGGCCGACTACCTCGTCATGGCGGCGTGGCTCGCCTTCCTCAAGTCGAAGCTCCTGATCCCCAAGCAGGCGGGCGACGAAGAGGAGAGCGGCGAGGAGATGGCGGCGATCCTGCAATTCCGCCTGAAGCGCCTGGAAGCGATGCGGGACATGGCGGCGCGCCTCGTCAACCGGAACCGGCTTGGCCGCGACATCTTCGCGCGCGGCATGCCTGAAACGGTCGTGGTGGAGACGACGAGCACCTATTCCGCCTCGCTCTACGACCTTCTCACCGCCTATGCGGCGCAGCGGCAGCGGCAGGCAATCACCAATGTCCGGATCGCCAAGCGCACCGTCTGGTCGCTCAAGGAGGCGCGGGACATCCTGATCCGTCTCGTCGGCCGGATGAAGGACTGGACGGCGCTCGACCAGTTCCTGATCGAATACATCGCCGCGCCGCAGGAGCGCGCCACGGCTATCGCGAGTTCCTTCGCGGCGAGCCTCGAACTCGTGCGCGAGGGCAAGCTTGAAGTCCGCCAGGACGGCGCGTTCGCGCCGATCTATCTACGCGGTGGTCCGAAGGCCGACAGGCTGGCGGAGGTTGCCTATGACTGAAGGTGGGAACGCGGTCATGTCCGTCATGGACGACGAAGAGCCGGACACGCACGACGTGTTCGACAATCCCGCCACGCGGCTTCATCTGGCCGAGACCGTGCGGATGGCGGAGGCGATCGTGTTCGCCTCGGCGGAGCCTGTGTCGGAGAAGGCGCTCGCCGCGCGCCTGCCGCAGGGCAGCAACGTGCCCTATGTGATGTCCGAGCTGCAGCGCATCTATGAGAAGCGCGGCGTCAACCTGATGCGCATCGGCGACGGCTGGGCCTTCCGTACGGCTGGCGACCTCGCCTTCCTGATGAACCGCGACGCGGTCCAGCAGAAGAAGCTGTCGCGCGCGGCGCTGGAGGTGCTGTCGATCGTGGCCTATCACCAGCCGGTCACACGGGCCGAGATCGAGGAGATCCGCGGCGTCGAGACCTCCAAGGGCACGCTGGACCTTCTCATGGAGACCGGCTGGGTCCGGATGCGCGGCCGTCGCCGTACGCCCGGCCGCCCCGTGACCTACGGCACGACCGATGCGTTCCTCGATCATTTCGGCCTCGCCGAGATCCGCGACCTGCCGGGCATGGACGAGTTGAAGGGGGCGGGCCTGCTTTCGGCGCGAATGCCGTCCAACTTCCAGGTCCCGACGCCGATGGCCGATCCCGGCCTGCTCGCCGACGACGAGGACGAACTGACCGACATCGACCTAGAGGAACTCGGCCTGTTGACACCCAAGGGCGGGGATGATTGACCGAACCGGCCGTTTCGTGGCCCGACCGGTCGAGGTGCTAGGATAGATGACGAACGCTGCGCAGTCCGCAGCCCGGGTGCCGGCCGGGGTGACATTCGCGGCGCGGCTGTCCTTCGAGAACATTTCGCACTCCTTCGCCGGCAATGGCGAGACGTTGTCCGACGTGTCGCTGACCGCGGAGCCCGGCGAGGTGCTCTGCCTGCTCGGTCCGTCCGGTTCCGGGAAGACGACGCTGCTCAGGATCGCCGCCGGCATCGAGCCCCAGACGTCCGGGCGGGTGCTGATGAACGAGCGCGAGATCGCCGGGCCGTCGGTGTTCCTGCCGCCGGAGAAGCGGTCGATCGGCCTCGTCTTCCAGGATTTCGCGCTGTTTCCGCATCTCACGATCCTGGAGAACGTCCGCTTCGGCCTGACGGCGATGTCGCGCGCGGAAGCGGACCGGGAGGCCGAGATCGCGCTGTCGCGCGTCGGCCTGCAATCATACGCCGACTCCTATCCGCATCTTCTTTCCGGCGGCGAGCAGCAACGGGTGGCGCTTGCCCGGGCGCTCGCGCCGCGACCGACGGTGCTTTTGATGGACGAGCCATTCTCCGGCCTCGATTCGCGCCTGAAGGATTCGGTCCGTGCCGAGACGCTCGCCATCCTGCGCGAGAGCCGCGCCACGGCGATCGTGGTGACGCACGACGCTGAGGAGGCGATGCGCATGGGCGACCGCATCGCGCTGCTGCGGGACGGCAGGCTCGTGCAGACCGGGACGGCAGAGGAGCTCTACAATCGGCCGAACAGCCTTTTTGCCGCCGGATTCTTTTCGGAAATCAATGTCTTCGAATGCGAGGTTGCCGACGGGAAGGTCGCGACGCCGCTGGGAACGTTTGCGGCTGCTGATCTTGCCGACGGTGTGGTGGCGGAGGTCGCGGTGCGGCTCGGCGGGATTTCGGCGGGCGAGGGCGACGCCGGAACCCCCGGCCGGATCATCTCGCGGCGCTTCCTGGGCGACGCCGAACTGTTCGAAATCCGGGTCGCGGGCGCTGATCAACCTGTACGCGCTCGTATGAAATGCGGCCAGGTACCGACCGGCCGGCGCGACATAACGCTCACGATTCGTGAAAGCGACGTGCTTGTGTTTGAAAGAGCCGGCAAAAACGCTTAGATCATGCCAACGAACTTGTTCGAAAGAGGATAGTCATGGGTTCCTTCTCGATTTGGCACTGGCTCATCGTGCTGGTCGTCGTGCTTCTCCTGTTCGGCCGCGGCAAGATCCCGGAGCTGATGGGTGACATGGCGAAGGGCATCAAGAGCTTCAAGAAAGGCATGTCCGACGACGATGCGGAGACGACGAAGACTGTCGACCATCGCGCCGACGAGACCGTCACGCCGGCCAAAGAGAACGTCAGCAAGACCTGACGTCCAACGCCGCTGGGGCCTGACTAGCCGGAGATATCGCCATGCTGGATATCGGCTGGACGGAAATGCTTGTGATCGCGATCGTGATGATCGTGGTCGTGGGGCCGAAGGATTTGCCCAAGATGCTGCGCTCGTTCGGCAGGACGACCGCAAGAATGAGGTCGATGGCGGGCGATTTCCGCAAACAGTTCGACGAGGCGCTGAAAGAGGCGGAACTCGACGGCGTCAAGGATTCGCTCAACGATTTGCGCAAGATGAATCCCGCGGCGGATATCAAGAAGGCGCTGAACCCGATGGAAAAGGCTGCCGCCGAAGTGCGCGCCGGCCTGGAAGCAGCGCTGAAACCATCACCGGCGCCGACGCCATCGCCGGTTACGCACGCCGCCGAGCCGCTCAAGACAGGCCCGGTTGGGACAGCAGGTGAGGCAGCCCCGGTCATGACGGCAGCGGCCGAGCCCGGGCCTGCGCCGGTCGTTGCGGCGGCAACTGTCGCAAAGCCGACCGCGAAGGCGGTCAAGGCTGCCGCTGCCAAGGCGCCGGCAAAATCAACCACATCGGCTCCGGCGACCAAGAAGCCGGCTGCGGCTGCGAAAAAGACCGGAACCAAGGCGTGAGCACCGAAGACGACGAAATCGAGAAATCCTCGGCGCCGCTGATCGAGCACCTGATCGAACTGCGCACGCGCCTGATCTGGTCGATCGGCGGCTTCTTCATCGCGTTCCTGGTCTGCTTCTTCTTCGCCAAGCAGCTGTTCAACCTGCTGGTGATACCGTTTCAGCTTGCGACGAGCTGGGCCGGTCTCGACCCGGACCAGGTCGAGCTGATCTACACGGCGCCGCAGGAGTTCTTCTTCACCCAGATCAAGCTCGGCATGTTCGGCGGCCTGGTGATCGCCTTCCCGCTGATCGCCGCGCAAATCTACAAATTCGTCGCGCCGGGTCTTTACAAGAACGAGCGCCAGGCATTCGCGCCCTTCCTTGTTGCCTCGTTCATTCTGTTCCTGATCGGCGCCGCACTCGTCTATTTCTTCTTTACGCCGATGGTGATGTGGTTCTTCCTTGCCATGCAGCAGACGGGTGGCAATGGCGAAGTAGAGATTTCGTTGCTGCCGAAGGTCTCCGAGTATCTCAGCCTGATCATGACGCTGATCTTCTCCTTCGGCCTGGTGTTCCAGCTGCCGGTGGTGACGACGCTGATGGCGCGCGTCGGGCTGCTCTCGGCCGCAGGGCTGGCGGATAAGCGAAAATGGGCGATCGTCATCGCCTTCATCGTCGCCGCGGTGCTGACGCCGCCGGACCCGGTGAGCCAGATCGGTCTCGCCGTTCCGACGATCCTGCTCTACGAACTGTCGATCATCCTGGCCCGTTGGGTCGAGCGCGACCGAGAGAAGCAAAGGCTGGCAAGGGAAGCCGCGGAGGCTGCCGAGTCAGCGAAGGCGCAGGCCGAGGCCAAGCCCGCCGAATAGGTGCTGGCGCGCGTTCAATTCTCGTTTCGAGCCCCGACACGATGCGCATCCGTATTGCGTCGGCCCGTTGCACGGTTTAACCCCCTGACCGTTCGGGTGAGAGGGCGATCTCACCGAAATTGCGTCAACGGAACAAATCATGCTCGACATCAGATGGATCCGCGAAAACCCCGACATCCTGGCCAAGGCGCTGGTGAAGCGCGGCCAGTCGCAGTCGTCCGCGGAATCGACGGTGTCCGACCTGATCCAGAAGGACGAAGACCGGCGCGCCCATCTCGGCGAGCTCCAGGTCAAGCAGGAGCGACGCAATGCGGCCTCGAAGGAGATCGGCAACGCGATGCGGGCAGGGGATTCCGCCCGCGCCGAGGAGCTGCAGGCCGAGGTGAAGGGCATCAAGGAGTTCATCCAGAACGGCGAGGCGCGCGAGCGCGAGCTCGACAAGGCGCTGAACGACGCGCTGGCGGTGATCCCGAACATCCCGATGGACGACGTGCCGGTCGGCAAGGACGAGCACGACAATGTCAAGGTCCGCGACTGGGGCACGGAGCTGATCACCCAGCGCCAGCCGGCAATGGGCGACAAGCCGAAGGAGCATTTCGAGATCGGCGAAGCGCTCGGCATGATGGACTTCGAGCGGGCGGCAAAGCTCTCCGGCAGCCGCTTCACGGTGCTCAAGGGCAAGCTCGCGCGGCTGGAGCGCGCGCTCGGCCAGTTCATGCTCGACCTGCATACCAACGAGCACGGCTATGAGGAGATCCAGCCGCCGCTCCTGGTGCGGGACGAGGCGTTTTTCGGCACTGGCCAACTGCCGAAGTTCGAGGAGGATCTGTTCTTCGCGCCGCATACGTCCGGACGGGTGGGCTTGATCCCCACCGCAGAGGTCCCGCTGACCAACCTCGTCCGCGAGGAAATCCTCGACGCCAAGACGCTGCCGCGCCGCATGACGGCGCTGACGCCCTGCTTCCGCTCGGAGGCGGGATCGGCGGGGCGCGACACGCGCGGCATGCTGCGCCAGCACCAGTTCGACAAGGTCGAACTCGTCTCGATCACCGACGCCGAGACGGCCGACGCCGAGCACGAGCGGATGACGGCCTGCGCCGAAGAAGTACTGAAGCGCCTCGGCCTGCCGTTCCGCACCATGCTGCTGTGCACCGGCGACATGGGCTTCGGCTCGCGCAAGACCTACGACATCGAGGTCTGGCTGCCGGGGCAGAACGCCTATCGCGAGATTTCGTCCTGCTCGGTCTGCGGGGATTTCCAGGCTCGCCGCATGGAGGCGCGCTACCGGCCGGAGGGCGAGAAGCAGACACGGTTCGTCCACACGCTCAACGGATCGGGCGTCGCCGTCGGGCGCGCCCTGATCGCCGTCATCGAGAATTACCAGAACGAGGACGGTTCGGTGACGATTCCTGAAGTTCTGCGGCCCTATGTGGGCGGGATGGAAAAGATCGGGCGAGCCTGAACATGCGCATCCTGCTCACGAATGACGACGGCATCCATGCCGAAGGCCTGATGGTGCTGGAACGCATCGCCCGCACGATCTCCGACGATGTCTGGGTGGTTGCGCCGGAAACCGACCAGTCGGGCTTCGCGCATTCGCTGTCGCTGTCCGAGCCGCTGCGGATACGCAAGGTGGATGAGAAGCACTACGCAGTTCGCGGCACGCCGACCGATTGCGTCATCATGGGCGTGCGCAGCGTCATGCCGGAGCCGCCGGACCTCGTCCTGTCCGGCGTGAACTCCGGCTCCAACATTGCCGACGACGTGACCTATTCGGGCACGGTCGCAGGCGCCATGGAGGGTACGCTGATCGGCATCCGCTC
>VFQN01004675.1_pt1 | contig 17810 bp, 14 predicted proteins | sample 3512371 | NCBI WGS metagenome assembly VFQN01 (sample SAMN10412370, study PRJNA504923) | tailings metagenome | isolation source: Replicate 2 from Balatoc abandoned mine | place: Philippines: Itogon, Benguet | collected 2017-08-28 | reverse complement strand
GAACCCGCGTATCAAGCTTGGGAAGCTGGCGTTCTACCATTGAACTACAGCCGCATTTTAAATGCTTGTTTTTAAACAAGTATTTTTTATCACCGTTCTAAAACAGTGTCATTAATAAGTGTCATTTTATCATTAAATGAGACACCTACATGAAGCTGTATCTAGAAAAAAGGCCAGATGGCACCTACTACTTTAGACAAACTAAACTAGTGAATAAAAAGCAGGTTGTTAAGAGAATCAGTTTAAAAACAAGAAGTGTTAAGATTGCCAAATTACTGGCCATACAACTTCTTGCAAAAATTCAAATGGATAAAATCAAAAAATTTGAAGCTGAATATGATTCCAATGGCAACCTTATTAAATTGAATGTAGCCAATGAAGCAGATAAGCAAAACTTCATGGACATTCAAATGATGATTGAGGGACACAAAGCTGCTCTACACAAAAGAGAGCTTGAGAAGCTTGAGTTAGAAGCTAGAATCGATAAGGTTAAAGCTGATAATGAAGAAGCTAAAAGGGATAAAACCTTAGATGATCAAAATAGTAAATTGTATGAAAAATTATCCAATAAATTTTCAGGGGAAACACTTGAAGTTTTAATAGATACATATTTCAAAAAACTGAAGGTAAAAAATGTCCAAACAAGACAAAAATATCTAAGAATCATTACCAATTTTCATAAGTTCTGCCTTGAAAAAGGTATCAAATATTTAAGTCAAATAGATAGAAAAGAAGTAGTCCTAGTCTACATCGATTATTTGAGACAAAAACAACAACCCGAAAAAAATATTCAAAATATTATGGGTGTATTAGGTACTTTTTTTAGGAAGCAAATATCCAATGGAGAAACTACAAAAGCTAATCCGTTCAATGGTCATGAATTTGACATTGATGATGAAGAAGGTAGATTGCCATTCACTATTGAAGAATTAAACAAGATTTTTAACAGTAGTTTTTTCAAGGATAACCAGCAAAATAAATTCATTCTGCTATTACTGTTAACTACTGGAGCCAGACCTAACGAAATATGCCAGTTGATGTCACATGATATTTACAAGGACACATCCGGTGATTTTCATATCCTAGATATAAATGATGATGGGTATGAGAAAACCTTAAAGAATAGAGCTAGTAAAAGAAAAATCTACATACATCAGCTTTTAATTGATCATGGATTTCTTGATTACCTAGCCACAAGATCCAATAAAAGATTATTTGATTTAACGAAACCAAAAGACAAAAACTTCTCTGTATTTTTTAGTGAGGACTTTTCCGAACTTCTTAGAAATGAACTTGAAATTAAGATAAAAGTTTTATATTGCTTCAGGCACACAGCAATTAACCATTTAAAACAAAACAAGATTAACAAAGAAATTAGAGAAGATCTTACTGGACACACTCCTGAAGGTGAAAATGCCAAAACATATACCCAGAAATTTAGTCCTGCAATGTTAAGAAGTGAAACCCAGGAGCTTTTGTTTTTTAGAGAGGTGAGTTTATAAGGGCTTGATTGATACTTTGTTCTAATGGCCACCAAGTGGCTATTCAACTCTACCACCCATAATACTTTTACTTGGAATCATATTTATCTCCAGATTAATCGAACTCAATTTACTTGTTACGGCAGTACAAGGTAGCTAAAATTGGAAAATTAATAATCAAAATAGATAAATATAATGAGTGACGAAAAAGTAGTTGTTTTACCTAGTTTATATGGAATCAAAAAATCCAATAGAACAGGCATTCATTTATGGGGTAAAAATCAATTTAACAGTACTTTCCCTGCTGCTTTGGCATGCTGGATGAGAGATCAAGAACTAAAGCCTGTATACATTAGCTTGAATGCTGATTTAAAAACACAAGTGAGTGATGAGAAACTAACATTTGATGATGTATTCAATTCAACTGCACCCACTGAAGATTTAGATTTTCATTTTGAAACAGTTTATGAACCTTACAAACCTTATGACTTTGATAAACTGGATCACATAGATTTAGTCGTAAAACAAGATAAGAAATTCCTAAGGCCTTTAGAAGTTAAACTCACTGTCTTACCTGATAATGCCACTGAAAAGAGAATAGATCAGGCTTCATGGGGGGCTGAATTAGTAATTAGGCCAGATTCAACCTCGTATGCTGCATTAGGCATTTACCACTCTTTAAAATCAAAATCCGCTGCAATAAAAAAAATCCTGGAATCCGCTGAGAAAATTAGTGATTGGGGTAATGAAGCTGAAATTCTCAATCACAGACATTTGATTATTGAGACTTTGGATATATTTCAATCAAAATACTGCTCATTTCAAAAACCATTTTTAATGCAACCCATTTGGAAGACATTAGGTAAGAGCCCTGAGCTAGATGACAATGCTTTTGATATTTTTGTTTGGAGCGACATGGCTCTATGCAGATTGATTATAGATCAAGCAAAAAATGAATTAATTGCAGAAGAAAAGAAGCTTGAAGAGTTGGAGATCAAAGCATCCAAAACTGGCACTCCAATCTCTAGGAAATCGATGAAACCTGAAAAAGTCTCAAGGTATTTAAGAGCAAGTGCGAGGTTGTTGAGGTGCTTATATGATTTATTTACTAAAGGTAAAACACATATCAACAGGATCTTTAGGGGTATGAGCTTAGGTAATCAAACAGACAAAGAATGTTCTATGAATGGGGGTGTTACGAATGCCTACATGAAGCACCCAAGATTACGGAAACCCATCATTTCAAAAGAAACTTTAGCAAAATTGATTATTGGCGGGGGTGAGAAGCTTCTGAGTCCTGAAAGAAGATTCGATGCAACCATTTATTTTACTGCTGCTCACTTATTTGAAGCATTAGAAACAAATGTAGAAAATAAATCATAAATTTGTTGACATTCAACATAGACGTCAATATATTGACGTCACTATGATTACTTCCTGTATTTCAGATGAAAACCATTGATTTATTTTGTGGTGTCGGTGGATTATCTCTTGGCTTCAAAAAAGCTGGTTTTAAAATTTTATCGTCTTACGATTTTTGGGATAAAGCTGTTCAGGTTTATAAAAGCAACTTTAAACACCCAGTCCAACAATTCGATTTATCTGATAGCGAATTAGCATCATCAGAGATTAACAAATTCAATCCAGATATCATTATCGGCGGTCCACCTTGCCAGGATTTTTCTCATGCAGGAAAGAGAAATGAAGGTGGCAGAGCTGATCTAACATATTCATATGCAAACATTATCCAAACTGTAAGACCTGAATGGTTTGTTATGGAGAATGTTGATAGAGCAAAGAACAGTGTTGCTTATTCCAAAGCTAGGGAAATATTCAAAACAGCAGGTTATGGACTTACTGAAAAAGTTTTAGATGCTAGTTTGTGTGGAGTGCCTCAAAAAAGGAAGAGATTCTTTTGTATTGGAAAACTCAACGCAGAGGATGGTTTTCTAGAAGACACGCTTAATGCTGGATTGAGTAAAAAACCTATGACCCTTAGAAATTATTTGGGTAAAGAGTTAAATATAGATCACTATTATAGACATCCAAGAAATTATAGCCGTAGGGGTGTTTTCTCAATAGATGAGCCTGCTCCGACAATAAGAGGAGTCAATCGTCCTGTTCCTCCTAATTACACACAGCACAAAGGTGACCCAGTAAGTTTGGAGAATGTAAGACCTTTGACCACTGCTGAAAGAGCAAGAGTTCAAACCTTTCCTAATACATTTATATGGACAGGTTCCAAAACTGATATGGAACAAATGATTGGCAATGCAGTTCCAGTTGAATTAGCCAAATATGTTGCTGGAGCAATAATGAATTACATTAAGACTAATAATTCATAAAGGTTAGAAGATGGATGATAACTTTAAGAATTGGTTGATTGAAACAAAGCTCTTAAATCCTAAATCAGCAAGAGATGTTTTATGCAGAATAAAAAGAGTTAATGCTCTTACACCCATCAATCTTGATAGTCCAAATCATAAGGCTATATATGATCTCTCTTGTCATAGTGAGTTTACGAATTTTACTATGTCTGTAAAAAGTCAATTAAAGAGATCTGTAAATTTGTACTATGAATATATTAACAAGTGACCACACTCACTATTATCGATAGTTGACATTTATCTATTTTCTTTTAAAGTAGGTAAGCTTCCAGGCAAATTATTATTAGGAAAGCTTAAGCTATTTCTCTACAAGTATAACTCTCGCAATTCCTAATGATTACAAACTAACCACAGCAATGTGGTTTTTTTGTTTCTATCACTACTGTTGACTTTCACAAATTATTTACTAGATTAAAAATTGTAGAGAAATAGTATTAGGCGTCAGAAATCACGATTCGTACTATCTTTCAGTAAGCTAGTAATGTTTTGGAAAGCAGACGACTCGTAAAACAATAGCAACTGCAAATGAGTAGGCCAGGAATTACTAGAACGACTTACACCACTGACTAAAACTGTGAAGCTCTTATTTGAGTATGACGATAGGTGAAAGTAGCTAGAATGGACAAGTTGGACAGCTACAAAGGAAGGCAATCAGCGGACCCTCCAACTGTATTTTTAAGAATACGAACCGCGAAGTAGAGAAAACTTAAATTATTCTCACCCGATGCTATGTGATTAGCATTTTGAAAAAGTCCGGACTCAAAATTCTTTTTTAAAAAGATTTTGGGTAGGGTAAAACTTTGCCGAAACCGTGTGATAGCACGGTAAGGCAAAGTCGAAGATCTTAATCATTTAGATATAGATCTATCTATAATAAACACATTAATTATTATTTAATGCATCAATATTTTTTAGTAAATAATTACTTCCAAACATAGCAACTAAAAATGTAGGCAAGACTACTAGGACAATGTTTGTATTTTTGCCATCTACTTGATCCAATCCGAAGAAAGCAGTTAAGCCTACAACTACAAAAAATCCAAGAAATAATAAAAGATCTTTACCAACGTTTGATGAAGAAGAAATAATTTTAAGACCCCACATAACGAACAAGATGGCACCAGCCAACATATTTAAAAATGGGATCGCAAGTAATATTGCAATAAAAAATGCCCCCATAATTCTGCCACGACCTTTTTGATCTTCTTCACTAGCGATGCCCATTTGATTTCCTTTATTATTAATTAATGTTCGTAAATTATTATAGCAATATAAATATCAACTCCAGGGAAGCTTACCCAAGCAAAGTTAAATACCCTGAAATAAATCTTCAATTGATACACCTAAAGCATTAGCTAATACTTCCAGTGCCTTCAATGTAGGATTTCTAGTTCCTCTTTCTATCCCACTGACATATGTGCGATCAAATCCACATAAGTCTGCAAAATCTTCTTGAGATAGCCCCTTGGCTTTACGAAGCTCTCTAATTTTGTTGCCAAATTTTATAGTTAATTCAGTTTTATTCACATAGCAATTAAGCTATTTTGAATACTAATTGACCACGGACTAATCGTCACATAATATGATGACTAATCGTAACATTTTCTTTTAATTAAGAAGAACCCTTCAAACTTGATATTTCACTTTTTTTTACTACTATAGAAAAAGAAGAAGAGGAAATCACAATGACTAACTTAAATTACTACTGGCAAAAAAGAAACGAACAAGAACAAAAAAGTAGAGATAGAGAAAAGCTTAATGAAGATTTTGAAGCTGGATTGGTTAAAAGAGCTAATGATGAAAAAATTAAAAAACTTGAAGCTGAACTCAAAGCCAAATCTCAAACTGTTGTAATTTCAGAGACAGATGAGTACTACAGAAATCTCTTATCTAAACCTATGCTTGAGATAGCAATGGTAAATGGCGATTTTAGAGGAACCTATGAAAAGCAGCAGGAGTTGCTAGGTGAATGGATGGTAAGCCAAAAAGCTTTTAAAGAAGTGGCTATCAAGTTAGGTTTAGAAGCTGGTAAAACTAGAGAAGAAGTTACTGCTGCTGCAAAAGTTGAAGTAGATAATGTTTTAAATAATCAGACTCAGCACGGTAATAATTTAGCTAAATCCGATGATGATGATTGGGCACTATTTTATGCTCCAAGGATTAAACAACGATTTAAAGAAAAACGATCCAAAAAGTAAAATTTTCCATAAATAAAAAGCACCTTTTCAGGTGCTTTATTTTTAATCCTCAGATACCCCTTCACCACCTCCACCACTATCTTTTTTAATCGCCTTGGAAATAATTTCCATAGCATTTAGAGCAGAATATGAATGGTCTTTGAAACCTTCTTTTGAAGATTTAATCATTGAATTTTGGAACTGTTCAACACCAACATCACCTTTGGCCTCTTTTACAGATTTGATAGCAGCATCATAAGTAGAAGACATTCTCTGTTCTTTTAAACTATTGCCATTAGTTGAATCAAATCCCAATGCAATAGCCTTTTTATCTGAAGCTTCGCTACCAAAATCATTATTAAAACCATCATTAGTTTTTTTAATTTCTGCGTTTATGGCAGCTTTTTGTTCATTTAGCTCTTTAAACCTTTTGCCATCTTTGAACATTTTCACATCTGCTTGGAATCCTTTTGAAGCATCTCTTAGACCAACACCTAACAAACCACCTGCACCGACTGCTTGAGCAGCAGCCATACCACTTCTCTCAGCACCACTACCCATGCTTTGTGCATAATTACCAAGAGCATCACTACCACCACCAATCCATTTAAGAATTTCATCTGGTATCACATGCATGATTGAATGTGTTTTCTTAATGAATGAAAACATAATCACTGCATAGATAGTTGTGCCTGCAAGCATTGTTATAAATGCTAGCCATCCATTTATATTTGCACCACTGAATGCAAATACCTGGAAGTAAATTTTATTGATTAATTCACCGAGAACTGAAGATATTGCAATTGAAGCTATAAAGCCAAAAACTAATAGAGCAGGTCTTAATATCAATCCCATTAGCATTGAATAGCCATTGCCACCTCTGCCTGTAGCATCATCACCATTAGGATGTAAGTGCATAATCGCCCAAAGTGGAGCAACTATTAATGCAATTACACATTGAATGACCCAACCACCTATACAGCCTAACCACATAATAAATGGAACCATTGGAATCAAGTAGGCACAAGTAAAACCAACAATTAATAATGCAGTAATTGGTGCCATGATGAACTTCAAGCTTGTATTAATACCTGCTATTACACCTCCAGCAACAGCAGATGCAGGAACTAGGCCACCAACAGTTAATACCTGACCAACTACAGTTCCTGCTTCATCTTTAACAGCAGTTGCTGTCACTTCAGTTGCAACAGTTAATGCATAGAAAGCAGTCCAAACACCTAAAATTCTATTACCCATTTCATTAACAATAATGACTGGGTGTCTATCATCATTTTTTAAATCAATAAGATTAACTCCTGATACAAGTCTGGCCATTTGGTTTCCAAGCCATGCACTTATTCCGAACCCTGAATCTCCATTGCCTGAGGTATCTTCAATAGCACTCATACTACCAACCATTTTTTTCTCTTCTGAATGCTTTAAAACTTGCTCAGTAATCATGTAATTAGCCATATCGCTGGAAGGTATGTCATGAAGAGCTAAACCTTTTGAAGCTTTAGAATTTGGATATGCTCCCAAAGCTTTATGTAACTGGTCATTACTATGAACAATGTTATTGAAATAAGCACCGGCCAGAATCCAACCATATTTTTTCTCGTTCATAACATCTGCTTGAGGAATACTTTTAGCAGCAGCTTGCATTCCAGCAATATAAGTATCAGCAGCACTTTCAATTTTTGAATAATAGTTAGCACCATTTGCTTTAATGTTTTGGTCAGCTAGTGCTTGAACTGCTAATGCATTCATAGATTCAACTAATGCTGCAGTTTGTGTAGCAGTAGCAGTATTAATTGGAGTTATATCAACTGATGTAAATAAATTATCTAAATTGCCTAGATACCCCGTATTCGTAGAAGCTACATTAGTTAATGTATGGTCTGGAATTGTTGAATCAACATTTTTAACTGCATCAGGTTTGGTAATGGAACCACATGCACTTTCATTACCGGAATATCCATAAGTGTAGTTTCCATTTTTATCTATGCCTTTTGTGAAGTTGTATTTGCTGAACCCCAAAACTGAATTATCTTTCTGTGAGTCATTAACGAATTTTTTATAAGCTTCTACACACACAGAAGCAGTGAAAGCATTTTCAGCTAATTTAATAATTTCAGCTCTGCCAGTAGTAGGGAACGACACATTGGCTGATTGAGTAGGATGTTCCATGAAGGCATCCCACACACTACTAGCTAAACCGACACCAAAGCTTATACAGGTAGCAACTAGAGCACTCATTATGCAGTAGCCTCCAGGTAACACTGGAAGGACTAAAGCAGTGCCCACTGAATAACGAATTGGAATCCAGACAGAAGAGAATTTCTTTCCAAGCATTTCACCATCGTGTGCAGTCATTAATGTTCCAGATATCAGTGTGTAAGCTGCCAAGATTCCACCAATTGTTAAAATTGCACCATTGAAAACTAAAACACCTTTCCCGAAAACATCATTGCCATTGTTAAATAAGCCACCAAAAAGCTGATCCAGAATCTTGATACTTAGATCATCAGGAGAGGGTGTGAATTGCGCGAATGCTAATGTTGGGATTAGTAGAACAGACAAACTGATTAAACATTTAAGTAAATTTTTCATACAGAAGCTCCTTATTTTTATTATTCTTCTGGTATACAAATTACAACTTATTTAATAAATGTCAAAAAATATTTATCCTAAATAATTGATATTAATGAAGAATTTGACTTAAAAATTAATTGATATATGTGATTAGAAGCCAGAAAGCAAAAAACCACTTGGATAAGTGGTTTTCAGCTAAGCAATTTGAAAATATTTGGTGCAGAAGAAGAATAATAATCAAGGTTTGCTATAAAACTAGAATAGTAAAAATTTACTGAATGTCAAACTACCACCAAGGCTTTTGAGAAAATTCAAGCAAGCCATTTCTCATGGTTTCATAATCAGCTATTCCAAGCATTGCTATCAAAAGCATTCCACCTATTACTGCAAACACTAACAATGTTAGTAAGATAAATACTTTTGCCATCGGCACTACAATTTCATTAAAAAAACCTTCAGCTACAAAATCAAATGCTTTAATCAATTGCTCTTTCATATTCAATCCTTTTATTTCTAATTTAGTAAATTGGATTGAAATGTCAAATGTGTAACTTGATGTTTATGATTTTTCTAATAGAGTTAATTAAATATTAGGAGAAGAAATTATGGGCATTGATACAGATTTATACGACATCGATGATTGGTATGATGGCAAATACGATTCACATTTAGAAGTGATCGAAAAATTTTTAGAAGGGTCTGGACTATCAATTGAAGATATTGAGGAACTGAAAAGAAAGAATGACCCGGATCATAAAATTATAAGATGGAAGATAGGTAATAACCACTATTTGGAGGGGAGTAGAGAAATAGGAATCGATGACATAATAATAAAACCAACTGTAAATGAAAATGATTCAAAAAATGTCTCAAAGAAAATTAATTCATTAAGAGAAAAAAGTGAATTGCCCGAAAACAATATTGAAGTAAAAATTATTTAGCTATTGCCAGTTACAAACTGGGAATATGATAACTAACCTTATTGCCATTTTTCACTACGACTTTCCTTTTGATCAACTCTTCAAGTAGTCCAGACAACTCTTCTGCTTCAAGCTTTTTCATGAATAGTGAATTGATGGAGTTAGAAAGTGTGGTCAATGTTCTTGGTTTAGAATTTCCACGAGACTTTAGAAATTCAACAATTGCATCAACTCGCTCTGCTGGTGATTTTGAATCAGATATTTTGAGTAATGGAATTTCAGTAATATCTTTTTCTCTTTGGGCATAAATTTTCTTGGTTTTCAGATGCCGTATTAAAGGATCAAAACCAGAATCTTTTGAAATGATATGGAAGTAACAATTACTATCAATTGCTGAAATTTGACCTACATAAAACGCAATGTGAAAATCTAATGCATTTGGACCATTGCCATCAATTTTTATATATTCTGCTGTAGAGCCCAAACTTTGCATTGCAACAGCTAAATCGAATGAAATCTTAGTTTGATTAGCACCAACAAAAACAATCACCTTAAAATCATGACCTTTAAGAATTTCTAAATTCTTGGGTTGCACATTTTCAAGATCGATTAGTATGTAGTTAGTTTTCAAAACAAATCCTCTTTATTTTGTTTTTAAGATATTACCTCGTTACTAGCTAGACTTAAAAATTAAGAGTAACTCCTTTCCTATGCTCAAATGCTAACTTGTTAGCAATCTTAACCATTTAAAGCTCTTATTCCCTTCTAAAAGCGAGTGAAACGAGCGACCTGATTTTCGATACCCAGCCAATTAAATACTCAAAAAATTCGACATTCAAAAAAAATCTACTATGCTAATAGTAGGTAGTTAAGAATTTAAGCAAGCATACCCACCATTACGGCGAAAATAAATTTTCTAGTAAGTGTTGGACTTTTTGGGGTTCCCCCAATCCCCTTGTTTAAGTTCAAAAACAACTACTGCTCATATAAAAATAATAAAAGGAGTTGAGCTATATGGAATACATTGAAAAAATTAAATCAGGTAGAACTGGTCCTGAAACAAATACTTTAATCAGAAATCAAAGAATTGAATTAAGAGCATCACCAGAAGAATATGACTTGATTACAAATCATGCACTCAAAGGTAAATATGGAACACTAGCAGCTTATGTTCGTGAAACAGCATTGGAAGGTATTCCGATTCAAGGAACCAAGAAAACTAGATTAGCTGAAAGAAAAATACTTATTCGCGATCTTGGCAATATTGGTTCAAATATCAATCAAATAGCTAAAACCCTCAATCATTATGTGTTAACTCAAATTGTAGATAAACATGATCCGCAACACATTTTGGCTATTATGATTGACTCAAATATTCAAGAAATGAAAGAAGATTTGGCTGCAATCAGAAAGGTTTTATTGAATAAGAAGAAGTAAATTGATTACCAAGATTTTTGATTCTGGCACGAGTAATGGTCAAGCACCTGTAAATTACTTACTAGGTGATATTGATCACACAGGTCAAATTCGTTCTGTTAAACCAGAGTTAGTATTAGGAAATCCAAACACAACAATCGATTTAATCAATTCAATAGATAGGAAGTTTAAATATACTTCAGGCGTTCTTTCTTTCAGATATGAGGAAAAACCTACTCAAAAGCAACAGCTAGAAATTATCAATGATTTTAGAAAATCATTTATGCCTGGCTTAAATGCCAAAGAAAATTTCAATGATCTCTGGGTATTGCATAAAGATAAAGGCTTCTATGAATTGCATTTTTTAGTTGTTCGTGAGGAGCTATCTTCAAACAAGAGTTTCAATATTGCCCCACCTGGAAAGCGTAAAGATGAGCACTTTAAAGCTTGGAGTAATTCCATTAATCAAAAGCATGGTTGGTTTCAGGTAATTCCTGATCCTTTGAAAGTTGCACTTTCTGGCTTTGAAACTAAAGCACCCAATGGTCAGAAGGATAAAATAATTAAATCCTACTTGTCTGAAAAAATCAGAAATCACATTTTGAATGAAAAGATTCAGAATCGTGACCACCTGATAACTTTTCTAAAAGAACATAAATGTGAAATTACTAGGGTAGGTAGTGATTACATATCTGTGGTGGTACCCGGTGCTAATAGAGCCAGAAGATTTAAAGGTGAAATGTTTAGTGAGGGTGCCAATTACAAAGATTTGATTGCACAACATCACCAATCAAAAATTCCCAAAATGCTTTCACCTGAAGAAAATAAATTAAATAGTGAGGCACTGAATGGCTTTATAGCTGATCGATTAGCTTTCAATACTCAAGCCTACTTAACCACTAAAAAATCGTTTAGAAGACCTAGAAATGCAACTCCAGCTAAACAAGTGAAAGAGTTGAAAGAGTATCTAAAAACAAATGAATCATTGCCTGAGAAAGTATTTCAAAAACCAGAAGAACAAAAATCTATTAATGCTGAAGCTTTTAAATCCAATATTAAAAAGATTAGAAATAAAGCTCAATTTGGCAATACTGTAAAAAGTAGTTTTAGTAGTGTCGTTGCTATATTGAATCAAATTGGTGATCTACAAGGACAGCTAAATGATTTGAATGCTGAAATCGGGAAAGAGTTAAACCCTGCCAAAAATGCTGTTTTAAGAGCCAAAGCTATGGCACTTAAAATGCAAATAGAGAATCTAAATAAAGATTTGATAGCTGCTCAAAATCGGCAATATCAAGAAGAAACAAAAAAGAAATTCAAAATCTAATAATGAGGTAAGATGAGGTGTCACGTACTAGTGTCACTATTTTAGTGTAGTTCGAAATTGAATTTAATTAAAGACCATTAAAATCAATAACTTAAAATAGAAATATTTTAAAAACATTTCTACCATTGAACTACAGCCGCAAACGAATCACCACTATTTTACTTGGTGTGCTGGCGAATACAAAACATTATTCGGTAAAAAACAAAAGCCGGACAAGTGTCCGGCTTTGGTTTCGTTCAAGAAATTAAATACAATTTGAGTTCACACCATCTGGCAACTTCACGCCAGAGCTCAAGATAGGCGTACTACCCAAACGATCTTCAGGCGTTGGGCAAGCCACTGCATCCAGATCTTCCTCATCACCAGCAGCAGGGTTCAGAGAAACGATAAACATCGTATTCAATACAGGATTGTTAGGGATTAAGCCACCCAAACCGGCGTCATCTCGTGGAGAACCGAATCCTGTCGGAGTCAATGGTAACGCCGTGATGCTACCTGTTGCAGTAGAGTTGATGCTTACGTTATAACCATCCACCGTCCCAACGGTCGGGTTAAAAATCTGCTTGCCTTCAGCAGTCACAACGCTGAGCACATTATAGGCTCCGGTGATTGGTTTACCTGCGCCCACCAATGGATCATTGAATGTCGCGCTGGTCACTGGAGAAACAGTCACAACATCGCCATCAATCGTACCGCTAGTCGCTACCGTCAAGCCAGAAAGATCTGTCACAGTATTGTTACCGTCAAATACTTTAGTAGATGTCCCATTCAGGGTAGCTGTCACCGTTGGACTTACTTGATGCACAAAACCATTACCAGTACCTAATAACGTGCCACCAAATGCGGTGCCGTATTGTTTATAGTCATAAGTAGCCAGTAAATTGCTACCTTTCACATCACCTGTTGGATCTGCACTATAAATGGTCCAGCGGCCGTTAGCCCCTGTGGTAATACTGGAATTGGAACTGTTAATGAAATTACGGCTTGCAACCAGTTGTACTGCATCCGCAGCGTTGCTATTGCTGGAAATATTGCCATTCAAATACACGTCCTGGCCAGCTTGGGCTAGTATTTCAGCAGTGTTACCAGCAATCCCTGTGCCTGTTTTAGCACCAGATTGAACGGTCACAGCACCCAAATTAATGTCACCTGCTGTTGTTTTCAAGGTCACATCGCCCGCGGCACCGCCTGATTTGTTAGTGCCGTTACCAGCTGCACCGTTAGCGACAATAGTTTGTGTCGTGATACCTGTGCCAGCAGCGATATCAATAGACCCTGCACTCTTGCCGTCCGTATTATTACGGCCTGCACCACCACTGGTATCGATATTGCCGGTTGTCACATCACCATTAACAGCAGACAACGTCACTTTGGCACCAATCGAGTTAAATCCACCTTTGGTCGTCACGTCTCCAACAGTGACATCCCCAACAGTACTAGTCACGTTCACCTCACCGGACACTCTGGAAATCGTAGAAGTATTGCCAGCATTTCCTGCACCAGTCGTAATGTTACCAAGTTTGGCATCACCAATGGTTGCAACAGTCACTGTGCCACCTTGACCACCATATAACGTTGGGTTACCTGCGGCGGAGCCAGAGGTGTTAATGTTACCGGTCATATTCAGGCTACCCGCATTAATCACTACGCTACCGCCATTAAATCCAGCCGTTGTACTTGAGGCTGTGCGTCCGTTTGCAGTAATGTTAGCTGTGCCTAAATCGGCTAAACCGGTGACTGTGATATTGACACTACCTGCGTGACCAAAACCAAAAATATTTCCAGAGGAGCTGATATCGCCCGCTGTATGGGTCAGTGTCGCTCCAGACAAAATGACATTACCTGGACCGGTAATATTGGCACCAATCGCCAAATTACCAGTGCCACTGGTATCAGCATCAGCTTTCAATGTCACACTACCTTTATCGTTACTTACAGTACCCGTGACATTCAGATCATTACCTGCTTCGGCAAAGATAGCACCTGCATTACCAGCAATCCCTGTCCCTGTTTTCAAACCGGCACTGACTGTGACAGGACCCAGATTAATATCTCCTGCAGCCGCATTTAATGTGACGTCGCCTGCTGCGCCACCTGATTTATCAGTACCATTACCATCTGCCCCAGCAACGACAATTGATTGTGTATTGATACCATTCCCTGCAGTAATATCAACATTACCTGCACTCTTACCATCGGTATTATTGCGCCCGGCACCGCCGCTAGTATTCATATTTCCGACATTGACTGAACCATTTGCTGCACTCAAGTTAATATTGGCACCGATCGCATTGAAGCCCCCTTTAGTGCTGATATTACCAGTCGTGACATTGCCAGAAGTGCTGCTAACTTTCACCTCTCCCGATACTCGGGAAACAGTAGATGCATTACCAGCATTCCCTGCACCAGTTGTGATATTACCGACCTTGGCGTCACCAGTCGTTGCAATGGTGACTGTGCCGCCTTGACCACCCTGCAGTGTCGGATTTCCAGCCGCAGAACCGGAAGTATTAATATTGCCTGTCATATTCAAGCTGCCCGCCTGAATATTGACACTACCGCCATTAAATCCGCCAGTGGTACTTGAAGCGTTGCGACCATTTGCTGTGATGTTAGCTGAGCCCAAATCAGCTAACCCAGTCACTGCAATATTAACGCTACCTGCATGACCAAAGCCGAAAATATCGCCATTGCTAATGATATTACCGGCCGTATGTGTCAAAGTTGCCCCAGATAACACAATCCCACCTGGTGCCGTAATATTTGCGCCTATTGCCAAGTTTCCTACACCACTATTATCGGCATCCGCTTTCAGATTAATACTGCCTGTACCGCTTGTGGTAAGGGCTGCATTTACATTAATGTCGTTATTAGCTTCGAATCGAATACTACCGTTAGTATTCATTGTGAGCGCGCTGTTAACCGTGATATCGTTGTTAGCTTGCAGGAACAACTCACTAAAACCAACCACATCACCCACTTGGATAGTCGTCGTGCCTCCAGCATTGTCCGCAAACGCGACATCAGGCGTGCCATCAACATTATTGGTTGGAGAAGATTGATTGGTGGAATCCAGCACGATATTTTCCGGATCCAGTAATACTGTACCACCAATACCGTTCTCAGCGCCCACATTGACTTTACCGATAAAGGCAAGATTTTGTTTGCCAGAGACCTCTACAAACCCACCATTACCACCAATAACACCACCTTGCGCAGAAATGCTGCCGTAGTAACGGGTCAGGTCGTCTGCCCAAACGATGACTTTACCGCCATCGCCTTGTTTTAAAGCATCAGCCTTGATGGTAGCGCCCTGAGCAATATAGGTAGTTCTGGAGTTATAGACAGCGTCGTTTTTACCCTGGTAATCACCACCTACCAAAATTTTACCACCGCCGTTATCACCAGACGCATCCAGCACTGCACCGTTCAAGAGAGCAACTTGTTCACCAGTCACCTCAATCGTACCGCCCGTTGTGTTCTCACCTTTTGCAATCAACTGGCCGGTCACTTCCACCTTAGCGTTATCGCCACCTTCGAGACGGATCATGCCGTCACGCTCAACTAGCTGGTTGGCTTCCACAATACCTGAAATATTGATGGCGGCTGCACGTGCGTTGGTGGCCATTTGTACAAAGCCACCATCTGCATAAATATTGCCGCTGTTTTTAATGGTCGCTTCGAGTGCATCACCAGATAATTTGGCTTTTACCAAACCATTACCGAAGAAGTCCAGGGTTGCTGTTTGTGCGGAACCAAGCACCACACTGCCATTGCTGGCAACAAGTGTACCACTGTTATCAACCGTGTTACCCAACAGGACAATATAGCCTTCATTTTGAGTTTTAATCACGCCACGGTTTTCGATATTGCCAACCAAGTTGCCTGCTGTGAATTGATAATTTCCCTGCAAAAATGCTTCATTAGAAATATTCAAAGATGAAGCAACAATATTACCAACGTTCACTTCAGAACCTTGGCCAAACAGGATACCGTTCTGGTTAATCAGGAACAGACTACCGTTGGAATTCAGAGTCCCCATAATTTCTGACTGACTGTTCCCAATCACGCGGTAAAGGGCTCTGGCAGCATCTGGCATGATCACATCTAACTGATGACCTTTCATTACACCAAACTTGTAGAAATCTACAATATTGACGTTGGCTGTATGAATATATTGCGTATGGGTATCGCTAATATCTTTAACTGTCAGATCACCTGCAACCACCCCCGCAACTACATTGTTGTCAGCCATTGAAGAGAATGGCATGATTGCAGCCGCAAATGCACTAGCAACAACAAAGCGCCATTTGGTCGAGGATGTAAGAGAAGCATCCAAAATACCACTTGCCACTGGTTTTTTTATTGCCCTCACTTGGCCGTTAACGCTCGATTTACCATGCGCACGGGTAGTTTCGGCAACGGCAACCCAAGCCTGCTGGAGACTGCTCCAGACCAGACGATAAACATGGTTTAAGGATGCTGCTTTCATGACACTTCTCCTTTAGATTAATAAACGCCACTGATCGTTCAAGACCAGTGGGTTACCATCACTTCTCTCTATTCCTGAATATGTATGTGATTTTGGTTCAGGAAATTATTTTTGTATGTAGCCCACTATGACTAATACCACCTAGGCTTAATCCAACTCCAATTGGATTAAGCCTCACCCACGCGGACTACTTTTTTATATGTCCAGGCTTATGCCCAGATCATTGCTTGCTACACATTTAAAACTAGAAATTTTTTCTTAATTGGGCCCAGAGTTGGTACTCCGTATTACTTTCCGCACCGTCAAGATCCCGTTTTTGCTGAGTGTAAGTTGTGGTTAAAATCCATTGTCCAGGGAACTGGATGTCTGTACCTACGCCAACCATGTTAGACCTGACATATGCGCTGCTACCAACGGGGTCATGATTCAGCTTGCCACGGCCTACATCATAAAAGGCAAATGGCGTCACAGATTGAATATAAGGCGTGACATCGGCACCAGTAGTCACAAACGTTCTACGCACATCTGTACCCACCATCCAGCCCTGGTCAGCCTGGCTTGGGATTTCAGAGAATTGGCGCCAGCGGTTGATCGCCCCAATCCCAAAGCGCTCTGCAATATCCAGGTTATCTCCCGCCCCCTGATAATCCGCGCGCACAATCCAATTCACGCCATTTTCAAATATCTGTGTACGACTGGAAGTCCAGTTCCACTTGATAAAACTGCCTTGTGTATCAAGCAGGGATCTATCATTTGCCTTGGCAACAGAATCTTTGAAATTCACGTTACCCTGCGTGACCAGAAAACTCCATTGATAGGCCACACTGCCAATCTCATTGATCCAGTCTCCAACAAGGCCTAATTCCAGGCTACTGATATCTCGACGATTGTTCAACCCAAAAAAACCAACCTCATCGTCCAGAATTTTGTAGTTAGTGGCCGCTTTGAATGCAATCCCTTTTTTGGTCTCACGCAACCATGGATGCTCTAAAGAACCATAAAAATAATGGGCATCACC
>VFQN01004674.1_pt1 | contig 17812 bp, 25 predicted proteins | sample 3512371 | NCBI WGS metagenome assembly VFQN01 (sample SAMN10412370, study PRJNA504923) | tailings metagenome | isolation source: Replicate 2 from Balatoc abandoned mine | place: Philippines: Itogon, Benguet | collected 2017-08-28 | reverse complement strand
CAGTTACAGAGTTGCTAACAAATAATACCACCGTATGTACGTGTCAGGCGTCGCAGTTTGCTGCCTTGGGCCCACGGGTGCAGGCCCCCCATGCGTAAGGAGGGCACGTAGTACACACGCCCCTACGTGCCTCAACGTGGCCTTACACGCCGTCACGTGCGTCTTACGTGGTCAGGCGTGGCCTTAGTGTAGTGAGCAGCATGCCGCAGCCGCTTTCACTGGTGAGTAGTGATGGGCGGGTATCAAAGGAGTCGAGTCTCCACCAACTGCCGCGGAACAGGCGGAAGGCTACAGCGTGTAGGGGTTCAAAGATGATAAAGGCCTGCTGGCGGTATGCTGTTGCAGGGATCTGCTGCAGCCGTTGGGCGAGGGTATGCGCTGTGTTGGTGCCTACGGTAGTGATGCGTGAGCAGTGTTTGTCGGTCACTTCCACGCACGTGGTAGTGGTTCAAGGCAATGTCGTTAAGGCTGTGATGGGGCTGTATTGTTAGCTCCAGTAACGGGCCGTGTGCGGCATACTAGCGGTAAGGAAGGAGTGGTGTCGTATGCAGTGTTCAACCATTTCCTTGTGGCTAACTATGGCATGTCTAAAGCAGTTGTTGAGGGTGCGTGCAATATATTGGTGACTGCCTGCTGGCTGGGGTTCGAGGTAGGGCTGCGCAGTGGCAGGAGGGTGTGGGGCCCAAGCAAGCTTGTGTGAGGGCTGTGGCTCTGCGGCTGCAAGTCTCACCCAGTTGCCACTGCGATGAGTGTGCCCCGGGGAACTGCCGTAGAGAGGTTGGTACTGTGGAGCCGGCCCCTCAGTCTTACATGCCAGCTGGCGGGGCACTTTGGTGCCGAAGCACCGTAGCCCCCAGCAGCACAGCCACAGGCCGAGGCTACAGACCAGCAGCTCCCACACGGGAGCGTTAGGGGCCCTCTGCTCCCACGGCAGGGCAGGGGCACAGAGCAGCGGCTCCACCCCACAGCGAAACGACGGCCAGCAGAAGCCGGGCGAAAGCAACACCCAGAGACAGCTCAACGGTGGCCAGCCAGGGCCAGCAAGGGCCGTGCGACGGAAGCGCCCTCAAACAGGTACGCAGCAGCCACCAATGGCCCTGCGACACGAGCGCCCTTAAACAGCTCAGCAGCAGCCACCAATGCATGGCCCTGCGACGGGAGCGCCCTCACACAGCTAAGCAGCAGCCACCGACCGCCTACCAACAGTGGCCAGTCGAGGCCATGCGACAGCAGACCCCGCAAACAGCTCAACAGTGGCCGACACAGGCCATGCGACAGCAACCCCCAGGGCGAGCACGGCGGCGGCCAGCAGGGGCCATGCGACAGCACGCAGGCCCCACAGACAGCTCAACATTGGCCAGCACGGGCCATGCGTCGACGACCCCCAGGGCTCCTAGCTAGCTTGCTTGGCTAGGCGTCATCCTCGTTGTCCTCGTTGCGCATGCCGGTGTCTCCGTGCTCATCCTTGCCGTCACTCTCCGAGTGCGGGCGCTGGTAGGGGTAGGGGCAAGGGGAGCGGGGGGCAGGGGTCGGTTAGGTTGTGTGAGTAGTAGCGTAGGAACCGGCGTCACATGTAGCCCAAGGGCCAGGGGGTGCGCGTACGGTGCGAGGCGACAGGGTAGCAGCACGTGAGTGTACGGCAGACAGTGCTTAGGTGATCCAGTGTTACACTGTGGGCAGAAGCCGGGGGTCCATAACCGGACCGAGACACAGCGAGGGCCTCTTGGGCCTTAAGCACGAGCCGGCAGGGCTCGAAGCACGGGACAACGCCCGACAGCACACGCGGGGGTCTACTCACCTAGGGCAAACCACGGCCCCTAGACGGCACAAGCAAGAGGACAGACCCAAAACGCCCAACCAACACCCGCACACACAACGCCAAGAGAGACCAACGACAAGCAGCACGCCAGGGCAGCAGGCAGCGCGAACCAAGCAAAGCACAAGGGCCGGGAATAAGAGCCGTCCTGGGCGCCCGAGCCACACGCAGCAAGGCAGCACACCGCACGCCAACCCACGACGGCAAACACGCCCCCGTCTAAACCCGTAAGCCGTAAGCCGCACCTTCACGCCGGAGGTGTGTGCATGGGGTGGTGGCCCCCTTAGTCCGCCGCGTTGCTCTTGCTGGGGCTGGAGCCCTTGCGCTGGGGATGGCAGGCATTGAGACACACAAGCATCCAATGGTTAGGGGGCCGGGTTTGGCAAGCGCTCATGGCATGCATGGCACATGCAATGCAGACAAGCTCACATCTATCTAGTTTTGAGCCAAGAGGATATTGGTGGGGCAACTAGCAGCCAGGCCTAGGCCCCAGGCCCAGGGGTTTACCTTGTGGAGGTCCATGGGTGACTGGTGTGCCTCTGCCGGGGGTGTAGGCACGTCAGGGACAGGAGCGGCCAGGGCCGTGGCGTTCGCAGCCTTGGCGCGCGCGGCGGCCTCCTGCAGGCGCTCCTCCGCCCACTTCCTCGGCACAAAGAGGCAGCTCAGCATTATGAGATCCTGCTTGGTCTCCACGTTCCAGAAGTAGGTGGCGAGCTCACCGAAGAAGGCGAACAGCACCACCACAAACGAAGCGAGAATCTTGTACCCCAGCTGCCAGCCCGCCACGAAAACTGCGGAGGCGAGCGCCATCAGAGTGTACCTGATGATGATGAGTATGTACCAAAGCCCACCCCACGACGTTGCGTCCAGGATGCCGCCCCAGAGGTACAGCACCAGCTTCGGCCGCCGTTCGCCGGGGATGCGCCGGAACTCCCTGAACGTCCACTGCAAGGAAGGGAAAGTGTGAGGGCCAAAACAGTGTTGTCAGTGCCGCAGCTCCGAACTGCTTTGTCAATCAAGTCTTTGAACCCAAAGAGTTCAGCCTGGGAACTGGCACCACAGGGCAACGTTTTGTCAGATTGCGGCCGCTATAATGACATCGCCCCAATGACAGCCCGCGCAATATACACAGTATTGCAAGGACATCATGGTGTAGCAGGTGATCACCTTTTGCCCTTGTGGGGTCGGAGTCGCAGGTGCGTCACCGGCACCTTCGCCTGTGCGCCCGGCCTGGAGCGCCTCCTCCTTCCCAGCCTCCGCACTGCCTCCGCCCGAGCTGCCCTGAAGGGACGCGGATGTTCGCGTCGGCTGCTGCTGCTGGTCGACGGGCAGCGGGTCCTGGGTACCAAGTTCCGCTTTTGCCCTTTGGCTCCGCAGAGCGGCCTGCTCGGCGGCCGCGGCGTTGGCCGCCTGCTGCTGGAAGTTGCCGTCCCTGCCCGCTAAAAGGCCCGCGTTGAAGTTCTCTATGTAAGATCTTTGACCTTCTTCAATACATTCTAGCAGTTCTTCCTTCGTGCGGGTCGGCGGCATGGTGATGCTCCGTCAGCGAGCGACATAGGAAAAGGAACACAGTTGGGCACCCGCGTTGCACTATTTACTTATAAGTGATGAGATATGGTTCGTGCGTGCCTTACGCATCTCAGGCGCAAGACCGCCTGCTGGGCCGTCCTTCCCACTTCGTACGACGCAATGCTCGTCTTCGCGTATCAGGCAGCGCCCTTCCCTGAGCTTCGGAAGGTTGCCACTAGACTGCCAGTAGACTTCGGCGCAGGAAGCCAGTGTCTTGGGTGGACCCTGTGGCACGGAGCTGTAATCACGCCAGACACAAGGAGACAAGGTCCTTCTCAACCTGTGTGTTAAAGTTACAGTTACAGACCCCGATGGGTACGTCCGGAGAGCCAGGGGGCCATAAGGACGAATAGTGCGGTATAATAACTAGTGTGCGGGAGGACGGGGCTTCTTCGCCTTTACCCACACGCCTCACAGCTCAAAAACAAGCACATGCAGCTCATCTTCCACGGCTTGCTCCGTCATCACCACAAATGCGGCACGTACGGCAACCACGCTCGCGACCCTGTGGCATGTTGACCTCGAGATCCCAGCACGTCGATCAACCGAAACCGCATGAGGGTTTGATGCAAGCCCCGCCGCATGACGACATCTGTATGTGCTAGCCAACTTGGTTCTTCGCCTTGTGCGAAAGGCAGCCCCATCCACCTGGCATACCGATGAGCCTTCACACCACACCCAGCCAGCTTTCGGGGGTCAGCTTCGGTTGATGCTGCAACGTCAGCCCAACGGTCATCAAACCGGTCCGCCAATTGTTGGCACAGCTCTTCAACGGGCACGACAAGCTAAACGTAATAATTGATTTTGTCAATGGCAGTCAAGTGCTCAGCTGCCCCTAGGCCCGCACTGTGCACGTAGGTGATGGCATTGTGCGCCCAGCAAGTGGTACAACCGGCAAGGGCCATGCCAATGTCAGTAACAAAAGCATGGTGCGCTTCCGACCTTGTACACCTCAAACCCGACTCCCTGTGCCAACCCTGCAACCACCTGAACCCACAGCCAACCCCACACCCAGCGCGCCATCAACCCCCGCGGCGTTCCAGCCACACTCCCAGGCCCCAGCCACACGCAACCCGCGCCTCCTGCGCAGGTCCCCCCGGACCCTGCCATGCACCCCACCCCGCCTCCTCCGCACTCGCATTGGGTTCCAGCACCTCCGCTCGGGCCCCACGCCCGCACTTCTTGCCTCACCCTCCCCTGCTGCTCCACGCCCTGCGGCTTCGCAGGCCCCCTGGGCTCAACGGGCCCTGCCGCTTACAACCTGTGACGCGGCGTACCGCTAGTGACCGCCCCTCTGTTCGTTCCTCACAGCCCCAGCGGCCGTCGCTTGGACAGCGCGGGCGTGGTGCTGCGCCGCCCCATGCTGGGGCCCGGTCCCGCCAGGCCGGGGGTGGCGATGGCCTCACGCTCGCGGGAGCGCTGCGCCTCCACGCGGGCGCGGCCGGCGGCCTGGTGGGGGAGGTGGGAGGATGTACGAGGGAGAGGCGGTGTGAGGAGGGGGAGCCGAAGCGCGAGGGCAGAAGGGTGGGGGTGGCGAAGCTGGTGACATGTGTCTGGGCGAGAGAAACAGGGTGTGCAGCATGCCTGGGTCAGGCAAGGAGGCGCTGGCGGCAGGTGGGTGGGTGGGTTGTGGGTTGGTAGGTGGGGAGTGCGCGTGGGGCTGGAGGGGACTTTGCCACGACCGCGTTTGCGGCCGCAGTCATGCGCCTCCCCTGCCTGCTTGTGATGTAATGTACATACTCAAAATTCCTCTACACACCGCCCAACGCGCCTCCTCCGCCGCTTCCCCGGCCATGCCTGCTTGTGATGGAGATTGGCAACTACCGTTCGCAGAACTACCCGTCACCCATCTGCGGCAACACTCTGGCTGCACGCACCTCCTCCGCCTCCTGCTTGGCCTTTGCCACCGCCATATCCGCCGCCATGGCCTCCTTGTCGGCGCGCTGCTTGCGACGCGACTCCAGCAGGCTGCCGCCCACCTCCTGCGGTGGGGACCGGGCCAGGTAAAGGTAACGGCACAGCAGTACGAGAATGCTCCAGCAGGCTGCCGCCCACCTCCTGCGAGGTGGGGATTGCGCAACAAGGACGGAGCGAGTGCGATAACGACGTCGCCGGATGCTCGCCTCGTGGCAGTACCAGGCATGATCCAGGCCTAAGTTTGCGCTGCAGGCACACGCGCAACCGCCGACCAACCCCAGATACCTCCCCTCCCAAGCGCGCACCTTGACGCTGAAGAACATGTGCCCCAGCTCCGCCAGCCACTCCGGCTCCACCGCCGTGACGCACTGCATGTACTCCTTGGTCGTGAACACCAGCTCGTGGTACACGATGTAGCCCAGCCCGTACAGCGCGGAGCTGTACGGCAGGGGGCGGGGCGGGGCGGGGCGGGGGTCAGGTGTACGGCAGGGTAACTTGAGCACTGGTACAGCGAGGTGTGTGCAGATAGGCATGGGCGGGAGGGCATGGTGCAGGACCTGTGTGGGTGAAGCCAGCCGGGTAAGGCGTGCGCATACGTGCGTGGGGTCCGGTACCGAGGGTGCTTGCGTACGGAGGGGTGTCCCAAGAGGTGCTTTGTCCGCCCACCGCTGCAACATGCAGCACACCGCACGCGATTATGACTTTACAACTCGCACTGCAGCTGGTGCCGTGAATATCGCTGTTGTTGTTGCTGCTGCTGCTGCCGCAGCTACTGCGGCCGCAGCTGCTGCTGCCGCTGTCCGCCGTACCTGGGGTGCAGGTGGCAGGGCATGCCTGTACGGCAGTTGACGTACTCGCCCACGCTCTTGAATTTGCCGGCGTTCTGGGGGTGAGTCAGGGGGGAACGGCGCGTGAGGGTCAGGCTGGGTGTAGGCAAGAAGCAGTGCTCAAGACACATCGGCACCTTACGCAGATTGCCTGATACTCCGACAGCTGCACGCCAACCCCTCCTCGCCTTGGCCGCTCTATCTGCTCTGCAATCTACCCCGTGCATGCCCTCCCACCTCCTCCCGCGCTTCCGTGACTCCCTGACGCCTTCCATGGTTTCCCTGCGTGTTACGTGTGCCCCCTCACCTGGAAGTAGGCGGAGCACACGGCCTTGCGCACAATGTCCCAGTCGCTGCCGGCGCTGGTGACGGCCAGGCCGCTCTGCGTCATGATGTCGGCCAGCTGCTGCCGCACCTCCTTGGCCTGGGGCGTGTGTACTAGCACGGACGTGTGGGTTAACATGCGCATGACAGCGGCGCGTGTGCCGGCATGAAGCACGTGCAGCAGGTTGGTGGGTAACAGTGTTGGTCGCTCGCGTCCTTCCATGCTCCGCTTGGCCCGCACTCCTGCCCTTCGCTCCTTGAATCAATTTAACCGCACGAGTCGCACTCCCCGACCCCCACGCCTCCTTCACCTGGCTCCTCCGCACGCCTCCCCTCCCCTTCCCCTTCCCCCTCCCTCCCCCCACCTTGCGCAGGCCCTTGGCCTGCAGGAAGTGCCGCTCGCACCAGTCGCCCCAGGAAGGGGGAAAGGCAAAAGCAAGATGCCGTCACAGCGTCAGCAGTTGGAGGGTGGTGTACAGGCGCACGTATAAAGGAAACGCGTGCGTCAGACAGTGGAGGCCCAGGAGCGGAGCAGCCTGCTACTTGTAGTGTGAAGTGTGAGGCGCGACCTTAGGACTTCGCCAAGTAATGCCCAGCTGTACGCTCCGCGCGCCATAATCCCGTGCCCAATGCGTCCACATCCACATGCATAATCAATACACTTACTAACCACATGCAAGTTAATGCGTCCCACCGTGGCCTTCCACCGCTTTACATGCTTCTCCACTGCAGCCCATGCCTTTCGCCTCTTTCCAGACCACGCCTGTACCCGTTGTTCTTCCACTGGTTGCACACGTGTTGCAGCGTGAGGTGGTCGGACAGGGAATGCACGGACGGGCAGGAAAGGCACTGACCCACACACACGCTAATACACACTATGAGACGCATCCTGCAAGCGTGAGCTTGCAACTGTATCAGGCCTTTCCTGTCTACATCCCGCACCGCACCCGCTACACGCTAATACACACGCACCTGTACCCGTTGTTTCTTCCACTGGTTGTACACGTGCAGCAGCGTGAGTTGGTCGGACTCGGGCACCAAGAACTTCTCGCGGGCGGCGTCCGACTCCTCGGCACGGTCGGGGGGCCTGGCGGGTGTGCGAGAGGGGGTGGGGAGATTGAGGAGACGATCGGCGAGTCCGGGAGACCACGGTTCACGCACTGCAGGCCATATTCCAGCGCGGCCAAGCCGTGAGCCAGGTGCCCTAGGCATACTTTGTCACCATGCCTCAACCGTGGGTACGCCCGACGGTATGTACGGTACCTCGTGTGCGCAAAGCCTCTGCCCCTTCCCCCAGTGTACACACCCTTAATCGCTTCGGATCCTGACGTGGCCCCCTGTCCCACACCCCACCTGAAGAACACGTTGGGCACGCTGAGCATGGACACGATGGTCAGCACCTGGAGTAGGAGCAGGGGCGGCAGCGTGGGGCGCGTGTATTAGCTGTTGGGGTGTGTGTTAGCGTGGGGGTGCAGCGGCTGGGGATACTGAGTGTCGACACGATGGCCAGCAGCGGGGGGCAGGGACAGGGTTGCCCACGGAGCGCCGCCCGACACGCATGCTCATAGGGCACTCGCTAATACACGTACACCCGCACCTTGTTGCTGCACCCCAGCTGCGCCCCCATGAGCAGCATCTTGGCCAGGGGAGGGTCCAGCGGGAACTCCACCATGTGCCGACCCAGCTGCGTCAGGCCGCCTGGGGTACAGGGGAAGGGGAAAGGGCAGGACGGCAGGGACGAGGTTTAAGAGTTGGCCGGGCGTATGGAGGAGGTGGAAGACAGAGGTGTGTCGCCCAAGCTGCGTCAATGCGCCTGGGGGAAGGGGCAAGGGCAGGAACACCGCGCGACAAAAGGTTAAAGACTGGGGTGGGCGGTACAGGTGAGGTGGAGGACAAGCAGCGCGTTGGCTGGTAGCCGGAAGTAAATGGGCACTTTTGCGCCCTGCATATGCACCTGTGACCCAGTGTTGCACTGTAGGCACGAGCCGGCGGTCCTCGCCTGACAGTGACCCAGCGGCAGCCTCCTAGGCCTACACCACACGAGTCGGCTGGGCTTGAAAGCACGGGGACACCGGTCCGACGTGCACGCGCGGGTCTACTCACCATGCATGGGTTAGGTTCACATGTGTATTAGCCCACGCACGTACCTGTGTTGTCCAGCGCGCCCAGCACCCACAGGTCGTACGTGGAGTTGCTAATGTGCCCTGACACACACTGATGGGTTCACATGTGGATTAACCCACGCACGCGCACCCACCAATGTTGTCCAGCGCGCCCAGCACCCACAGGTTGTACATGGAGTTGACGATGTTGTCGCGAGGGGGAGGGTCCATGAACCCGAACTCGAGCAAGTCGTTCACCTTCGGGGCAGCGCAAGCGTGGGCGGAGGGTGTTACTTATATCGGAGTGTATCAGCAGGATGGCGGTGGCGTGTGTGGTAGTTGGAGGCTCTTGTCGCAGCTCTATCTTGTGCGGCAGTCCCACGCTGGCCATGATGCTGCGGGTGCAAGGAGTTGTAACAAACAGGGACACCTGCTACCGTAATACACATCCCCACCAAGACCGCTGCGGCTTTTGTCATTAGCTTGGCAAAATACATCCCCACCCATTACACACCCAGCTGGTGCCCGTACCTTAAGGCTCTTGAGCAGCAGTACCACGTTGGCCAGGTTGGTGCGCTGGATCTCGGGAACGTTCATGGTCAGCATCTCGTGCCTGGGGGTGGGAGGAAGCAAGCCGTGGCGGGGGGGGAGGGCGGGATGATGCGCGTGGGAGATGAGCGCGGACTGGCCGATGATGCAGTGAGGTTCACGCTTCTACCGTACAATGTCCCAAGGACGTAAATTTGAAGAATTATATGAGCATGCCGTTGGTAAATGTATGACAGCGTTTCACGTGACACATGGCAAGAAGCAGGTCAGTTGGATGCACACGCACGGCGCCCACCCACCTGTACGCGCATACGCTACTGCATACGCTACCCACCTGTACGCGCCCTCGGTGTACAGCCGGTAGCAGGTGCCGGGCCCCGTGCGGCCCGCGCGCTGCCCCGCGGCGGCCTGGCTGGTGGGGAACACCTGTAGGGGCGTCCATGCCTAGCCGCCATCCTGCATTCGTTTCACCTGGGCGCAGTCTGTGACCAACTACAGCTGGAACTCTATTGCCCCAACCCTCAACCGCTGCACCCCGCGCACCTTCATCTTGGGGTTGACAAGCGAGGAGAGCGAAATTCGTGGACACAATGACCTGGTGAGTAGGGCGGGCGGGGCAGTGACGAAAGTCAATGACGTGGGGTGCAGGGTGGGGATGAGGACATCATGAAAAGCGAGGAAACGACACAGCGCCGCCAACGCGCGGCGAACGCCAATCGGGACTGATCCGCAGTGCGTACCCTCAAGCTGCACAACAGTGCAGCTGGTTGCTCGTAAATTCACAAGGGGTGCAATCTACTGTTGCAACTCTGCCCGTGTCTCTTGCTGAGCACTGACAGTGTCGGTTGTGAACATGTGGTAAAGGGCGATGCCATCTGGTCTACAGTCCGGTGGGAAATCTGGTAGCCCACCGCGTGCAGGGAGTGCAAAAAACACGTTAGCTTTGCTTTGGCCTGGGAGCCACCACACTCCGGCCCACACGCGCTAGCCCACACCCCAGCCACCTAACACACACCCTGTGAACCCACACCCACCTGCAGGTCCGAGGGCAGCTGGCTGCAGATGGGCAGGATAAGCAGCTCGCTGCCGTTGGAGCGCATGTGCTCCAACCGCTCCGCGAGGCTGAAGCACGTGGCCTCGACCTCCTCCTGGCCTGCAGGCAGCACGACGCAGTGCTGGAGCCACAGGGGGGCGGCAAAGTGTTGCAGTTGCCCCCCGTGCCCTCCGGCCCCGTCGCCCACCAGTCATGATTGTAAGTGTCCATCGCCGAACCCGGTCAACCCCTGAATTCTCCGCCCAGTTCATGCAACCTGCTCCCTCGGGGGGCGGCATAACAATCCATCAACTGTTCTTGCCGTATCATGACGTTTTGCGGTTATGGCCGCCGCCCCCACCCCTGCCACCCACACGTCAGGAATGTAAGGGCCGTCCCGAAGGTGGATGTGGTGACGGCCTAGGGGAGAGCAGGTGGGTGTTAAGGTGAGTTCAAGAGCAAATGGACGGCACCGGGGATGCAGGATGTGCACACTACGTAGGCCGGGAGGGTGCTGCACACATGGCTTTGCAGACGACACAGGGAGCCCATGAACGTGCCACCAAAGCACTGTTGCCTGCAGGGTGCAGGCATCCGCACCGTGGCTGCCCTGCCCTGCCGTGGCTTGGCCCCTCCCTGCCTTTCCTCCCCTACCACCCCTGCCTGCTCGCCTCCCAGAGGACCACGCCTGTCCTCAGCTCCTCACGCGCACGTGCGCCAATGCAGTGGTCTCCCACCCGCCCCGACCGTGTATGTGTTCTGCTCTTGTGCACCTCCCCCCACCTGATTGGCGCCTCCACGTAGTCCTCCTGCGCCGTACGGCTCCACATGATGTCCACAGGGAACGTACGGCCTGCGCGCAACTGGGTTGTCGTACGGAGCAGTCGGTAAGCTGCGGTCAATTCGTATTCGAGTGCACGGAGTATGGGTGTACTGCGGAGATCAAACAGCTGACTAGGGTCTCCCCTGGCGCCTGCCCTGGAACGCCATCCCAGGCGTCAGAGGCCCTGGAACGCCATCCCAGGCGTCAGAGGCACCAACCTATCTGGAATTAACGTGCCGTTGAGACAGTGAAGAAGGCACGGCGTGTGACAGGGTAGGGGCATTCATCTTGCGAGCAACTCAGCAGTAGGGATAGCGGTCACATGAGGTATGCGGACGCGTGTGGTTTAGCACCTCAACTGGTGCCATGTCATGCATGGTAGTGGTGCCTGGCGAGGCGCGCCTGACCATGCTATGCCTTATCGATCTAGGCGTAGGTCGGCGCAGAACAGACCTACGGTATTTAGTTAGGGTATTTAGAAATCAGCGTGTACGCGCCTCTCTTTACAAGCAGTTTCTACATGTACACGAAGGCGCCACCGCCAGACGCACGACCATTGTACGACCTAACAAAATGGCCCAAACTCACACGCCAACTGAAACGGCCAATACTTGCTAGCCGAGAAGTCTGCCACCGTTACGAGTCTGTACCTTGCGCACAACAGTGGCATCGCACCAAAGCCGTACGGCACGAGGCGGCAGCAGGGGCCCTGAGGGTGCAGCGCCTGCTGTAGCCGCACAACGAGCGGACATGCAACACAATACAACACACATCATGCTAAGGGCCATGTCCCCAGCTGGTGACTGTCCCTGAGCGCAGTTGCTCGGGCCAGTCCTTGTAGTCCCACGTGGTGGCCAAGCAATGGTAGCGGTGCGCTGTTTCCTGCTCTTGACAGCTACTGCAGGGTGCCACACCAAAGTCAAACGCCTTAGTAGGCGCCACACGTGTCCTTCTCGATGAGCACCGTTACATATGCACAACCGCAGCGTCGCCACCATCATATAGTACCTAGGACCAGCTGGGGCTGAACGCATCAGCATGAAACTCCTATATGCACCAGCGTTTAAAATGCATGCCATCAGCGCTGGAATGAGGCATTGTTAACAGGAAAGGAACCACCTACATAGGCGTTTGCCTTGCAATGCCCCACATTCCTGCATAAATCGTGTCGCCTGTGTCAACGGCGCTACGTTACAGTCCCTCTCACATGCCACCGTTCCGCCAGGGCAGCCGCCGCCGGAGGCCTCCTGCAGACGCTGAACCGGTTGGGTAGCAGCAGCTGCTGCTGGCATTGGTGGCCGCCGGCAGGAGTAACTCTGTCTCCGAATAGGCCGCACCCACAAGCCCCGAAGCGTCCGTGGCGCCACCTGGCGTGTTGTGCGTCGTGCTCGCCTTGCCATGCAAGCGCTGTTCTTCATGGGCCTTCCTCAAACTGGTGTGGTCCCAAGCCTGTAGTGAAACACAACGTGCCCTTTAAGAAGAAGCAAGTAACGGAATTGCCGCGAGGTGACGCTGTCAGGCAACAGCAACATCCTTGTCCGCCCAGCAGCCTGACAGCCCGGAAACACACGTACAGGGTGTCCAGCAATGTAGCCGTCAATCACCTGTTGCTCGCTCGAAGGTCCAGGCGAGCCTGCGTCTGCATCGATATCCGCCCCCTGCCTGCTGCTGCTGCTGCTGCTGCCGCCGCTGCTGCTGCTGTCGGGGCTGGCTCCTCCCCAGCTGCCGTGAGGGCTACAGCTGTCGTGGTGCGCACCTTGCTCCTGTTGCGCAATCGGGCTTGCGCATGAATGCTGCGAGCGCAGGGGCGGGGGGCGGGGGCTCAAATGTCCTGCACCTACGGGTGAGTAACATCGGGCGCCCACCAGGCACATGGGCGATTTGCGTTTCTGCTCGTACCTTGGAGGAAGCGGGCGCTGGCTGGTTAGGCTCACGACCACAAGCGGGTGGGCTGGAGCTGACATGCACAGCCGAAGGTAACTCCTTGGGGGCAGCTGCCGCTCCTGCAATGATAACGAGATGAGCAGATAGGTGTAAAGAAGTTGGAGAACGAACCAACACGGTGTACCAGCAAGTTACGCGGCAGAGCAGCACGTTGAGCGGGGTCGAGTGCACGCACCCTGGCGCTGGCGCAATTCTAGCTCGGCCAGTTCCTTCTGGAGCTTGTTGCCTTTTCCGGCGGCGTGCAAAGCAGCATATGTTAACCGGAGTTGCAGCTCCTTGTCGTTCCGTTTCATGGCTTCAAACGACTCATGGCTCAGCTTGAAGAATTCACGATCGTATCCTCTAATCCTCTCCAGCAACTCTTCTTCTTTTTTGGTCAGCGAGCTGGCCATTGTTCAGGATTTTGTTGCAGTGTGCCAGTTGTGACTTGCCCTGAATAAAGGAACGAGGATGCCTTCCTTCACAAGCCGCTCTGTTGAAGCTGTTGGAGCTGTTAGAGCTGTTAGAGGCTAGGCAGGCTAGGCTAGGTGAGGTCGGGATGAGGTGTCTCTCGTACGTCGCGTTTTTACTTAGAGTACTAATGAATGCTGGTTATAACGTTCTTCATACCTACCGAGCTAAAGTTGGTTCGGCGTTGCTAGGGGGGACATTTGAGTCAGTAGTTGTAGAGTTTCCTATTAAAGCTGTATTATAATCGTCCAAAGTGGTTGTTGTTATGACTTGAACGTAAGGGCGCGACAGATACAAGTGCAGCCTAAGTCCGCCTCTCTGGGCCACGGCGGCCCAGCCCAGAGCTTCACAACACTCATATTGCACCATTAAAGGTCCTGGCAACATACCCTAATTAAGGGCGCAGTGTATCGCAGCTGTCAAGAGCAATCGACAAGGTGGCCGTTTTCGGCAGCCCTAAAGCGCACCAGAGACCTCCTTCCGGGTAGAAACATTATGCTCTTCGGTCTGTGGGGGCTAGATGGCTTGGGTCGTTCAGTGGAGCCACGTCCCGGTCGCCGGTGTCGTGGGCTCGTGCACCCTCCATCCATAGCCCGTGCCCTGAGCCCGCCCACCCCGCTAGCTAGACACGGCCTGATACGGCGAACAGGCAGCACGCCGCGCTGCAGCGCCAGCTGCAGCAGCAGCAGCAGCAGCAGGGCGGCGCGGGGAGGGCCAGCAGGGCGGCGGGGGCGGATGACGAGCCGTACAGCCTTGCCGGGGCGCACACTTATCGGGCGGGCCGGCAGCTGCCCACGGCGGGGCCGCAGCCCAACCTGGGCAACGCGCAGGTGCCCTACTCCTACATGGCGAGGGGGTGTGGGGGGTAGGGGGTAAGGAGCAGGGGTGGTGATCGGTAGCGGAGGGGCCCCTGGTGTGCGGTCGAGCGAGGCAGGCAGGCAGGCGTGCGGGTGGCGCGAGGCAGGGGGTGTAGCGCACGCCACCTCTCAGGTTGCCGCGGTCCGTCGCCGCCCCACACCTGCTCCCTTACTCACCCGCCAGTTTAGCTTCAACAATTTTTTGCTGTGCCTCTCGCCCATGACCCGTGGCGCAGTGGCTGGCTACGGGGCGGCGGCTGGCGGACGACTTCGGCTGCCCCCACCTGGACATGTACTGCCGCCTGCTGGACGTGCTGCGGAAGGTGTGCGCATGTGTGTAAGCAAGTGAACGTGCATGTGTGTTAGTAAACAGGTACACTGGGACGGCTGTTCAAGTCCGCTAGGCCTGAGCTGCCGCCCGCCGGACGTGCCAGGCATTGGCAGAAATCAAAGGAGAATGGTTGTGCGAGGCAGTTATCAACCGTTGGCAAGGTAGGGCAGGAGCAAGTGCAAGACGTTTACCTACACTACTTGTTCAGGGCGTGGAGCTGGTGGAGGACGCCGGGTTCGAGGGCGCGCTGCCCTTCCTGGCGCGCAAGGCGGCGGCGCTGTGCCGCGAGCAGGCGGCGGCGGAGGCGCGCGGCGGTGGCGGCGGCAGCGGCAGGGGCCGAGACCTCCCGGCGGCGCCGCCAGCCACAGCGCTGCGCGGCCTCATGTTCGCCGCCGCCGCCAACGCCAGCGCCGCCGCCGGCGGCAGCAGCGGAAAGCGGGGCGCTGCGGCGGCGGCGGCGGCGACGGCGGAGCCGACGCTTTTGGCGGAGCTGCGGGCGGCGGCGGCGGCGGGGCCGTCGGTGGCGGCGGCGGAGGAGAGGGCGGCGGCGGAGCGGCTGGCGGCGGGGAAGGGGCCGGTGCCGCTGCCGCCGGGGAACAGGTGGGCGGGTTGGCAGCTTCGTTTTGTAGCCACTGGGAAGCCCGATGCCGGTTGGTAGGCCAGACGGTAGTGCTGATACCTTACGCCGCGCGGACAAATATACAGGGACTTTTACGCTTGCTATGAGGCTTCTGGCGTATGAAGGTTGACTAGGGCGGTGAAAGCAAGCTGCCCTCACGCTCCTCCTGTCTGCCTGCTGGTGCTCGGACGTGCGGCTGCGTGTGTCGCACCTGGTGCGCCGCCTGCTGGTGGGTTGGGTTGGGCCGTACACTTGCCGTAGTAATACACACAGCAGGCTTGGAAAGCCACTCATGTATTATCTGTGTAGTGTGCACCGGAGGCCTTCGGAGTGATGGCCTCTCGGTGCGCTGCCCGCTGGTGGTCGGGAGAGGGGCAAGGAGGCGTCGGTGCCACAGGTGTGGCCGTGCATTGCGATTTGTTCCGCTTCACAACCCGTTGTTGAGCCAGCTTTTACGCGTACCCAGCTGTTGAACCAGGTGCTCTCCTTGATATTGCATTCTTCTGCTGCCATGGCAACACGCGTATACGCCGCCCGCTTACCGCCGCCCCCAGGTGGGCCGACCCGGCGAGGAGGGGGCGCTGCAGTTCCTGGCGGACGACGCAGACGGATTCGGGTGGGGGCCGTAATAGCGTAGTTGCCTGCTGTACAATTGTGCAGGTTGTGCCGTAACTGACACGTGCACTGTGGCCGCTCCGCGTGGGTGGCCTCTCCAATGTTCAACTCCGATGTGCCCTGTGTGCAGAGGGTGGGGTGGGCCGGGGGTGCGGCGCCACGCATCCCTGCCCCCTGGTTTCTGTCACGGTTTGGTCCCGTCTTGGCCCACACACCGCGTGTGCAGGGCTGACGATGATACTGTCCAACGTACTTGGTGTGATACCGCTGCCTCTGCCGCCGCCTCGCCCCACATACACCCCACGTGTGCAGGGTCGACGGGCGGCACGACGGCGGCGGCAGCCACGCGCTGCAGGTGGTGCGGGACTGCTTCGCCTCGGGGCAGCTGCGGGAGGTGGGTAGTGGGGGTGGTGTGTGTGCGTCGGTGGTGGTAGTGGGGAGAGGAGCAAAGTAGCTGGCCGTGTGGTGCCGGCGTAGGGCAGGTGCTGCACGCCACGGCAGCGGGAGGTGGGCAGCGCAGGCAGAGGGGCGTCTCAGGTTTCTGAGCTGCCCGCATGGCGTCAGTACAGATGCGCGATGTAGGAGGGGCATGCACTCATGTGCGACGGGGCTCGCTGCAGGCACGGCAGCGTAGCACCTGTACCCCGTGCAAATGGTGCAGCACCCTAGACTCGACCCACAAAGGCCCCTTACCGGCCAATATGGTACACAAGGGTCCTGCTTGACTGGTGATTGTCGCCCTCTGCCCGCCCCCCTTGTGTCCCCAGGCGCACACGTTCCCAAAGTTCTGGTGCCTGCTGCAGTACCTGCAGGTGGGGGCTGGGGTGGGGCCCCGTGGGGATTAGCTGCCGTGGGCGTGGGGGCAGGGGTTCCGGGGGGCAGGGGCGTGGGGGCCAGGGGTGTTGGGGCTAGTGCATGGAGAACGAGAGGTCTTTCTAGAGCACATGCTTTATGGGCAACCCACGTGGCGCAAACCAAAGGGCCAGAGCCCGACGTGCAACAGTGTACCGGTATGAGGCCGGGCTGATGGTCACAGGCGTTTCTGGGGCCACTCCACCATATCTGGGGTGATTAGAGTAAAAGCAGGATGCAATGGATGCCCGCACCGTGCACCAGGCACGGGCGTGCCGTACCGGTGCCCCACCGGCATGTCTCCTTGCACACTCCGGCGCCGTAGTGTCGTGGGCCTCGGCAAGCTCTAGCCCACCCGCTGTCCCGTACCCACGCCCGCCCTGCACATTGTTGCCCCAAACTGTTGCCCCAACGCTGCTGCCCCCAATGCTGCACTGCAGAAGTATCGCAGCCAGGAGCGCTTCTCCGGCATCGTCTTTGTCAAGACGCGACAGGTGCGTGGACGACTATGGGCAGAGCTGTGCATATTGGTTCACACTGCGCATCGTTGTACTTAAGGTCGTAAGCCCGTGCCGTACATCCTTGTGTTTCTCACCCTACCATGTACGAACACTGTCCCCTGCCCCATGCAACTCACTTCGCGAAATGCAATCATTCCCTCAACCCAGGCGGTGTTTTACCTCGCTGACATGATACGGCGCACTCGGCAGTTGGACTTCATTGAGGTGCGTGTTGGCCTGAGTCCCGGACAACCGGGTATCGCAGGGGATTGGATGACCATCATGTGTTGCGCTCTTACAGTTGACGGTGCACACCCACCAATGTAGCCCTTGTCGGCAAGGTACGATAAAACGCCTTGTTCGAGGGTTTTCTTTTACGACCCCCGTCCAATCCCAACATCCTGTGGTGTGTGTAAGCGCACCCGAGTCAGGAAGGTGTTGGCCGGCGGTGCAGCTCATTGACCGCTCCTGTCACGCTGGGCTCCTTGCTGTCTGCTCGGATCCCCGGGCCCAACGGACCACCCCTACCGGTGCCCTCCAGGTGCTGGAGATGATTGGGCACAGCAGCAGCAACAACCGCAGCACGCTGGCCCCAGAGAAGGACCGCCACGGCAGGGGCATGAACGACACCATGCAGCAGCAGGTGCTGCAGCTGTTCAAGGTGGGCGCGTGGGTTAACCTGCT
>VFQN01004673.1_pt1 | contig 17820 bp, 14 predicted proteins | sample 3512371 | NCBI WGS metagenome assembly VFQN01 (sample SAMN10412370, study PRJNA504923) | tailings metagenome | isolation source: Replicate 2 from Balatoc abandoned mine | place: Philippines: Itogon, Benguet | collected 2017-08-28 | reverse complement strand
GCAACCACAAAAGTAAGGCTAACGACTACTTACCCATTTTTATAAGAAAGCCCTGCATATGGAATCTACACCGCAAACATAGCGGCTCAACCATTATCAAAATAGAGCAAAACTACCTCAAAGAATGAGGTATAATTCCCTCAAAACAGAGGGCTATTACATTACTTCCTTTTTGAGTAGGTGTAAAAATTCTTGGTATTGGATAGCGAAGCGTCGCAATGCCCGGCACCCGCCAAGATATAGCTTGTCGGCAATGCGGTCTTTGTAGTTGGCTATACTTTTGGGTTTGATACGCATGGCTTTGGCAATCTCAACGGCGGTGAGGTCGTCGGCTAAGTGAATCAGGACGATGATCTCCTGTGAGGTAAGACTAGCCAAGGCTTGAACGTTTTCAGGCTTGATGTTGGGCTGTTGGTACGCAAGTGCCAACAGTTTTTGAGAGAGAATTAAAGACATGTTTTATGGCTTTGGGTTCTATAAATGTAACTTTATCTATAGTTTCCCATAACGTAGCACTGTGCCATAAAACTAGAACAGAAAATAGTGATTCCAAAATAAAATAATTGAAAAAGTAGCCAAATAAGGGTGAAACCTAACTATTTGACCGTGAAATGACACTGCTATGGCCGATTGTCAGATGTTTCACGGATTAGGTATTTTTTGTTTTTGTTACAAAAAATGCAGGTTTAAAAGACATATTTTGTGTGTTTTGTGCTTCTTGTGTTCTTCGCAAAGGCTAAGGTAATGTCAACACAAAATCCCTATTTTTGCTTTTTCGTAATCAACCTCCCGTATGAATTCTCCGCTGCACAAACCCACTTTTGCCGATTACCTGCATTTGCATTTTTTAGTACTTATCTGGGGCTTTACGGCCATTTTGGGGAAACTGATTAATCCGCAACTTTCGCGTATTAGTCTCACGTTTTTTCGAACCTTATTGGCGGCCGTTGGTTTGGCCGTGGTTCTGTGGTTGTGGAAAGAATGGAAGCGCGTACCAGCCAACGATCGTTGGGCCATGCTCGGGGTGGGGGCTATCATGGGGCTGCATTGGCTGACGTTCTTTGGCTCGGCGCACGTATCGAGTGCGTCGGTGTGTTTGGCGGGAATGTCTACTACGTCGCTTTTTACTTCATTGTTGGAGCCGTTGTTTGCGCGGCGGCGGGTGCGGCCGCTGGAAATTTTGCTGAGCTTGCTGGTGATTGTAGGGCTTTACCTCATTTTTCGGTTTGAGGTAGACCAATCGTTAGGCTTGGGTTTAGCGCTGGTTTCGGCGTTTTTGGCGGCTCTTTTTACCATTGCCAACAGCCGTTTTGCGCGCCGACACAATGCGCTTCTGATTACCTTTTATGAAATGAACGGCGCCACTATGGCCATGTTGATAGGTTTGGCGGGCGTGGCTTTTACGAGCGGGCTGACTGACGAGGAAATGATTCCGCAATCAACGGATTGGCTCTGGCTAGGTATTTTGGCTTTCGTTTGTACGGTGTACGCGTATTCGGCAAGCGTGCATTTATTGCGAAAAGTCTCTCCTTTTACGCTCAATCTAACCATCAATCTGGAGCCGGTCTACGGCATGGCACTGGCGTATTTTATCCTCAATGAGCGCATGACGGCGGGTTTTTATGCTGGCTCGGTGGTGATATTGCTGTCGGTGATTATATACCCGATGCTCAACGCGCGTTTTGCCAAGTAAGATCAGTTAAAAACCTTATTCCAAATTTTATTCCAGCCTTCACGGTCGGCGGGCAGGGGCGCATTGCGACGGATATATTTGCCTTTGGCGTCAAGAAGTGCACAGTGAGGCACGCTGTCAATTTCCCATTCTGTTACAAAATTGACATCTTGAGTTTCGCTTAGTTTGAGATGTAAACCTCTACTTTTGTTTTTTACCACCGACTGAATCCAAAGCTCATTAGTAGTTTGATGCTCACATAGATAGACAAAGGCTATTTTGTTTTCGGGTAATCGCTCTCGCAACGCTCTTGCTTCCTCTAAAGCAGCACGCCCTACATCGTCATTGGTCCAAAAAATCAGGTAGATATTTCTCCCCAAATATTTTTTCTTGATTTGCTCCCAAATAGTAATAGCACTTGTAAATTCACTGTATTTAGCCAGAAATACGCCCGACTTGACTTCCAACGGGTCATCGACCGTTGCTGTCTCTATTTTTGATTTGGCGTTACGAATCACCGCTGAATCAAGGTTCTCAATGTGGTGAAGTTCATCCAATGAGCGGACATAAAAAGAATTTTTGAGCGAAGGTCGAAGGTGATCATACCACAGCGTCAGGTTCTTTAAGGTAACGTCGTTGATGTTTTCTGCATAAAACGCCGCCTTCAGGTAATCCAGTTTATTGGCAGAATGGGCTGTACCGAATTTACGAATGAACAATTCGTAGGCTGCGATCCGTCTGAGTGTATCCTCTTTTCGGTTAAAGAGGTTGCTCAACCATTTCAACTCCCGCATTTTGGCTGTTTCGCCCTGCGCATATCTCGCCAATTTTAAGCTGTCGTCGGGTGAAATATCAGGAACGTATTGTAAAATCAAACGGGCTAGTGTATTGACAGGAAGCGACGACTCGGGAAGATCGGGCGTGGTTGTCAAGGCGTAATTGGTAAATTGTCGGTAACTGTCGGCTTTGGCAAACGTAAAAAAGCGATTGGTGTCCAATTCGGCCGTTGCAGACAAAGCCAACGGTAGTATTTCCTGCTGTTGGATCAGATAATTATATAATTTTGCTTTGGCCGCTTCATTCAGCGATGAAGTTACCCATTGGTCCAGTAAGGCATCTTTGCCTTTGGCATAGGAGCGATAAAAGTCCAGCTTACGTTGGCGTTCCGACGCAGATTTTTCCCAAAAGAGCAGTGTGCTGGCGGCTTTAATAGGTTTTTCGGGATTGGTTTTGAGCCATTTGTTAAAGTCAACATAAAATTGGGCATGTAGGTTATTGGTGGCGGCATGAACGCCTTCAAAACGCAGAGGTACGTCACTCCGCGTCAGTGAATCACCATTGATCGTGACTTTTACCGTTCCGTTTTCCCCCAAAAAAGGCATCACTAGGTTGGCGTAGGTCAGATAACATTCTTCCAACGGATAAACCAACGGCATCTTTAGCTCAAAGCTGCCGTCGGGTTGGAGTTGAGCGGCCCGCACAATTTCTCGGTTCGCCTGTAAGATATTTACCCGTGCCACCGTGATCTCGGGGGCCTGACGGTACAGCCTTACCGTGAGATTTTCTATTTTTCCACGCACCGTTAGGGTGTCGGTTTGGGCGTATGACGAAGGAATGAACAATGCGCTGAAGACGATGAGCCAAAGCAATAATAAAAGACGTTGGAGGCGTGGTCGAAAAAAAACGATTTCCCGCAGAAAGATACGATGCAGAAGTAGATTCATACAGAGTGACAAAGTTACTTTATTTCGCTTGATCATTGCTTTGACTTTTGGATGTACAAAATTAATAATTGCCCATGCTCACTTGGCATTCCTCGCTCCTTACTTCTGATTGTTGCCTCGACTTAGCTCAAACACGTGCTTTAAAATCTCTTCCTCTATTTCTCCGAAGGCTTCGCCCCGTCGGCTAACGGTCTCATAAGCTACTTTGAGGGCCTTTTCGATTCGGTATTCCGTGAAGCCTTCGGCCGCGCCGCCCCACGAAAAAGACGTAATATGCTTGGGTTGAAAGCCTGCGCCGAAGACGTTGGTGTTCACGCCCACCACCGTACCCGTATTAAACAAAGTACTGATGCCCGCTTTGGTAAAATCGCCCATAAAGAGGCCACAAAACAGACGGTTTGTGTCTTCCAAGGTTTCGGTAGCGTAGCTGTAAAGCTTCACGTTGGTATAATCATTTTTGAGGTTGGAATTGTTGCAATTCGCCCCTAAGTTACACCACTCTCCCAAAACAGAATTCCCCAAAAAACCGTCGTGACCTTTGTTGCTGAAACCAAAAAGTACCGAGTTGCTGACCTCGCCGCCAATTTTGCAATGCGGCCCAACGCTAGTATTCATGCGCATTTTAGCGCCCCAATTGACGGTAGAGTCCTCGCCCAACGCAAACGGCCCCATAATAACGCTGCCTTCGTTGACGGTCGCATTCTTTCCGATGTAAATCGGACCATTTTCGGCATTCAGAATGGAAGCTCGTACCCTGGCTCCTTCTTCCAAAAATACATTTTCTGGGGCGTAGACGTGCGTAAAAGGGTCTGTCAAGGGCTCACTGACTCTGCCTTGGGTAAGAGCCACAAAATCTGCTTTGATTTGTGGACCGTTTTCGCCATAAATATCCCAAAGACGTTTAATGGTAACAATAGGTTCGGAAAAACGAACTGTTTTCAACTCACTCACGGGGTTTACTACTTCAAACGGTGAACGGTAGGCAATGACTTGGTCGTTTTCGAGGGCAATCAATGCTTCCCCCGCTTTTAATTGGCCAACGGCCGTTGCGACAGAATCAGTTGCGCAGACGGCACCGTTGAGGAAAATATTATCGTTGGTGGCAACAAACGGGAATTTATGCTGAAGATAAGGCTCGGTCAAAAAAGAGGGTTGGGCATGAAGAAAATGCGCCCACTTTTCGGTCAATGTCAGGATGCCGCAGCGGATTTCTGACACGGGACGCGTGAAAGTAAACGGCAACAGATGCGGACGGACGGCGGCATCGTCGTAAAGGATGTAATTGTTCATAAGAATGATTTTAGCGGTTCGATTCTACGAAATTTAGACTGGACTAGATGGCCTAAAATCCACGGAATGAATAAAATCTATTAGAGTTTTGACGGCTTTGGTCGCTACAAAGATAAGTTTTGCGCAAAATTTATTAGGTTTGCCAATACAAACATTTTTGACCTGCCAAACTGTTAAATATACCATTAGCTATGCCGAAATTATCTAAACAAGTCATTGATAGCGAAACTCAATATACCTTTGATTTGCCCGTAAAAGTATTACAATTTGGAACAGGAGTGCTTCTGAGAGGGCTTTGCGACTACCTGATTGATAAAGCAAACAAGCAACATATTTTCAACGGACGAATTGTAGTGGTAAAATCTACTGCAGGTTCGGCCGATGATTTTGCCGAGCAGGATGGCCTCTATACGGTTTGCGTACGTGGGGTGGACAATGAAGGCCAAACCATCGACGAGGCCACGGCCGTTACGTCTATCAGTCGGGTCATTTCGGCGCAGGACAGTTGGCAGAGCATCCTACAGGTGGCGCGCAATCCGCATTTGGAAGTGATTATTTCAAATACTACTGAGGTAGGCATTCAGTACGTAGAGGAGAGCATTTTCCAGAGCCCGCCGCAATCATTTCCTGCCAAGTTGACCGCGTTTTTGTATGAGCGTTTTCGTACTTACGGAGGCAAAAAGGACAAGGGGTTGGTGGTCGTTCCTACTGAATTGCTTACCGATAACGGCATCAAACTACGTGAGTGCGTAGAAAAAATTTCCGTATATAATGAGTTAGGTAAGCTGTTTAATAAATGGCTCAAATACCATGTTAAGTTCTGTAACTCGTTGGTAGACAGGATTGTGCCAGGTAAGCCTGACGCGGCCACACTTGCGGCGTTGCAAGAGAAAATCGGCTATGAAGATGCGCTTTTGACGGTAGCTGAGCCTTATCTGTTGTGGGCGATTGAAGGTGATGAGCGCGTGAAGAAAGCCCTTTCTTTTGAGCAAATCAGCGAAAATGTCATTGTCGACGAAGATATTTCTTATTACCGCGAACGCAAATTACGTATCCTTAACGGAAGCCACAGCGCGGCGGCTCCTTTGGGTTATCTAAGCGGGTTTGACATCACGTTTCAGTGCATGAACGACCCCGCTATGTCGAAATATTACGAAAAGATTATCTACGACGAAATAGTCCCGACGCTGCCGTTTGAGGAGCAAATGGACGAGCTGAAAGTATTTGCGGGGGATATTCTGAATCGTTACCGTAACCCATTTATTCAGCAAAAACTCATCGGGATTACGCTTCAGCAATCGTCGAAAATGAACGCGCGCAATGTAGCCACCATTCGTCGTTATTATCAACAATTCAATAAAGCGCCTAAGTTGTTTACGATTGGCTTTGCTGCCTATTTGCTGTTTATGCGGGCTGTTAAGCAACAAAACGAGCATTACTTCGGTCAACGTGGGGAGGAGTTTTACGTTATCAATGACGAACAAGCGGCGTATTTCTACGAGCAATGGCAGGGCGTGACGGTCGAAACCGTACCTGCATTTGTGCAAGCGGTATTGAGCAATACCAAACTTTGGGATACCGATTTGACCAAGCTCCCTGGTTTTGCCGAAACCGTGACGGAGTATTTGGCGGAAATGATGAACACTAGCGTAAAAACTACCTTGGAAAAAGCAATTCTATAATCATAAATGTAAGCGTAAAGGGGTTAGGTGTTAGGTATTGACTTAACTTCTAACCCCTTCACTTTTAGCACTAAATCTGGAAAGCTATGTTGAAAAATAAATTTTTACAATTGCTGATTGCCATCGTTATCATCGGGGTGATTGGCTATACTTTTTTTGGGGAAGAAACAACGGTTTCGGACGCCGACTATGTGGCGCAGTTGGAGAAAGACCGCAAAGAAAAAGATAAGTTTTACCAAGATTCCGATACCTCTCCGATTGGCGACAAAGCGGCTTTTAAAGGTCTTAATTATTTCGCACCCAACCCTGCCTACAAAGTGGTGGCTACTATTATCCCTTACCACGCTCAGGATAAGCAAGTAGCCGTACCCATGACCGACGGCAGCACCACCACCTACGAAAAATACGGTTTTGCGGAATTTACATTGCCTGATGCAAGCAAGGCGGCCGAGCTGAACGTGTATCGCCTGCTCATTTATAAACATGAGAAAGGCCTTTCTATTCTGTTTCGCGATGCCACAGCCCCGCAGGAAACCTATGGCGGCGGGCGTTATTTAGATTTTAAAACCGACGATATAACCGACGGCAAACTTACCCTCGACTTCAACGTCGCCTATAATCCCTACTGCGCTTACAACCCTACTTACGCCTGCCCCATTCCGCCCAAAGAGAATAACTTGCCCGTACGGGTGGAAGCGGGAGAGAAAATTTATGAGAAGAACCTCTAACTTTACAGGTAAGATCCTACAAAGTATGAAAGTCAGCAAAATATACATCAAAGACTATAATCAGTTCAAAGAGTTTACACTTGATTTGACCTATCCCGAAGGTCATGAAAAAGCAGGACAGCCTTTGGATAAAGTCTGCTTTATTGGCCAAAGCGGGACCGGGAAGACTAGTTTGCTGCTGTTTTTGAAAAAGTTATGGGAGTTTTTGATTCAAGCAGAAGAATTTTTAGAACGTTCCAATAAACTTCGCCAATACACTGAGCACTTGCCAAACGTGTTTAGTATATCAATAATTGGGAAGGGGAAAGAATATATAACGATTTCTCAAAACAAAGAACATGATGTCTTAAGTGTAACTCGACCACTTCAAAATGTATTAAGAGATAACAGCCCTAACATTTTGTATTTCTCGGCGGAAGTAGAATTACAGACTTGGGGAGCAAATATTAGTAATTTTTGGAAAAGTATAGTTGATAAAATTAAGGAATATCAGGAGCTTGAAATACAAAAACGCATAGAGTTTTCTAAAATAATTGAAGACAGTAATAGTCAAGAGTTATTTCAAAAAGCCAAAGATGATTTTGCAATTTGGAAGAATAATAACCCAAATCCACTTGAAAATATTGCAGACCAATTACTTGACAAGGTATTAAATCGCTTTAATTTACGTGTGACAAAAGAGCTAAATTTTACAAAGACGGAAGATATTGGCTCTATAAAAATTGAAACTTTGCAGGGTGATGAAGTCCCTTCTAATGCTTGGAGTACTGGGACTAAACAATTAATAATGAGAGTGCTACCATTATATGCTAAGCGCCCTCAAAACTATTTGATACTGATTGATGAGCCAGAACAATCTCTATATCCAGACATCCAAACTGAAATTACGGATATATTTACAAGCAAAGAGTTAAGTACAGACTGCCAATTCTTCTTTGCCACTCATTCGCCCTTAATTGCTTCTTCTTTTGAGCCTTGGGAAATCGTGGAATTAAAATTTAATGATGAGGGAAGTATCTATCGTGAGCTTTACTATGAAGGTAAAAATCATGTGGATAACTACACGATTAATCCACAATTGTTGCGGTGGGACGGGATTTTACAAAGGGTTTTTGATTTGGATAAAGCAAGTAATCCTAAACGAAACGAAGCATTGAGTCAATTGGCAAAGCTGAAGAAAACACTCGAACGCAACACACTTACAGCCGACGAACGGGCGGTTAAATGGAAAGAGTACAGCGATTTGGCCGAAAAGCTGAATTGGGAAATTGAAGAACTGGACAAACCCGAAACCAATGCGAAGAATTGATAAAAGCGTTGTTCTTTCAACCATTTATGCTGCCTGGGTCCATGAATTGGAGCAAAATAATAAAGCCCATCCTGCATATTCTTCAACACGGTTTAAGTTTTATACTGACATTGTAATGAATCTTTACCATTGTCAGGATGGGTTATGCGCTTATACTGAGCGTAGATTATGCGAAAGTCAGGTTTTAGGTTCGGTTCAGTGGAATGCAGGTAAGTATATATCTGATTGTGCAAAAACAGAAGGTGAGTTAGACCATTTTGATGCGTCTTTAAAAAATGAGAAGGCCTGGCTATGGGATAACTTATTTATGGTACTCGGAAAAGCGAATAATGACAAAGGTGATAAACCTATTGATTCTATTTTGAAGCCTGATTCTCCTGATTATGACCCGTTTCGACTTCTGGACTATGATTATGAATTGGATGAATTTATCCCCAATTTGGGTTTGCAAGAAGAAGAACAAAAGCGTATTCAGCGTATGATAGATACACTCTGCATCAATGCAGAATATGTAAAATTACATCGGAAACCGTTCATTAGGAAAATAAAACAGGAAATCGAATTAGGACGAATTACCACTTGGCAAGAGGTAGATGAACCAAGACAGTTTCCCACTGCTTTTGAAATGCTCAGACGTCAACGCATTTCAAATCCTTAAATTTCCCTAAAATCCCCTAATTTTGCGGTGCCTTTGGGCAAAAGTTGCTGGTTATTGGTTGGACGTTGGTTGAAAAACGTTGCCCGATAACGGCAGACTAGTATAACGATTAACAAATTCTCAATGAAAATTTCCTATAACTGGCTTAAAGAACTAATTGATATTCAGGAGTCTGCCGAAGAAGTCGGTAAATTGTTGACCGCCACGGGTCTCGAAGTGGAAGGCATCGACCCGGTCCAACGCGTGGAAGGAGGATTGGAGGGCATCGTGATTGGAGAGGTGCTTACGTGCGAACCTTTTACCGTCAAAGAAAAAACACTGCACCTTACTACGGTAGATATAGGCGCGGATGTGCCATCCAATATCGTGTGTGGGGCGGCCAACGTAGCTGTTGGGCAGAAAGTAGTCGTAGCCACTGTTGGAGCCACGATTCATCCGACTGACGGGGAGCCTTTTACCATTGCGAAGCGCAAAGTGTATGGCCACCCTTCCGAAGGAATGATTTGTGCTGAAGACGAAATCGGCTTGGGTACATCACACGCGGGCATCATGGTATTGGATACTGATTTACCCAATGGCACGTCGGCGGCGGAATACTTCGGCTTGTTGCCCGATTACGTCATTGAAATCGGGCTGACGCCCAACCGCGCTGATGCGGCCTCTCACCTCGGCGTGGCTCGCGACTTGAAAGCGGTGCTGAACCGAGAACTGAAAATGCCCGCAGTTGAAAACTTTACCGTTTCAACTACAACCTCGCCTATCGAAGTAAGTGTTGAAAACTCCGAAGCCTGTCCGCGTTATGCAGGGCTGACGATTTCGGGCTTGACCGTAACTGAGTCGCCCGATTGGTTGAAAGAAAAATTGCAGGCGGTAGGTGTGCGGCCGATTAACAACGTAGTGGATATCACCAACTACATTTGCCACGAACTCGGCCAACCGTTGCACGCTTTTGATGCGGCCAAAATCATCGGCAACAAAGTAATCGTAAAAACGCTTCCTGCTGGTACGCCTTTCGTGACCCTTGACGGCGTAGAGCGCAAGCTGTCAGACCGAGATTTGATGATTTGTAACGCCGAAGAACCCATGTGTATCGGGGGCGTTTTTGGCGGCACTAAGTCAGGTGTTTCGGAGCAAACGACGGATATTTTTCTGGAAGCTGCTTATTTTTCTCCCGCTTCAATTCGCAAGACGGGTACTTTTCACGGCCTGAAAACCGACGCCTCTTTTCGCTTCGAGCGCGGAACCGACCCCAATATGCCCGTCTATGCACTCAAGCGTGCGGCGTTGTTGATTCAGGAGGTAGCTGGCGGACAAGTATCGTCGGAAATTGTGGATATTTATCCCAGTCCGATTCCCAATCATGAAGTGAAAGTTAAGTACAAAAATGTCGATAGACTCATTGGCAAAGTACTAGACCGCGCGCTGATTAAGCAGATCTTAACCAGCCTCGACATCGAAATTCAAGACGAAACACCCGAAGGGTTTTTGGCTTCTGTGGCCCCTTATCGCGTGGATGTGACGCGCGAAGCGGACGTCATTGAAGAAATCCTGCGGATTTATGGATTCGACAACATAGAGCTTTCCGAAAACTTAGCCACTGATTTCCTGTCGGGCTTCCCAATTGTCGACCCTGACAAACAGAAATTGCGCATTGCTAACCTTTTAGCCGCCAATGGATTTAACGAAACCATGGCAAATTCGTTGACAAAACCCATGTACAACGACGCAGTTCGGGCGAGTTTGCCTGGAGAAGATGTGGTAATGCTCAACCCTTTGAGCGAAGACCTCTCGGTGATGCGGCAGACGATGTTGTTTTCGGGATTGGAGTCATTGGCTTATAACCTGAACCGCCGTCAGCGTGATTTAAGAATATGTGAATTTGGAAAAACGTATCATAAGATTGGCGGAACGCCGCCCGAATCGAATTACAAGGAACTTTCGCACTTGGTTTTATTGATGGCGGGGCATCAACGGGCCGAAAGCTGGTTGGCCAAAGACCAAAAACTGGCTTTTCACGACTTGGCAGGGATGGTACATTTGGTTTTGAATGCCTTTCGGGTGGCGCAGGTAGAGAAGCAGGAAATTCAAGACAAAACAATTTTTGAGTATGGCCTGTCTTATACCATTAAAAAGAAGCCCGTCGTTAGTTTTGGACAGGTAAAAGCGAAGCTGACCAAAATCGCCGATATCAAACAACCTGTTTTTTACGCCGATTTTGATTGGGCCTATTTGTTGAAACAATACAACGATAAGGTGCGTTTTACGGAAGTTTCTAAGTTTCCAGAAGTACGTCGTGATTTGTCGTTGGTGTTGGATAAAGCCGTCACTTTTGAACAAATTCGTCAGACAGCCCATAAATATGAGCGAGAGTTGTTGACCAACATCAACGTGTTTGACGTATATGAAGGAGAAAATATCGGAGCAGATAAAAAGTCGTATTCGGTAAGCTTCACGCTTCAGGATGAGACCCAAACCCTGACCGACAAAGTCATTGACAAAACCATGCAAAAATTAATGATGGCCTTTGAAAAAGACTTAAATGCAGTAATACGTAAATAACAAATACCAGATGGATGACCTTGGACGTTAGAAGAGTGTTCGTTTTTAATGTCCAAGGTTGAAGTTTTACAGGATAACATAACGCGGCATGAAACTTGTAACCTTCGAAGACGATAGACTTTTAGATGAGCTGAATTTTCAATTTCTGTTTGTGGAAAGAAGTGTTAGTGCGTTGCAAGCGGCTTACGCCCACGAAAAAGCGGCGCATAGCGAGCTAAAGTCACGCTTTGAAGTCCTTCAAAAGCGTTATGACAAACAAAACGAAGAGTTAAAATTTGAACGCCAAGAAATTAAAATCTTAAAAACGGAAAATAAACAATTGCGAGAAAAAGAACTTTCTTTGAAAGAAAAGTTAAATAATTTCAAACAATTGTCTATAATTGTAAAAAACCCGAAAAACGTAGACGCGATTACGGAACTGAACACCAAATTGGACGAATACATTCGATACGTAGAAGAAACCATCAATTTGTTACACACGTTGTGACCCAGACGCAATGGAAACCATAAAAAAAAGGCGAATCGTAAGAGTAAAGATTGCCGATAAATCTTACGAAGTCTGGGCTGACTCAGACGAAGATGAGTCTTTTATGAGAGAAGCAGCCAAGAAAGTTGATGCACAGGTAGAACTTCGAATGAAAAAAGAAGGGGATATTCAGAAGGTTTTGGCAATGGTTTGCCTTGACTCGATGGTAGCTCGCCTAAAAGGAGATAACGATTTAGAAGTCATACAGTCAACAGTATTTAAACACTTAGACTACCTACAAAGACACTTCAATCCATCGGGCCAAAACTAATCCTTTTGGTCTCTTCCAATACGTTCAAAAAGGGATAGGTTCGGTACACTCAAGGCTGCGTTTAGGGAATATATGTTGAACCTATAAACACAGACACAGATGCCCGATATATTATTGTTTTTACTCGACGCTGCCGTTTCGGCGGTTGTGGGTGCAGTAATTGTCTACTTCGTTATTAAAAAGACAACCAAGAAAACCGAAGAAGACGCCCAACAGCGCGCCGCCGAAATCCTTAAAAATGCGGAAATTACCGCCGAAAATATTAAGAAAGACCGCATTCTTGAAGCAAAAGAAAAATATTTGAGGTTGAAATCAGAGTTTGAAGACGACACAAATAAAAAGAAGCAGATTATTCTTCAAAACGAGCAGAAAATCAAGCAACGTGAGCAGCAACTCAACCAAATGACGGAACAAAACAAACGTCGTGAGAACGAGTTGGAAGCTCTTAAGAAAAACCTCGAACAACAAACCGAGGTGGCTACAAAACGCCGTGATGAAGCCGAAAAAATGCATCGCTCACAAGTCGAACAATTGGAGCGAATCGCCAATCTGACCGCCGAGCAGGCCAAGCAGCAATTGGTGGAAGCCCTTCAGGCCGATGCCCAGTCGCAAGCTTCGGCATACATTAAAAATACCATTGATGAGGCTAAATTAACGGCTACCAAAGAAGCCAAGAAAATCGTAATCGAAACCATTCAACGCACCGCTTCTGAGCACGCCATCGAAAATACCGTTTCGGTATTCAACATTGAAAGCGATGACGTCAAAGGAAAAATCATTGGCCGGGAAGGACGCAATATTCGGGCGCTGGAAGCGGCTACTGGTTGTGAAATCATCGTTGATGATACTCCTGAAGCAATCGTTATTTCAGGTTTTGACCCCGTTCGTCGCGAAATAGCCCGCTTGTCGCTGCACCGTTTGGTGCAGGATGGACGTATTCACCCGGCGCGTATTGAAGAAGTGGTTTCAAAAACAAAGAAAAATATTGACGACGAAATTGTCGAGATTGGCGAGCGTACCGTCATCGATTTGGGGGTTCATGGTTTACACCCTGAATTGGTAAAAATGATTGGACGGATGCGCTTCCGTTCGTCGTATGGCCAAAACCTCCTCCAACACTCGCGCGAAGTAGCGCGGCTTTGTGCTACGATGGCATCAGAGTTGGGATTAAATGCCAAACTCGCCAAACGTGCTGGGTTACTGCACGATATTGGAAAAGTATGGCCCGAAGAATCAGAGCTGCCGCACGCAATTCTGTGGATGGAGTTGGCGAAAAAATACAAAGAGAATCCAGAAGTATGCAACGCCATCGGTGCTCACCACGATGAAATTGAGATGACGAGTATGATGTCGCCCATTATTCAGGTGTGTGATGCTATTTCGGGGTCGCGCCCAGGCGCTCGTCGCGAGATGATGGAGTCATATATTCAGCGTTTGAAGGATTTGGAAGCGTTAGCTACCAACTTACCAGGCGTTGATAAATGTTATGCCATTCAAGCGGGGCGTGAGTTGCGCGTTATTGTCAATTCCGATACCGTCAATGACGATACCGCGGGTAAGCTTTCGTTTGATATTTCGCAAAAAATTGAGAAAGAAATGCAGTACCCGGGCCAAATCAAAGTAACGGTAATCCGTGAAATGCGCTCCGTAGCCTACGCAAAATAAACAGGCTGGGTTCTGGTTAGTTTATCAAACAGAACTCGTTTTAAGCATAAGAAAACCCGTCGTTATCAGCGACGGGTTTCTTGTTTTTAGCCTAAAGAGAAATAGGCGAGAAAAAATCAAAAAAGCTTCGGAATGGCCTTTGTAGATTGAGATGCGCGAGTTTATGAACTTTGAGCCTCGTGGTTAACAATACATCGCTCATTTTTGAGCAGATGCAAATTCTCCTCCAATTTCATCCGCGTTTTCTCATTGTCGAATTCACCCGCGTAGGTGGTTTTCAATTCTTTGCGTTTGATGGCTTCCAGAAACCGACGCGTATCTTCTTTGGTTTCGAGGCTGAGCGGAGGTACTTCGGTGGGCTTTCCTTCGTCGTCCTTGGCAACCATGGTAAAATAGGAGGTATTGGTATGTTTCTGAACCCCTGTTCTAACATCTTCCGCAATCACCCTGATACCCACTACCATCGAACTACGACCTACGTAATTGATGGAAGCATGGAGTGATACCAATTGCCCGACTTCGATGGGTTGGAGAAAGTTTACGCCTTCGACCGACACCGTCACTACGTACGTGCCTGCGTGCTTGGAGGCGCACACATAAGCCACTTTGTCCATGAGTGATAACAAAATTCCTCCGTGGATTTTACCCCCGAAATTGGCGTATGAAGGAATCATTAATTCCGTAATGGTTGTGCGGGAAAAGTTGACAGATTTGGCGAGCATGGGCAAAAAAATATGGTATTGGAGACTTTATTAGAGAACTTCTAACAAAAATCTACAATAACCTGAGGATTCGCAAACTTACTTTTTGCCGTCTTTTAAGCTTACACTCATGCGCGACAGTTTTTCGGCTTCATCAAAAAGGGTTACTGCTTTTTTGTAGCCTTCGTCTAAGTCGGACATTACTTGGTAAAATTCATTATTTAAGCCCGCTTTATCGCGTTTTTGGTAGGCATAACGACCAATCATCGCTTTCAAATAAGTACGGATATAAGGCTTTGAGCGTTTGTATTGCTGCTCGTTAAACTTAATGTCGTCGTTATTGGCATTGCGAAGAATAATCTCCATGTCTGCCTCGCTTGGGGTGAAGGTTTTGAGGTAGTCGGCAAAAGTAAGTTTTTCCAACTGTTTTTTATTTTCGCCCACGTATCGTACGGCATAATCGCGAACGATGTTTTTGCCAAACAACTCGTACAAATAGGGCGTCATCATGCTGGTATCGCGGGGAACAAACACATCAGGAGTAATTCCGCCGCCGCCATAAACGACCCGCCCTGCATCCGTACGAAACTGGAGTTTGGGGTTGTTTTTGATACTATCAGCCACGAAAAGTTCTCCGTGTGAAAAACGATTTTTAATGTCTTTTTCGTAACTTTCTACATCCCCATGGGTGTAAGGTTTTTGGATACTGCGACCACTCGGGGTGAAATAACGGGAAATGGTCAAACGCAACTCCGAGCCATCCGATAAATTGACCGGCATTTGCACCAACCCTTTTCCAAACGAGCGTCGACCCACAATCAAGGCGCGGTCGTGGTCCTGCAATGCCCCCGCCACAATTTCAGAGGCCGAAGCACTTCCTTCGTCGATGAGGACTACCACGCTTCCGTTTTCAAACATGCCCACGTTTTTGGTGCGGGTTTGGCGGTCATACCGGTCATCTTTGCCGTCGGTATAAACAATCATTTTGTCGCCCGCAATCAATTCATCCACCATGTTGGTGGCACGGTCCATGTAGCCGCCTGGATTGCCTCTCAAATCCAACAGTAGTTTTTTCATTCCCTGGTTCTTGAGGCTGCTTATGGCGTTTTTAAACTCGTCGTAGGTGGATTCAGAAAAACGGGTCACTTTAACATATCCTATTTCTTTATCAATCATATAGGAAGCGTCTACCGAATAAGTGGGAATTCGGTCTCGTTTCAGTTGAAAAGCCAATGGTTTAGGAACACCTCTGCGTAAAATCTCGATTTTAACTTCGCTGCCGCGTGGTCCGCGCAGCTTAGAAAAAATAAAAGCATTATCAACCTTAGTTCCCGTAAAGACTTCGTTATTGACTTTCAAAATCTTATCGCCACTTTGAATACCCGCCGCTTCAGAAGGGCCGCCTACGAGTGGAGAAACCACATAAACGGTGTCTTTGTACAAGTTGAACTCAATACCGATTCCGTCAAACCCGCTTTCTAGCTGAGAACGAGCCGCAACGGCATCTTTGGGGTTAAAATAATAGGTGTGCGGGTCGAGCTTTTCGAGCATTTTAGTGATAGAATAATCCACCAACTCGTCGGTGTTGACCGTATCAACGTAGTTATTGTCAATCAGTTGAAGCACTTCTTTAAATTTGGTATAGCCTCGGGCCACGTCAGTGATTCCCTTGCTTCCCCCAAAAAACGTAGCCCCCAGAAATACCCCAGCGGCTAACGTAATACTCAATAAAATCGGCAACCGTACGGTGCGGCGATCATTTTGGATTGGATTTTCCATGTTACTTTTACAGAATGCGAGTCGTAATGTACAGATAGTGCATAAAAATAACGCACAAACGCCATAGGTAGTTTAACAACTCGTTAGAAAAATCAAAAATCCCGTTAAACTTTCCTTTCTTTGCATCATTTACTCATTAAATGACCCATGAAGCCCGACAAAAAACTGTTTCTTTTAGATGCTTTTGCGCTGATTTATCGTGCCCACTTCGCCTTTCTTAAAACTCCCAGAATTACTTCTAAAGGGTTGAATACAAGTGCCGTATTTGGTTTTGTGAACACCTTGCGGGAAGTTTTGAAAAACGAAAAACCAACGCACTTGGGGGTAGCATTTGATACGCCCAAGCCTACATTTCGTCATGTACAGTTTGAGGCCTACAAAGCCCAGCGGCAGCAGCAACCCGAAGACATTACTATCGCGGTTCCGTACGTGAAACGATTGCTGAAGGCTATGTGTATTCCTGTGTTGGAGGTAGATGGCTATGAAGCAGATGATGTGGTGGGAACGCTTGCCAAAAAGGCCGCTCGCTCAGGATTTGAGGTGTTTATGATGACGCCCGACAAAGACTACGGTCAATTGGTTGAGGAACATATTTACCTTTATAAACCCGCCATCATGGGCAAAGGCGTTGAAATAATGGGGCCTGCCGAAGTGTGTGCGCGTTGGGGGGTCAAAGATATTAGTCAGGTGGTGGATATGCTGGGTTTGCAGGGCGATGCGGTGGATAATATTCCAGGGATTCCAGGTGTGGGAGAGAAGACCGCTCAAAAACTAATTGAAGAGTTTGGCTCTATCGAAAACCTGTTGGTCAATACTCACAAACTAGCGGGAAAACTCAAAGAAAAAGTCATCGAAGGTGCCGATAAAGCCATTTTGTCAAAGCATTTGGCAACCATTGATATAAATGTACCGATTGAATTTCACGAAGAAGACCTCCTCATGTGTGAACCCGATCGTGATATGCTGTCGGCATTGCTGGATGAGTTGGAGTTTCGCACGTTGCGTAAAAGTATGCTGGGCGAAGATGCCGCCGACGTAAAACCAACAAACTTGTCGGCCGCGGCTTCTTCGGCTGATAAAAAAGGCCAACTTAGTTTGTTTGGAGAAAGTGCTCCTACCCCCGAAAGCAACGCTCAACACAAACCAGCAGTATCTTCTGAAAGCGAGTTGCCGTTTCAAACGCCCGAATTTTCTTCGGAGCGCCGTACGGTAGCCAATACGCTCCACCGCTATCATTTGGTTGATACCCCCGAGTT
>VFQN01004671.1_pt1 | contig 17823 bp, 21 predicted proteins | sample 3512371 | NCBI WGS metagenome assembly VFQN01 (sample SAMN10412370, study PRJNA504923) | tailings metagenome | isolation source: Replicate 2 from Balatoc abandoned mine | place: Philippines: Itogon, Benguet | collected 2017-08-28 | reverse complement strand
GGGGGGCGGGGGGGCGGCGGGCTGTGCGGGGTTGGGGGGTGGGGGGGGGGGGGGGGGGGCAGGGGCGGGGGCGGGGGGGGGGGGGGGGGAGGAGGAGGAGGAGGAGGGGCATGAGGAAGGGGCGGAGAGCGAGGACCCCGAGGAGGAGGACGAGGACGCAGATGAGTGGCAGAATCGGCACCGACGGGCGCGGCAGCAGCAGCAGCAGGAGCAGCAGCAGGAGCAGCAGCAGGGGGAGGGGGAGGGGCAAGGGGAGGGGGAAGGGCAAGGGGCGGGAGGGTTTGGGGCTAAGGCGGCGCGGACGGTGGCGGCGGGGTGGGGGCCGGGGGCGGGGCCGGCGTCGGCTGCGGGCGGGCGAGGGGGCGTGGGCGCAGCGTCGATTGTGTCGAGCTTTTGGCGGCCGGAGCGGCGGGACAGGAAGGAGGTGCGTGTAGTGCGATCTACTTGTGTCACTTATGGGGGCTATGCAGTGGTGTAGGGCCGGGCTGGATGACGATTGTGCGCTGTCGTCTCGTCCTGCGCCTGGGAAAGCGACGCCTCCTGGACACACCTGCTACCGCGTTCTTGTTCCAAAATCTGTACTGTTACTGATATGGCGGCTGAAGGCCACGTGCCGTTTCAACGCCAAGACCAGCCGGTCACGAGCATCCGTTGCCGTCTGTACGCAGGCGCTCGGGGAGATCGACGCGCAGTTTGAGCGGTTAGCGCTCGAGTACGAAGACAACGAGATCGGCGCCATGTACGACAACGACGAGGACGATCTAGCAGGGCTGGACGACCGGTACGGCAGCGATGGCGAAGATGGTGAAGATGGCGAAGACGGCGAGGCGGCGGCGGGCGGCCAGGGGGAGAGAGGCGGCGCGGGGGCGGGCGCTGGGGCCAAGGCGAAGGCCCGGGCGGACCCTGCGGCTGGGACGTGCGAGCTGTCGGACTTTGCGGACGTGCTGGACGAGTTCCTGAGGGAGCACCGCGCGGCGGAGGAGCTGGAGGCGGAAGGGCTAAAGCCGCTGGAGGTGAGGGGTATCGTGTAAAGTGTGTGTTAAGAAGGGGGTGGTGTGCAAGGGTACCTGAGGGAGCGCCTGGCGACGCAGGGATTGAATAGCGGAGGGCCTAAAGCCGCTCGCGGTGCGGGTTGTCGTGGTTCAGTAAGGGATGGTGTGATGGGGTTCCCGAGGGAGCACCGGGCGGCGGAGGCACTGGAGGCAGAGGGTCTAAAGCCGCTCGAGGTGAGGGATAGTGGGTGAGGGCTATCGTGTAAACTGTGTGTCAGGGGAGGGGTGGTGTGCAAGGGTGACTGAGGGAGCACCTAGCGGCCGAGGCACTGGAGGTAACGGAGCTGACGCCGCTCGCGGTAGGACATAAGGGGCCGTGGGCGGCACGCGCGTGCACTCTCCTTTGTGTTGCAGTCGCCCGCTCGCCACTGCACCTCCAGGCATGGCCCACACGCCAGCAGCTGTGACGGGGCCCTTTCCGTTGACCCGGGCCTGCATTCACACCCTCCTACTCTTGCATTAGTGGAGCAGCCGCCGGCTCGCCACGGCACCTCCAGGCATGGCCCATGCGCCAGCAGCTGCTACGGGGGTCCTTGCCGTTGACCCGGGCCTGCATTCACACGCTCCCACCCTTGCATTCCACTGAACGACTGTTGCCCGCACGGTAGCCTTGCCGTACCCCTGCCGTCATATGTTCAGCCTTCTTCTTGACTTCCCCTACCGCCGAACCCCCTGCCGTACCCCTGCCGTACAGGCGGGCGACGACGTGGCCCTGCAGGCCTCCCGGCCCGACCCGGAGGCCCTGGCGGCGACACGTGCACGCATGGCGGCGCAGATCGAGCGGGAGAGGCGGGCGGTGGAGGCGGCGGGCGGGGCAGGCGCGGGCATGCACGGGGAGCCAACCGGGACGGTGGTGGTGCAGGTGGGCGCTGGTGGTGCTGTTGGTGCATGTGGTGCTAATACACAGCATGGGTTGCATGGCACACTCATGCGTGCGGTGAAACTGACACCCAACTCTGCACTTGCCAGCGGTGCACCTGCAGATCGCTGGATCTGCCCACGCGTCCGGTGCACGTGCCTTAGCTGATGTTATAACACACAGTGCAGGAGGCCGAGCGGTGGAACAGTGATTCCGCCCTCACCCGCCGCCTTGCCGCCCCCCTAGTGCATTGCTTGCATGTTCATCTGAGCATCTCCCTCCCACGCACTACGCGTTCCTCAGGAGGCGGAGCGCTGGGACTGCGAGTCCATTCTCTCTTTGACATCCAATTTGGAGAACCATCCCGCCAAGATCGTGGAGCCGCAGCGGCGCACCGGCGGGCGGGGCGGCGGAGCCATCCGCATCAGCGCCAAAACCGGCATGCCGCTCAGCGTGGGGGGAGTGGGAGGCACCATTCCAGAGGAGCACGAGGAGGAGGAGGAGCAGGGCACGGGCGACGGGAGCGATGGGGAGGGCAGCGGGAGCGACGGCGCGCCGGAGGGTGAGGCATGGGACGCTGGGGGTGGGAAACACGGAAGGTTAGGAGGGTGAGGCAGGGGGTTCCGGGGGCGGGCGGGGCGGGGCGGGTTGCTGGAGCGATGGGGAGACAGGTATGGGTAGGAGGAGGGGGCAGAGGATGCGGGGCTGGGCGGGGCAGGGTGCTCGAACAAGAGGAGGGCGCCCACGGAGGGTGAGGCGGGAGACGGCCGGTTTGAGCCAGCGCGCACTTGTTTTCCTGGGCGGTTCCCTGTTCACGCCCAATGCAGTGTAAACGACCCCCTGTGCTTGATCGCGCTTGCAGGCAGCGTGGTGGACCCGTCGCTGCTGGTGCGGCGCAAGGGCGAGAGCGCAGAGGAGAAGAAGGCGCGCAAGGCGGCGGTCAAGGAGGCGCGGAGGGCGCACCGGAGCGCAAAGAAGGAGGTGCGTGTGCGTGGAGGGGAAGGGGCGGCAATAGGTTGTATGTTCAATATACTCAGCTGATCTGTTTAGCAATGGTACGTCGGAAATGTTCGACCTGATATTGGTTTCTTCCGTTCTCGTCCGTCCTGTATCCGCAGATGAAGACCATGTTCCGGCAACAGGCCAGCAAGGCGCAGAAGCAGTCTGCGGGGCGGTCGCAGGCGGCTGGGTCCACCTACGTCATCCCCTGAGTGCATTGCACGTCCTCGTGTACAATTACCCAGGGGTGGTGTGCGGTGTGTACCTGGCTGCATGCATTTATGCATTCGCGTCAAGGGGGCGCGGCAGGGCGGGGTGTTTATTTGGGGCTGCGCGGCGTCGTCGTCTGTTTAGTTGTGCTTGGCTTGCTGGCGCCCCGCCATACGTTTCCGTACCGGTGTTGCATCTGGATGCGTGTGTACACTGAACAGGGTAGAGCGTGTCTGTGCAGGCAGCAGCGTACGGTAGTTGGTATCTGCAAGCCCAGCCATATGCTGTTGACCGTGTGCTTGTGCTGTGCTTGTCTGGAGAGCAGTGGAAGGGTGCAGGTGGAGCAGCTGCAGTCTGGGAGTCACGTGCGATGCGGGGCATGGCAGTGTAACTTGCAGGCTTTTGCCACATGTTCACGGTTGACACTTGTGGGTGTCGTTGAGTGTGTTGCGAGCGGGTGCGCGTCTGTTGTGGGTCTACTGCGAGAGGGCAAACGAATGACACCTGTGAGAAGAGTACAGAGAATAGGGAACCGTCCTTGTGTTGCTTGCGTGCAGGTAGCTGGTGATGAGTGTTGAGGATACTTTGGTACTGCGGCGGTTCAGCTGGGTTGCAGTAGCAGCAACAAAGCGCACAAACACGGGAGTGTGTATGCGGTTGCAGAGAGCCGCCCGCCCGCTCCTGTGATCCAGTGTTACACTGTGGGCAAAAGCCGGGGGTCCATAACCGGACCGAGACACAGCGATGGCCTCTAGGGCCTTAGGCACGAGCCGGGAGGGCTCGAAACACCTCCTGTGCGGATTGGCATTACGGCGTGTGGACTTTGGGTGACACGTGTGTACGTGCATTAGGGAGCATCTCAGATTCACGGTGCAGTCTGCACACGACCGGGAGCAGTAGCTTGGCCCTAACGGCCTCGCGCAGGTTGTCATGCATGCGACACGTAAGGTTGTAAGCACATGCCGCGCTCACGCAATGTCGGCAAGGACGTACGTAAGGGGTGACGTAAGCAGAGATGTACGGACAGGGGTGCACCACGACCACCCCCTAGCGCCCCCGTCCCTGGACCTACGAGGAGCATGGAACCAGGGGAACAGGCTCTGCCCCAGGTGTAAAGGCACGCAACGGGACAGGACGGGTTCCGCAACAAAATCCCATGCTCAGGCCTCAGGGGTAGCTCCCCTAATCTCCATTAAGAGGGAAGCGGCCGTCGGCATACTGGGCACAGGTGGTCGCACAGGTGGCTCCCCTGGTGTCGCAGCCCTTATATGCAATCAGAAGGACAAGGGATATATGGCCGCCAGGTGGGGATACGGTAGCCTGAGCTGCCAGTTGGTTGATTTGCGAGCTCCTGAGGGTGGGGCTGTGTTTAGAACCCTGCGCACCCGCACCTTGGCCGTATGACCAATGGCCAGGAACTGAAAGTGGGGTGCGTTGTGTAGGAACATGCACTACGAACGGTTCTCCCTTCACAGTCGGGGCAGGACACCAAGGTAAGTCAGAGGCGACGGGGGCAGGGTAGGTCGGGTGAGCTCTCCGGGGTCAGGTGGAGGTGTCTGGGAGGGCCCTCCGTCCCTATGCAGGCTATGCAAGTAGGAGCGGGGCCATCCCCTGTCCGACTTCCAACACTAAAGCCCGGATCTTTGTAGGAAAAAACGCCGGTAAAATCAAATATGCACCTGAGGTTGTGAAAGGCTTTCAGTAGAGCGAGGCATCGGCCCAGCTTCCACAGTACAGTAGTAGACGGGGCTCGCTCGTTTTCAGGCTCAACACTTGCCTAAGAGCGGCTATGGTTACCTGCCACAACACCACATACGTAAGCGTCTTGTCGGCTTCTATGTCGAGACAGTGTAAGACCTGCGGCAGTGCCTTTCCAGTTGGTCTGGTTGCCCAAATGTACGGCGGGGCTTGAACTTAAACCCCCGTCTCCTTGAAGGAGGAGCCATCGTTGTTTCTAAAATTTGCCACCCTGTGTTCTCCACCAATTACGTACATTAGTGGTTGGAGAACCTGTCGCGTCGTCGCATTTCCCTTCAAACAAGTCGGTTGCCAGCTGCGATAGGCAGTATTTCGCTTGCAGCACACCACAGCTAAATACACGAGGAATCCAAGGATTTCATTAAAGCTCTCTGTTGGCGCAGCTGTCAGTTGCCATGGTTCCAAGCAGTGCCCTCGTCGGGGCGCTGCTTGTCAGCTTGGTAGCGAGTTGCTTGGCGACTGGAGAGCTTGTCTTGACCCACTATAGGGTAGGTATGCTGGATGCTACAGGGCGACATTTTCTGCAGTCGCAAAGGGAATGCTAGCAGCAGGCGCTAGCAAGCAGCAGTTTCGCGGCCAGGAACCGCAAACAGTAAGCGAGATGTTACTTTGCTCACTTCACGCAGGACTCAGCAACCCTACATGCAGCCTTTGACGCCCGGACGACTGGGACCCTTGGTTTGAAGACGCGTCGCCACCTACGTGAGTCGCTGGAGTACCTGGTCACAGTGTTTGGCAACAAATTGCCACTCTTAACCGCATATCTGACGGGACTATGTCTCGCACTGCAGAGGAGGGCTCGGGCGAGGTCTGCGCGGAGCTCTGCTTCGAGGCCCCTCCCAGCGACATTTCCCGGCCAGACCCCCTTCCCGTCCTTCTGGTGGCCAGCAGCGGCCCGTCGATCTCCCTTCTGGACTGCTACAACGCAGCCATTGCGTTTCCCGGCAACAACATCACATACTTTGCCATTATTGACGGTGGCTCGTGCTTCGGCGGGTACGCATTCCCCTCGGGCTGGGCCCCCTACGACGGGCCGTGCTCGCTTGCATGCTACAACAGCACCGAGGCGTGTGGAGGCCTTGGGATGGACACCACCAACGTGGCTGCCGTCTTTAGCATGGGGAAATGCGGTGAGTACCTGCCAGTTGCAGCGACACATCCTGTCATGCTCTGTATCCTTGGCTGGTATGCTGCGCTTTGCCCACCCGCTGCCGGGCCGCTGCCATAGACCATCTTCCTTGCTTATCACTGAACAAACACCCTATGATACCGCTTGGACTGACCTTGACGTACCGCTCGCGTCCCTGCCTGCAGAATACCCCGGCGCTCCCTGCCTCTACAGCCCGCCCAACGTGCCACCGACGCCCCTGCCTCCCATTGCGCCCCCGCCCTCTCCCCCGACCTACCCCACCCCCAACGCGCCGCCCGCCTACCCTGCCAGCCCACCCAGCCCTCCTCCCCGCCGGCCGTCCGACCCTCCCTCCCCTCCTCCCTCCCCCCCGGAGTTCCCGCCCCCCGACGCTGACGCCCCGACTTCGCCCCCGCCCCCTGCCGGCCCCCCCAGCGGACCCAAGTCTTACCGTTGCAAGCCCGACATTGCGCTGTGGGGCACCTTCCTGCCTGGCTTCCCTGTGAAGCTCAACCCCACCAAGACCACAGAGCAGAACACGGCCACGTGCCAGGCACGCTGCGACGCCAACGCGGGGTGCAAGGGCTACTACTACAAGGTAGGGGCGGGGCTAAGGGAAACGTGCACATGACGGGGTGTCCTCGGTGGGGCTGCATGCACCATGCCCAGGTCTTCCTGCCTGCGCTGCCCATAAGTTCTCACCCTGGATAGCTGCAATCCGTGTTAAGGCTCAATGCAAGCGCTTGCTAACATGCGTTCCTCGTTTGCATTCGCCTCAGACCACTGGGTGGTGCTACGTGCTGAACGAGGTGTTTGCGTTCGGCAAGCACTACAACTCCGCCGTCCAGGCGTGCAAGGTCGAGTAACGATGACCCTCGGCCTTAATCCACTACCGGCCTGCCACATAGGCCGGGATGTGGGTTTCCCTCACTTTAGGTAGCGCACTAGTTGGATGCATAGGCCAGGAGGCTGCATGCCAACCTCCGCCGCCAATTGCGGCTTTGGCCCAGGCAGGTTGCAGGCAGCCTGGTAGAGCATTGGAAGTATTGATTGCAGACTTGGTCAATGCATAGCGGTGGCCGGCAGGTTATGGTGGATGAGATGCTACGGGACAGGAATCTTCGACCAGTTCCTATTCCCACCACCATCCTGGCGAGGCGTGCAGGCCACTTAAGTGTTGAGTTTGAACTTTTAATTCTTCTGGGTTGAGGTGTTGCTGCACCAGTTGCAGGAGCACCGCTGACAAATGCATCAGGGACTGCATGTCAAGCTGTGCATAGAATGCCCCCATGTTGACGGCTATAGACGGCTACGCAATCGCTGCATCCAGCTGTCCCTTGTGGTCCAGGGATAACATAAGAGCAGTTCTCGGTTACTTGTCAAGGGGCAGGCAGATTGAAATAAGCTTAATTGATTTGTCGGATTACATACCTGGTACATTGACCAGTCACCAAGCCACCAAGTTCACCCAGGCTGCTCACGCATGTAACAACCGCATACATGCAACCATGTGGCTCAACACGACTACCCATATCATGACATGTGCGCAGGTCGCCATGGCAGTTGCCGTACCGTGAACGCACGCCACACAGCAGAAGCTTTAGGCTGACAAGTGTAAGATTGCTAGGCAAAAAATAGTTGGATGGATCACTTAGAAGCAGTCAGCAGTAGTCCTGTATCATCTCGACAGTCAGACAACAAGTCACAACGGCACAATGGTATTGCCCATGCTCACGGCACACACGTTACGTGTATGCCGTATGTCGGCAGCTCATCAGAATGCTTACTACGGTATCCTTGCAGCACGTACACCGAATCCTAACGAAGTGCTGATCCCATGTGCGGCTGTGGAGTGCAGCAAGCCGGTAACCATGCCCTCCCTGCTCAGTAAGCCGCCGTCTGGGGCGGGTATCCAGGCGGGGGCGGGGGCCCCTGCTGATAGTGCGACGGCGGTGGCGGCGCCGGCTGGGGGTACCCTGGGGCCGGCGCTCCGTAGCCCGGCGGCGGCGGCGGCTGGTTGTAGGGCGGCGGGTAGGGCGATGCGCCATGGTGCTGCTGCATGACAATCATCTGGGGCGCCTGGTTAATGACCGTCGCCTTGGGGGCCTTGGTCTCCACGCCACCTGCATGTGAGGACGCGCGGGTCGTGCGCGGGCGGCTAAGCACCGGCCTCCTACGTCCTACCCCAGCCATTAACGCAAGTGATTACGCCCCCGCCTACAACCACACGGTACCGCACAGCCCCGGAAGGGCCCGCAAGCCCGCACGTGGTTGCATGGCCACCCCTGGCCCAAACCACTCACGCCTGGATGATACTGTTTGGCAAAAGTCATAGGAATAAGCAAGTTACTGCACAACAACGCACCCGGCCCCAGGCCTCGGATGTTGAGCTCACGGTGCTCCTGGGCCATGGCGCAGGGCGTGCAGAAGCAGGCCAGGAGGCAGTCCTCACAGCCGTCACCTTCCAGGTTGTACCTGTCAGGATTGCATGGTCGGGCCCCACAGATGAGGCAGCAAGTGCATACCGGTAACCTGGTTGAGAAACCCTACATTATCAGGACATCGCTTACAGCAGGCGTGGCGGGGTCTGGTACGCTTGGAGGTACAAAACAACGTCCCTCGCTCTGGCCTGCACTGGCGGGGATGATCTCATCATTATTAGCAGGTGCAGGCAGGTGCTGGCCGCGTGCATGTGCGTTTCAAGTGGCTGCCACCAACTGCTTTGTAAAGGAGGGCAGGCAGTTGGGGCAGTTGCACCAGCAAGTGGCTGGAACGGTGTCGTGCAGGGGACCCTGGTGCCGTACGTGTGGGGGTCGTGGACACTCACTTTTGCCTGAGGAAGGACCGTGCGCTCATGTGCATGATGAAGCCCAGGCCACCAAGGGCGTTGAGCATGTAGTAGCCGCAGCAGGCGCCGTAGCAAGACCCCCCACAGCAAACAGCCTGCCAGGAATTCGAACCAGGGCGTACGTCAGGCGGTGGGGAGGCGGTGGTTAGCGGTACCTGTCGAGCTGTGATTTGCCGGCGTTGCGCAGTCGTAATTCGCCACATGCGGACAGGACCCTGAGACTTTTAGTCAGGAGGCCATAACGCCACATATCGTCAAATGCGAGCAGGGCGCTGGTCATGAGGCTTTCGTCACATGAGGGCAAAACGCCAAGCCTGCGCCAAGCCACGTGGCAGTATAGACCAGAATACACTGGCAGGGTGCCTGGGAGCAACGCACCCCGGGATGCATGCGCGCCACATTGTCTCCGAACGCGCAAGGCGAGCAGCAGAATGTGTACACTGCGTCGCATAAGGGAAGCGGACCGCGGGTGGCAGCCGTCGGGAAGCAAGTTGAAGGGCCACGGCGAGCGGCAGTTTGGCGAAGGCAGGCATCTGTAACTGTATCAAAGTACTACCTCACACATTATGCGTATCAGTGAAGACGGTTTTGCAAAGCGAGGGAAGGTCTGGGCCTACGCAGCGCCTCGACCAGGTCGATGCAGCGGCCCAGAGCAGCCAGACACCCCTTCCAGCTCACCGCGCCCACCCATAGATGAACTCACAGCAGTTACCAAAGCCGCCGGTCTCTCCGCAGCAGTCGCATAGACCCGTGCTCCACACCTCAGGCATGGTGCAATACCTTGCCTCTCGAGTCTGGACAACTCTGAACGCGCTGCGAGCAGAGGCGACTGATCAAAGAGAAAAGCACAAAAGCAGGTCGGTGATAAGAAGCACGAGGATGAAAAGACTCACAGACTTTGTGCGAAAGCCCGATGTGACGGCAGTTGGGCACGTGCGACATGACACGGAAGGTCAGTCGCTGAGCTCCTCGAGGCACGAGCGAAAACGACCGTGCGCAAGCGACCGTGCTCCAATTAGGAAGTCTGAAGGACCAAAATAATTCTCCTCATGCACCCATTGCGCAGATTTAAACCCGTACACGTGCAACAGTACTGGGCGAACGAGCAAGGCCAGAGCTGTAATAAGTAGTAAGTAGACAGTAGCAGCTCATGAACAGCACCAGTCATATCAACCAGTATTAGTCAAAACACCGATCAGACCGACAACAGGTCACAAGAGCGCACTACCACTTCGCATGCTCACAACGAACACTGGTTGTGCCATCACATGCAAGACCTTCCTCACCCGTGCAGCACCCATATGTGCAGCACTGCACCCCAGCCACCGTTCCCCTGCCGTACCCCTGCAGCAGCGCAACTGGGTAAGCCGGTAACCATGCCCTCCGTGCTCAGTGACCAGCCGGCTGGGGCGGGTACAAAGGCGCGGACGGGGGGACCTGCTGGTAGTGCGGCGGCGCCGGCGGCGGCTGGGGATAGCCTGACGCTGGCGTCCCGTATCCCGGCGGCGGCTGGCTGTACTGCGGCGGGTAGGGCGAGGTGCCAGGGGGCGGCCAGTGGTACTGCATCGCCATCATCTGAGGCGGCTGGGTGAAGGCCGTCGCCTTCGGGGGCTTGGTCTCCACGCCACCTGCATGTATGTGGGAACGGATGGGTTTGTGCACGGCGGGCGGGTAAGCACAGGCCTCCTACCCCACCAGCCAATTACCAATGCCGTTGCAGGTACGGTCAGGGGCCCCTGGGGTACGGTAAGGTAGGTAGGGTACAGCGGGCGGGTCAGCGCAGCCCGCCTAACCCACCAATGCCGTTGCAGGTACGGTAAGGTAGGCAGGGTACGGTACGGTACAGTACGGCAGGTAGGCGAGGACCACACAGCCCGGACGCACGTCCCTGCCTGCCCCAGACGGTTCATGCCTGGTGACACTTCATGACAACAGCAAACAATATAATAATCAATTGGATTGGGATGGGTGTGCACGGATGGTATGCCCAACAACGCACCCGGGCCCAAGCCTTGGATGTTGAGCTCGCGGTGCTCTTGGCCAATGGCGCACGGCCCGCAGAAGATGGCTGTGCAGCAGTCGTCGAACCAGTCGCCCTCAAGGTTGTACCTTTTTGCACACAGTGTCAGATGTACAAGGCCGGGGTATCCAGTAAGTTGCTTGAACGCATGCGCACACATAGCACGGGAATGATTGTACCGGTACCGGTAATCCAAGTGCAGTGTTGATGTACGTACGGTACAGGTACGGCACGGCCTGGAGCTGTGCGAACCTTATACACGCCCCTCTCTCGGGCAGTATGTGGCTAGTAGGAGCTAGCCGTATGCCTGTGTGCCCAGGGTGCCGTGGCTGCCGCTGTGTTTGTTATGGGCCTTAGAGTAAGGCAGGCAGTTGCATCAGCACGTGGTGCCGCGCTGTGCCGTGTTGGGGACCCGAGTGCTGTGGGCGGCTGGATGTCCTGAAAAGGACTCACTTTTGTCTGAGGAAGCCACGGGCGTTCATGTGCACGGTGAAGCCAAGGCCAATGCTGTGCAGCACGCAGTAGCCGCAGCAGGCGCCGTAGCAGGACCCCCCACAGCAAACAGCCTGCCAGGACCCGGGGCGTGCGTGGAACGGCATTGCGGCAGCTGAATGTCTTAGGGTCATGAAATTGTTGGCTGTGCCACGAGGGGCAGTTGTGAGTTGCCGGTAGAGAGCAGGGGATACTGGTTAGAGGTGCTGCGATAAAAGGTTGTGCTCGTCTGTTCAGGGCAAAGCCCTAAGCCACTGGCAGGTGAGCGCTGGCAGGTCAATCCGCGCATACGGTAACTAACTCACCCCGGGAGGCATGCGCGCCACATTGTCTCCGAACGCGCAAGACTGGCAGCACCAGGTGTATACTGCAAATGCATTTTTGCAGAAGGGAAGCGGGCCGCGGGTGACGGCAGTTGAAGGGCCACGGCGAGTGACAGTGTTGCGCATTTGGCAAAGGCTAATGCAATGACCGGTCCCTGCCTATATGCTCTGCTTTACATGTGATGTGTACCAGAAGTGAGATGAATGCCAAGGGACCTTTGGCCTGAGCCTACGCAAGCGCCCCGAGCAGCAGCAGGTCGATGCAGCAGCCTATGCGTAGCCGGTCACCCCTTTTCAGCTCACGGCACCACCCACATACCAACTTACAGCAGTTACCAAAGCCACCGGTCTCTCCGCAGCAGTCGCAGAGACTTGTGCTCCACATCTCGGCCATGGTGCGACCTTGTACGCTCTCAAGTCTCAACGCTTCCGCAAGAGCCTGGCGACTGGCCAAAGGGCAGAACGCAAACAGCAAAGTGTTTCTCAGCAGTACAGCAATTCAAGCGTCAAACTTATTAAAGCAAGGAACATGTGACGGCAGCTGGGCACTGCGATATGGTACGGAAGGCCAATCGAGGCCAAGCGCCCTTGTTGTTGGCTCGTGGCAAAGTGACAATGCCAACGCACAGGCCAAAAGCATTGACGCGCACGTGACAGGTTCTACATTAAGAGATACTAGGTTTGCCTTGGGCGACCACTGCATGCCTGACAGCTGACCGTGCGACCTGCATCGACCCACGGGTCCAACTAACCTTCGAGCAACTGCATGGGCCGATGCCAGGCTTCTCCCTGCCGCTTTCCTGTACCGCAAGGCAAGGCATACGGTAAGCCGACACTACATGATTGCCATCTTAGATTCTTACACTCTAAAGGATACATGTGCTTGAGTTCGGGCACATGTTGGCGCTTTGGGCCCGCTTCCTAGGTCGTGCGTGCACTGCGTGGAGCTGGTGCCTGCTCGTCGTACAGGATGGGCAACTCCTGGCCCGGGACCACTTTGCAAGAGTGCATGTACCGGTGTTGAGGCCGGGGAGGTACACGAAGGTGCCTTGCAGGGGAGGCCCCTGGTGAGAGCTACCCCACAGGGTGCCTTGGCAAGCCGTACGACCGCCTCCAACGTAATCCAGAGTGAACTGCGGGCGACGTACTTAAAAGCACGTACGAAGGCGCGATCAAGGTAGCTAGACGTTCAAAGGCGTAACCACTCACGTGACTGCATGTTGCGTCAGGTCAGCACGTGGCGCAGCGTGCAGCCTCAATTCAGCCACAATGCTGTACACGGCTGGGAAATTGGCAAGTCGACGGGCAGCTCATCGCCAATGCCATGACCAAATGCCATGAGAGCAGACACTCAACGCGCACAACGCACAGCACTTCGCAGTTCTGCAAGCTCTGGACAACACGCCAGTCATGTCCGAACGCACCCTGCAGCCTCGGTGTCCTGGTACCTTAAAACGTCACCTGCGCCCCCATCTGCGCTGGTATTAATCCAAGTTTTGAGAGTCAAGCGCGCGACACACATCCGCATAATGCAGTACAAGTCCTTTAACCGTCGGACGACCCACAAAGCCCAACAGCACCATGAAGGAAGGAGCGCAGAGTAACAATGCTGCCGGTATGTCAGCATGAAGGGCATCAGCGGGTAACACCAAGCACACAAATTCGGCGTTGCCGGTTATCAAGGGAGCAATATGCCAAGCTCCAAATAAACCTTCAGCAAGGCGTACCGTGCGCCCCTGCGACGGTGAAAAGAACACCTGAAAGAATACCCACAGCCCCCACCAGTCGCTCGCCAATGCTCCACGATCACGAGGTAATTTGTTGCTCCTTAACAAAGCCCATACCAGCACCAAATGTCATGAGCCGCCAACCCATAAGAAATTACGAGATACCGAACACGAGGCGCGTTTGTTGCTTTATTGGGGATGCAGCCTTCGTGGCGGTGCGCTCTGTCGCCTCCTGGCGACTGCACCATGAAGACCAATGCCAGGAGCCCCACGGCCTTATCACACCTGTTGCGCCGGGTAGCCTGGCGCAGGCGCCGGTGGGTAGTGCTGCTGCTGCTGCTGCTGCTGAGGTTGCTGAGGTTGCTGCTGGTACTGCTGCTGGTACTGCTGCTGCTGCTGCTCGTACTGCTGTTGCGCGTACTGCTGCTGTGGGTACTGCTGCGGCTGGTACTGTTGCGGCTGCTGCTGCGGGTACTGCTGCGGCGGCTGCGTCCCGTAGCCCGGCGGCGGTGGCGGCGGCTGGTTGTAGGGCGGCGGGTACGGCGAGGCGCCAGGGTGCTGCTGCATGACGATCATCTGGGGCGCCTGGTTGATGACCACCGCCTGCTGCGCCTTAGTCTCCACGCCGCCTGTGAATGCATACCGTGCAGGGTACGCAGGTACGTAAGGCCAGGACCGTCCCGGTAGGCAAACAGTAGGACGCGAGCGACCCAAATCACGACGGCAACAGCGTGCTGAGACCCCATTGCCATACCAGGTGCCATGCGCCGTAAACCCCATTACCGTACCAGGTGCCGTACCAGATACCAAATACTTTGCCACATCAGATACCAGATACAAGACACCGTCAGAGTATACCGCAGCAGGCATGTCGCGCTGCAGCAAATTTGGTTGCCTTTAAGTGGGCTGGCAAGCTAGCAACTCACCCGGCCCATTCCGCGGGTGTTGATGTTGGCACCCCCGCCCCAGACGGGTCATGCACGCTGGGATCATTGGGTCTAACCAGTGCAGGTTGCAGCCCGTGTACTGCTTGCCGAACACCAACCATAGTAGTATCACGCAACAACGCACCTGGCCCCATGCCGCGGACGTTGAGCTCGCGGTGCTCCTGGCACATGGCGCAGGGCGCGCAGCACCAGGTGATCAGGAAGTCAGTGCAGCCGTCGCCCTCCAGGTTGTACCTGGCAGGTGGAGGTAGGGGCATGGCAACACACGCACACACGTATGAATCGCATGCATTGCGCAGCGCAGGTGTTGCCTAGTGCGTGTCTTCCAGGGCACCCGGTGGCGCCCGCTCGAGGGTGAGAGCGGCAATGGGCTTGCATGCGAGCTTGCTGGTGGCTGACAGGGCAGCGGTGTTTGTTGTGGGATGGACGCAGGTGTTGTAGGCCTTACTTTTGCCGCAGGAAGCTACGGGCGTTCATGTGCATGAAGCAGCCGACCCCAAGGCTCTGCAGACAGCAGTAGCCGCAGCACGCGCCGTAGCAGGAGCCGCCACAGCACACGGGCTGCGGAGGGCAAGAAGCAAGAAGGTTGGGGCAGGGGCGAGGTCATGTCGGCGTGGTTTTGTGGTGACTGCGGTCAACAGCATGGTGTGCGTGCACCTATGAATGACTCCGTCTGTGCATTAAGAGCTGTAGACATTGGTTACACTTTGTGCACGAAGGGCCAAGCAACCCGCTGTGAGAAGCAGAGAAGCGCAGTGCTGGCGGCGTCGTGTACCGGTGCCTGACGCAATGAACCCATGATGCATCCCGACCCGAACGGAGCAGTTCTGTCACTTGCCACTGCTCTTGTGAAGCTGGTGTGCAGGGTGCCCTAAGTGCACGTGCCCTTGCTCAGTTGGCTTATATTCACTGGCCAACGGGCCGCACGGGTGGAATGCTGGACGGACGGACTACTGACAGGGTGGCAGCTCTGTCCCTGCTGCTCTGTCAGCAGTGCGTCCGTCTAGCATTGAGGTACCGGAGGGGCAGGGGTCACTACCGCAGTGCATACGTACCCCCGCAGGCATACGCGCCACGTTGTCACCAAATGAGCAGGGACCACAGCACGAAGTGTACACTGCACGGGCAGGTGATACACGGTTAGTCTCCAGGGCGAGGATGGGTACTGAGGAGAAGGGCGTCGGGAAGTTGCGCATTTGCAGCACGGTCTGACTATGATACATGATGCAATATGTTTGCGCGAATCAGTTGATAATGTCAATTGGCTCCCTCATACTCCAGTTCAGCAAGCGCCTCGCGCCAAGCAGGTCAACATCGCTAGCTCCTGGTCCATGTCAGCAGAGGCCTGCCAGTGTACTCACAGCAGTTTCCGAAGCCTCCTGGGGGAGCGCAGCAGTCGCATAGGCCGGTGCTCCACTGCTGCGCCATTTTCAATTTTGCTTGCGATGCGACTGAAGTGTATATAATAAACGAATAGAACAGTATGTCTAGTGGCTACGGTGAGGTGAACAATTGTACCTATTATACTGCGATTGGAGCCGGGGTGGAAGTTGCGACAGGAGTTGGGCAGCAGTGGCGACCGATGGTCCTTACAAGCGTACCCGCGCGAGAGAGGAAGCCGACGCCAGGTGTTCAATGATAGCACGGTGCAGCGCCGAAAGCCAGGACGCCCTGTTGCCGGAAGTCCGTTGGGCCTTGCCAGGCCCAAGCTGGCCCAAGCGAGCGTTCAGGGGGCCCTTGCCGCTTGCACCTTCGCAGCTGCCCTGGCCATTTGTGGTCCACCCTTGCGGTATAGTTCTAAACCACAGCATAAAAGGCTTTCAGGCCTTCATGGCACACAGGAAAGACGAGGAACGTATGGAGGAACTTGGCCTGGGTCAGACAACAGCAGGGGAGCCCGGACCCTGGACAGCGGTCGGGTAGTGGCGAATAAGCCCCGTCCTCCCGCACACTAGATATTACCGCACCATTCGTCCTTACTGGCCCCCCTGGCTCTCCGGACGTACCCCATTGGGGTCTGTAACTGTAACGGTAACCCTGGACAGCAGTGTACCCAGCAACCCGGACCAGGGGACAAGGCAGGGGGGCAGGGCAGCTCCCCTGACTACGTGCGTTGTGGGATGATCGGTTACCCCAACTCCAGTGTGTGGTCAGGTGCAGGCCGTCCTTGCACCGTAGGTGAGTCACTGGGGGGCACTCCACGTGCCCAGGTTGCAAGGGAGCCCTCTGGCCCCCGATGAGCCATGACCCACCTCGCACACGGGCCCTGCACGACTGCAACCCCTTACCCCTGGGCGACTATACCTAATTTCGCATATAGCACAAAACGGCCGTGTACACTTGGGACCCGGCGGGACCTTTCTGGATGAGTCTTAACTGCCGACCTGCGATAGAGCAACATAGCCTCAACAGCGCAATTACAGCAATTCTCCCTGTCAGTTTACAACTTGCTGAGCGTTGGCTACATTCCTGAATAGGCTTGACCGCTGCATAAGGCCAAGTCCGGGGATCGTGCAGCGCGGAGGCCCGCAACGCACGCGCATCGGAGCACGGACTTGTTAAACGCGCCGTATAGTGAGACAAAGTAAGGCCATGACAGGCTCTCCTGTCCAAGCGGGGTGCGCAGAAGGGGCTTGGTGGCACGCACCCCCACTTGCACGCCCTCTTACCCGTTGGCACGACGCCCCAACGCAGCCATCGCTGCAGCCCATTTCTCTGCTAGGACAACCTCCTTTCCTGCTCATACACAATGTCTGGGCCGGCCTTTGTGCCACGGCCGCACACCTCACCAACCGACCCCTTGCCGCTCCGTGGTTACCCACCAACGCTACCCACAACGCAGCGTTTCCAAACTGACACGGCATGCCCACGTTACTCTGCAAACCCGATCCCGTTTCAGAGTACCTAGGCTTCGGCCCGTAGAGTGGTACTCGGCCATGGCAGCCGCAACGGGCGCCACAGCCGAGACGGCAGCAGCAGCTGCTGCTGCTGCTCCCACGGCTGCTGCTGCGCCTTCAACTGCCACCGGTCCTGCCGCTGCCACCGCTGCAAGCAGCGTCCCTGAGTCCAGCACCTGCGTATCAGCCCCGGTGACCAGCACCCCAGGTAGCAGCAACACAACAGCAGCAGCAGTGCCTACTTCAGCTTCCCCGGACACTCTACAAGCACAGGGGGCAGCAGGTGTGCAGGGTCCGGACACCCTGGCGAGCACCATCCCTGGAGGGGAGGGCCAAGGGGTACCTGAGCAGGACACTGGCTCCTGTGGTCCTGCTGGGGGCGTGGTGGACGCTGCAGTGGTGGCAGGAGGCTCTGAGGACGCAGCGGACGGCGGGGCGGACCCCGGGGCAGCAGGGGGCGAGGAGGACGGGGCGGTGGTGGCGGAATCCGCTGCAGGAGGGGCCGGGGAGGAGGGGGAGGAGGAGGGGCAGGGGGGGGAGGCGGAGGCTGCGGAGCGGGCTG
>VFQN01004669.1_pt1 | contig 17832 bp, 17 predicted proteins | sample 3512371 | NCBI WGS metagenome assembly VFQN01 (sample SAMN10412370, study PRJNA504923) | tailings metagenome | isolation source: Replicate 2 from Balatoc abandoned mine | place: Philippines: Itogon, Benguet | collected 2017-08-28 | reverse complement strand
AATAGCCGCACCAGCGTCCAGCTGACATAACTGTCGATGTCGCTCGCGAAGCGGAATTCTCCGTCGGGCTTCAGCAGGCGTCCGAACTCCGCGACAGTACGGTCCTGCACGAAACGGCGCTTCCAGTGTCTGCGCTTGGGCCACGGATCCGGATAGAGCAGATAGATCATGGCGAGCGAGGCATCCGGCAGCCAGGCCAGCAGGTCGATGGCGTCGCCCTGATACAGGCGAATGTTGCGCAGCCCCCTGGCCTCGATGGCGGCGAGCGCCTTGGCCATCCCGTTGATGAACGGCTCGATGCCGATGAAGCCGCAATCCGGGTTGGCCGTCGCCTGCGCAATCAGATGCTCGGCGCCGCCGAAGCCGCTCTCGAGCCGAACCTCGCGGACCGGACCCCGAAACAGTGTGGCAAGGTCCAACGGGGCCGAAGATTGCAGATCAATGCAGAGGCTCGGCAGCAGCGTTTCAAACAAACGCGCCTGCCCGACCCGCAGTGCCTTGCCTTTGCGTCGTCCGAAGAACGCACCCTGATGGGCGCGGTCGCCGGGATTTTCAGCGTCTGAATGCATAACGGCCGCATCCATGATGCGGCCGTTCGCAAAACACAAGCTTTTGCAGCCGGTTACTTGACCGCCTTGCGGATCTGATCGGCCAGGTCGGTCCGCTCCCACGAGAAGCCGCCGTCCTTTTCCGGTGCGCGCCCGAAATGGCCATAGGCCGCGGTGCGCCGGTAGATCGGGCGGTTCAGCTTCAGGGTGCGCCGGATATTGGTCGGGCGGAGCGGAAAGAGTTCGGCGAGAATCTTCTCCAGCTTGCCGTCATCGACCTTGCCGGTGCCATGGGTATCGACCAGCAGCGACATCGGGTCGGCAACGCCGATCGCGTAAGCCACCTGGATCGTGCACTTGTCGGCGAGACCTGCGGCCACGACGTTCTTGGCAAGATAGCGCGCGGCATAAGCGGCCGAGCGATCGACCTTGGTCGGATCCTTGCCCGAGAACGCACCACCGCCATGCGGGGCATAGCCGCCGTAGGTGTCGACGATGATCTTGCGGCCGGTCAGGCCGCAATCGCCGTCCGGACCGCCGACCACGAAGTTGCCGGTCGGGTTGACCAGGAAGTCAGAGTCCTTTTTCGGCATCCAGCCTTTCGGCAGCGCCGATTCAACCGCGGAGCCGATCAGGTCCTTGACCATCGACGGCGTGTACTTCTTGCCGTTGCGGCTGGTCGCATTGTGCTGGGTCGAAACCACGACCTTGGTGCAGCCGACCGGCTTTCCGTCTTCGTACTTGATTGTGACCTGGCTCTTGGCATCCGGCTGCAGGTCGAACAGCTTCTTGGAATGGCGCTGATCGGCCAGGACCTTCAGAATCTTGTGCGCGAAATAAATCGGCGCCGGCATGAACGAGTTCTTCTCATAGACCTCGCTTTCGTTGCAGGCGAAGCCGAACATCATGCCCTGGTCGCCAGCGCCTTCCTGCTCGCCCCCCTTTTTCTTCTTGGCGTCGACGCCCATGGCAATGTCGGGGGACTGGCCGTGCAGCAGCACTTCGACGTCAGCGCCGTGGAAGGAAAAGCCGTCCTGATCGTAGCCGATGTCCTTCACCACATCGCGCGCGATCTCGGCGATCTGCTCGCGGTTGATGACGGCATGGTTGCCATATTTCTTGAACAGAGGAGCCTGGCCGCGGCCCTCGCCGGCGATGACGATCTTGTTGGTGGTAGTCAGAACCTCACAGCCAAGGCGGGTGTTGACGAGGCTGTCATCGGCGATGCCGAGCTTAATATCGTTTTCGATGAATGCGTCGAGGATCGCATCTGAAATCTGGTCGGAAACCTTGTCCGGATGCCCTTCGGAGACGGACTCGCTGGTGAACAGATGGCTCTTGCGCGGCACTGGTGGCTACTCCCCCTAGGGACGAGACGGACCGTTCGTCGGTTGTGGAAAAGCTGTTCAATGCAGCCTTGTCACCGCGCGGTCAAGATGTGGGCTGGATGGGCGGCCCGATGGGTCAATGGGATTATTGCTCGTCGGCAGCGATTTGCTCGACCAGCTCCACGATCCGCCGGCGCAACTTCGGAGTCTTGATGCGCATGAACGCCCGGGTCAGCGCGAGACCGTCGGACGTAGCGAGGAAGTCCGAGACGTAGGAGGGGGAGGGTGCCTCGCTGAAACCCGATTCCGGATTCGAATTATCGGGAGCCCCTTCGAAGAAGAACGAAACCGGGACCTGAAGGATGTTGGATATCTGCTGAAGGCGGCTGGCGCCAATCCGGTTAGTGCCCTTCTCGTATTTCTGTACTTGTTGAAATGTAAGGCCGAGTGCGTCCCCGAGTTTTTCCTGGCTCATCGCGAGCATCATGCGCCGCATCCTAACGCGCGCCCCGACGTGCTTGTCCGTAGGGTTCGGTGACTTCTTAACCATCAATCTTTCTCCGCAGCGCGAAGCTTGAGTTTGTCCGGCGCTTCAAAGTTCGTAGGTGCTTTGCGCATGTTCCCCGCAGATGGTCAAACGATTTTGCACCGTGATCGTTTGTTGAGGAGTTGATACAGAGAGGTATCCAATTTGAAGCGCAAATTTTGCGCGTGCAATCTCAATTATCAAGGTGGCAATTGCGCGCGGTAGTTGTTGAAACACCCCGAACGGCAAATATTGCTTTCACCAATAAAAATTGGCGAACCACTCCTATCGAATGGTTTGACGCGATTGTTTTGACCGATAACGCAGCACTATGAGCAAGAATCCGCCGCATATCATTATGCTGATGCTGTCGCCGAAGCGTGCATAGACAGTCGCCCGGGGCGCGCGCGGCAATTCGGAATCGAGTACGCCTTCAACCCCAAGCGGAAGTTGCGCCACGATGCGTCCGAACGGATCGACCACCGCCGAAATACCGTTGTTCGCCGCGCGAACGAGTGGCAGACCTTCTTCAATTGCGCGTACTCTAGCCTGCTGAAAGTGCTGGTAGGGACCGGTGCTGATACCAAACCAGGCATCATTCGTAACATTCAGGAGCCAGCCGGGCCGCTCGCCGGACGGCACGACCGATCCGGGGAAGATGATCTCGTAGCAGATCAGCGGCAGCATGCGGGGCGCGCCGGGTATCGGAAAGCTGCGATTCCGGTCACCGGAAAGAAAACCGCCGGGCAACTTCGTCAGCTGCATCAGGCCCAGTCTTTCGAGCGCGTCCTGAAATGGCAGATATTCTCCGAACGGCACCAGGTGCACCTTGTCGTATACCGACAGGACGGAGCCATCGTGATCGATCACGTACACTGAATTGTAGGCTCGCAATCGCGCGGCAGGTGAAGGTTCGGCGGCACGTGCAGCTCCCGTGATCAGCAGTGTCCCCTGCGGCAACAATTCGGCGATCTGTGCCATCGCGTCGCCTTCGCGCGTCAGAAAGAACGGGAAGGCGGATTCCGGCCAGATCAGATGCGTCACACCCTGCAGTCCGACCTTCTGTGGCCCCGCGGCTTGCCCGGACAGCGACAGGTAATGCTTCATGATCCTGTGCCGCGCCGCGTAGTTGAACTTTTCATCCTGCGGCAGGTTCGGCTGCATGATGCGCAGGCGAACGTTGTCAGCCATGCTGGTCGGATTTTGTGCGAGGCGCCAGGCTCCGTAACCCGCCATTGCCGCAAGCATGATGATGCCGATGGCAAGGGGTGCGGCGCGCCGCGAGAGCCTCGGCTGTTCGTCGGCAAGCGTGGCCGGTGCGGCGAAGATGCCAACGGCGAGAAAGGTCAGTCCCCACAATCCGATGATCGAAGCGGTTTGCGCGAGCACGAGCGGGCCGGTTAGTGCATAGCCATAGCTATTCCAGGGGAAGCCCGAGAGGATATGCCCGCGCAGCCATTCGGCGATCGACAGAGCGACAGCCAGCGCCAGGATGCGAGTGACGCCGCGCGGCCATATCCAGCGCGCAAAAGCGAAGCCGAGCGCGGTAAAGATCGCCAGTCCGGCCGGTAGCGCCGTCACCGCAATGGGCAGCAGCCATCCGAATGTTTTGGCATCAACGAGAAAGGCGTGGCCAACCCAATAGAGCCCGGCCACGAAATAGCCGAAGCCGAAGAACCAGCCCGCTGCCGCGGCGGCTGGGACGCCGCTCATGCGCCCGGCTGCGGACCCGTCAATGAGCCATACGGCAATTGGAAATGTCAGGAACAGGATCGGCCAGATATTGAACGGCGGCAGCGCCAGGACCGATACGGCGCCGGCCGCAAATGCAATCGCGGCGCGCCGCCAGCCCCATGACAAGATGACTGAGTTGGCGACGGCTCTGATACTCACGGTTGCTGCGGACTCTTGCCGGGTCGTGTGTCCTGCGAGAGGGCAGCGGGCGTCGCGGATTTCGCCGGTGCCGGCAGTTCGCGGGACCGATCGCTGCGCTTGCTCTTGCCACGATGGATCCTGACCTTTTTGACCCGGCGCGGATCGGCGTCCAGCACTTCGAATTCGTAGCCGCTCGGACCCGGGACCAACTCCCCGCGCACCGGTACGCGGCCGACCTGCGATACCAGGTAGCCTGCAAGCGTATCCACGTTATTCAGCGCCTCGCCGACATCGAAGCCCTTGCCGACCGCCTCGATAACGTCCTCCAGACTGGCGCGGCCGTCAGCGACGAAAGAGCCGTCGGATTGCCGCAAGATGCCGGGCGCTTCCTCTTCGTCGTGTTCGTCCTCGATGTCGCCGACAATCAGTTCGACAATGTCCTCGATCGAAACAATGCCGTCGGTACCGCCGTACTCGTCGACCACGAGCGCGAGATGGATGCGCGTCGCCTGCATCTTGGCCAGCAGGTCGATCGCGGGCATCGAGGGCGGCACGAACAGGATCGACCGGATGATCTTGGCTTTGGAAAGCGGCATCGCAAGATCGACGGCGCCCAGATCGAGCGTGCCAGGTTGCTTCTTCTCGACCGGCTCTTCCGGCGCGGGCGGCTGCTCGGTTGCGCCCTCGGCAGGCCTTTTCCTGCGTCGGGATTTTTGCTTTTGTCCCGCTGCAGCGCGCGCGGTCATGAATGCGATCAGATCGCGGATGTGAACCATGCCGACCGGATCGTCGAGCGTATCGTCGAAGGCGACGAGGCGGGAATGGCCAGCCTTCTCGAACACCTTCATCAACTCGCCGAGCGGGATGTCCTGCTGGACCGCGACGATGTGCGCGCGGGGCACCATCACATCGTCGATCCGGCGTTCACGAAGCCCAAGAATGTTCTTGAGCATCGTTCCTTCTTCTGGGGAGAAACCGAGATCGCTCGGCGTGCTTTCCTCGAGGACCTCTTTCAGGTCGGCGCGGGTCGATCCCGAACGCCATCCAAAAATCGTCCGCATCCACCGGGAGAGCAGATTATCATTCGTGTCGCGCGGCTTCGGGCCACTGATCGTGGCGGGGAGATTGCTGCTACTCTGAGGTTCGGCCGGTTCGCTCGGCCGCTCGGTGTCGGGCATGGCTTGTCTGCTGTCAGTGCGCTGATACCGTGTCGGCGTAGGGATCGACGATGCCGAGACCGGACAGGATCCGCGTCTCCAGATTTTCCATCAGCGTGGCCTCATCATCGTTTTCGTGGTCGAATCCGATAAGGTGAAGATAGCCGTGAACCGCCAGATGCGCGAGATGATCGGCAAAAGCCTTGTTTTCAGCGGCAGATTCGGCTGCGACCGTCTCATAGGCGATGGCGATGTCGCCAAGATGAACCGCCTCGCTATGGCCCGGCGATTTGCCGGCCGGAAACGACAGCACATTGGTTGGCTTGTCGATGCCGCGCCATTGAGCGTTCATCACGCGGATTGATGCATCGTCGGTGAGCAGCACTGCGACCATTCCCCCCTCGTCGCCTGCGGCCTGTGCAGCGGCGTCGATCGCGCGACGGATAATCGGGTCGGCATCAGGGCAGGCTGCCCAGAGTTCGCACTCGGCCACGATGTCGACATCGATCGACGGCTGCTTCCGAGAGTGCGCCGCCGCGTTCATCATGACTGCTCGCGCGGCTTCTGCTGTGGTGTGGCGCGATCATAGGCCGCGACAATCCGGGCCACGAGTTCGTGCCGTATCACGTCTTCGTTCTTGAAAGCGACGTGGCCAATGCCCTCGACATTGGCGAGTAGACGTATCGCCTCCGACAACCCTGATGTCTGGCCAGGCGGCAGATCGATCTGACTTGGGTCGCCAGTAACGATCATGCGGCTGTTCTCGCCGAGTCGGGTCAGAAACATCTTCATCTGCATCGATGTCGTGTTCTGCGCCTCATCAAGGATCACCGCGGCGTTGTGCAGCGTGCGCCCGCGCATGAAGGCAAGCGGTGCGATTTCGATCTCGCCGCCCTGCAGCGCGCGCTCGACGATCCTCATATCCATCAGGTCAAACAACGCGTCATAGATCGGACGCAGATAGGGATCGACTTTCTCGCGCATGTCACCCGGCAGAAAGCCCAGGCGCTCCCCGGCTTCAACGGCGGGACGTGACAGGATGATGCGGTCGACCTCCTTGCGCTCGAACAGAGAGACGGCATGCGCCACGGCAAGCCAGGTCTTTCCGGTGCCGGCTGGCCCGGTGCCGAACACAAGCGCATTGTGCTTAAGTGCGCGGATATAGGCATCCTGCCCTGCCGTTCGCGCGCGAACGGTGCGCTTGCGCAGGGCGATGTCTGCGAAATTCGAGCGCGCGCCGTTGCTTCCGGTGTCGAACAGCGATCCCTGCGCCACAACCTGTCGGATGGCGCCCTCGACGTCTCCCTGCGCCAGGTCGCCGCCATTCTTGAGCTGTTCGTATAGCGTCTCAAGGACCCGTCGTGCCTGGTCGCAGGCCTCGCGGGAGCCTTCGATGGTGACGTGATTGCCGCGCGAGTCCGCCACCACGTCGAGCTTGCGTTCAATCAGCGCGAGGTTCTGCCCATATTGCCCGAATAATACGGAAGCGAGCTTGTTGTCGTCGAAGGCCAGCATAGTCTGGATCGCAGGTTCGTCGGCTGACTTCGGCGAGACGGGAGCACCCTGACCTGGCTTATAATTTCGCAACGACGTCACGCCTCCAAAGCCGCAAGGTCGGTACGCTGCGGTGCGCGTTTTGCGAACTCTTCTATGCTCGTGCCGTAAAGGCTATGCGGTCCGGTCCCGTCGATCCGCACTGGAGCGATCGTGCCAATCAACGTGGCTGGTGCATTGACCTGTACCGGCTGCAGATACGGCGACTTGCCGACGATTTGTCCGGGATGGCGGCCGACTTTTTCGAACAACACGTCGAGCGTCTCGCCGACGCAGGAGCGATTGAAGTCCGTCGCCTGACGGTCGATGAGCGCCTGAAGCTGACGCAGACGCTCGCTCTTTACGTCCTCGGGGACCTGGTCATCCATCTCGGCGGCCGGCGTTCCGGCCCGTGGCGAATACTTGAATGAGAAAGACCCGGAGAATCCGACCTCATCGATCAGTTTCATCGTGTCGGCAAAATCGCTGTCGGTTTCCCCGGGAAAGCCGACGATGAAATCGGATGTGAAAGCCAGCGCCGGCTGTGCATCGCGCAAACGGTCAATCACCCGGAGATAATCGTCGCGAGTGTGCTTGCGATTCATCGCATCGAGAATGCGGTCGGAGCCGGACTGCACGGGGAGGTGCAATTGCGGCATGAGCGCCGGGAGATCACGGTGCGCGGCGATCAGACTGTCATCAACGTCGCGCGGATGGCTTGTGGTGTAACGCAGACGGTCGATGCCCGGAATGTCGGCTAACCGATACATCAGTTTCGCGAGCGTGAATGCGCTGCCGTCCGGACCCCCGCCATGATCAGCGTTGACGTTCTGACCGATCACAGTGATCTCGCGAATCCCTGCATCCGCAAGACGTTCCGCTTCTGCAACGATTGTAGCGACCGGACGCGACACTTCTGCGCCGCGCGTATAGGGCACGACACAAAAGGTGCAGAACTTGTCGCAACCTTCCTGAATAGTCAGGAAGGCCGTCACCCCGCGCGCACGCATCGCGTCGCGAGTCGGGCTTTTCAGGTAATTGAACTTGTCCTGCGCCGGAAACTCGGTTTCTACCGGCCGTTCGCCACGCTTGGCCTGTTCGAGCAGGGCGGGCAGGTGATGATAGCTCTGCGGCCCGACCACCAGATCGACCGTCGGCGCGCGCCGCATGATCTCGGCACCCTCGGCCTGTGCAACACAACCCGCGACTGCGATCGTCACGCTGCGGCCGGCCTTGGCCGCATCGTCCTTCAGCAGACGAAGCCGGCCGATTTCAGAATAGACCTTCTCCGCCGCCTTTTCGCGGATATGGCACGTGTTAAGGACCACGAGGTCGGCATCGGCGACGTCGCTGGTCTCGGTGTAGCCGTCAGGTGCCAGCATGTCCGCCATACGCTGCGAGTCGTAGGCATTCATCTGACAACCGTAAGACTTGATATGAAGCTTCCGGGGTCCGGTCATACCGCTCTGCGGAGCGCTGTCGGCGCGAGCTGCGTCAACGGTCCTGATCCTTACGTCCTGATGCGACAGACATGCCGGGTCCTCAAGACCCCCCTTTTACATCCAAACTGGCCAAAAAGGAATTCGCCGCCCGGCGGCGGCGGTCAATTTAGCCAGAATATTCCGCAAATAACCCAGTTTTTGAAACCTTCAAGGGCCGAGAACGGCCGTCAATCCGCTTTGTCATCCTTGAGCGGAACTGCGTAAAGCTCCAGACGGTGATCGATCAGCTTGTAGCCGAGTTTCCGCGCGACCTCGGCCTGCAGCCGCTCGATCTCCTCGGACTGGAACTCGATCACCTCGCCGGTCCGCAGGTTGATCAAGTGGTCATGGTGGGCGTCGGAAATCTGTTCGAACCGCGCCCGGCCCTCACGAAAATCGTGCCGCTCGATGATGCCGGAATCCTCGAACAGCTTGACAGTCCGGTACACCGTGGAAATCGAAATCCGGTCGTCGAGTTTCGCGCAGCGGCGGTACAATTCCTCGACATCCGGGTGATCGTCGGCCTGGTTGAGCACGCGCGCGATAGTGCGGCGCTGCTCCGTCATGCGCATACCCTTCTCGGCGCAACGCGCCTCGATACTGGTCAGATCACGTATGTTCGATACCTTCGCGACCACATCCATCTCCATTCAGCGGCGCATTTTAGTGACATGGCGGTGTGCCGTCCATTCTTCATCCGGTCACACCAGTTCGCGTCGGAGCACAAGCGCAGCCGCGGGTTTGCCGTCGGCGCCGAGGTAGTAGGCCTCACGCCGCCCGACCTCCGTGAAGCCTCCCCGGCGATACAGTTTGAGCGCCGACTCATTGCCTTCGTCTACTTCCAGAAACACGGTGCGGACCCCGTGCGCTGCCAGTGTCCCGAGATGGTGACGCAACAGCGAACGTGCCACCGACCGGCCACGATAAGCCGGCGTGACCGCAACCGAGAGAATCTCCGCTTCGTCGAGCGCGATGCGGGACATCACGAAGCCTGCGAAGTTTCGCCCGATCGTCGCGCGATGCGCGACGACGCCGCGATCGAGCAGCAAGCCTTCGATTTCGCCGTCGCTCCATCCGCGCCGGAAAGACTTCGCGTGCAGCGTCGCAATATCCGCGACGTCGCGAGCGGTCGCGCCCGAAACGATTGGCGGCCGTGCCGGCGAAAACATATCGAACAGCCATCTCATCATCGGCGCGGAAGGATCGCTGCGGCCTGTGGATGTGCGTCCGGAGGGCGCAGATAGAGCGGCTTCGGCGGCGCCGTCTGCAATTGCGCGGCTGCACCAAGCCTCGCTACCCAGCCGATATCAGGCGCGCGGCGCTCGTCGATATGCGGCAGATGTGCGGGGTCTGGCCAGATCTCAGCCATCATTGCTGCGCCCGATCCGACCAGACGCGCCGAAGCTCCGGCCGCCGCATGCACGGCCTCATCCACCGGAATGATGCGCGGGGAAAGCAGCACGCGGCTTTGTGCGCCATACAGCTCGAAATAGACATGGCGATGACGGCCATCGATTGCCGCCGCAACCGGCGTATTCGGTTCGGCTTCGAGATAGGGCGCCGCCAATGCTGCGAGCGTGGTGATACCCACGATCTCCTTCTTCGCGGCGATCGCCAGACCGCGCGCGGCGGCGATACCGACCCTTAGTCCGGTGAAGCTCCCGGGACCGACCGTGACGGCGATGCGATCGATGCCAAAAAAGTCCAATCCCGCATCCCGCATCACGCCGTCGAGCAGCGGCATCGAGGCTTCCGCGTGGCCGCGCGACATGATTTCAGTTTCGCTGGCGAGAATCGTTTCCCGATCCGAATCGAAGATTGCGGCTGAACAGGCTTCCAGCGCGGTGTCGATGGCAAGAACGAGCATCTTGGCGTCATACATCGTACGGCCGTCGCTGCGAAGGCCGCCAAACCTATTGCAGACCCAGATCGGGCGCCTCGCCTTTTCAGGGACGACAAAATCGGCGCAAGCGATTGAAAGACCTATACCGGGCGGACTTCGGTCACGTCCGGTACGAAATGCCGCAGCAAGTTCTGGATGCCGTGTTTCAGGGTAGCGGTAGACGAGGGGCAGCCCGAGCAGGCTCCCTTCATCGACAGGAACACGATGCCGTCCTTGAAGCCGCGGAACGTGATGTCGCCACCGTCATTGGCTACCGCCGGTCGCACGCGGGTCTCGATCAGCTCCTTGATGGTCTTGACGGTCTCGGCGTCGGCCACGTCGAAAAACTCGTCCTCCTCAGACTCGCCGGCCTGCTCGCCATCCCTCAGGAGCGGCGTGCCCGCCATGTAATGCTCCATGATGGCGCCAAGGATGAGCGGCTTTAATTGCTGCCAATCGCCGGCGGTCTTGGTGACGGTGATGAAATCGGAGCCGAAAAACACGCCACTGACGCTCGGAATTTCAAACAGCTTTTCGGCAAGCGGCGATTTTCCAGCCTGCTCGCGATCGGTGATTTCCAGGGTGCCGTCCAGCACGCTGCGGCCGGGCAGGAATTTCAAGGTTGCCGGGTTCGGCGTTGCTTCGGTCTGGATAAACATCGGCTGGCTCCAGCAGGGCCGTTTCGGCAGGCCCCATCGCGCTATAGATGGCGTTTTGGCACGGAAGGTCAACCGCCAGTCGGGGCGCGGCTCAGGACAGGGCGTCCAGTTCCTCGTCCGAAAGATGGCCTGGCACGATGGCGAGCGGAATGGGGAATTCGCCGGCGGTCCGGGCAATCGAGGTAACCAGAGGACCGGGGCCCTCCTTTGCGGTTCCGGCGGCGAGGATCAGAATAGCGATATCCTCGTCCTCATCGATCAGCTTCAGGATCTGTTCAATCCAGGAGCCTTCCCGGATTACGCGCTCCGGCGCGATCCCGGCAACGGCGGCGCGAGCGGCGGCACGATCCAGTGCCTCGTTTGCTTCCTCATAGGCTTCCGCGCGCATGATGTCGGCCACACCCAGCCATTGCTGATTGCGGTCTTCGATATCGATGACGCGCAGCATGATCATACCGAGGCCGATGCGCGACACGCGTCGTGCGGCGTAGTAGATCGCGCGATCGCATTCCGGCGAGTCGTCGACGATGACCAGATACTTTGGCTTGTGGCCGGATTCGTAGGAGCGGCGCTGGCGGCTCATTGGTCATCCTCCCACGCGACGGATGTTGGCATGACGCATGTTGTCATCACAAGGCGACGCGACGCGATTTCCAACAGGTAGGTGGTCCTAACGCCGAACAAAACCGACGATGTCCTTGACCGAGGCCATGGTTTTGGCGGCAATTTCGCGCGCCCGGTCGGAGCCTTCCGCCAGGACGCCGTCAATATAGGCAGGATCCGCGACCAGGCGCTTCATCTCGCCGCCGATCGGACCGAGCTTCGCAACAGCGAGATCGACCAGCGAGGCCTTGAACGCGGAGAATTGGGCGCCGCCGAACTCACGAAGGACGTCGGCCTTGGTGGCGTCTTTCAGGGCGGCATAAATGCCAACGAGGTTGTCCGCCTCTGGCCGTGGCTCCAGGCCCTTCTCCTCGCTCGGAAGCGGTTCCGGGTCGGTCTTCGCCTTGCGGATCTTCTGGGCGATCGCATCGGCATCGTCGGTCAGGTTGATGCGGGAATAGTCGGAGGCGTCCGATTTTGACATCTTCTTTGAGCCGTCGCGCAATGACATGACGCGCGTCGCCGGGCCCTGGATCAGCGGCTCCGGCTGCGGAAAGAACGCATCGCCGAAACCGTGTTTGGCGATCGAGGCGGCGTAATCGTTATTGAATTTCTGCGCGACATCGCGCGACAGTTCGAGATGCTGCTTCTGGTCCTCGCCAACGGGAACATGCGTGGCGCGATAGACCAGAATGTCCGCAGCCATCAATGTCGGATACGCGAACAAGCCGACCGAAACATTTTCGCGATCCTTGCCGGCCTTCTCCTTGAACTGCGTCATGCGGTTGAGCCAGCCCATGCGCGCGACGCAGTTGAATATCCAGGCGAGTTCAGCGTGCTCGGCCACCTGGCTCTGATTGAAGACGATATGTTTTTTTGGATCGATCCCGCACGCAATGAAAGCGGCGGTGACTTCGCGGATGGCGCGCGGCAATTCTTCCGGATCCTGCCAGGTCGTGATGGCGTGCAGATCGACGACGCAGTAGATGCAGTCATGGCTCTTCTGCAGATCCACGAATTTTGTGATCGCGCCAAGATAATTGCCGAGATGCAAATTTCCGGTCGGCTGCACGCCGGAAAATACCAGTTGCTTGAATGCCATGATCGAACCTGTGATGAAGCGCGCGTCAATGCCACGCAAAGGCGGCGCGGGCAAGGGCTTCAGCGCCGCCGGAGCACGTCGCGCCATTCCTGCGGTTGCACGATGCCAGTGAGCCACAATCCGGCAGCGTAGAACGCAATACTGCAGGTCATGACCAGTGCCAGCGCGCCCACCTGAAGCAGCCGTCGCTCGATCATGGCAAGTCCGAGGAACTCGGCCAGCAGCCGGGCGAAAAGTCCCATCGCCAGCGCCACCGCCGCGATGAGAAAAAGCCGCCCCCATTCGGCGGCGCGGATGTGAAGCAGCCCGCGTTTTGTCGCGATGAACCACAGTGTCGCCGCGCCGATCCATCCTGAGAGCCCGATCGACAAGGCAATGCCGGTGGGGCGTCCGATCAGCATGAAAGCCACGCTCCCAGTCAGGGCGGCGATCAGGCCGATCCCGGCTGCGACCATCGGCGTGCGGGTGTCCTCACGCGCAAAGAAAATGGGCGATAGAGCCTTGACCAGGACGTGTCCCGGCAATCCGAGCGCAAGGGCGCCGAGCATCGCCGCGGTGGAATTGCTGTCAGAGGCGGTGAAGGCGCCGCGCTCGAACAGGATTCGAATAATCGGCCAGGCCAACAGCGCCAGAGCGAACGCCGCAGGCATAGCCAGTCCGAGCGCCATCTCGATGCCGTGACGAACCGTGCGTGGAGCGAGCTCGTGATCGTCGCCGCGCAGCGCATGCGTAAGGGCGGGAGTCATCACCGTGCCGATAGCGATTCCGACAATGCCGAGCGGCAACTCAACCAACCGGTTCGCGTAGTAAAGCCACGACACCGCGCCGGGCCAGTCCGATGCGACCATGACCGCGACGATCATTGTCAGTTGCGGAACGCCGCTCGCGATCAGGCCGGGTACAGCAAGAGCCGCGAAACGAGTGGCTTCGCTGCGCGGCAGGATGCCGATAGGCGTCGCTTTCTCCGGGCCGGCCCACACCGCGCACCCGACGAGGACGAGTTGGCATAGTCCTGCGAACGCAATCGAGGCCGATATCATGCGCGCGGACATGTCGCTGTCACCTGTATGTGCAAGAAGGGCGGCGGCGATCGCGATCAGTATCACGACATTGAATGTCACGGCGGCGAGCGCGGCGGTGCTGTAGCGGTGGTTGGCATTAAGTACGCCCATCAGCACCGCGACGGGGCCGGCCAGCATGAGGTAGGGCAGCATCAGGCGCGCCAGTTCGGTGGCCAATGAAAGTGGCTGAGCACGGTCCGAAAATCCTGGCGCGAGCGCGAGCATGAGGATCGGCATCGCCAGCGCAAGCAGAACGGAGATCGCGAAGAGCGCAATGGTAACGGTGCCTATGAGACGGCCGGCAAAGGCGCCTGCCGCGGCTTCTCCACCCTCATCGCGCCGGCGCAGATAGAGCGGCACGAATGCCGCGTTCAGCGCGCCTTCTGTCAGCAGGCGGCGGATCAGATTGGAAAACTGGAACGCTACGACGAAGGCCTCTGCCCGCGCGCTCGACCCAAACAGTGCGGCGATTGCGATGTCGCGCACGAAGCCGAGCACGCGCGAGGCGAGTGTAGCGGCTCCGACGACAGCGACGTTTCGGGTAATCGACATACCAGACGGTGGCCCTTGGGATACGGCCCTCTCCGGGTCCCACTCTTAGGGCCGATCCGGCGCGCGGTCACGTGTTCGCTTGCATTTGCCCTGCCGGACCGCATGGCTATAGTGCGCCGCCTTTCTCCAGAGGAACCATCACGAATGACCGCTCCCCGCTATGACGTTCTCGGCATCGGCAATGCGATTGTCGACGTTATTGCTCGCGCCGAAGACGATTTCCTGATCAAGCAGAATATGCAGAAGGGGGGCATGGCCCTGATCGACGAGGCGCGCGCCAGCGCGATCTACGACGCGATGGGCCCGGCAACCGAAAGCTCCGGCGGCTCTGCCGCGAACACCATTGCCGGTGTGGCGAGCCTTGGCGGAAAGGCTGCATTCGTCGGCAAGGTGCGTGACGATGTGCTCGGCAAGGTTTTCGCGCACGATGTCCGCGCTCTCGGCGTGGGCTTCGATACGCCGCAGGCGGCGGACGGACCTTCGACCGCGCGGTGCTACATCATGGTCACCCCTGACGGCGAGCGCACGATGAACACCTATCTCGGTGCGGCCCAGAACCTGTCGCCCGCCGACATCGATCCGAAGCTGATTGGTGACTCCGCAATCACATATCTCGAGGGCTATCTGTGGGATCCCCCACACGCCAAGGAAGCATTCCTGAAAGCTTCCAAGGCCGCGCACGATGCCGGCCGCATGGTCGCGTTGACATTGTCGGACGCGTTTTGCGTCGACCGCTACCGCGACGAGTTCCTGAAGCTGATGCGCGACAACACTGTGGACCTCGTCTTCGCAAACGAAGCGGAACTGAAGAGCCTGTATGAGACGGCGGACTTCGACTCCGGCGTTTCAGCGTTAAAGAACGATGTGAAGCTCGCCGTGGTGACGCGCAGCGAAAAGGGCTGTGTCGTGGTGAGCAAGGACAACACGCTTGCGGTTCCCGCCGCACCGATCGAGCAGCTTGTGGACACGACAGGTGCGGGCGATCTGTTTGCCGCGGGCTTCCTGTTCGGACTTGCCACCGGGCGAGATCATGCGGCTTGCGGCAAGCTTGCCGCGCTCGCGGCAGCCGAAGTGATCCAGCATATCGGCGCGCGCCCTGCGGTTTCGCTGAAGGCGCTGGCGCAGGAGAACGGGCTGCTCTGAAACGACAGCGGGGCGCCGGCTTGTCCGGCGCCCCGCATGAACTTAACCGGTACGCGTTGAGCGCGGCTCAGGACTGCCAGGCGAACGCGACCTTATCCAGCACCTTTGTTCCGAACCGCTCCGAAGAGCGCGCGACAGCGCGGCCACCCAGGGCGCGGTAGAATTCCACGGCGGATTCATTGTCGGACAGCGCCCAGATCACGAGGCTCTTCAATCCGCTCTGCGCGAGATCGCGCCGCGCCGCAGTGAACAGACGGCGGCCGAAGCCGAGTCCCTGGAATTCCGGCTTCAGATAAAGTTCGTAGACCTCCCCATCGTAATACAGACTGCGCGCGCGGTTGCGTCCGTAATTAGCGTAGCCCGCGATCGTATCGCCGAATTGCATCAGAGCGATGCGGCTGCCTTTGCGGATCGCAGAGTGCCACCAGTCCGGACCACGGCGATTGATCAGCTTCTCGAGCTCGGTGCCTGGGATAATGCCCTGATAGGCTGCACGCCAAGCCTCATCATGAGCGAGGGCTACCTCACTCGCATCAGAAGATTTCGCGCGTCGAATCTCGATTAGGGTCGTGCTCATGACGACATATGAGCAAGCGGCGACTCGGCGTTCAAGCCCCAAGATTAACGAACGGTAAAGGTGTGGACTTTTTGCACCGGTCGATTTTGCCGCACTAGAATGCAGCTGGAACAGATTGGGACGGACGAGAAAACTCCGCAGATGCGCATGCTTTTTCGCCTGTTTTTCCTGGTTTTTCTGATTTTTCCGGTCGCGGGCTTCGCACAAGGTGCGGGTGCGCAAGGCCCTGAGGAGGGCCTGCTGAGGCGTCAACTTTGGCTTGTCCCATCCCAGGACAAGAACGTGCTGATGCGAACCATAATATTTCGACCGAAAGGGAGCGGTCCGTTCCCCCTCGTCGTCATCAATCATGGCTCAGTGCAGAGCGAAAAGCAGCGGGCGCGCTTCCCGCAGCCGGTATTCGCCGCGGCCGCGCAGTTTTTCGTTGCGCGCGGTTTTGCGGTCGCGCTGCCGCAGCGTCCCGGTCACGGCGAGACTGGTGGACCCTATCTCGAAGCGAATTCCGGTAGTGGCACGTGCAAGGATGCCGATTATCGCAAGTCGGGACTTGCGACAGCCGACGCGATCACCGCCGCAATCGGCTATCTGACACGGCAGGATTTCATCAGGCCGGACGGCGTGATCGTTGTTGGACAATCCGCAGGCGGCTGGGGTGCGATGGCACTCGCAAGCCGCAACCCCAGGAATGTGAAGCTGATTATCAATTTCGCCGGTGGGCGAGGCGGTCACGCCGGCGGCAAGCCGAACAGCAATTGCGCGCCGGAGCGCCTGATCGAAGCGGCGCGTTCATTCGGTGCGACGGCGCGCATCCCCATGCTTGCAATCTATACGGCGAACGACTCTTACTTCTCCGCCGAACTCTCACGCAAGATGTTCGATGCCTATCGCGCTGCCGGCGGCAAGGCGCAATACGAGTTGCTGCCGGCCTTCAAGGAGGATGGCCACCGCCTGCTGGGGGATCGTGACGGACGGGATCTGTGGGAACCTCTTGTCGCGACGTTTCTCGACCAGCAGCGCTAGCCGTCACACCATTTCGGCTTCCTTGCGGCGCTCTTCGCGCTTGCGGTCGTTCGGATCGAGCAGCTTCTTGCGCAGCCGGATCGATTTCGGCGTGACCTCGACCAGTTCGTCGTCCTGGATATAGGCCAGCGCGCGTTCGAGCGTCATGCGGATCGGCGGCGTGAGGCGGACCGCTTCGTCCTTCGAGGTGGTACGGATGTTGGTGAGCTGCTTGCCCTTCAACACGTTGATCTCGAGATCGTTCTCGCGGGTATGTTCGCCAACGATCATGCCGCGATACACCTTCCAGCCCGGCTCGATCATCATGGGGCCGCGGTCTTCGAGTTTCCACATCGCGTAGGCGACAGACTCGCCCTGTTCGCTTGAGATCAGGACGCCGTTGCGGCGTCCCTGCACCTCGCCCTTGTAGGGCGCGTAAGCATGAAACAACCGGTTCATCACGGCTGTTCCGCGTGTGTCGGTGAGCAGTTCGCCCTGATAGCCGATCAATCCGCGGGTGGGCGCGTGAAAGACAAGACGCAGACGGCCGCCGCCCGAAGGGCGCATCTCCAGAAGGTCGGCTTTGCGTTCCGCCATCTTCTGCACCACGACGCCGGAATGCTCCTCGTCGACGTCGATCACCACTTCCTCAATCGGCTCGGTGAGCGTGCCATCCTCGTCGCGCTTCAGCAGCACCTTCGGGCGAGACACCGAAAGCTCGAAGCCTTCGCGCCGCATGGTCTCGATCAGAATGCCGAGCTGCAATTCGCCGCGGCCGGCGACTTCCATGGAGTCCTTTTCATCGG
>VFQN01004668.1_pt1 | contig 17836 bp, 28 predicted proteins | sample 3512371 | NCBI WGS metagenome assembly VFQN01 (sample SAMN10412370, study PRJNA504923) | tailings metagenome | isolation source: Replicate 2 from Balatoc abandoned mine | place: Philippines: Itogon, Benguet | collected 2017-08-28 | reverse complement strand
CGCGCTCCGTGACACGTGCCGGCGGCGTGGCGGCCAGCACGCGGAGCACGGGGGCGGGAAGGTGCGAGAAGGTGCGCAGGGCGCGGTCCAGGGCCACGGCGCCGGAGGAGCGGCCTGGGGGAAACGTTCGTGTACGCGGTCACGGTCAGCGTGCGACACACCTTTGTAGGCTTTCAGGCCCCTGAAGCGGGCGTACAGGTGCCAAGCCGGTAGCAACTAACCCACAGGGGTACTCCAGGCACGACGTCCATTGCACGTGTCCGTGCGGACGCGTAGCACACAAGCAAGCGACGGGCCAGTATACAATGTACAACACAGTGCGCAATCTACACGCAGGCGGCTGCCCTTGGTTGCAAATGCCCGCAGACCCCTGCAACAGCGCTAGTTACCGTACCACTCGCAGGGGTACCGCTACTCACAGGGGTACTCCAGCCCCGCGGCCTGCAGCTCCTCGACCTTGGTGCGCATATACCAGATGACATCCCTGCCCACGTTACGCTGCATCAGGACCACCCGGTCTGGCCCATCGTATGAATTGCTGCACACCCCCGCCTCCGCATCAAGCCCCTCGGGCCACGTGTCCACGCCGCCCTCCGCCGCCTGCTGCTCCGTGAGGGAGCCCCACCACGCCACTGTCCCGATGAAGGTGGGGGAGCCGCCGTCACCCAGCTGGATGAAGACGTGGGTTAAGCAAAGGGAGCAGGGGAAAAGTGAGCCACGGAGTTGCATGCTGCAGCGCTGAGTTGGAGGTTGGAGCCGTCGGCCCGCTGGGACACAAGGCTTAAGCACATGCAGCCCAGCAGCATTACTGAACAACGACAGGAACCTGGGGATGGAAACTACCAACATTCTCCATCTTAACGCAGCACACCATTCATGTACCAATACGGGGTGCCGCAAACTCGCAATGAATGGGTTGGTAGGAGGCTAGGGTGTTGGAATGGGGCTTTGAGCAGGCAACACGCTTGGCTCGCTCGTACTTGCGCGGGCCGATGTCATGCATAGGCGGTAACCACATTGGTGGTCTTCAGCCCTGAGATCGGCGCCTGACTACAAGGAACAGACAGTCATGCAACCTGCGGCAGGCATCGACTCACCATCCTCCGCACCCGGCTGTAGTAGCCGTCGGCGCCGACGACGAACTTGGCCCGCACGCCCAGGCCCTCCCCTGCGCCGTCCGACTGCTGCTGCTGCTGCTCCCCCTCCACGCCGCCGCATGAAAAGCGCAGCTGGTACCTGTACGGCAGTTGCTCCAAGGCATCGCTGCCGCTGCTGCCGCTGGGCGCACCCGGCTGTGGTGTCGCGTCACTGTGCTGCTGTTCGCCGCTGCCCCCAGCCGCAGCGGCGTCGCCCGCCTCACGCTCCCCTGCCATCGACAACTCCTCCGCCTCCAGCAGCTTGCAGCCGTACGTGATCGTTTCTGTGGAGCAATGCGCCAGCCGGGCGCAGACAAACGCCAATCATCACCCACAGAGGGAGGTGCATAGCTTGCATCAGACTGTCTACCATAGCGGCAACCCGTGTGCGTTTTCCATTGTGATTGACAAAGCGCTCTGCAGTGCAGAGACACCTGAGCCTTTGGACTCACCTTGTGGCAGGCTGTCCCTGAGGACAGAAACCATGTCTTGCCACCGCACAAGCACCTGCGTGTGCCCCTGGACCTGCAGGTACTCCAGCATCTTGGCCATGGTAAGGGTGTCGACCCTCGCCTGCGACAGCAGCTCCCCCGTCCGGTCGTTCCTGAACTGCATATCCGCGCTGTACGTGCCTTGGCCGTACATCCTGCGCAGGGCCCGTGGCGATTAACGAGCAGCAGTGTCCAAGTCTTCGTTGGCAAAAAAGGCGCTTCCTTGTCTGACATGTTCTGGAATATCACAAGAGTACCTGGAATTCTGGGACAAAACCTCAGGGAAAATCCTAAATCGCATAGAGTTTGCCCCATAAATTCTGTAAGGCGGCCGCAGTAGCTATTGTAATTTATAAGACCGGGACACTGACAAGCAGCAGACGGGAGAGCCTCTCAGCAGCGCCCCCGGCTCGGAACGGGGCGTTGCACTTGCAGAGAGCATCCTCGCCGTATAGCACTGACTGACTGACTGATCGACGTGTTGCGCTCTCATTCCGCATGGGGAGGCATAGGGTCTGTTGGGGAGAGCGCTGGCAGTGAGCAGGCTCGATCCCACCTGTGCGCCAGCGATGGGTGAATGGCCTCCAGGGCCCTTAAGCCATTGACGTGAAGACCCACAGCAGCCCCACCGTGGTCGTTGCTGTGCCGCCTCTCAAACACCTACATAATAGATGCAATTGGGTTGGTAGGGGCACCGGTTACAGACGGATTCCCCTGTAGTGCTTGCCTGGATCGTTGGGTCAGGTTGGGTCCAGCTGGGCCGTCCTGTTGGACCCGTTTCGACCACAACAGCGGATCTCGGCCTGCGCCGTGTGCGAAATAGAGCCGTGGATACCAAATGGCAGTCATGCTTGGTGCCGGTCCGGTGGCGCCGTCTAAGTGCAATGCTGCAGGTCGGTTGACACCAGTCTTGCCATCCTCCTTCCCCAATGCAACAGCTGCTAGCTTGACCACTGGGCCCGACCCAAAGCAGTCCACGGCCCAGCCCCTTCTGCGGCTTCCAGGCCTAGATACCATGAATGTCTTCAAGTCAAGCGTTGTCGCATGCGGTACAGCACTGTAACATGGGGGAGCAATCACTGTGGGCTAGGCGGTGCCCGCTCCTGGTGTGAGATGGCCACAGGTGACCACCGCCGAATGACTACAAGCACGAGCAAGTAGCATATCGCACTATACCTGTCACACACTAAGCAGCGTGCCCAAGGGGGTGTAGGACACACGGTCCCATCAGAAGTTCGTACCGGCAAGGTCGGCAAAGGGCCATACTTCCCGAAAGCTGTACTCCCGCACCAGTTCATATTTATGCGATACAGACTGACCCGTAATACGACGTCGGGGTTGAGCACAGCCCGCATCCTCCTCCAACAATCGCCACGTCCACGTCCATGGACTTTGCTGCAGCGGCTCTAACTTGTAATGTTGGTGCCTTACATTGTCTTCGGAGGTGTTGAGCGCGGCAGTCGCCTTGCCCTTGCAGCTGCCGCGTTGTGAATTGCCGGCTCATCCGCAACCCTTATTCAAACTCCTACAATGTGTTTAACAGCAATGAGAATGAAATTGAACGGACCCCGTGTCGGACAAGGCTCTTGCGTTGTTTCGGCCGTCGGGTCGTCATCGCCACACAGCACGCCGGACAGGCTACCGTACGCTTCTCACCCCTGACCCCGTACAGCGAACTTCAAATTACCGCCAGCCCAACGACCGAGAACCCTGCTGGTGTATGGAATGCACAGCCGGAGCCATTAAGCACACTGCGTCGACCCATCCCATGCCACACAATGCTCCTAAGCAGCAGCAGCCGGCAGTCGACGTTCCACCGTCTCCCGCACCACCCCCCGCGACCAGGCCATGCCCTCCTCCACGCTGCCCACCGGCACGGGCAGGTCGGCCGGGGACCACAGCGGGGCGAAGGAAGAGGACATGATGAGCGGGGTGCGCACCGCAAAGGGGGGCGTCACGTCCATCAGGATGGTCTTGACGCGTTCCATGCGGGAGGACTCGAAAGCGCGGAAGGCCTGCGTGGCAGCACGTGGCAGGAGTGCCAGCACTTAGTTACCCGTCAGCACGGTAGCAACGGCAGCTCACAGGCCGCTTCCCCGGCTTTGCGCTACACACCTGCTCGCCCAGCCCGTGCTCCCGCACACGTGCCGCCAGCTCCGCCGCGTCCTCCAGGGCCAGGTTGGCGCCCTGGCCGTCGGGCCGCCCGCAGTGCGCCGCGTCGCCCACCAGGCACACGCCGCCGCGGGCCCACGAGCCCTCCCCCATGGCGTCGAAGTCGTGCATGTGCAGCCCGCGCTCCGTGACACGTGCCGGCGGCGTGGCGGCCAGCACGCGGAGCACGGGGGCAGGAAGGTGCGAGAAGGTGCGCAGGGCGCGGTCCAGGGCCACGGACCCGGAGGAGCAGCCTGCGGTAACGTGGGTAGTAGGAATGCGGTACGAAGTTAGGTACCTCGTTAAGTTTATTGCTGATGCGGTTGACGCAACATTGTCCTAGCTGCGGGCGTGAACTCCCCGCAAGTCCGCAAGCGGTTCAGCGGCCTGCCTCGCTCGTGAATCCCGCCCTGGCCCGCTTTAGCCCCCGTACTCCGGCAACCAGCCCTGCACGGTCCACGTGCGGTACCCACATGGGTACTCCAGCCCTGCGCGCCGCAGGTCCTCCACGTGCGCCCTTAGGTACCACGCCACGGTGCCCCTGCCCGTGCGGTTGACCATGGACAGCCGCCCCTCCCCCAGGTAGCAGCAGTGCCCGAAGCAGCCGGGGCGGGGCTCCCCCAGCCCCTCCGGCCACGTGTCCACGCCACCCTCCGCCGCCTGCTGCTCCGTCAGGGAGCCCCACCAAGCCACCATGCCGCTGAAGGTGGGGGTGCCGCCGTCCACCAGCTGCGGGTGTTACATGTGGGTTAACAGAGGCAGGGAGCAATGAGAGTCAAGCCACAGGGGAGCTTGCTGCAACGCTAGGGCTGTGGAGCCGCCGTCCACAAGCTGCAGGGGTCATGCGTGTGGAAACGGGGGCGAAGAGGAGTGGGCTGAATGCTAGGACATTGACACGGGGGAAGAAAAGGGGGAGAGTAATGGTGACATGCTTCGTCGGGAGTTCCAGCCAGCAATACCTATGGGGGAGCGTCCAATCATTGTTGGGAGTAGAAGGTATGATTGGAGCAAAGGGGAATGGGATGTTGAGAGTCGGAGCAAGGCGGCATACAGCTGCGACAAACCTTACGTACAGCGGGTTTGGTTGACACGCATGGGTGTCTGGCTACATATTGTACTTGCAACAACCTCGTGCGCCGTGCGTCCCCGGCCCCAGGGCGCACTCCCGACTCACCGCCCTGCGTACTCAGCTGAAGTACCCGTCAGCGCCGATCACCACCTTGGCCCGGACCTCCAGGCCCTGCCCCTGCTGCCCCTGCTGCTCGTGCTGCCCCTGCTGCCCTTGCTGCCCCTGCTGCCCTTGCTGCCCTTGCTGCCCTTGCTGCCCCTCGCGGCTGCGCTCCTCAGTGGCATCCCCGTGCTCCTGGCCGCTGTTGGCGAATCGGAGGCGGTACCTGTACGGCATCCTCCCCAGACCTACACCCGCAGCACCAGCAGCACCACCGCTCTCCTCCTGCATTGCGGGCAGCTGCTGCGCGCCGGCACCTGCACCTGTGTCGCCACCTCTCCCACCGCCTGCCAGCTGCTCCTCGGCCTCTGTCTCGGGGACCGGCAGCTCCTCAGCCTCAACCAGCTTCCATCCATTGTGCACCGTCCCTGAATGGCGCGTGCACGTTGCGTGTGCATCGTGAGAGGGTCGACAGGGGAGACAGGGGACGGCACCGTGGCACACCTAGCCACCGTGAGGCTGTCAAGGTGTGCCCGTCGCAACGCCACCAAGGCTCACTGATGCTTCATCACGACCGCGCCAGTCACCGTGGCCGCGTGGAAGGCTGGGTGCCGACGCACGCCGTGCTGCGTGCCACGTGCCACGTGTGCCCTTGTGCCGGACTGCTGCGCGCGCTGTGCATTCCACAGGTTGGACTTGCGCATCCATGGCAACAAGCGGCAGCTGCCACGTTACCCCAGCTGGCGGCAAGCTGTCCGCCGGCAGGGCTGACCAGACCTGCACAGCCATGGCAGCTACTAGCATCTACCTGCAGCTGCGGACTGCAGCTCCCTCACCTGCTACCGGACATCCAGGTGAATGCCCGATCTTCTTGCTTGTGGTTGTCAACTCAACAGCATATCCGTGACTCCCTAACGCCTTCAAACACAGCTTCCGCGCGTTCCATGCGAACCCCACCTGGCGGCAAGCTGTCCGCCGGCAGGGCTGACCCCAGTTGCATAGCCATGGCAGCGACCAGCAGCTGCCGGTAGCTGCGACCCAGCAACCTGCAGCTTCCAGCAGGACCCCACCTGGCGGCAGGCTGTCGGCCAGCAGATCCACCAGCGCCTGCCAGAAGATCATAGCCGTACAGTGCCCGTGCTCGCCAAGGTGGCCAGCGGGTCGCGGGGACGCTGCTGCGCCGCCGGCAGCAGCTCTTCCGTGATCTCGTTCCGTAGCACGATGCCGTTGCCGTACATGCCCACCTCGTACACCCTGGGGAGATAATAGCACGAAATAACGGGTTGTGGCAAGGATGTGGTGCAGCACGTACATCATGGAGGAAGCACCACGGGGTCCAGTGCAGTGCTCTCCACTCGCTGATGCCACGTGAATGCTTAGGCAGTGGACTCACTTGTGTGCAAGGCAGGGGTCTATCGCCTCAAGGGCGCGGAAGCCGTTGACCTGGAGCCCTATTGAAGCACCACGCTCTGTGTTCCGGAGCCTTGTCTCGTACACCTACCGCGGTGGAGGGCAGGTATTTTGGATCAAATTAAACGGTACATGATGGCACAGGGTTGATGGCGGGGGGAGCGGAGGGTTGCCACGGTTCCATTTCCTGGCCGGCATGTCGCCCGGCAGCAGCAGCAGCAGTTGCCAGCTGACAAACCCAGTGAAGACAAAGTTGAAGGTAGCTAGGACTCCAAGGTGGGGGTGTGTGTGGGCTGTTTGCTGGCTCTGGCTCTGACCACTGCCACCTTCCCGTGTCCTACCCGGATGCCAGCGTCAGGGCCGAGGACTGTCCGCAAGGCCCGGGCTGTCACAAGACCAGCCGGGCCCCCGCCAACAACTGCCACATCCACATCAGTTATGCCGATATCTGCAGCTCGGGCTTCCGTAGCTGCCATGGCACCCAGTCGCGCCCGGCACGCGCGATGCCGGAGGGGAGGAGCGAAGTGTCGACCGTGTCGGACGCAGCGCCAATGCACAGCAGCTCTATGGGTTCTATGAGGATTTGGATAAGCGGTTTCAAAAGACGGTTGCATTCCAATGCTGCAGATCGGAGCCCTTCGCGTCTGCCCGGGAGACTGCAACGATGCACAAAGTAAACGAGGTAGATCTGTAGTATTTACACGGTCTTGCCAGTTCAACAGTTTACTGGTAAAGTACAAGGTCTCTGAACGTCCGAAGGGACACGCGCGACCAATGTCGAAGCGAGGTGGTTGATTCCCACGGGTTCCCGTACCGTCCCCTGTTCCGTACATCGGGCCCAGTGTTCCGGTCTTATTTGGCGAAAAATTCTGACCGCTCGTAATTTCGGGGTCTTCGGGGCTGGAAATTCTGACAATCGTACATTTTCCAGGATTTCTGGGCAAAACCTGGGGGAGAACCCTCTTGAAAATCCTGATTCGGTCAGGATTCTGCCCAGAAAAATCCTGACAGGCAGCCAAAATGGCCGCCAAAATCATGATAATCCTGAAGACCGGGACACTGATCGGGCCTGCGCTTCAAGTGCACCATGGTGGGGTGGCGACATGCTCTCTGCTGACACACTGTATAAGAGCACAACATCCTCCCGTGTTCCAAGCGGTCCGCCTGGCTGGCCGTGGCATACCGTACCACGCAAAGCACGTGCGGGCACGTGGGTCCAGGTCGGTCTCACGGAGGTGTCGGCTCTGTGTCTGTGCACACGGCAACGATGTCTAGCCCAGGGATCTAGCCAGAAAGAGCTGTTCGAGAGATTTCATCTCTCCTGTGCGCAGCCCTGTGGCCCTGGTATGTTGGAGCAGGTTGGCCCTGTTTGGCCGCGCACTTCCGCCAAGACAACAAGGACGTTCACCAGTGCATGATGCACGTACCGGAGCAGGGGGTTGGAGCTCCTGACGACCTGTCGTAAGCACTGAAGCCACGTCCCTGCGGGGATCCTGTCCCACATCGTCGATTCAACCCCATGCCCCAATCATGTGGGTCCAGTCATTGGGCAGGCCTTCCCAGCAAGCTTCCCTGCTGTCTGCCCCAGGTCTGCCCTTCCTGTGGCTGTGACTCGTACAGGGTGTGCCTCGTTCACTGACCAATATGTTACATGAAGCCCGATCTTGGTCCAATGCACTGCAGCTTGGGAACAAGATGCAAGCCCCAACAACACCCAGGCATAATCCTGCCTAGTTCCGTAGAAATGGGACATACGCCCCGGTTCTAGATTATATCTTCTCTTGTACGGCACAAGGCCGCCAAAAACGTCACACTCCCTGAGCCAGCGCCGCCGGCAAAGCGCACGCCCTCAGCTTTGTCAACTCTCTGCAGCACCCACGGGCCCTGCCCCAAGTCCCCTACAAAACTGCACAGCGGATAAGCAACTCCATGGGTGCTCCACTGCTGGTCCATGCATCCAGAGCGGGTGCCTCTCGACTCTCGTGAGTCAAGAGGTCGGCTGCTCGGCTGCATTGCGCATTTACTTGGTGCGCATGGTGGGCTTGGAGCCGCAGTCCTTGGCGCCCTTGCCCTGCAAATGCAGCAAGGGAAGAAAGGGGAAGGATGCCAAGTCAGCGAGCAAAGCCCTTCCACGTGCTTCACGAATCCACTGTATCTTCCCTAAGCAACTTGCGTGACCAGCCACTTGGATGACAACATCAAGCTCCAGGTGTCCCACGCTTCGCATGAACAACAGCAGGTTGCATGCGAGCCGTGCGGTGCTCCTCAATGCAGCCCAACCCCGCACACGCAGAGCTGCGCCCACCTCGCACTCCAGGGCAATGTCGTCAGCAATGTACTTCACGCCCTTGTTGAACGCCAGCTCCTCGCACCCGAAGAAGTTCTGCAATAAAGCAACAGTGGCGTGAGCAACACATAGGGTCAGAGAGCCGCCAAGGGAACCGAGTAGCATACTAGCAGCGCTGGTCCTTCCCATGGGGCCTTGATACATTTCCGCACCGCGACGCAGATGTCAGGATGACGCAGTACAGGCAGCCGCAACAAAGGACGCAGACGGACCACCATGGTGGCGCCGTACCTCGGGGAAGGCGCAGGTGCCGTCGTACACGGTGCGGGAGCGGGCCAGGTTGGCGTACGAGGTGGCCAGGCGCTTCTTGTTGTTCAGGGCCTTGTTGGCCTCGGACTTGGCCAGCAGGTCCTCAACCTAACGAAACACATGAATGATGCGTACAGAGTTGTGAAGCTGTGTTTTGGTAGACCGGTTTGATGCATTTGGGTATCACGTGACGCCGCAAATGCTCCTCCCAAGGCTACCTAGGCGTCCGTTAGTACAGGCTGAGAGCGCGTACTTACAACGCCAGCGTTGGCGGCGGGGGCCAGAGCAGCAATGCCCATCAGGGCACCGGCGGCCAGGCCCAGCAGCTGAAGGGGCAAGGTGGGAACGGGGCGGGAGCGAGAGCGTTAGAGTCCGGAGCTACACACTTCCCCGTTATCCCTGACGACAGACACAAAGTGATTAGCAGCATTTTACATTGTGGACGCACGCAGACGAAGGTGCCGAGCGAAGTCTTTTTACGCCAAAGTCGAGTGATGCAAGCGCATGCGCGGCGTTGCAAAGCGTACAGCATGATGGAAACTGACCTCACGGCGGCCGGAGGCGTTGCACACCACCGTCGAGCGGCGAGCAGGGCGCGAGGCCTGCACCTTGGCGCTGCGGCAAGGCAGGGCGGCAGACGGCATTTTGTGAGAGGATAGGCCCGCTGTATGTCCGTGGCCAGCAACTGAGCAACCATCCTTAAGAATAACTAGTTGTCTCTCTTGTGCGGATACAGGCGACGGACAGAATGTCGTCCGACCAAGGGCAGTCGCAAACAGAATGAGCCAAGAGGAGCGACCTAGACTGTGAGCTCCTCACCTAGCACGCATGGAGATGGCCATTGTTGCTTTTGGTGATGTAGTGGACACAGGGAACGACAGTGACTCCTGGGACAAGCCGTGCCCGGGCGCCAGGTGAGGCATTTACACAGATGCGCAAGATCTGTACGGCATGCCCGTAAACCAGGCTTGAACAACGTTGTGAATTGATTTAATAAGTCATTGTTGTAAGATACGTTGTGGCACCGCAAGGCGCCCGGCAAGGTGAAAGTCCGAAGGAACCGTGGGTCTGTCTATTAACGTCCTCCCATCTCATAATGTTGCTATTATTATGACATGTCATAATATACTGCAACATGTTCTGATTGCTGGCTTGTACTGCGTGAGTGGATACATGCTGACTGCAATGTGACGGAGCCAAACGGCTGAAACGTGCGTTCAGGACTATTTGTAAGCATACGAGTTCAGCATAAATTCCAGAAGATAACTATGCTTCGATAAAGCAATTCGGTTGATACTGTTTGGGGCGAGACTTGTCGGTCCTACAATGGGCTTCGGGTGGAAAAGCCCGTCGGGGCCGGTTTCTGACGCTGATGGAAAGCATCAGTTTGGCAGCAGCAATGCCAACGGCAGCACATCCAGCGGCGGAACGGCGGGTGCTCTCGGCCGGGGCTTGGCCGTCGTCCCAGAAAAGGCAGCGATGGGTCACAGCATTCGGTCCACTGTGCCAGCTCAATACTGGGGAGCACATGTAGCTTCTGCGACAGCTCCAGACGGAGCAGTCTTCACCGCGGTTGCCGATCCCGCCCCTCTGCCCCTCCTTTCCGGCTCCGGAATCTCAAGGCCGCACCTGGTCCTCGCTACGCAAGCAGTTAGTCTGCCAGGCAGGCCGTCACTTCCAGGGCTTCCGTCGTTATGCCAGGAGCAGGGCGGAGCGGTGAGCAGCGGGGCCGGGCAGGACCTACAGGGCAGGCCATGGCGGCATGCCCCAGCCTTCCGGAGAGCCCAGGGTGGCGCCCGAGGGCCCGGACTCTCGTAAACCATAGCGGAATATATTGTAGCGACAGCAGCGTTAGGAGATGCATAATGGTTCACGCAGCCGCATAAGCACCTGCAGTTCCGTTGCGTCCAGGTTGCTTCCAGGGGCTGCCGGGGGGAGGGACCCATGACCAGGGTTTCCTTCGGGTGTAAGCCACGCTCGCTGATACCCGCAACTGGTGCACCCGCATCACGGCGCCCGCTGCGCTGCTCCACCCCATATTATGGCAGACACACACTATTCCGCAGCTGCCGTACTGCACGGCCGCAACCAACCAAAACTCAACTCAACTCGGTTGCCCACTTGCAGCCAGCACCTACTGGCATGCACGCTGCAGGCACGCTGGCACATGGGCTGGCCCCACCTCCCACCTGTTCCATAGAAGCGTGGTGCTCATGTCCATGGCTATCCTGAGACATCATTGGACGGTGTTCCGGCCGCATGCTAGCCCACGACACCGCAGACCGCGCCAACCCCATCTGCACATGCAGTCACTGCACACAGCGCGCGCAAGTCCAAACCTGTGGTACCCTTTGGTCACACCACATCCCCAGGTGCTGGACCGGGTGTTGGTCCACGGCAGCGGGGACTCGTGGTGGGCTGTGCTCAGCGGCAGGGCCAAGCTGGGCAAGATGGCGGCGGAGCGGGGCAACCCGGTGGGTGGGGTGGCGGTTCTGGGGTGGCAGTTCTGTAGCTCGTGGCTGGCTGGTGGGTTGGTGCGTACAGCACACCAGGTGCCGTGCACCAGGTAGGGGCGGTGGGAGCCAACCCGGTGAGCTGATAAGCAGGTTGGTGGGTTCAGGCGTGCCGTGTACCTGGCATGCAAGGGGCCAGCAGCGGGCAGGCGCAGGGCGAGAACCCACATGCAGCGGGAGGCGCGCACAGCTTTGGAGGCGGCGTGCGAGGGCTGCCCGCAGGGGTCGCAGCCACAGCGTGCAGCTGCTGCCGCACGGGGCTGGCGTGCGGTCCTGCCCTCGCGGCGCTGGTGCACCCACATTGGCACACCGTGTGTTGACGCGCCATGCTTCCTGCCACTCCTCCGCCCCAGCGTCAACTGTCTGTTCCCCTCTGTTCCGCAGGTGGCTGCCCTCATGGACCCCGGGAGCTACTCCCTGTGCGCCAACACTCGTATGGCGGTGGGCAGGTGCGGCAGCGGGCAGGGAATGCATGGGAGGCCCCGTCGCCCCAACATCTGCCGGGCTTTCAAAGTTGGCTGGATATGTTTCTCGCTGCATTCGTCCATGTTTGTGTCTAGCCTCTGTTGCTGGTTGTAGGCTATCGGGTCAGCTAGGGGGGCAGCACTGGCGGCCTAACCCCAGGGGCCCTGGCGGACGAGGGCCCCCTAGCCAAGCATCAGCAAGGGCTCATATTTTGTATGCCATATCGCCTTTGTACCCTTCAATGCTGTACCCCTTACATCGCCTCAACCCTACGGCCCGTGGCCCCTGCAGCGCCGTCCTGCGCACGCGCGCCGACTGGTGCCCCAACCCCCGGGGTAGCGCCGCGGCGGAGGCCCCGCTGTCCCTGTCTGCCGTACTGCGCTCCAACCTGGGTTCCGGAGCGGAGGCGCGCGCCGACCTTGCCGTACAGCAGCGGGCTGCCACGTGTCCCCACGCGGGCGGCGCGGGGCAGGCGCAGCAGCCGGCGGCCGTGACGCCGCTGCTGCTGGGGGTGCAGGCGGGCAGCACTGCCAGCCACAGGGCGCCGCTGGCGTGGCGCTGCGGGGTGCTGCAGGTGGGGAGGGCTATTGGTGCTGCCGTGTGGACGGGTTGTAACGGGGTGTAAGGGTGTCGGGAGCGACGCCAGGAGGGGTAGCGGTCGTGGGCGACGGTCGAGCTGAACGCGGTGAGGAGGGCGTGGTGCTGTGGGTGGGGAGATTAGAGACGGCTTGGGTACGAGTACATTTGGGCATTAGCAAAGGTAGCTGTGAGGGCGTGTGGAGCATTTTCAATGGCGCGTACCTGGAAGCGGTGCTTGCGATTGGCCATCCTGCGCCATCCCCAGTGCCACTGGAATGGATCCCTAGTACATTGAACGCATAGTGCTGCCGCAAACACACCTGGCGTCACGTTGACTCGCTGGTCGTGTGCATCGTACGGCGCCTTGTACGGCAGGTCACGGCCCCGCCGACCGTACCGCTGGCGGGCGCGAGCGAGGACGCGATGGCGGGCGGCAGCAGGGCGTGGCCGCAGGCGATGCAGACGGCGGTGTATATGCAGGTGGGTGGCGTGCTGTATGGCAGTGTGGCGCAGCGCACCGCGTGACACTTTGGCATCAATGGGCTCAGGCTCAGTGCTGCAGGCCCAGGCGGGGCATGATGACATTGTGTGACATGAAAGACGCTGTGACACCATGGCAGCGCGACACTGTGACACCGCGCCGCATGCGAGCGCCGACCTGGAAGCCCCGCTGAGCGCTGCCTTCAAGGGGCTGACAGGAGCCCTACATGCTCATCATGATGTGCGACAGGGCACGGCGGCGTTGCAAGGCGAGCACACGCTGTACCAGGCGCCGCGGAAGTCCAAACGCCGCACCTCCCCCGCCGCCGCCACGACGGCAGAGGCACCCGGCAGCGGCGCCGGCGCCGCCAGCACGCCCGCTGGCAGCTCCGCCGCCACTGCTGTACGGCAGGTGTCGCCGTCGCCGCCGACGCCGCAGCCAGTGCGGCCGGTGACGGCGGGCCCCCCTGCAGCTGCAGCAGGTGCAACCGCTAGCACCACCAACACCAGCCGCCTGCACGCGCACAGGCCGCCTGCCTACGCGTCGGACGGCGACGACAGCGATTCGGAGGACGTGGGGCATTTCAGCCGGGCGGCGACGGAGCAGCGGCGGCAGCAGGCAGAGGACAGCAGGAACAACCCAACCGGCAGCAGCACTAGTGGCGGAAGCAGGGGGGCCCCTGCCCGACCGGGGCCGGCCTCCGCTGTCGTGGGATCCCGCATTGGGAGCACTGCGGGGCCAGCAGGCTCGCCGGTTTCCGGGGCCGGGGGTAGCGGTAGCGCCGGCAGCAGCAGCGGCGGCAGCGGCAGTCCGCCGTTTGGCGTTGAGTTGCCTACCGCGGGCAAGGTTCAGGACGCGCTGTCGGATGCGACTCAGGCGTTCAGCCGAGTGAGGGACGAGGTGACGCAGGCGACGCGATGGGTGGGGGAGGGAGGCCTGGTGGAGCAGCTGGAGGGGATGGGCAAGCCGGGGGGCAAGGCCAAGCGGCCGGCAGGTGAGCGGGCTTCAAGGGGCAGTTTGGGCTGGGTGAAGGATGGCTGGGTATGAACGAGTAAGGTTGTGATTTGGGATTGCAGCATAGCACTCAGGGTCTTGACGCAACGCACGCCACCTACCCCACACAGGCCATACTCGCCACGAAGCTACTTAATGGACATACGTTGCGCCGCAATTTCATCTCAGCGGCTTGCTAGCGGCTTTCGTATACACTTCCATCCTCGTTGTCTCGTGCCCCTCCAAACCACCTTGCCCCCAGCATGACGTTCTTGAGCATATCTAAGTTTTAATCGACGTTGACCTAATGCTTTTGCAGAAGAGGCCAATAAATTTTCAGAAGTTTGTAATTTGTCAGCAAATACGGCTTCCTCCTCCCTCGCACCTGTTGCAGCCCCCGCGCGCCACGGCCCCTGGAGCGCCTTCGTGGGCGTCCCGCACATCAAGGTGGCGGGTGTGGTGGGCCTCGCCGCCCGTACGCCCGTTCTGCGGGTGGTGGGCCGCGCGCCACTGGCTGCCGTACAGCCCGAGCCCAGTGCCGGCGCTGGAACTGGTGCTGGTGTGCATGGCAACAGCAGCAGCGGCGGGCCGGCAGGAGCAGCAGCAGCAACGCAGGCGCAGGGCTCCCTGCAGCTTGGGGATGAGGGCTTTGAGCTGCAGGCTGGTGTTGGGGGCCAAGGGGAGGGTGAGGTGGTGCTGCAGCAGCAGCCACACCTGCGGCCGACCCACGCGCCACGTGCCGTGTGGGTGCAGGACTTCGGGCTGGGGCAGCTGTGGCGGCGGGTGCGGGCGGCGGCGGGTGGCGGCGGGGCGGCGGCGGAGAGGCTGCGGGAGGCGTCTGGAGGAGTGGCGGGGAGGGAGGCGGCGGGGGCGGTACGGCCATTCGCTAGCGGGGCTGTGAGCGTGCAGGCTGGGCGGTTCTGCGGATGGCTGCTGGACTTCACGCGTGTGACGGCCAAGCTGGACATGGGGCTGTGGGGGCCAGCTATAAGAGGTGAGGAGGGGCTGTATAGGTTGCTCCAGAAAGCGGCGGGGTAGTACACAGCCGCATGGCTGCCTGCCCGGTGTGAAGGTTGCAGACGCCTTTGTCACTATCCGAGTGTGCAACTCGGGCATGGCTCCTCGGCGAATGGGCTTTCCGCTGCCACAAATATAGGTTTGGTCCATACATTGTAGATTAGCTTTTTACGCCATTGGCTCCCTGCAGACCCGCCCTGGCACTGCTGCCATCGCGCCATCGGCCACGGTTAAGGCATGCCGTAGTGGCCATAGTGCGAGACACACCGTGTCCCAACCGCCCATCCCACCGATCTGTACTCCTCCTGTACCTGTCTTGAATCCAGCCCTGCACCATTCCTATTAAAAGCCGACGAATCTTTTGCCCCGCTGCTGAACCCCTGTCCCGCCTCTCCCGCAGGCCACGTGCTAGGCAGCGGCACCGACGCGTCCCCTCCCCGCCGGCGCCACCCCGCCTTCGCCCTGGACGACACCGGCGCCTGGCACGCCCTCACGCTCTCCCTCTCGCAGCAGCTCCTCGGCCCCCTGCGCCTGTGCGCCGACTGGCGCTACGAGCTGTCCTCCTCCCACGCCCTCACCCTCCCGCCACTGCCACATGCCCACTCCCCCGCCGCGTCGTCCGGCGGCGGCGCCTCCGGCGCCGCCGCGGCGGGCGGGCTGCTGAGCCGCGCCGCCGGCTGGGTGCCCGACGCGTCGGCGTGCGTGGCACGGCACGTGTCGGGCATGCGGCCGCAGCTGCTGGACTCCGCTGTGGCGTTGGATCTGGTGCTGCCTGGCAGTGAGGGGGCGGCCAGGCTGGTGGCGTGGTACAGCCCGCAGCGCAGGGAGGGCATGCTGGAGCTGCGGCTGTTCTAAGCTACACGATGTGATGGAATGGCGTCACCTTTGCTTCAAGTCCGGCTGCCCCTATTAGCAGGGGGACAGCGTCTGCTGGGTCTTTGGAGAGTGCGGAAGTGGATGGCAGGATGTTGGATGGCTGCGCGGGAATGGGGTTTGCATGCTGCGATGCCGGTTTGGGCACAAGACGCAAGACAGCAGCGCGGGTGGTCAGGCGCAAGGCAAGGCAACAGCCTGGGAGAGGGGCCGGATGCAAGGGTTGGAGTGGACGTGTGTAGGCGTGTGCCGTAGTGGACGTGCGGGGACGGCGACGTAGTGGGACACCGGTAACCGTCAAGGGACGGGGCTACGGGGCTGCTGTGGAAAGGTGGCTAGTAAAGCTGGCGAGTTCTTGTGGTGGCGAGCAAGGATATACGACAGGAGGCAGCTGGGGGCCCATTTGCACAGACTCCACGCCGGCAACGTCGCCGGGGGCACCTGGGGGCACCGACCGTACGGCATGGCGTTGCGCACCCTAGGCGGCTGCCGCAGTGCCGCTGTCTGTTCGTCTTCAGGCACGTGCGTCAGCTGGCTGGTGTCCCTTTTTGTGTACAAGCAGAGCCGTTGCTTGTCACCTAAGCCGGCTGGAGAGGACGGTTGGGAGGGTTGACAGCAACCAGCCACAAGGCATGAAACATGTTCGGCTTACACGCCTTCGTGGGGTGCATGTACCAGTACGCACCATTCCTTGCCTGCACCTCCGGACTCCAGCTGGACCTCCCCTGCAACCAGGACGTCAATTGGGTCTTGAACCGTTGCCTTACACATCACCTACTGCACCACACCACATCTCGCGATTTACGCGTACACCACATACCGACATATGTCTGCTATCGCTTGGGCTTGCAGCCTCAGGAGCCACAGCAATAGCGCTCCAGCAGCGTCCGTCAACTACGGTTACAGCACTTACAGGTTACCAAACTAGCAGCTACCGTGCAACACTCCACGCCGCCGCCAAGCGCAGTGAACAGTAATACAGACTCATACAATGAATGCCAACGTCTCCCGTTGCAGACAGCCATGAATGATCCATGGCGGAAGAGCTAAGCTGCTAAGGCGCGCACACACATACGCTCGCTCAGGTTGCTGACACTCATCCCGCCACGCGCATTAGGTGCTTCACCCAGCTTCAATGAGTCCCGCTTGATTGATGAGTTCAGCAAACTATCGTAATTTGTTCCTTTTGTTCCCCGCGCTCCGTGGCATGTGAGCATGAGCAAACCAACGCCGCGTGGCCGTGCACAACACATTGGCATGTGCGCACACCAGGGGACGCGCGCGTCGTTGGGAGACACGTGGCAGCCGGCACCAAACGGCAAGGTACCTGGCAACGGGCCTGCATCGGAACGGACGACACCTACCCCTACGCCATTGCTCACGTTACTATGTTCACGCACGAAACAGAACAGCACTTTTCCATGAATAGCGTGCATTGCATTAACACAACCAAACCCAAGAAAGAGCACCATCGTTCATTCGTTGATTCGTTCAGATTCTGCATGCGTTAAGTGCACATTGTACACGCGAGTGTGCACCTCCCGTCCCAACCCATCACCGCTACACCTTCTCGTCTCCCCTGAGCCCGCCGTCCGCACTCCCCTCCAGGGCTGGCATCTTCCGCCAAGCCGGTATATCGGTTCTGAATAATTGTCAGGCCCGTTGGGTCGTGCATTTAGTGAACCCGAAATTAATTGCACCCGGATGCGCCTGCAAGAAATAATTTCCTGCCAGCGCCGCCTGCGCTGTACGGGTATCCTGCCCCCTAATTGCACTTCTCACGCATGGCGGTATCCCGGTGCATGCCTGCGGAGACACCCCATGCTCTGTTCTCTGGTACTTGGCTCACCACCGCTGTGCACAGCCAGCTATCTTGCGGAGACAGTGGCCAGGTGTGCTCTAGGAAGCCATGTGCTTAACAAGGGAACAACAGGGGAGCATGTTGACAGCAGGGGGGCATGGC
>VFQN01004667.1_pt1 | contig 17840 bp, 10 predicted proteins | sample 3512371 | NCBI WGS metagenome assembly VFQN01 (sample SAMN10412370, study PRJNA504923) | tailings metagenome | isolation source: Replicate 2 from Balatoc abandoned mine | place: Philippines: Itogon, Benguet | collected 2017-08-28 | reverse complement strand
GCAGGCGTCAGCCCCCATATATTGTCTTACGACTTTGCGGAGACCTGTGTTTTTGATAAACAGTTGCCAGCATAATGTTATCGTCTATACAGTAAATTTTTGAACAAATGTTCTTGAACATATGCAAAGAGTGCGGAATAGAACAGCATAAGCTTATACTTTATATACTTTAGAAGTGTAAGTTTTGAAATAGACTGTTCTTTTTTGAAACTATCTGCTTTTTTTCGAATTTTCTAATCCATGTTTTTTGTTGTTCTTCTAAAGATTTTTTAGAAACACCTATAGAAGCAATTCTATCATTTCTAAGTTTTCTATATCTAGAAACTGTATTCGCATAAATTAGTCTATTCGGTTTTGAAAAATAAGCTTCAGCTTGTGCTAAAAGTTCTTCTTTAGTAGAGCGTCTTAAAGCACCATCTCTTGACATATTGTAACAAATTTCTAATAATCTTTGAAAACCAAAAAAGCTTCTGTGAATGCCTTGCTCACCTAGCAAGCAAGCTTGAGTAAATTTTCTAAATTGCAACATTCTAAAGTCTGGTAAATAAGCACCATCTAGCAAAGGTGCAACAACAGCTGCACATGTTACAAAACCTTCAATGCGCAAGAAAACTTTGCCACCTTTTTTATCATGAGTAATTCTCCCATGCTTTAAAGTAGTTTTGATAGCTTCCAGCAATGCAACATTTGATGGGCTTTCAGTTAGATACCAATATGGGCAAACATAATACCCACCTCTAGATTTATTATTAAAGCTTAGTGAAACACCAAGACAACCATCACCAATGTGAAAGCCAACAATATAACTTTTTGGTATATTTGCTTTTTTGCTCATGCAATATTCCTTAAAAGCATTTTCCTCTTGTTGAATTTTTTCTAATATTTTTTCAGCTAAAGCTATACCTTGTTGTTTTTCAACAAGAGTCGGTTTCAAATAATTTACCCAATCAGCAGCACTTTTTGATTTTTTTCTAGAACCTATCGCACCATAAAGTTCATGACTAGTGTAATAAACTAATGTTGCTACTGCAACAGCACTCACTTTTTCTTTGACATCTCCAGCCCAAGGTTTATTTTTGACTTCTGATAACCAATAGTTGTTTAAAGAATAATCTATTAGTTTTAAAGCAATTTGATAATCTCTTCTTTTGCCAGGGCAAAAGCTTGGACATCTATGTAAAATGTCTAAAAGAACTTTCCCGGGTGGTGTTGTTAAAAAAACATTAAGTACTGAACAAGCATGACCTTCATCATCAATTTGGTGCAACATTTTCACTTTGCTCCCAAGTCTTTTTTGAATATATAGCAAAACTTGCTCATTTTCAGTTTTTTGAACAATTTGAACACACGGAGAAACTCCCAATTTATTGTTCATGCGTGTTAACAGTCTCAAACTAAACCCACCATCACTATCCACAATACCTACAATTTGATAATCTTTGAAATTCATATTTAGATTTTATTGAACATTTGCCATAAACTTTGTGTGTTTACGAAAACAAAGTTTAAAGAAAACTTTGTTTCTTTGAGTTTTGCCCAAAGATCAGACTATGTCATGTGTCTAAGTTCTTTTTTTTATAAAATTTCTTAAAAGTTGAAGCAATATATTTGACAAGTCTATAGAAAGAACTTTAAAGAAAAAGCAAGAAATAAAAAAAGAAAGTTTTTTTATTTCTTTTTTACCCTTCTTCTTGAAGAAGACTGACTGTTGTCCACACTACCTGTCACATCAATCTCCTCTACTGAAGCATCAATATCAAAAAAATCTGCTGAACCTTCAGCTTCATTTTTCAAAGTTTCCTCTTCAACTAGATTTTTAGTTCCACTAAAAGATAAACTTCTATTTTTTAAAGAAATTTCTTCAAAAGATGGCTGAGATGGAGTGCTAACTGCACCTACACCTTCACCTCCTATTGCTTTCCCCCAAAAATAGATTTTAACCCGTCAAAAAAACTATTGAAAGTCCCATCAGTGGCAAAGTCTGTTGTTAGTTTTCTAAGCCAATTTGTAACTAGAATTGAAGCTTCGTTAAAATGTTGCCTATTTAATAACTTGTTACGAATTGTTGATAAAGCTCTAGCAACAGTTTTTCCTTCTTTAGTTGTAGGTTTCCCAAGATCACCTGAAATGAGCAAAATACTTCCTACATTGTTGTTTACAATTAATGTATTTCTTACTAATTCTAAAGTAGTTGGGAAAACAATTTTTGATAATCTATCAGCCATTGTTTTTGCACACATTGATACAATAGAAACATTTTGATTGTGAAACAAAGCATTTAAAAAAGTTGCACCACTAAGTGTATATTTTGCAGTGATTAATAATTTATCAGTAAGTTGATCATTTGTATTTTTTGGATTAAACCCACCTGAAATACATATATAGTTACCTGTAGATCGACTGCCAATGAATAAATTTTCTTTATGAATAGAAACTTTTGGTTGTTTAACCCTTTGCATTCTGACACAATCTTCATAAAGATGAAGAGTTTGACTATTGCTAAGATTTTGCCCCAAACGAACTGAAAAAGAAAGTTGAGCAGTCACCCCACAATCTTGAAAAAAGCTTTGATTTCTTGAATCATTCAGAAAAATTTTTCTAAAATCTTCAAAGTTTTCTGCAACACTTAAGCCTGTAAATTGAATTACACCACCTTCAATGTTGTCACACCAACCCACAAAAAGCTCTTTGTTATTCCAAGATTTCCCAGTATATTTGATCATTCCCTTTCCAATAGAACCATTAGTTGCATTTTCACTTGGAACAAATTCACTACTTAGTTTATTGTACATGCCTAGGTTTTTAGTTGTCACAGAGATTGTGTTCACATGCAGTTGTTTCTCTTTATTTTCTCTCGAGCTATTCCCAGATTCATTCGTTACTATAAGTAAAGTAAATGGTATAAATAATTAGAAGATATAAAACAAAAAAAAACTTTGAAAAGCAAAGAAGAAATAGTTGTTCTTAGGATTGCTCATTGAACACTGAGCTATTTAAAGTTTGCGCAATATCACTCACAAGCCTAAAATCTTCTCTAGGCACTTACCAGATCCTAGTTAGGATGACATGGTGCAAATAGACTTCTAAAAGAGAAGTCTATGCACATGAAAAAATTTCTTATTTCATTCTAAAAACTCTATCTTTGTAGATCAACATTAAAAAAAACTTGTAATAAATAGTGCCTAACTTTCTTTAAACTAAAAAAGTTTCAAAAAAACTCATCAGTTTAAGTAGAAAAATTTATAAAAAAGAACGACACCCAGGTGCTCATCTACTAAGTAGTCTTTGAGCATTCTCATAGAAATCACTAAAAGTTTGTAATTTCTTAAAAGCTTTGTTGCAAATTAAATGTGTGTTTTCAAAGTTTAAGCTTAAACTTTTCAAAAGATGAAAAGAAGCTAGCACTTTAAAGCGCTCCATTTTTTTTGCAGTTCACCTGGTATTTGGAATTGTTAAACTTTCTTTGCAAAGAAAGAGAAATGTTTAACATCGGTCCGACAGAACCGACTCGCTGCGACCCTCCTTTTAAAAAGGGCGCCCCTTCTTCCGAAGTTACGGGGCTAGTTTGCCGAGTTCCTTAGAGAGAGTTCTCTCGCGCCCCTCAGTATTCTCTACCAACCTACCTGTGTCGGTTTATGGTACAGGTGATTTTTGTGTTTTTCTAAATTTTAGAGGTGTACGAGCTTTTCTTGGAAGTAGAACATCATCGGCGCTTGTCCAGAACAAGTCTAGAAAGCGGGATCACGCCTCAGCTCAAGATTCGTTTTTGTTCGATCTTTCGTCGCCTTGAACGTTTCCACTACAATCCACAAATAGACCCGATTTAGCTTTCTTCGTCCCTCGGTTCCCACAAAAACCAGTACAGGAATATTAACCTGTTTGCCATCGACTACGCCGCTCGGCCTCGCCTTAGGTCCTGACTCACCCCCCACGGACGAACCTTGTAGAGGAACCCTTAGGTTTTCGGGGCATTGGATTCTCACCAATGTTTTCGTTACTCAAGCCGACATTCTCACTTCAGCATTGTCCACCTAGACTCGCGTCATAGCTTCACCCAATGCAGAACGCTCCCCTACCGATTCATTACAACAAAGACAACAAAGTTATGTTGGAACAAATCCCATAGCTTCGGCAGGCTGCTTAGTCCCGGCCATTGTCGGCGCAAGAACGCTTTACCAGTGAGCTATTACGCACTCTTTCAAGGAATAGCTGCTTCTAAGCGAACCTCCTGGTTGTTTCAGCATTCTCACATCCTTTTCCACTTAGCAGCCATTTAGGGGCCTTAGCTGATGGTCTGGGCTGTTTCCCTCTTGACTATGAAGCTTATCCCCCACAGTCTCACTGGCTCACGGAATCCTTTGCCTAATATTCGGAGTTTGCCACGACTTGGTACCGCTTTCGCAGCCCGCACCGAAACAGTCGCTCTACCTTTAGACAGGACATCGTCGCCGCTGCGCCTCAACGCATTTCGGGGAGATCCAGCTAGCTCTGAATTCGATTGGAATTTCACCGCTAATCACAGCTCATCCCCCGATTTTTCAACATCGGTGGGTTCAGCCCTCCACTTAGTGTTACCCAAGCTTCAGCTTGGCCATGATTAGATCATCCAGGTTCGGGTCCATAAGAAGTGACGAAGTCGCCCTGTTCAGACTCGCTTTCGCTTGGGCTCCGGAGGTTCTTCCTTAACCCTGCCACTTCCTATAAGTCGCCGGCTCATTCTTCAACAGGCACGCGGTCAGATATTCATTATCCTCCCACTGCTTGTCAGCTTACGGTTTCATGTTCTTTTTCACTCCCCTACGGGGGTTCTATTTCACCTTTCCATCGCTGTACTTCTTCACTATCGGTCACTCAGGAGTATTTAGCCTTACGAGGTGGTCCTCGCAGATTCACACGGGATTCCACGTGCCCCATGCTACTCGGGATTTTCCTTTTTTTAGGGGGGTTTTGACCTTTTGGCTTTTGCTTTTTAGTTTTTAGCTTTTGCCTTTTGGTTTTTACTTTTTAGTTTTTACTAAAAACTAAAAAGCAAAAGCCAAAAGGTAAAAACTAAAAAGTAAAAACCAAAAGGCAAGGTGAAACCTAGTACCCACCACTACCAAATTTAGAAATGGTTGACTACTGGACTTTCACCATCTATGGTGCAGGATTCAGCTGCTTCGTCTCTCATTTTTTCAGCACCTTCCTTTTTGACCTTTTTGGCCTTTTTGAGAAGGTGCCATTTACTTGGATTCCCACTACCCCACCCTCTTTCCTCAAAAGAGGGAGACGGGTGGTTTAGGCTATTCCCATTTCGCTCGCCGCTACTCCGGGAATCGCTTTTGCTTTCTTTTCCTCCGGCTACTGAGATGTTTCAGTTCACCGGGTTGCCTCTTCCTTTTCTATGAATTCAAAAAGGAGTTCTAAAAGAGGTTGCCCTATTCGGGAATCTTCGGATCTATGCTTGTGACCAGCTCCCCGAAGCGTATCGCCGGTATCTGCGCCCTTCATCGTCTCTGAGTGCCTAGGTCTCCACCGTAAGCCTTCCTTTCTTTGACCTAAGATCTGCCACTCCACAAACGTCTTCTCTCAAACGCCTAGCTACGGAAAAGGCAGCTGAGCTTTTGAAAAGTAGAACATGAACAGAAAAATGACATACAAAGATTTTCCTAGCGAAGCAACCCCTTCCTTTATCAGGACATGGGTGGGGCCCTTGCGCTGGCACGGAGAAAAAATTTCTACAGAAAAAGAAATTTTCCAGCACCGTCTCCGTCCCCTATCCCCTACCCCCTTCCCCGTCCCCAAAGGGGTGGGGATGGGGAAGGGGGTAGGGGGGGGCGAAGAAGGTGCCGGGTTTTTACCCTTTTGATCACATCTATTCTTTTGAAAAACTCTAGGAGCAGGTACTTCGTATGCCTGACAAAAGATCGCAAAGATCGCTTTGCCCCAGGCCAGGCTAGCCTGGGTATTTACCCTGGCAAGCCTTGAAAATAGATGGGTGGAAATAAAGGGATTCGAACCCTTGGCCCCTGCCTTGCAAAGGCAGTGCTCTACCAACTGAGCTATATTCCCCCTTCTTGCTTTTTAACTGTTGCTTTTTAGTTTTGACCTTTTGGTTGTTGCTTCTTCCCCTTCCCCACCCCTTTGGGGAAGGGTTGCTTCTTCCCCACCCCTTTGGGGACGGGGACAGGGGAAGGGGACAGTGAGGCAACAGCTAAAAAGCGAAAAAGCTGGACCATACTGGACTTGAACCAGTGACCTCTCGCTTATCAAGCGAGCGCTCTAACCAGCTGAGCTAATGGTCCTGTTTCCTTTGACTTTTGAGTATTGACTTTTTCGTTTTTGCTTTTTAGCTTTTGCCTTTTGGCAAAAGCCAAAAGGCGCTAAAAACGAAAAAGCAACAACCAAAAAGGAAAAAAAAAGAAGAAAATAAAAAGTTTTGACTATGACTAGTTCCTGTCAAAAAGTCGGAAACCGTCATAGTCAAAACAGAAAAAAGGCTGCTGTTTAGCCAAAAAGTCAAAACAGAGCCGGCCTAGTTGACTGTTACCTGCTCTAGCAGGAAAAAAAAAAGATTCTCCATCCACACCTTCCAGTACGGATACCTTGTTACGACTTCATATTAGTCACCAACCCAACCGTTGACATTGGCCTCCTTACCTGAGTAAGGTTAACGTCCTGTCTTCGGGACAGATCGGCTTCCAGCATGTGACGGGCGGTGTGTACAAGACCCGAGAACGTATTCACCGCCATATAGCTGACTGGCGATTACTAGCAATTCCGGCTTCATGCAGGCGAGTTGCAGCCTACAATCTGAACTGAGACTAAGTTTGCTAGATTCGCTTCCCCTCGCGGGTTCGCTTCCTATTGTCTTAGCCATTGTATTACGCGTGTAGCCCAGGATGTAAGGGGCATGCTGACTTGACGTCATCCTCTCCTTCCTCCGGCTTGCACCGGCAGTCTCTTTAGAGATCCTAAAAAGGTTTTAACTAAAGACAAGGGTTGCGCTCGTTAGAAGACTTAACTCTACACCTCACGGCACGAGCTGACGACAGCCATGCACCACCTGTGTCCAGGCTCCTAAAAAAGGCACCTATCTATCTCTAAATAGTTCCTGGCATGTCAATCCCTGGTAAGGTTCTTCGTGTATCATCGAATTAAACCGCATAATCCACTGCTTGTGCGGGTCCCCGTCAATTCCTTTGAGTTTCACTCTTGCGAGCATACTCCCCAGGCGGGATACTTAACGCGTTAGCTTCAACACTGTTTTTGACAGCATTTAGTATCCATCGTTTACGGTTAGGACTACAAGGGTATCTAATCCTTTTCGCTCCCCTAACTTTCATCTCTCAGTGTCAGTCACGGCCCAGTAGAGCGCTTTCGCCACTGGTGTTCTTCCTAATCTCTGTGCATTTCACCGCTTCACTAGGAATTCCCTCTACCCCTACCGTACTCAAGTCCCTAAGTACTCAACTGCTTGTCCAAAGTTGAGCTCTGGGATTTAACAGTTGACTTTAAGAACCACCTACAGATGCTTTACGCCCAATCATTCCGGACAACGCTTGCACCCCCTGTATTACCGCGGCTGCTGGCACAGAGTTAGCCGGTGCTTATTCCTTAAGTACCGTCATTTATTCTTCCTTAAGAAAAGGGCTTTACAGTCCACGAACCGTCATCACCCACGCGGTATTGCTCCATCAGGCTTCCGCCCATTGTGGAAAATTCCCCACTGCTGCCTCCCGTAGGAGTCTGGGCCGTGTCTCAGTCCCAGTGTGGCTGATCATCCTCTCAGACCAGCTACTGATCGTCGCCTTGGGAAGCCTTTACCCCCCCAACTAGCTAATCAGACGCAAGCCTCTCTCTTGGCAGTTTTCACTTTTAGCTCCTCAGCATTATGGGGTATTAGCAGCAGTTTCCCGCTGTTATCCCCCACCAAAAGGTAAGTTCTTACGTGTTCCTCACCCGTCCGCCACTGCAATCTTCTTTTCCTTGACCAAAAGGTCATGAAAAAGGGATCTCGTTCGACTTGCATGTGTTAAGCATACCGCCAGCGTTCGTCCTGAGCCAGGATCAAACTCTCCATAAAATTTTTTCTTTCTACTTGATCACTATAGACGCAAAAAGTTGATTTCTTCGCACCCTTGTTCTCAAATGTAACCTTTTCTATGATTTTTTGACTTTTCATATTTTGGTTTTTTGAACATTCCTGTTTTTTAATTTAACAAAATTTTCAACTTTGTCAATTTTTCTTTTTTTATAGAACTATAATTTTTTTTTTCATGGAAGAAGGTGAAATTCATTTCATAATAAAGTAGAATTTGCCAGGGCCTTTGCCTGGGTATTTACCCTTGCCAGGCTTAGCCGCCTAGAGATTTGGGAGCCTGGGTAGCAAAGGCCCTGGCAAGGGTGCTGGCAAAGGCCCTGGCAAAGGCCCTGGCAACCCTAGCCTGGCAAGGGTAAATACCCAGGCAAAGGCCCTGGCAACCCTTCCCCTATCCCCAAAGGGGCTGGGGATGGGGATAGGGATGGCAGAGGCAGAAAACTTCCGTTTGAAATCCATATAAAACTTTAAAACTTCTGTTTTAAAATTTTATATGGATTTCAAAAAATTGAAAATTTTTATGTCTCTGTATTAGGCAGAAAAAGAATATCATCTGGTTCTCTAAAGCCGACAAAAACAGGGAATCTAGGAATTCCATTTTCACTTTTTTCCTTTTGGCTTTTGCTTTTTAGTTTTTACTTTTTAGCTGTTGCTTTTTAGCAACAGCTAAAAAGTAAAAACTAAAAAGTAAAAACCAAAAGGCAAAAGCAAAAAAACCGTGTGTTATTTTGATTCGCGAATCGCATTCATTTAAAAAAATGTGTCCTTCGTCGATCACCAGAAAAGTTCTTTCTTTAAAGAAATTCATAAAATAGAACAGTGGCGTAAAACTAAAGAAATGGTCCTTCTGCTTTAAATAATTATGAACTGTGAAAATAAGGGATCCGCCTTTCATGAATATATTAAATAGATTGGTTTCTGGGATCTGGTCATTAAAATTATGTACATGTACATCTACGCCATTTAATGATGGATTTTGGCCTATTAAATCTTCAGCTAACATAAAATTTTCATCAATTAAAACTTTTGTTGGAAAAGCTATAATAACAACATAGCCTTCTTTAGCTTTTTGAAGCCCTTCAACTACAGAAGCATAAGTTTTCCCACTACCTGGGTCCGCTTGAAGAAAAAACATAGAACTCTGATTTTCATGAGCAGTGGGCGATTGATCTGTAAATGATTGAGCAGTGGGCGATTGATCTGTAAATGATTGAGCTGCAAATCTACCCAATCCTGGAACTCCTGTCTTTTTTAAAAGAAGAAGACATTTTCTATTTAAACGTCTTAAGCTATAAGGTGTATATTTCAATTTTTTCATAGTTAAATTTTATAAAATATAATAAACATCCTATTCTGTTGGATGAAAGTGTTATGTTTGAGTTCACCACTTACACACAAACTATATTTGTGTAGCACTTTTTTGAAATATACACAATTTGTTTAAAAATTCTATCTGAAAAATTCACTTTTTACGTCATACATATGACATAAAAAGTGAAAAATTCTATCTGAAAAAAATTCTATCTGAAAAATTCACTTTTTACGTCATACATATGACATAAAAAGTGAAAAATTCTATCTGAAAAAATTCACTTTTTACGTCATATGTATGACATAAAAAGTGAAAAATTCTCTGAAAAAAATTATCTTTGCCTTGCCCAGCCCTGCCCAGCCCTGCCCAGCCCTGCCCAGCCGAAGGCAGGGCTGGGCAGGGCTGGGCAGGGCTGGGCAGGGCAGGCAGAAAAAATTCACTTTTTACGTCATATGTATGACATAAAAAGTGAAAAAAATTCTTCATTTTCACTTTTTTCCTTTTTATGTCATACATATGACATAAAATCCAATAAAATCCATAAATCTAAAAGTTGGAATCACGAAAAAGTTTTGAAATAAGCTCAGCAACTGTAGAACCATCGCTCTTCATGAAGCTGTCTTGTTCTTTTAAGTTGATTTCGATAAGTTTAGCACGAAGAGAGTTTTCAATATTTTTGTATTTGCCTAATTCTTGACATTTTTGATGATAACAATGAATATTACACCCCATCTTCGTTAAATAGAGTGTTACCATAAAATTGTTATCCTCTTTAGTATCATAAATACAAGGAGAATGAAAAATCAAAGTATGCTTGTTTTTTGCAATTTGTTGTTCTGGATAAAATGCGAACTTAAAGCCATGAACTTTGTTGATTTCCTCCAAAATGAGAGCAAATCTTTCTCGAAGCATTTTAGTGTTCATTTGCAAAGAACGCTCTTTGTTCATACTTTCCTTATAGTTATAAAGCTGATTATTTTTTTTGTTAAAAATGTTTTGTAAAAAATCAGCAAGAATTTTAGGATCTCCTTTTTGAGAAAGTTCATGTATTTTCTCTGTAAGCTGATCGTCTGAAAAGTTGGCGAAATCTTCAATTTTGTCATTTTGAGTATCTTCATCCTTCTCAATAATAGAATATTCTACATCAATAAATTCATCCTTCTCAATAATAGAATATTCTACATCAATAAATTCATCCTTCTCAATAATAGAATATTCTACATCAATAAATTCATCCTTCTCAATAATAGAATATTCTACATCAATAAATTCATGCGGTTTGTCTTTATCAAAAAAGCTTATATCATTCCAAGTTAATAAAGTAGGTTCTTTGCTAGTAACTAAACTTTCTTTGCTAGTAACTAAACTTTCTTTGCTACCACCATTCTGATTCAAATTTTCAGATAAAACTTCAACAAAAACCGCGGAGTCGTCTTCATGATCCAGATTTTGCATTGAATTTTCAACTTCGCTGTTAGTTTGAAGCATTTTATTTACCATGAAAGCTGCGGGTTGACTTGGCCTACGAGGTCTAGGGCGATTGCTAAGTTTAGAGCTAATAGGTAGTTTAAGGCTAGTTGGTGGTTTTTCGTTTTCTAAAGTTTCAGACAAATCATCCTGTGTTTCATAAACTGCAAACAAATTGTTAAATTCATTACTCGAAATATCAACAGGGATTGCACCTGGAGCATGTTCGCCTAATAAAGAGACAGGAACCGAATCACTTTCAAGCTTCTTTAAGGTTTTTTTAGAGTTGCTTTTTAGTTTTTCATTATAAGTTTCTAAAAGAGTAGATAAATTGCCAACCAAACCATAAAATTGGTCAAGTGACATATTGAAAAACTCTAAAAATCGAACCAGCGTGAAATGTTGAAAGCTCATATGTTTCTCGTCTGTAAGGTTTATATATTTAAAAAATTTCGCTTTTTCCGATTTTAAAAATCGGACATTCATGATTTGATCATTTAAAAAGTTGGGGTGAAAGAATAAAAAAAACAAATCATCTATGTATTGTTGCTGAGACTTTTCTAAAGTTTGTGACGAACACAAAAACACGTCTTCTAGTTCCTCTTTAGAAAAGCAAATACATTTTTTGGTGAAATCGTCAGCTTTTAAAGATATCCCGGATTGATGATTCCCATAAATGGTAGCCAATTTTTCATAACTAACTGGGTAATTTTCTTGGACACGTACCATAAAGGCCTCATATAAATATTTTGCTTTTGCTTTTTAGTTTTTACTTTTTAGCTGTTGCTTTTTAGCAACAGCTAAAAAGCAACAGCTAAAAAGTAAAAACTAAAAAGCAAAAGCCAAAAGGAAAATTTCATAAAGTTTCGCAAAAATATTCAATACAATAATTTACAAATTTATCAGACTATCTTCCTCAAATTTCAACATTTTCAAATTTTTTAATCGCTTATTACACGATTAACAACAAGTGATATGGAACAGACAACAAGAGAAACACTAGCAAACGTGGCGGCTTCGCAATCGATTAATACATCTGATACATTATTTACAGATTTAGATCAGTCAATGTCCGTTTTAAGTGAATACATTTATATTGTAGGATCAACAATTTTTATCAAATTTAATAGTATCAAACTTTTCGTAGTTGAATATAAAGAAAATTCAAAGAATTTATATCTGCTAGCTTTTGTAATTCTGCAATTGAGAAACCTAATCAAAGAACATTTAACAAGTTATATTCAAGCGAATTTCAATTTAAACAGTGTTTCAATTACAATGCATATTGAAGGTACAGCTTTTTTATATGGAAATGCTCAAACAACTAATCAAACAGATGTTTACTTTAGAAAAAGAAAAAGAGTTGTAATCGATTTTAGAAACACATTTTTTTCATCATCTTTATCCGATTTCATTGCTTTATTGAGATCAGAAATGGATCAACTTATCTCATCAGAAAATCGACCTCAGAATCCAGAATCAGCAATAACACAACCAGATGATGATCAAAGACAATATATTAACTATAATGAGACATACTTTCTCTCAGACAGCATTCGTTTTGAAATTGTTAGCCAATTTCTTACAGAGCTATTTAGAAGATACGCAGCAACTTACTCTACTTTCAGAAAAACATTTCTTTTAAATGCTAGCAAACTATCTTTCTCGGCAAACAACTTATGGTTTTCCAATGCTTTAAATACTAAAGATACAACAACGAATTTTACTTCAGCACCGCAAAACACAGCAGTAACAATCTTAGACGCTTTAAGAGATGCTGAATTTAGCGAAATTATGGGTGATCTTATTCTTTCAAATTCTCAGTCAAATACTTCTTATAGACCTAGAGAAATTCAAAATCTTCTTTACAAAAAGAAATTATTAGATTATCACCCATTTGGTAGATTAATCTATAAGAAACAACAACATCCACCATTTTCTTTTTTTAGTATTGATGAGAACAAACAATTTTTGTTCAAATCGACATTTAGCAATAGGAGAGATATTTCAAAAGTGTTCTTCTCAGGAAATTAGACATCAGCCATGAACACATAGGCTCAAAACTCTAGAACATATTCTATAACTTCACAACAAACTCAAGCAAGACAAAACCGCCGTCGTAGGCCCCGAATACAACCTATGAATATTTTAAGGATTTAAAGGTTTAATAAACCTTTAAATCCTATTACATTCAAACCATATCAGCTCAGGAGCCTAGCACCATAGCAGCCAGCGGAGCTACACAAGCCAAGCACCGTAGCAAAGTCTAGTACCGTTTTGCCTGGCAAGGGTAAATACCCAGCCAAAGGCCCTGGCAAATCCTAGCACCGTAGTTTGTGTAACCACACAAGCTAAGCCTAGTACTTTAGTTTGCGTAGCCAAGCACCGCAGCAGCCAGCGCTAAGCGCTACACAAGCTAAACCTAGCACCATAGCCCAAGCCCAGCCCAAGCCCAGCCCAAGCCCAGAGTAGTACAAGCCCAGTAGTCAGACCTATATTATTATTTTGTTTTTTTTTCAACCACATAAATGGCCACAGAATTTCATTGTTTTGGCTAGAGACCAGGTAAATGGCTAGAGACCAGGTAAATGGCTAGAGACCAGGTAAATGGCCACAGAATTTCATAGTTTTGGCTAGAGACCAGGTAAGACAGCAGTTCGCGCGAGCGCGGCACCAAGAACGGCCGGATAGCAGACTAGAGTAATTTTTCACATTTATTCTCCATTTTTTTTTATTGATCAACTTTTTTATTTTTCTTTTGATCCCGCGCCCCTAGCCTGGCAAGGGTAAATACCCAGCCAAAGGCCCTGGCAACCCATCCCTGTCCCCTTCTTCCCCACCCCTTTGGGGACGGGGACGGGGATGGGGATGGGGATAGGGATGGGGATAGGTGAAGTTCTCATTCAAACTAGGTATACTAGGGACTAAGGGAACTTAGTACTTTTTTTGAAGAAAAAAGATTAGTAGTACTAGTACTAGTTTGAACTCTATCAGCCAGAGAGCGGAAGCGATACTGGCTGCCCCCCTTCCCCCCAGGAGGAACCCCCCCTGCGTGCTAGACCTACTCGGTATTTTACCAACTTTTCAAAACTTTGTCCATTTTTTGAAGTTTTTCTCAAAATTTTTTCTTCAATTCAAATCAAAACAAATCCATAGTGGACTAATCAAAAATTGTTTTGTCATCAAATAATACAAATTCTATAATGAATTTTAGCAGTTTCACTTAGAGTAAAACCTGCTAAAATTCAAAAAGAAATTTGAAATTAATCTAAAGGTCTCATAGATAATACAGGTTCATCTAAACGGTCAATACCTTTTTCAAAACCAGCTGCAGCAGCACGTGCACGTCCAGCATGCCATAAGTGACCAACAAAGAAGAAGAAACCTAAAACAAAGTGTGAAGTAGCTAGCCAAGAACGTGGAGATACAAAGTTCACCGCGTTAATTTCAGTAGCAACACCACCTACAGAGTTTAATGAACCTAAAGGAGCGTGAGTCATGTATTCAGCAGCACGACGTTCTTGCCATGGTTGAATATCATTTTTTAATTTGTTTAAGTCTAAACCGTTAGGTCCGCGTAAAGGTTCTAACCAAGGACCACGGAAATCCCAGAAACGCATAGTTTCACCACCAAAGATAATTTCACCTGTCGGTGATCTCATTAAATATTTCCCTAGCCCAGTTGGACCTTGTGCAGATGCTACGTTTGCACCTAAACGTTGGTCACGTACTAAGAAAGTAAAAGCTTGTGATTGAGACGCTTCTGGCCCAGTCGGTCCATAAAACTCACTTGGATAAGCAGTATTGTTGAACCAAGACATACAACAAGCGATGAATCCCATTAAAGAAATAGCACCTAAACTGTAAGAAAGATAAGCTTCACCAGACCAAACAAAAGCACGACGTGCCCAAGGCCATGGAGTAGTATAGATGTGCCATAAACCACCTAAGATTTCTAATGTACCGATCCAAATGTGACCACCGATAATATCTTCCATGTTGTCTACACTAACGATCCAACCGTCACCACCAAATGGTGATTTTAATAAATAACCGAAGATAACAGCAGCATTTGTTGTAGGGTTTGTGATCACACGAATGTCTCCTCCACCAGGAGCCCAAGTGTCATAAACACCTCCAAAATACATAGCTTTCCATACTAGTAACCAAGCACCGATACCTAACATGATAAGGTGGTATCCTAAAATGTTCGTCATTTTATTTTTATCTTTCCACACGTAACCAAAGAATGGGAAAGATTCTTCTAATGTTTCAGGTCCGATTAATGAGTGGTATACACCACCAAAACCTAAAACTGCAGAAGAGATTAAGTGTAATACACCTGAAACAAAGTACGGGAATGTATCGATTACTTCACCACCAGGACCTACACCATACCCTAAAGTAGCTAAGTGTGGTAATAAAATTAAACCTTGTTCATACATAGGTTTTTCTGGAACGAAGTGTGCTACTTCGAATAAGTTCATAGCACCTGCCCAATAAACAATTAGACCAGCGTGTGCTACGTGTGCACCTAAAAGTTTTCCAGAAAGGTTGATTAAACGAGCATTTCCTGCCCACCATGCAAAACCAGTAGATTCTTGGTCACGACCACCTACTGTTAGTGTTCCGTTAAATAGAGTTTCCACGGGTAATACCTCTAGGAGGAATACAAAATCTAAAACAATTGAATTGTAACAATAAAAAAAAATAGAAAATATTTCAATTTTTTTAGTGAGAAATAATTTCCTTATAAACTTTTCACTGAATAAAATGAATAAGAGAAATTCAAATTTTGCCAGGGCCTTTGCTACCCAGGCCTGCCTTCCCTAGCCTGGCAAGGGTAAATACCCAGGCAAAGCCCAGCACCCAGTACCCAGGCCCTTGCCAGGGCCTTTGCTACCTAGGCTACCACCAAAGGCAAAGGGGTTGCCAGGGCCTTTGCCTGGGTATTTACCCTTGCCAGGCTAAAGATGGCAAGAGGCAGAAAAATCAAAAACAAATTTTCGAAAAAATTTGCAGTTCTTTTTAACCAATACAAAAATAACTAAGTGAACAATTGGAAATTATAGTGAAAATTTTTTCACTTTTTTAGATTCATGAAAAGCTGCAAGGAAGTCAACAAAGTTGCACTCGATTTGAGGAACTTCTGATAAGACTTTAAGGACTTTGTACTGCCCAACACCTTTCGAAAAGTTATGCCAGGTTGCTTTACCAAAAGGCAAACACCAAAAGGCAAACACCAAAAGGCAAACACCAAAAGGCAAACACCAAAAGGCAAACACCAAAAGGCAAACACCAAAAGGCAAACACCAAAAGGCAAAAGCGCGACCTGCCTAGTGAAGTCTAGGCTGTCTGATCTACGAGCAAAGTCCTCAAAATTGCAAAAATAGCTCTCAATGAAAAAACTTAATAGAAGTATATTCGTACATTTTGAAAATGTTTAGACTAATAAAATCTTTTGCTTAAAATAAATACCATAAACACTTAATAGAAATAAATTCTCTACTTTTTGAAATTTTTCTGCTGCTGCCTTCCCTATCCCCATCCCCATCCCCGTCCCCAAAGGGGAGGGGAAGGGTTGCTTCGCTTCCCCTCCCCTTTGGGGACGGGGACGGGGATGGGAAGAAGCAACCCTCCCAGGCTTGCTTCGCTAGCCTGGGAGGGCAAGAGGCAGAGGCGGACAATACACAAAAGAAAAAAATGAATATTTTAGAATTTTTTCTGTTTAGAAAGAAGTTTGATTTTATTCTAAACAATCAGATTCACTTTTTTCTTTATTTATATTACTACAAACTCATGTGCGTTGTTTTGGTTTTTTAGGATTACCTATCTAGTTTAAAGATAGGTAATCATTTTTAATAAAAATGATTGTTAAGGATTATATTCTGTGAATCGAGAAACATAAAAATTATTAACAACAACATGATAAGTAGCATCTAAACCTTTAGATAATCTTTCTTTAACACGACTCATAATTTTTGAAATCACATACATGTAAGCTTGTTTAAAAGCTTTTTGTTGATAAAACTGAACAGTTTCTTGTTGAAATTCTTCTAATTTAGAAAGTCTTTCTTCATGTTGAGAAACACAATTCTGAATTTCTTGTGTTGCTCTTAAAACACCTTCTTCTCGAATTTCAGTTGCTTTTTTCTTAGCTAATTCTAATTGATTTTTTGCAACATTTAAACGTTCTTGTGCTTCAGCAGCTCTTTGACTAGCTTCTTGTAAATTGTTCACGATCGTTTTTTTACGATCTTCTAGTAAAGCTGATAAATTTTTTCCAACAAAAGAAATTACAATAGCAACAACAGCTGCTAAGTTAATGATATTTGTTTCAAAAATATTTGTATTAATACCAAAACCTTCAGCTAAAGGAAGGCTTCCAAACATTAAAAAATGAAAACTCATAAAATAAAAAAGATGAATTTACTGAAATAAAAAAGAATTTTCTCAACGCCATCCCTAGCCTGGCAAGGGTAAATACCCAGGCAAAGGCCCTGGCAACCCTAGCAACCCTAGCAACCCTAGCCTGGGCGGGAAGGCGGGAAGGCGGGAAGTTTTTCGTTTTTCTCTTTTGGTAAGCCTGGCCAGACAGCAGCTTTTTATTGAAAAAAAGGAGAAAACAAAAAGTGTTTACAGCAGCTTTTTGCTGAAAACATCGATTTCAAAAAATTTATAATTTATTTCAATATCCGTAAAGTAACATTTCTATTTTTTATGAAATTCTTATGTAAACAAAGAAAACTGAATGTTTCCTTAAAAAAGTCAAAAAGGCTGACTTTTCTATGTTTAGTACTAAGTTCTTGAATAGCAAAAAAGAAATATTCCAATTTGCATTGGACCCTCTCAAAGGGCGGACACTAAAAAAAATTCTTTGTGTAAATAATTTTACTGAAAAACATCTATATTTGATTACTTCATGAAAATTGTTTTCAATGAAACAAAATGAGATAAGAAAATTTTTTCAGATTTTCTTAT
>VFQN01004666.1_pt1 | contig 17845 bp, 16 predicted proteins | sample 3512371 | NCBI WGS metagenome assembly VFQN01 (sample SAMN10412370, study PRJNA504923) | tailings metagenome | isolation source: Replicate 2 from Balatoc abandoned mine | place: Philippines: Itogon, Benguet | collected 2017-08-28 | reverse complement strand
TCGTAGCCCAGGAACTCGGTGGCGCCGGCCTTCTGGCGCACGTCGAACCAGATCGCCTGGTCCGCGGTCTCGCCGGAGCCCGCCCACGCCGCCCGCGCCTTGGCGCGCTGCTCTTCCATCGACTTCTCGAAGCCTTCGGTGTCGACGGCGATGTTGCGCGCGCGCAGCACGTCCTGCGTGAGGTCGAGCGGGAAGCCGAACGTGTCGTAGAGCTTGAAGGCGACCTCGCCCTTCAAGGTGCCGCCGGCGCTCAGGCCCTTGGTCTCGTCTTCGAGCAGCTTCAGCCCGGTGCCCAGCGTCTTCTTGAAGCGCGTCTCTTCCAGCTTCAGCGTTTCGGTGATCAGCGGCTGCGCGCGACCGAGTTCGGGATAGGCATCGCCCATCTCGTGCACCAAGGTCGGCACCAGCTTGTAGACCACCGGGTCCTGCGCACCGAGGATGTGCGCGTGGCGCATGGCGCGGCGCATGATCCGGCGCAGCACGTAGCCGCGGCCTTCGTTCGAGGGCAGCACGCCGTCGGCGATCAGGAACGAGGTGGCGCGCAGATGGTCGGCAATCACCTTGTGCGAGGCCGATTGCGGGCCGTCGGGATCGACGCCGGTCTCGTGCGCCACCGCCTCGATCAGCGCGCGGAAGAGATCGATGTCGTAGTTGTTGTGCTTGTGCTGCAGGACAGTCGCCAGCCGCTCCAGGCCCATGCCGGTGTCGATCGAGGGCTTGGGCAGCGCGACGCGCTCTTCCTTCGTCACCTGCTCGAACTGCATGAAGACCAGGTTCCAGATCTCGATGAAGCGGTCGCCGTCCTGGTCGGGGCTGCCCGGCGGGCCACCGGGGATGCCCTCGCCGTGGTCGAAGAAGATTTCCGAGCACGGGCCGCAGGGGCCGGTATCGCCCATCGCCCAGAAATTGTCCGAGGTCGGGATGCGGATGATGCGGTCGTCGCCGAGGCCCGCGATCTTCTTCCAGTGGCCCGCCGCCTCGTCGTCGGTGTGGAACACCGTGACCAGCAGGCGGTCCTTGGGCAGGCCGTAATCCTTGGTCAGCAGGTTCCACGCCAGCTCGATGGCGTGTTCCTTGAAATAGTCGCCGAACGAGAAGTTGCCCAGCATCTCGAAGAAGGTGTGATGGCGGGCGGTGTAGCCGACGTTTTCCAGGTCGTTGTGCTTGCCGCCGGCGCGGACGCACTTCTGCGAGGTCGCCGCGCGCGTGTAGTTCCGCGTCTCCAGCCCGGTGAAGACGTTCTTGAACTGCACCATGCCGGCGTTGGTGAACATCAGCGTCGGGTCGTTGCGCGGCACGAGCGGGCTCGAGTCCACGACCTCGTGGCCGTTTTTGCGGAAGTACTCTAGAAAAGTACGGCGGATTTCGCTGACGCTTTGCATGCGGGCCTTGTAGCGTGCGCCTGCCAGACAAGTCCAGAACAGGGAACCTGCAGATAATGGCCGCCGAGGCCCATTCTACCGCCACTCTCCGGCTCACCGTGGGCGATCTCCGGGTGGTCCATCCCGTCACCGTCCCGAGCGGTTCCGTCCGCGCCTCGGCCGTCGTGCCCGCCCTGCAGGAGCTGGTGAATGCCGTGGTCGGCGCGGCGGAAGCGAAACTCGGAGAATCCGGAACGGCAATCTCCTGCCGCAAGGGCTGCGGCGCCTGCTGCCGCCAGCTCGTGCCGGTTTCGCGCACGGAGGCTGAACGGTTGCTGGGCGTGATCGAGGCGATGCCGGCGAAGCGGCAGCGGGCGCTCAAGGAGCGGTTCGCCACGGCCGCAGCCGCGATCAGGGCGGCGGGCCTCGACGCGACGGCGGGCCGCGCCGACCGCGAGCTGTCGGTCGGCTATTTCGCGCTGGGCATCCCCTGCCCCTTCCTCGAAGAGGAAAGCTGCTCGATCCATCCCGAGCGGCCGCTGGTCTGCCGCGAATATCTCGTGACCTCGCCGGCCGAGCTGTGCGCCGGCCCGCAGCAGGAAGGCGTGACGCCGGTGCCGGTGCCCAAGGTCTCGATGGCCGCGCGCAGCCTGCAGGACGAAAGCGAGAGCTGGTTTCCGCTGGCGATGCTGATGGACTGGGCGAAGACGCGGCCGCGCAACGGCGTGAAGCGGACGGGGCCGGAGTGGGTTCAGCGGTTTCTACGCCGCTTAAGCGCGTAGAAAACGCTGGTGGGCGGCAGCGCCTTCTGAGGCGCGGGAGCCCACGCCGCGAAGAAAGGATCGAGGTCGCGATGCCTGCGCGAATCTCCTCTGTCATCCTGAGCGAAGCGAAGGATCTCATCGCCGCTGGCCATTGGTGGGATAACCGGCATGAGATCCTTCGCTTCGCTCAGGATGACATGAAGGTAGGTCGCGCTGGCGGGATTCATTCTGAACCGTGCGGGCTCTCGCGCATCAGAATGCACTGCCGCTCGCTCGCCCTTTTCTTTGTCGGCGCCATGCGCCGACAAAGAAAAGGGGGTGCCACGCGTGGGGTGCGGCACCGCCCGGTAAGGAACCCGGAGACAGGGGATACGGGCTCCTCTATTGGCCGCCTCTATTCATCGTCGTCCTCGTCTTCCTTGCCGCCATCCATCAGCGCACCTGCGAGGATGCCGGCATTGGCGCGAACCTTGTTCTCGATGGTCTGCGCGACCTCGGGATTGTTCTTGAGGAAATTCTTGGCGTTCTCGCGGCCCTGGCCGATGCGCTGGCCGTCGTAGGAGTACCAGGAGCCCGACTTCTCCACGACGCCGGCCTTCTCGCCGAGATCGATCAGCTCGCCGACCTTGCTCACGCCCTCGCCGTACATGATGTCGAACTCGACGACCTTGAACGGCGGCGCGACCTTGTTCTTCACCACCTTCACGCGCGTGGCGTTGCCGACAACCTCGTCCTTGTCCTTGAGCGCGCCGATGCGGCGGATATCGAGGCGGACCGAGGCGTAGAACTTCAGCGCGTTGCCGCCCGTCGTCGTCTCCGGGCTGCCGAACATGACGCCGATCTTCATGCGGATCTGGTTGATGAAGATCACCAGCGTGTTCGACTTGGAGATCGAGGCGGTGAGCTTGCGCAGCGCCTGGCTCATCAGGCGGGCTTGCAGGCCGGGCAGCGAATCGCCCATCTCGCCTTCGAGTTCGGCCTTCGGCACGAGAGCGGCCACCGAGTCGATCACCAGCACGTCGATGGCGCCGGACCGCACCAGCGTGTCGGCAATCTCAAGGGCCTGCTCGCCGGCGTCGGGCTGGGAGATCAGAAGGTTGTCGATATCGACACCGAGCTTCTTGGCGTAGCCCGGATCGAGCGCATGCTCGGCGTCGACGAAGGCGCAGGCGCCGCCTTTCTTCTGGGCTTCGGCCACGACATGCAGCGCGAGCGTCGTCTTGCCCGAGCTTTCCGGTCCGTAGATTTCGACGATGCGGCCCTTGGGCAGGCCGCCGATGCCGAGCGCGATATCGAGGCCCAGCGAGCCGGTCGAAATCGCCTCGATCTCCAGCGCCTCGCGCTGGCCGAGCTTCATGATGGAGCCCTTGCCGAAGGCGCGCTCGATCTGCGCGAGCGCCGCGTCCAGGGCCTTGTTCTTGTTTTCCATGCCGTCTTTCTCGACCACTTTCAGGACTGCCGACATTGGCTTTCTCCTTCTTCCCACGCCCCTGTCAGGAGCAGCAATGCGGATAAGTCCGCCGCCCCGTAGCGCTTCGAGCGGCGCATCGGGTGACGCGAATGTACGCCTTTTGTTCCATACCGCAACGGAACATTTAACCCGCTGAAACAACTAATGTTGTTGACACAAGTTCTAGTTCTGTTCCCCGTGGATTATCCCACCAAGGGGATGAACTGAACTAGGGCACGCGCTCCACCGGCAGGAGCATTTGGCCGTCGTGGTCACGCGCACGCGGCCAACGGGACTGCCGGACGTGCAATGAGGTCGGCGGTGACGCCGAATCAGGCGCAGCTGCGGTCGTGCCAGGGTCGAAGGCGTGGCGTCGCCGCCGGTCCACGAGGGCATCACGAGCGTGCCGTCAGTCCCAGCACCGCAATCCCAGCTGATCGACAAGGGATTGCCTGCGCTGAGGTAACACCCAGTTACATGCGCTGCTACGCTCCCGCCGGATGAAAGGGGGCATCGCCCAATGGCGGACGAACCAATTGTTAGATCCGAGTGGCAAGAAAAGCTTCACGGGTTCATCAGTGAAAACGACACCGACAAAACAGAGCATCTGGCCGCAATAGGACGCATCGTAACTGCCTTCAACGGCATAGAGGTGATGCTCAACCAAATCCTGCGCGGCCAGATCGGAGGCGACGCCAAGAAAGCGCGCCTCTTGGTGGGAGCCATGCGCCTCAAAGACATGATGGATGGCTTGCGAAGACTCGTTGCTCTGGCGGAATGGCCCACCGAACAAACACAAAAGCTTGAGGAGTTGTTTCGACAGATCAACGCACTCAAGCTAGTTCGCGATGACGTGGCTCATCGCGTATGGGCCGTCCGGGGTCGAGAAATGTCATTCTCAACCGCTCACGTATCTCGCCGCGAAGATTCAGCGGAGTTCGCCATATATACAATAGACGAACTCAACGAACTGGCTCGTTACGCGCCCGCTTTGAGCATGCGCGCACTTGATCTTTTCCCTGACACAATGTTCCGAGCCGGGCAGCCACCATCTCCTCCTATGCCTGAGCGGCTACGAAAGAAAGATTCGGGGCGCCGCCCCCCCCAGCATCCATCATCTCTCGCCATTATCCCACCAAGGGGATGAACTGAGCTAGGGCACCCGCCCTGCCGACACGCTGGCCCGCGCCTCGTCGCATTCGGCGCAGCCCTCCTCCGCGCCGTGCAGGAACAGCAGCGGCACGGCGCGCAGCGCGTCTACGGCGAGGCGCACGATGTCCTGTGCGCGCGCCAGCCGCGCGGTGCCGTGGCCGACCGGGCCCTCGGCCTGCAGACCGCGCGCCCGCAGCCAGTCGTCGGCCAGGGCGAAGCGCTGGCAGCAATGGTCGTTCTCGCGATAGTCGACACGCATCGGCCGGCCATCGTCGCCGCGTCCGGTGATGTGCCGGGGCACGCCGTAAGGAACGGGCGTCAGCAGCTCCGCGACATGCAGCGACGTGTCGGCATCGTGGCCGACACCCAGCAGCAGCACCTGGCCATCGTGATCGCGCACGCGGCCAACGGGACTGTCGGGCGTGTGCGGCGGCAGTGGCAGCGCCGTCTTCACGATCGCCTCCGCCTTCGGCCCGCTGGCAGCGCAGGCAAACGCATGGTCGGAGCGCACGACACCGGGCTGGCGCCAGAACAGATCGGCGGTGACGCCGAGATCGGCGGCGGCCGGCGTCGTCGCGGGATCGAAGGGCGTGGCGTCGTCGCCGGTCCAGGAGGGCATCACCAGCGTGCCGTCGGGTCCCAACGCGGTACGCAGCGCCGCGATCAGTCCCAGCGGGCCGCCCTCGATCGGCCGCAGGGCGCGAAACGACGTATGCACGAGCAGCACCCCGCCTGCTTCGACGCCGAGCGTGCGGAGTTGATTCACGATTTCGCTCTCTCGAAACGCACGCTGTACCATCCGCCTGTCGCTCCCCTCAGGTCCCGCAATTACCTCGGAGGCAATTGCCGGTGATTCCCGACATCCGCAATCTGAACCAATGAACACCCCGACGACACTGCGCTTGCACCACAGCATCTTCTCCGCTTCCTCGCAGAAGGTGCGGCTGGCGCTGGTCGAAAAGGGCCTCGCCCACGAGAGCGTCGCCGTCGACCTGCAGGCGGGCGAACAGCACTCCGCCGCCTATCGCGCGCTCAATCCGCGTGGCGTCGTGCCCACGTTGATTCACGGCGGCGCGGTGCTGATCGAAAGCGCCGCCATCCTCGAATATCTCGACGACGTCTTTCCCGAACCGGCGTTGCGGCCGCGCGAGCCGGTGGCACGCCAGCGCATGCGGGCCTGGGTGCGCCGCCTGGACGACGTGCACCATCCTGCCAACGGCATGATGCATTACGCGATCCTTGGCCGGCCGGCATTGCAGGCGCTGCCGCCGGAACGGCTGGAGGCGATGCTGCAGGCCATGCCCAACCGGCGCGACCGCGCGTTGCGCGCGGCGGCGGCGCGGCAGGGCGTCGAGGCGCCGGAGTTCGCCGACGCGGTGCGCACGCAGGAGGAAATGCTCGATGCCCTCGATGCAAGCCTGGCAGGCCATGCCTTCCTGATCGGCGACGAGGTCAGCCATGCCGATCTGGTGGCGCTGCCCTATGTGGCGCGACTGGAGCAGATGGGCCTGCTGGCGCTGATCGACGATGCCGGCCGCGCCTCCCTCGCCGGCTGGTACGACCGCATGAAGGCGCGGCCCTCGTGGCGCGAGACCATCGGCGCCCTTCCCCCGCAAGTGATCCAGCATTGGCAGACGCTCGGCCGGCAGGCGTGGCCGCAGATCGCGCCGCATCTGCGGCGACGGCCGCCTACGTTCTAACCGGCCGCAGCCTAGAAGGTCGTGCAGCTTACCCGCCCGCCGATGTACTGGCAGTTGGTCGTGCGCGGGCGGTTGATCGCCTCGATCAACTTCTGCTGTTTGTACATCGCATGCTGCTGCTCCGACCAGATCAGGATGGCCTTGGCGGCTTCCTTGTACTCGTCCACCTCGGCCTTGTGCGCGGCCTGCAGCTGGCGATCCATCTGCCGAGCGATCGCCATCGCCTGGTCGAGGAATTCGGCGCGGGCGGCCTCGCGGATGCGGACGAATTCGCCCCACGTCATCTTCTTTTCGACGATCCCGAGATAGCCGGCATCGACCTTCGCATAGGCCCGGGCGAGCAGCGCCATCAGGTCCGGATTGATACTGCCCATGCCTTCGAGGCCGATCTTGCGGCAGTCGGCACTCGCTTCCTGCACCACGAACACGGCCTTGATTTCCGTGGGCGTCGCTTTGGACGGGTTGGCCTGCGCCCTCAGCGACGCCGATCCTTCCGGCAGGTAAGGCGCGAGGAGCTGATACTCCGGCATCTCCTTGACCTTCGCGATGCACGCCTCGCTCGCGGCCTTCCCACTTTCCACCGCGTTCATGAGGCGCGCCACTTCGAGTTGAGCCCGCGTCGCGCAGCCGCCCAGCACGGCCATCAACGCCGCCATCACCACAGCGACAACGATCAATCGCATCCCACCCTCCCACAGGTCGAGGGGAGGATTACATATACATCCTATGCGAGCAACCTACCGTCGCGTGCAATCGCCCTCGCGTGCAATCGAGTGCACGCCGTCAGGCCGGTCCCAGCATCTTCCCGGCTTTGAGTTTGCCGATGCCGGCGGCATCGTAGCCCAGCGCCGCCAGCACCTCGTCGTTGTGCTGGCCGATCTCCGGCGGATCGCTGACGAGCGGCGGACGCCAGCCCATCATCTGGAACGGCAGCAGCGGCAGGCGCGTCTGCACGCCGCCCGGCAGGGTCGTCGGCGCCAGCGAGCCGTTGGCCAGAAGGTGCGGATGGTCGAACAGCTCCTGCGGCCGCGCCACCGGCGCAAAGGAGATGTCGGCGTCGAGGCAGAGCTGTTCGAGCGCGGCGCGGTCGTGGCGCTTGAAGACCTCGGCCACCGCCGGCACGAGCCACGGCCGCGCCTCGATGCGCTGGTTGTTGGTGGCGAGCCGCGCATCGGCCGCGAGGTCCTGCTGGCCGAAGACCTCGCAGAAGCGCTTCCACTGGCTGTCGCTGGTGATGCCGATGAAGACCTGCTGGCCGTCGGCGGTGTTGAAGATCTCGTAGACCGCCCACGAGCTCACGCGCTCGGGCATCGGCGGCGGCGCGGCGCCGTTGATCGCCGTGATCGCGAGATGCTGGCCCATCAGGAAGACGACCGATTCGAACAGCGCGCTCTCGACCAGCCCGCCCTTGCCGGTGCGGTCGCGCTGCTTCAACGCCAGCACCGTGCCGAAGGCGCCGAAGATGCCGCCCATGATGTCGACCACCGAGGTGCCGGCGCGCAGCGGCCGTCCCGACGGGCCGGTCATGTAGGCGAGCCCGCCCATCATCTGCACCACCTCGTCGAGTGCGGGCCGCTTCTCGTAGGGGCCGGGCAGGAAGCCTTTCAGCGAACAGTAGACGAGGCGCGGGTTGATCTTCTCCAGGTGCGCCGGCCCCAGCTTGCGTTTGGCCATCGAGCCCGGCGCGAAGTTCTCGATCAGCACGTCGGCCGACTCCAGCAGCTTGACGAGCACCGCCCGGCCCTCGGGCGCATCGGCGTCGAGGGCAAGGCTCTTCTTGTTGCGGTTGAAGTAGCCGAAGAAGCCGGCGCCGAATCCGCGCAGCTTGCGCGTGCGGTCGCCGTCCACCGGCTCGACCTTGATCACCTCGGCGCCGAGATCGGCCAGGATCATGCCGCAGGACGGCCCGAGGATGGTGTGCGTGAGTTCGACGACGCGAATGCCCTTGAGAGGCGGCTCGATGGTGGAAGTCGGAGAAGAAGTCATGCCCTCTCCTTACCTCACCGCGGCCGGCCATGCAGCCGGGCGAAAGCCGGTGAGCTAGTCGGAAACGGCCCCGGAATCCTTGACGGCCTTGCCCCACTTGGCGACGTCGCGCTTCAGCACGTCGGTCAGGCCGCTCTGCGGCGAGGCGACCACGACCAGGCCGAGCTTGGCCAGGCGTTCCCGCGTCTCGGGCTGGCTCAGGGTGGCGGCGATCTCCTGGTTGAGCGTCTTGGCGACGTCGGCCGGAATGCCGGGCGGTCCCATGATGGCCAGCCAGCTATCGGCCTCGAACGGGATACCGTTCTCGGCAAAGGTCGGCACGTCGGGCAGGGCCGGCGAGCGCTTCATCGATGCCATGCCCAAGGCCCGCACCTTGCCCGCCTGGATGTGCGGCAGCGCGGTGTTGACGCTGACCGACGACAGTTGCACTTCGCCCGCCAGCAGCGCCTGCACGGCCGGCGCGCCGCCCTTGTAGGGGACGTGCACCATGTCGAGCCCGCCCGCCGCTGCGCGGAACAGCTCGACGGTGAGGTGCGAGCCGTTGCCCGTGCCGGCCGACGAATAGGTGAGCTTGCCCGGCTGGCTCTTGGCCAGCGCCACGAACTCCTTGGCGTTTTGCGCGGGCACCGACGGGTGGATCATGATCACCGTCGGGAAGGTCGCCGCCAGCGTGATCGGCGTGAAATCCTTGAAGACATCGTAGCCCAGCTTGGCGCCGTAGAGCGTCGGCGCGATGGCGTGCGTGCCGTTGTCGGCCACCACCAGCGTGTAGCCGTCGGGCGGCGACTTGGAGACCATCGCGCTGCCCAAGGTGCCGCCGGCGCCGGGACGGTTCTCCACGACGACCTGCTGGCCGATCCGATCGCCCATCTTCTGCGCCAGGATGCGGCCGAACGTATCGGAGTTGCCCCCCGGCGCATGCGGCACGATCAGCTTGATCGGCCGCGACGGGAAGGAAGGTGCGGTCTGCGCGCCAGCAGGATGCACGGCGGAAGCGGCACCGGAGGCAACGAACGCACCGATCATCTCGAGCGCGTGGCGACGTGGTGTATGGACCATGCTGTCCTGTCTCCTCGAGGAGGGGTGACAAACCCAAGCGGCCGGACACGGTAAGCGTGTCGCCGGGGCTCCGCCAAGCGCCGAGTGCAGTCGAGGAGCGCCCTACGCCTGAGAAGAACTCAGGCGAACCAGGTGTCGATGTCCTTGGTCAGCGGCAGGCCCGCGGTTTCGGCCAGCACGCGGTGGGCCATGCCGGCGCCGACCATGAAGGCCTCCAGATGCGGCAGGCCGTTGGCCTTGAGCATCGCGCGGATCGCCGGCGCGTCGTGGCCCCAGCCGATGGCTTCGACCTTGCCGTCGAAGGCGCGGTTGAGGGTGGCCAGGAAGTCGGTGCGCTCGGTTTCGCTGAGCGCGGGAACGGCGTCGATGTCACCCAGGATGAAAAGACGGCCGCGGAACTTCGCCACCAGGTCGGCCACCGAGTTGCGCGGCTCGACGATGATCTCCCTGTTGGGCCCGCGGCGGACGCGCGCCGCCAGCGACAGCGGCATCACGGCGGCGCTCATATGGGCACCCGAATCCATGATGACCGAAGCCAGTTCCTTGTAGGTGATGCCCAGCCGCTCCGCCCGCTTCAGCCGCAGCATCGCGACTTCCGGCTTGGGGGTTTTCCACGCCTTGGCCGAGGCGCGGCGCCACACCCAGGCTTCCCACGACATGTCGAAGGTCGGGCCATTGTTGTGGCCGATGCCCGGACGGCGCAGCAAAGTCTCGACATTGGCATGTCGGACACTTAGACGGTCGAAACGATCACCCATGGCCCTATTTTAGCGCTATTTTGGCGTTCCCGGGTTCGTGGAATGCAAAAGGAGTGCCAAGTGGACGATTTCCAGGTCGATGTGTTGGTGGTCGGTGCCGGCAATGCGGCAGCCTGTGCGGCCCTGGCAGCGCGCGAGACGGGCGCATCCGTGGCCATGCTCGAAGCAGCCCCCGAGGAAGAGCGCGGCGGCAACAGCACCTACACGGCCGGCGCCATGCGCGTGGTCTTCCACGGCGTCGACGACCTGGTCCAGCTCTACGACCTCACCGAGGACGAGAAGCGCGACGTCGATTTCGGCAGCTACAGCGCCGACGAGTATCTCGACGACATGGGCCGCGTGACCAACTACCGCTGCGACCCCGAGCTGACCGACATCCTGATCAACCGCTCCTTCGAGACCATGAAGTGGATGCGTTCCAAGGGCGTGCGCTTCCAGCCGAGCTACGGCCGGCAGGCCTTCAAGGTGAACGGCAAGTACAAGTTCTGGGGCGGTCTGGCGGTTGAAGCCTGGGGCGGCGGACCGGGCCTGGTCGATCTCGAGCACAAGGCTGCCGTCAAAGCAGGCATCCCCATCCACTACGAGACGGCGGCGGTGTCGCTGATCGAAGAGGACGGCGTGGTGCGCGGCGTGATCGCCCGCCACAAGGGCCGCAAGGTGCGGATCGGCGCCAAGGCCGTCGTGCTGGCCTGCGGCGGCTTCGAGAGCAATGCCGAGATGCGCACGCGCTATCTCGGGCCCACCTGGGACCTCGCCAAGGTCCGCGGCACGCGCTTCAACACCGGCGCGGGCATCAACATGGCGTTGGCGATCGGCGCCAAGCCGCACGGCAACTGGTCGGGCGGCCACGCCGTCGGCTGGGACATGAACGCGCCGGAGTTCGGCGACCTCGATGTCGGCGACAACTTCCAGAAGCACTCCTATCCGCTGGGCATCATGGTCAACGCCAACGGCCTGCGCTTCGTCGACGAGGGCGCGGACTTCCGCAACTACACCTACGCCAAGTACGGCGCGGTGATCCTGTCGCAGCCGCAGCAGTTTGCCTGGCAGATCTTCGATTCCAAGGTGCTCGACAAGCTGCGCGACGAGTATCGCATCAAGCGCGTGACGAAGGTGCGTGCCGACACGATCGAGGAGCTGGCGGGCAAGCTCGAAGGCGTGAACGCCGAACAGTTCCTGAAGACCATCAAGGAATGGAACGCCGCGGTGATGACCGAAGTGCCGTTCAACCCGGCGGTCAAGGACGGTCGCAGCACCCGGGGCCTCGCCGTGCCGAAGAGCCACTGGGCCAACACCATCGACCAGGCGCCGTTCGAGGCCTATGCCGTGACCTGCGGCCTCACCTTCACCTTCGGCGGGTTGAAAATCACCACCGAGGGCGAGGTCGAGAGCACCGACGGCCACACCATCCCCGGCCTGTTCGCCGCCGGCGAGCTGGTGGGCGGGCTCTTCTATCACAACTACCCCGGCGGGACGGGCCTGGTGTCGGGCGCCGTGCTCGGCAAGCTGGCGGGCGACAGCGCGGGACGCTACGTTTCTGGCAAGAACTGAGAAAACGTGGAGGAGACGATGACCACCCTTTCCCGCCGTTCCGCCCTGGCGCTCGGCAGCGGCGCGCTCTTCGTATCCTCTGCCCTGCGCGCGCAGGCGACATGGCCGACGCAGCCGCTCTCCTTCGTCGTGGGCTATGCAGCCGGAGGTGGTGCCGACATCGTGGCCCGCGAGCTGGCGCATCTCATGACGCCGCTGCTCGGCCAGCAGGTCATCGTCGAGAACAAGGGCGGCGCGGCCGGCGCCATCGGCGCGCGCTTCGTCTCCAATGCCAAGCCCGACGGCTACACGATCTTCTACGCCGTCGGTACCAACGTCGTGACCAACCCGCACGTGCTCAAGGCGTCGATCGACACGCTGAAGGGTCTGGTGCCGATCATCCAGACCACGGACTACCAGTACGTGCTGGCGGTCAACCCCAACGTGCCGGCCAACAACGTCAAGGAGCTGATCGCGCTTGCCAAGAAGGAGCCGGGCAAGCTCACCTTCTCGTCGTCGGGCGTGGGCGGCAACAACCACCTCGCGGGCGCGCTGTTCGCCGAAGCCGCTGGCATCGACATCACCCACGCACCCTACAAGGGCACCGGCCCGGCGCTGATGGACGTGATCTCGGGCGTCATCACCATGAACTTCTCCTCGCTGCCGCCCGCCGTCAGCCAGATCAAGGGCGGACGCCTGAAGGCGCTGGCCGTGACCGGCAACAAGCGGGTCAGCGCCCTGCCCGACGTGCCGACGCTCAAGGAGCAGGGAGTCGACGTCGCGGTCACTGGCTGGCACGGCCTGTTTGCCCCGCCCAAGACGCCCGACGCCATCCTCGACCGTCTTCACAAGGAAACGGCGATCGCGATGAAGGATTCAAAGTATACCGAGGCGCTGGCCAAGGACGGCCTCGAACTGCCACCGGCGCGCAGCCGCGCCGAGTTCGCCAAGTACGTCGAGGACGAACACGCCTTCTGGGGCAAGAAGCTGAAGGCGCTGAACATCAAGGCCGAGTAGCCCGCCCTCTCGACGACGGCAGGCGACGTCGTGCGCCTCAAAGGCGCATGACGATCCGGCCGTCGATCTTCTCCTGCTGCATGCGGTCGAAGATGTCGTTGATGGCGTCGAGCGGCTCCCACGAGAAGTGGGGCTTCACCTTGCCCTCGCCGGCAAATTCCAGACACTCGACCAAGTCCTGCCTTGTGCCGACGATCGAGCCGCGCACCGTGATGCGGTTGAGCACGGTGTCGAAGATGGGCAGCGGGAAGTCGCCCGGCGGCAAGCCGACCAGCACCATCGTGCCGCGCCGACGCAACATTGCCTGCGCCTGGGCGAAGGCCTTGGGCGATACCGCCGTCACCAGCACGCCATGCACGCCGCCCATCGCCTTGTGCAGCGCCGGACCGGGATCTTCCTCGCGGGCATTGATCACCATGTCGGCGCCGAGCTTCTTGGCCAGGTCGAGCTTCTCGGGATGCACGTCGATGGCCGCGCAATGCAGGCCCATTGCCTTGGCGTATTGCACCGCCATGTGGCCGAGCCCGCCGATGCCGGAGACCGCCACCCACTCGCCGGGCCGCGCTTCCGTCTCCTTGAGCCCTTTGTAAACAGTGACGCCGGCGCACAGGACCGGCGCGGCCGGCCCGAAGTCGAGGCTCGCCGGGAGCTTTCCAACGTAGTTGGGGTCGGCGACCACGTAGTCGGCGAAGCCGCCGTTGACCGAATAGCCGGTGTTCTGCTGCTCGTGGCAGAGCGTCTCCCAGCCGGTGCGGCAGTGCGGACAGTGTCCGCAGGCGGTGTAGAGCCAGGGCACGCCGATGCGGTCGCCTTCCTTGACGCCCTTCACGTCGCGTCCGACGGCTGCGACGAAGCCCACGCCCTCGTGGCCTGGAATGAACGGCGGCGACGGCTTGACCGGCCAGTCGCCGTGCGCGGCATGGAGGTCGGTATGGCAGACGCCCGACGCTTCCACTTTCATGAGAATCTGGTTTGCGCCGACCTCCGGAACCGGAACTTCGCGGATGACGAGCGGCTTCTTGAACGCCGTGACGACCGCGGCCTTCATCGTCTTTGCCATGGGGCCCCTCCTCGGATCGATCTCCTGAAGCGACGACGAATACTAGCCGCAACTTCCCGGCTTGGCGAAGCCTCGCGGCCCCACCGAAACTCGGGTGGGACCGCCATCGGCTCCCGTTCTCAGCCCTTGTTCCGTTGCGGCACCATGCAGAAGCCCTGGGCTTCGACGCCCAGGGTCGGATTGAACTTCGAGCGGAAGTTCTCCATCGCGATCGCGGCCGTCAGTTCCACCACCTGCGCTTCGGTGAAGTGCTTGCGCAGCTCGGCGAAGAACGCGTCGTCGACGTGCTGGTCGGTGTAGGTGATGCGTTCGGCATATTCCAACGCCAGCCGTTCGCTCGGGCTGAACAACTTGCTGTCGCGCCAGTTCAGGACCTCCGCGACCTTCTCCAGTCCGCCTTCATTCTCCGTCACACGGACGGAATTGATGTCTATTCAAAAGGGGCAACCGTTGATCGACGCCACGCGCAGGTAGATCAGCGGCGGCAGGTCCTTCGGCAACTGTCCCGACTGCTCGATCGACGCGCCGAGCATCTTGGCGGCGCGCAGGATCGGCGGGCAATGCGCCATCACCTTTGTCGGGTTCAGAAGACCGCCGAAGATCTCGCGTTCCTTGTCGAACACGGGCTTCAACGTCGGATCGCCACCGTCTTCCTCGATCTCACTCACGCGGGGCATGACACGCTCCTCAAGTTTCGCAGGACGGCGACCCTACGCTGCCCGCCGCCGGTCATCCAGCCGGTTGTGCGCTGTGGTCATTCGGTGATGCGAGCGGCGCGCGATGGCATTTGCCGAAACGCATTTCTAGATAGACCCCACACTCGACACAGACAGCGGCAACGGTCGAGAAGAGGAGCGCCCGATGGCAATCTACGGCGATACGTCCGGCATCCTTCGTCATCGCGAAGCAGGCGGCAATCAGGACATCGCGCTCGAAAACAGCATCGGAGGAACGGCCTATGGCGATGCCGACCGGATGCTCGACAAGAGCCGTGGTGGCGACGACACGCTGACCGGCGGCGCCTTCACGACCAACATCCTCTTCGGCGATGCCGACACGATGCACGATCGCGCCCAGGGCGGGAACGACACGCTGATCGGAGCCAGTCGCAACGACCTCCTCTATGGCGACGCCTATGGCCTCTACGATCGCGCCAGCGGCGGCAACGACACGTTGGTCATGGGCGGGCCGCAGGAACACCTGTTCGGCGATGCCTACGAGATGTTCGGCCACTCTTCCGGTGGCGACGATACGCTGATCGGCAGGCCCGACCAGATCGAGATCGGCATCGGACCGCCCGGCTTTCTCGTCGGCGACGCGTTCAACATGTATGGCCATGCCCAGGGCGGCAACGACACGCTGACCGACACGGCCGTCGCCAGCGGCGATGCCAACAGCCTGTTCGACCGTACCCGGGGCGGCGACGATACGCTGACCGGCGGCAACGGCCGCGCCAACAACCTGATCGGCGATGCCAATCACATGTCCGGTCGCACTGTCGGCGGCGACGACACGATCACCGGCGGCAAAGCCGCCGTGGAAACCCTCTCCGGCGATGCCGAGGATATGTCCGGTCGGGCGCGCGGTGGCGACGACCGGCTGACGAGCGAGGCTTCGGTCGGCGGGACCCTCTATGGCGATGCCCGGACCATGACCGACCGGACCGTCGGCGGCGACGACGTGCTGACGGCGAGCGGTTCCAGCAACCGCCTCTACGGCGATGCCCAGACGCTCGACGGCAGGAGCCGCGGCGGCGACGACACGCTGATCAGCGGGCAAGGTGCCGACCATATGTGGGGCGACGCCGCCGTCGTGGCGGCGGGCGCGCACACGGGCGCCGACACGTTCGTCTTTGCACCGGGCGGCGGCCACGACGACATCAACGATTTCCGCCAGAGCGACGGCGACCGTATCGACGTCAGCGCCTACGGCTTCGCAAGCCTCGACGACATGACGTTCACGACGGACGGCAGCGACACCACCATCGCCTTCGATGCGACGTCGAGCGTCGTCCTGGTCGGCTTTGCCGATCCGCAGGCGCTGCACGCGTCTGACTTCGTCCTCTTCGCCTGAGCGTCAGCGGACCGGCACCAGAGCCGTCAGTACCAGGCGCACGAGATCGACCTGCGAGGCGGTGTCGGTCTTGGCGCGCGCAGTCGCGAGCTGCGTGCGCACAGTCTCGAAGCTCACGCCCAGTCTTTTGGCGATGGCCGGCAGCGGCAGGCCAGCCGCAAGCAGGCTGACCAGGCGCGCCTCGGCGGGCGTCAATCCGAAGAGAGTCGACAGCGCCCGCGGCTCGATCCGGGGCGCGGCCTCGGGATCGGTGACGATCAGCATGACGGCCGCCTGCTGCGACGCGAGCGCGCGGCGCGCGAAGCCGCGGTCCTGGCCGAGCGGCGTCGCGACCACGGTATAGGCGCGGCGGCCGGACGGCCGCAGGATGCGCAGATAGTCGCCCGCCCCGCCTCCGACATCGCCCGCGGTCGTTCGCGCCGCCTGCAGGATCGCGAGCTGCAGCCGGACATCGTCGCCGGCAAATGCGGCATGCACGCCGGCCGCGGTGAGCAGCAGCCCGTCGCCTTCCCCCAGCATTACGAGCGCCGCGCGATTGGCGGTGACCAGCCGGCCGGCCGAGGAGAGCTGCACGACGCCGAACGGCAGATGATCCAGCGCCGCCGACGCCGCGATGTCCGCCCGATGCAAGGCCCCGAGACGCGCCCTCACCTGCAAGGCGCGGCCGATATGCGGCAGCAGGCGCTGCAACATTTCGGCCGCCGTGCGTTCAAAGGGCGTGGCGCGACGCCCGCGATGGATGCCGAACGCATAGACGCCGCCGCCGGGCAGGGTGCCGCTCGCCATGACGCCGTGGAAGACGTCGGTGTGGGGAAGGATCAGTTCGCTGTAGACGCGACTGTTCTGCCAGTCGAGGTCGCTGACGAGATCGGTGCCCAGCACCGCGCGATCGAACACGCGACGCTCGATGGCGGCCAGGCGCCAGGGATCGAGGTCGTAATAGTGGGCGCCGTACAGCTCGACGACCTTCGGGATCATCCCCTGCATGTCGACAATGTCGACGGGGCTGTCGGGTGCGCCCTGCGTCGTCAGGGTAAAGGTCGCGCCATCGAAAAAGGATGTCAGGCAACGCCCGACATCGCTCCACGCTACATGGCCCAGCGTCGCGTCATACAGCAAACCGATGGCTTCGGTTTCCCGATCGACTCCCACAGCCTCCGCTCCCCGGTGGCATTCTTTTCGTTACACCGAGGATAGCGGGAGCAGCAAGATTCTCCACTCAATTCCACGCGAGGCGATCGCGCCGCCGCGGCGCCCCTTAGAAGCCGAGCACCTTCGCCTGGACGACGCCCTCGACGGCGCTGATCTTGCCGATCAGTTCGTTCGAGATCGGCTGGTCGACCTGCACGAGCGCGATGGCCGATCCGCCCGGCTTGTCGCGGCCAAGATGGAAGGTCGCGATGTTGACCTTGTTCTCGCCCAGGATCGTGCCCAGCCGGCCAATGAAGCCCGGCTTGTCGTCGTTGGTGATGTAGAGCATGTGCGGGGCGAACTCGGCCTCGATCTCCATGCCCTTGATCTCGACGATGCGCGGATGCTTGCCGCCGAACAGCGTGCCCGTCACCGAGCGCGTGTACTTCTCCGTCGTGACCGAGAGCCGGATCAGCGAGTTGTAGTCGCTGTCGCGCTCGTGCTTGACCTCCGCGACCTCGATGCCGCGCTCGCGGGCGATCACCGGCGCGTTGACCATGTTCACCGTGTCGAGCTGCGGACGCAGCACGCCCATCAGCGCCACCTGGGAGAGCGGCTTGATGTTGAGTGCCGCCACCTGGCCCTCGTACTCGATGGACACGGCCTTGATGTCGGTGTCGGTGAGCTGGCCCGCGAACGAGCCCAGCTTCTCGGCGAGGTCGAGGAACGGCGCCAGCTTGGGCGCATCTTCGGCCGAGACGTTCGGCATGTTGAGCGAGTTGGTGATGGCGCCGGTCAGCAGAT
>VFQN01004665.1_pt1 | contig 17846 bp, 29 predicted proteins | sample 3512371 | NCBI WGS metagenome assembly VFQN01 (sample SAMN10412370, study PRJNA504923) | tailings metagenome | isolation source: Replicate 2 from Balatoc abandoned mine | place: Philippines: Itogon, Benguet | collected 2017-08-28 | reverse complement strand
GCGACAAGGGCGAGTGCTGGTACTCGATGTTCAACAAGGACAAGACCTGCTGCCCCACGGACGACTTCTCGTCCGCGGGGAGCAGGCGGCGGGCTTGAAGCTGAAGCACCTGGAATACCTCAGACAACCGAACACATTTAGCTGATGCATAGGCTCTCCCTAGTTCACACGGAAGCATCGTAACTCCTTTTTACTACTCGTTCATTCATTAGCGGTGGGTGAATGCGGCTGGAGGTGCATTTATTGATGCATTGATTGATTGCTCTGCTGCTTAGCTAACAATTAGGCGCCTGGCGTAGCGTTGGCATTGGTTCTGTGCCCTTGCCAGTGGTGGTGTCGGGACAGGCTGAAGGGTGGCCGCGGCGCCTTACGTTGGTTGTGACACCGCATGAACCGGCATGGGCCTTGCCTAGCTTCGCTGACTTGTGCGGCAGTGTCTTGCATCACACGGGCTGAATCAGGCTGAGTCCCTTAGGGCGTTGCCGAGAGGCACTGGTTACACTGTCAGCGTCTCTCCATTCGACGGAGGAGAGCAACGTGTAAGACGCAGACGGGAGAAAGTGTACACACGTGTCTTCAACGCCGCCGTGCCAAATGCTAATTAAGGCTGCTTCTGCACGGCGTCTGATCCAGCCCAGATCCCCTACGGATCTCCTAGTACAAGCGCACGACAAACGGCCCGCAAGCTAGCGACCAGGATGGTTTCAAAGTCTCCCTGCCCGTGAACCTCCATCAACTTTGAGGAAGGCGCAAGCCGGCGCGCCCAGCCCTGTACGATGCAGGACAACGAAGGGCGCAGCCGCACATACCTTCCACTCCATCAACCACAATAACATACCAGGATGCGGCTTTCTGCACATATCCCCCATGCAGAACGCGTCCATAGGTGAAGCAGTGGCAGCAGCACAAGCACTGCGAACGCGAGACACGCGCTGCACCAGCTAGAGCAGCAATTGCCTGCTGCTCTTACCAACTCAGGGTAGGTCTGGACCTCTCAACGAAGTCAGTCCGCCGCCTTCCCCGGGCGCTCGCTCGAGCCCCGTTGCGCAAGCAGCACTGCAATCAAGTTGCAACGTCTCCCGTAATGAAACAGCCCGTGGCCAACAATGGAAAGCTGGTTGATCGCACACACGACGTTCACATCCCCCAACCCACGCCCCCAGCCCATGCAAGAAGATCGTACATAGCCTTCGCAAGACCCCAACCCAAGGCAGCACCGCGCGCACATGCACCGTGTGTCCAGGACAGCAACACGCCCGGGGGATGCCCTGGGGCCTGCACGTGCGTGTCTAAGAAATATGTCCATCAGTGCAGCAAGGCCCCATGGCCCATGCATGGGCGTCCTCCCTACAAGCAGCCAATCGACGTCACAATCCTTCCGCACACAACTGGGCTATAGCTGGGCCTCAGCATGGCCGTTACCACCACCAAAATCGCCCTGAGTCGCAACGACGGACACCCCTGCTGTCAACACAAGACACACGCCCTGCTCCGTGGATTCGCCAGTCCTCAGCCCACACTCGCACGCTCAATGCTTTTCTAGAGGCCTCCGCCCCGCATTTGCCTGTGGGACGCCCCGTCCGTCCAGCCATTCCAACCGGTGCAGACTGACCTCCACAATAGGCAACTTATCAAACCCCGTTTGCCCCCGATGGCCTTTGCTACGAGCCCAGCGCCCACGACGGCTGACCAGCGCCGGTGTATGACAGTCAAGCCCCATACGAACCACCCGAGGACACCGCATACACCTTTGCCTGTCGTCATTCCACACCATGTGTATCGTCATGAAATGTCTGAACCTTCGCGTCAACGCCAGCTGCAAGTGCGCAACCCCCCTGCCTCAGATCTCGTACTCCGGCGAGGGCTTGGGGCGGCTGGGGTCCGCCGCCCGCCGCGCGTGCGCCGCCGCGCGCTTCCCCGCCGCCGCCGACGGCATCTGTGGCGGCAGCGGTGCCGCCGCCTCCGCCTGCTGCTGCCCGCCCTCCTTCGCCTTCACCTTCCCGCCCTTGCCGTTGCTCGCCGCCGCCGCCGTCGCCGCCACCTCCGCCCGCGCCTGCGCCTGCTTCGGTGCCGCCGCCGCGGCAGCGGCGGCGGACGCCGCCGTCGCCGCCGCGGGGCTGACCGCCCCCGCCGCCGGTTCTAGCGACGACGCGCGTTCGAGCCGCTCTTTGGCGTCGTGCGGCGCCGTCGCCACCGCCGCCGGCGCCATCACCGCTGGCCCGCGCGCCGCCGCCGGCGCCGGCGCCGCCGCGCCGTCGCCTCCGTCGGGCTGCAGCAGGCGCTTGCTCCAGTGCACCATGGACAGTGCGGGGTTGCCGATGACGGGGCCCACCTCCTTGGCGGGGCTGCCCGCAACCAGGGTATGAGGCGGCACGGTCTTGAGGACCAGCGAGCCGGCGGCGATCTGGCGTGCAGCGATCCAGGGCATAACAGTCAGTGTACACTACTATATGATAGCCGTAAGTGACACGGTTTCGTTTCATTTGGTCCATTTTGGTTTCGTTACACTCAGCGTCCTGCTGATGAGCGCCGCTGGTTGCCGCGCAACACGTTGCGAAGGAGAGCAATGAGCTGGGCGGCGCTTGAGGCGATGGTCACGGCCCTGCACCGTGTGGCGGCTAGGGCATTTTGCACGGTTTGGAGGATGGGAGGGTTGGTTGCTGCAGAGGTACTTTTGAGGGACCGGCGCACCGGTGGCCTGCGGCCGTAACTCAGGCCCAACTGTGCGCCCTTGGTGGAGCGGATTTTAGGCAGCTACAGGCACGGCATAGCACCCTGTTGCTAAGGTGCCATTGCAAGGGTGGGGCGGTAAACGGATGCGGGAGGGCCAGGAGGCGGGCCAGGCTCACCTGCGCGCCCTTGCCGATGTGGATGTTGCCCAGGATGGTGGCGCAGGCGCCGATCAGCACGTTGTCGCCAACCTGGGTGCAGAGAGCGAGAGGCGCAAGGGGCGGTGGTCGCAAACGTCGTTAAGCATACCTGGGCCCGAAGCAGTAATGCCGTTGTATGGCCAGTCCAAAACGAAAGCCGTGGAGCAGCACGTTGCCCGCCCAGCCCAGCCCAGCAAGTCCCCGCCCCCGTCTCACTGCCTATCCACGGTTTTCAGTCGCCAAACCTGTCCACCCCGATAGCCAGCTCCAGCGGTCCCCCGCCACCGCATACACCCCCACCGCCACCGCCTTGCATCTTGGCGTGGCGATTGGCTACTCATGCACTATGCTGTTTCAGCTGCATACCCTAGGCAACCTTACACTATTCCCCTCGCTTCACACACTGTTCAGCCCCAGCACGGTACGCACCTTGGGGTGGCGGTCCCCCAGCTCCTTGCCCGTGCCGCCCAGCGTCACGTTCTGCAGCAGTGTCACACAGGAAGCGCCGTTTTATGAGTGATAGTGTTGTTGCGATTGGAAAATTACATGATACGATCATGTATGCCTATGGCAATACACGCGCAGCTCTCACACCTCCCCACACATAGACTGCACCCGCAAAACCGACTACAACAGCGCTTACACCACCTGCTGCAGCCGCGGCAACGGAACCCACCTGCAGCAGCGACACGTTGTTGCCGATGACTGCCGTCTCCCCGATGACCACCCCCGTGCCGTGGTCCAGCAGCACGCCCTTGCCGATGCGGGCGGCGGGGTGGATGTCCACAGCAAACACCTCGGAGCTGCGGCTCTGCGTGAGCGGAAACATGCAAAACATTTTAGCATTACATCTGTATAGAGACTGCCGTATGCAAGCAGGACGAATATCCACCGCAAATACCTCGAAGCTGCGGCTGTGTATGCGGGGAAAGGAGCCGGAGGACGGAGGTGTAGCAGTACATTGAGCCAACGGCATCCTCGAAGTTGATACATAGAGCACCCTGTACGCACCTGCAGCGCTAGCGCCATGACCTTCTGTCCCCCGCCTGGCATACATAATGAGCGCACCCCAACGGCAACCCAGCAGTTATCATACACTGCACAACTCACGCACCTGCAGCGCAAGCGCCATGACCTTCTGCCCCCGCTCCCACAGCGCGTGGGCTATGCGGTGCGTCTGCAGCGCGTGGTAGCCCTTGTAGTGCAACAGCGCCTGGGGGGTGCATCAGGGTGTGTGCGAGGCAGCACGGAGGGTGAGAGGGTGTAGCGATGCAGTTACGGGGAACTGAAAAGTCTCGTGAGAGCATGACGGGGTGTTGAACAAGCTACTGACCATTCAGCGCGTGTTAACCTCTGCAGTGCAGCAGCCCGTGTAGTGCAGCAGCCCGTGTAATTGTGTATTCAGAGTGTGTAGGGCGCAATTTAAGCCGCAGTCTCAGTCCGCCTTTCTGGTCATCCACATGGTCACAATACCTCTTGCTGCCCCTTGCCCGCGTAACCGCCGTAAGTGCACACCAGGCTAAGGTGCAGGCCGGCGGTGCCTGGGCCAACGGCGTTTCCGCGTTCGCCCTACAAGGCCCCACCAGGCCTGGACTGCCGCACACGCCTCCCCACTCTACCTGGCCGGAACGCGGCCCGCCTGCCCATGCTGCTTCTGCTGCCCGCTGTCCTTAGCGCGTGCTGCCACCCTTATATTTTCCGGTCTGGCAGGGACTGGGTGCAGGTCGCTGCTGTTGCAGCTGCTCGTACACTCACCACCACTCGCGCTTCATAACCCCCACTGTGGCACCCCACCTGGCTGTTCGCGGTGCGCGCCGGGTCGCTGCCTGCCTGCCCACCCCACCTAGACCTTCCCCTCCCCCCTCGTGTGTCCCCACCTGGCTGTACGAGGTGCAGGCCGGGTCTCGCTCCCTGCACGCCGCGATGTCGGACAGCGCCGCGCAGCGCACCTCGGCCGTGGAGCGCAGCACGCCGTGGAAGATCTCAAACAGCTGCAGGTGTGTGTTGACACAGCAACACGGAGAGCAGCAGTGTCAAGCTCATGCCTTGTAAAAGTGCAGCTGGGTGCAGGCAGCAAGCAGCAGACAGCAACGCAGGGAGCAGCATCGTGCGGGAGGCAGATACGCAAGTGTGCTTCCCCTCGCACACAAGCATGCAGCCCAGGCAGCATGTTGGGCGCCTACAGCACGCTGCACAACACCAACGCACACACCCAACCCACCTGCGTGGGCAGCATGGTGCTGTTGGCCAGGCGGTTGGCCAGCACGAAGGCCAGCGACAGCTCGAACGAGTCGTGCGCCAGGATGGAGGCGTACAGGAAGGAGGACAGCAGCGGCTCCGAGGAGGCGTCGTGCTGAGCCTCGGAGCTGCGGGAAGGTGGGGGGAGGGCGGGGGAAGGGTGCAGGAGTGTGGGTGGAAGGTGGGGCGGGGTGTGTGGACGGGGTGCCGGGGAGCGGGGATGTGAGGGGGCGGGGCGTGGGCGGGGCGTTGCGCAGGAGGCAGGCAAAGGTAGGGCCATTTGCCGATGAGAGGGGTTGTCATGCATTGGCATGTAAGGAGGATTGGGGATGCAATTCTGCCAGTCAGGCGTGGTGGTGCAAAGCCGGCCCCTCTCGGCGTGCCCCGTCCCGCTCCATACCCCTCCGTCCACTACAGCCCCTTGTGGGCTGGGCCAAACCCCTCGCATGGCTGCACCAAGCACACCCACTCCCATCACGCCGCTGCCTACCGAATGGCGCTCCATAGCAAGTCGGACGCCTTGCCCACAGACAACGATAGCGACTCGTCGCACACGTCAAAGTCAAAGCTGCTCTGGAGGTAGACCGGCACGCCTCGCCGCGTCCAGTCTGCTAGGTCATCTGATTTCCCGCTGGCATCCGCGGCACTGGTAGACGCGGCGCTGGTGACCCAGGACGCCGGCCCCGCTTGGGTCGCTCGGGAACGCACTGTCATGCGTGGGAAAAACCAGAGCGCGCAATTTTGCAGAAAATGTGGCCGATATGACGAAGAATTGGCTGCCTTGTGGCTGCAGCGCACCGTATGTGCTTCGGCGCAGGGAATGGACGCCGACTTGCGGGCCCGCAGGCCCCGTCCACGTATGGTGATGAGTATTTGTCCTGGAGAAACTACAGCAAGATGATAGACTCATTCTCGGCAAGACCTGGCGTATCGGTAAGAAGGAGAACCTGACGCGTCAGCGGTTTGTGCTCAACGTGTGGTAACCAGTTAGGCCAGAGGCCGCAGCGCGAGTGAAAGGTACTATCTATCTGGACGTCAAGTGCCTTGCTGAAAAGGAGCGACAGCTCGTGCCAACTTACAAAGCTTTCCATGCAACGAACTCCTACACGTGCGCCTTTTGCCTCCTCTGTTGCGGCCTGTAAACGCAACTCTTGCATCTCTTTGCAACTGTCACACCTGCTTGTTGACGCCGTGCAACCCAAAGTCGCCTCCTGTCGGAACCCTTCTTTTCGAGCCCTCTCCCAACCCGGAACAAACAGCCTTACCTTTGCACATGTAGCAATCTCGATCCGCAGCAAATAACCCTTAGACATCATGTCCAGCGTGGTGCTGGCCACTGCTGGGTATGACCACACCATCAGGTTCTGGGAGGCGACCAGTGGCTGCTGCTACCGGACCCTGCAGTATGCCGAGTCACAGGTCAACAAGCTAGAAATCACTAGTGATAAAACCCGTCTAGCAGCAGCCGGCAACCCCCAAATACGCATTTACGACGTCAACAGCAGCGACCCCTCCCCCATCACGACCTACGATGGCCACACTGGAAACGTCACAGCAGTGGGCTTTCACAAGGACAGCAAGTGGATGTTCTCGGGTAAGCTCTTGGCACACATGCTGCAGTAAAGCTCGGGCACGTGCACACGAGGCAATGTGAGGGAGGCGGGGGAGGGCAGGGGGCGGAAGGCGTGACCACAGGTCCCTTGTGGGACACTGGTTGCCAGAGAGAGTATTGGGGCACGTACGGCGTCCTCTCTAGACGGAGTTGGCTAAGCTGCTGGGTTACTATCCTGTCCAGCGGTTCCGCTGGCACTCACGGCCTGGCTACGGGCCACAAGCCGGTGTAAAGGACGTATACATCGTACATGGGGACAAGTTGCCGACACGTGGCAGAGCCGGGCAGGCGCCACCCCATGGGCCAGGAGCGGTACTGGGGCCGCAGAGCCGCCGGCACCAGGGGAGCGCCGTTCTGATGGGCCACGAGCCCATCTCGCAGCATGCTGGAGGACACAGAGGCCCACCTCCTTCCTGTGCCCTCACCTGCACCCCGGGCCCAGGCGGCTGCCAGCCCGCGGCGCTCCGGCGCACTCTCACCCGCACCACCTGCACCCCCACCCCACCCCACGCCACTCCGGCCCCATCCTCACATCCCCCCATTCCCCTCCTCCTCCTTGCCCCCCAGGCGGCGAGGACGGCACGGTGCGCGTGTGGGACACGCGCACGCCCATGGTGCAGCGCACGTACGAGAGCCGGGCGGCGGTCAACAGCGTGGTGCTGCACCCCAACCAGGGGGAGCTCATATCGGGTGAGGGGGTAACAGAGGCATGTTGAATTTGTGAGATGGGAAGGACCAACCATCAGTGGAGGAGCTCGAGGGTTGAGGAAGGTGGACGGCGAGCTGGCGCAGGGGCCGTTGGGGGCGGAAGGGCCTGAGGTTTAGTCAAAATATCATGGCGGCGGAGTGGTCGGGGACCTCGTACCGGGCATGAGGTAGCTGGAGAGTGGGTGAGAGGGGCGGCGGTCGGCACTCGGCAGGGTTGTGCTGCACCCAAACCAGGGGGAGCTCATGTCAGGTGAGAAGGGGGGGGAGGGGGGTAGCGGGTGGGTGGGCTGGGGGAGGGTCCGCGCCTCAACCAGGGGGGGGGCTCATATCGGGTGAGGGGTTAACCATGGAGTAGGAACGTCATATAAAGCATGATATGCCCTTTTTGGGGGCGGCGGCGGGAAGGGGTTTGACGGGAGGGGTGGCGCTCCGTGAAGGGGAACGACCCCGTATCGGGTCTGGGGCGAGGGTGGGTTGCGGTAGGGACTGCGCGTGTACCAGGAAGCTTCTGTCGGGTGAGGGAAACTGCCGGAAGCGCACGGGAGCAGGTAAAAAGGGCGGTGCCTCAGCTGCGCGGGCGATGCACTTCCATACCAGCAGGGTTCGTGGGGTACGGCAGCGCAAGGGGCCTGCAAGCTCGCGCCGGGGCCCAGGGGTGGCAATGCTTGGGGTTGCGCGCATCAGGGGGGGCAGGGGCCTGAGGCAAAGCAGGCAGGCTCGTATGGAACGTGGGTGGTGCGCGATTCAACCTTCAGGCGGAGCTCGTAGGCGGGTGGTGGGGTAGAGGCTTAAAGGTTGCACCCAGTAAAGGGAGCGTGGAGACAGGCGCCGGCGGCTGCGGCACGGATACGCGGGCGTGTTGTAGGGCCCCGCAGGACGATATAATGGTCCGGGCCGGGCGGCGGCGGCAGCAGTCGGGCCTGCAGCAGCGGTGTGATGCAACTCCCTGCGCCCAAGGCGGAGCCGGTGGCGGGCAAGCTTGTCAGGAGGAGATGGCAGGAGGGGGCATGCTTGGGCTTCATGTGGGATATGCAGCTTGCCAAGGCAGTGGTGGCGGGGGCAGCGTGAAGCTGGCAATGTCCGGCAGGTGCTGATGGGAGTCCAACTTGTTTATCCATTCCAACCCATTGACCTCCTCGTCGGGGATCGGTTATAGCCTGGTCGTTAGCCAAGGGGCCGGCCTGTGGCGCGTCACTCGCATACGGCGCCTGGGTGGTGTGCCTGTACGGGTCCTGTGGTGGGAGGCTACCCACAGCCACTGCTGCCAATCCATATGCCCCATGCCCCACCGCAGCGTGTCCTTATTTGTTTTCCGCACGGTATCGTCCAGTCCTTCTCACAGGCCGCGCCCCGCTGTTGCGCGAGACGCTACCCTGCGCCTCTTCTCCCTTCACCCCGTCCCCATCTTCGTCCCCGTCCTCACACTGCTCACGCACCGCACCCCCTCCCGCTCCTCCCTGCAGGCGACCAGACCGGGCACATCCGCGTGTGGGACCTGACCGCCTCCGCCTGCTCCTGCGAGCTGGTCCCCGAGATCGGCACGGCGGTGCGCTCGCTGACGGTGGCGCTGGACGGCACCATGATCGTGGCGGCCAACAACCACGGCACATGCTACGTGTGGCGCATGATGCGGGGTGGGTAGTGGGTTGCGGGTGGGTTGGCGGGCAGGGCTGGGGCATGGGTGCCAGGGAGGGACAACGGTCTGCTTGGCGGACCAGCGAGGGAGCGTGCCACGTGTGGCACATGATGCGGGGTGGGTAGTGTTGCGGGCGGGCGGGTGTCCACGGGGGTTTTGCACGTAAGTGATTCGAGGGGAGGCGCTAGGGAGGGCCCAACACGCCCATGTCCCCACGCGTGGCTACGCGCGGCGCATGATGCGCCGTGGGCGGCCGCTGGCGAGGGAAACTGCAAGAGGGGTTAGGGCAGGCTACCCCACGGCAGGTACTTGACGTACCTGCCCACACTGGCACAAGGCGAGTCGCTGAGCATGCCCTTCGAGCCGTGCGCGACCCCATGTACTGGACGCAGTCCCCTCACCTGCCCCCCACACGCCTCCCGCTGTTGCACCCGCTCGTCCGCAACCGGCGCATCCCATACTGCGCACCCGACGAGTCATGCGTGGCCCTTTCTATGTTGGCTGCATCTGCCTGTCCTGCAGGCCTCGGTCGCCGACCGTTCACTTCTGACCCGTGCATACCCCCTTGCACTTGCCTTCCCTGCGGGTGCTGCTGTGCAGGCGCGTCCCTGACCACGCACTTGAGCCGTGCGTGATCCCCATACAAAGGTCCGCCCATCCCGTCAGCCCCCTCATTTGGCCCATTGTCGACCCCCTTTGCTGTGCGTCCCTGTCATGTGCGCAGGCGCGTCGCTGACCACGCACTTCGAGCCGCTGCACAAGCTCAAGGCGCACCAGAACATCATCCTCAAGTGCCTCATCAGCCCAGACTGCCAGCAGCTGGCAACAACCAGCGCGGACAAGACAGGTGCGGGGGGATGCGCCGGCTGCGGGTGGCATGGTGGTCGGGCCGCATGGTACGGCTTACAACGCATGCCGCACTTGCCTCGTGCGGGGGGTGCAGCGGCTGCAGGTGGCACAGCGACGGGGCAGCACGGTACGGGCCGGGATGGATGGGTCGGGGCGCATGGGCATTTTCATTTGGTCGCCCCGTTTGCCTCTTTCTTTGCTTCAAAACCTGGACGCCAGCACCTAGTCAACTAGTACACAATGTACGAGTAACACGACAGTAGATGGTATGGTAATGATATACCCTTGCCCTTTGCAGTCAAGCTGTGGAACCTGGACGGCTTCTCGCTTGACCGCACGCTGGTGGGCCACACGCGCTGGGTGTGGGACTGCGTGTTCAGCGTGGACGCAGCCTACCTGGTCACCGCCAGCAGCGACGCCACGGCGCGGCTGTGGGACCTGTCTGGCGGGGAGGCCATCCGCACATACTCGGGGCACCACAAGGCGGTGGTGTGCTGCGCGCTCAACGACTCGGCGATAGAGGGGCGGGATGCGGACGGGTAACGGGGCGCGTGAGGGAGAGGGGGAAGGGGCGGGTGGGGTGGGGTGAAGGGGGAGTGGGGGTGCGTTGAGGTGGGCCGCTGCGCGGCGCACGGGCAGTGGTGTCTGAGCAGCAGCTGCAATGCGGTATGGATGGGAGGCACCCAGGCATGGGTGGGGGAAGGGCGCGACGTGGCTTGGCGTAGGGGAGCAACCCCGGCTCGGTGCATGCGTTTGGTGGTGCAATACAGTTACGAGGTGGTTGCGACAAGCGAGTTGGAGGACTGAGCGTGCACTGGTTGTAGATAGGCTGCATGGGCTGTCGTACTGCAGGGTTGAAGCTGTCCCAGATTGCCTGGAGCTTGACGTTAACCCTTTCCGGACCCCAGCTACCGTTGGTGCACAAGGGTTTTGTGCGCTCGCGCTGTACGGCATGCTATAACAGCGAAGCTGTCTTCGACTGCCATCACCGTCTAGCACCTTCTGCAGCACGGTATAAGCGTTGCTAGGTGCCAATGGAATGGACAGGCTCATTGCAAAAGGCAGGCCCAGGAGCTTTCCGTGTGGAGCAGCCGTGATTACGCCCCTTTCCCAGGGCGTTGCGTAGACGAGCTTCCCTTGCGCCCTGCGCACCTTGCTGATGGCGACGTGCTGCCCATTCGCCAACGTGCTGGTCTTAGTCTGTGCCATGCTTTTCCTTGGCCCGTTGGACTCAGCGGACAACGAAAGCTGGTACGGCAAGGTCATCAAACACTGCATGCCTTACAGTAGCTGCAGTGACAAACCAACCCCGCGCAAGCGGGCCGACCTGGATTGACCCAGGACGACCCAGGTACCGGTAGTTCAGCTCTCTTCTCTGTCCGCTCACAGCTACAAATACACTCGTGGCCACTGGCCGCAAAGCACACACCAACAACCTCTCACGCTTGAAAACCTCGACACGGCGTGAAATATGAAGGCACGGTCGGTATGGTCGGTCCTCTCCTCTCCGCAGCGATACATCCAGTCATTGAGTCACCTACACCCAGTCGCAGAAGCCGTAGCACACACAACGAACGGCGTCACGTGCCACCGGGAAAACAACCATCCAACAACGAATATCGCAACCGTTCAAACCAAACACGTCCCGTTTGGGCACATACGTTTCACGAGCCGACACCTACACGATTATGTAACACCTGCAGGGGGCAGTACACTCTTCCTCGGGGCAGTACAAAGGGAGCACCTGGCATCCCAAACTACAAGGCCGCCACTCAGCACCAGCCAACGCTGCCGTTGTTTGCTGTTCCAGTGCACGACAGGACAACAGAGGGAGCGCGCACAACAAACGCGCTCCACGCCGTTCCGCGCTCGCACGGGGCCACGCAGGGACCCATACCCAGTCTTGGCACAGATGGTTAAGCCATGACACGCCAGAATGCATCCTCATCTTCGCTCTTCAGCATCTCCAGTACGGAGCTAACGTAGCCATGTATGATATGCATGCTAATGACGGCGAAGCATCTTCCTAGGTAATGCACAACCGGCAACTACTGCCGTACAGCCCGCGCAACGACCGTGCTGCCCAGCGTCTCACTCCGTCTCCTCCTGCGAGCTGAAGCGCTCCCACATCGGCCGCACGAGGTTGGTCATTGTCCGGTGCGCAATGATATCCGCCATGGCCCGCATTTTGAGCACGTTGAGCGAGGCGTTGTCGTAGAACCTGTGGGTGGGGGAAAGGCAGTGGCCAAGTGCGGGTCAGTGATGTGACAAGTTTGCATCCGGTCGCGGTACCCAACCGGGCTGGTCGTGCCAGACCCAATGCAGCATCCAGTCCGCAGGGGATTCCATTGGCATCCGTCCCGGCAAGGATCAGCTGAATCTCCCCAGCTAGCTGCTGCAGACTCACGCTTGTGAGGCGTCCGTTACGGAGTCATACGACCGCAGCTGCACCGGCAGGCTGGGCAGTGGCCGCTCGCCAGTAACGGAGGAGCGCAGGACCTCCAGGTTGCGGTTTAGGTGCTTGCGGAAGCGAGACTGCAGGGACCGGTCGTCGTCGGAGGGCCCCTCAGTGGCTGGAGGCAGCGGGGCGCCAGCTCCATGGCTCAGGCCAGGTGCGCCCCGCTCGCCGTTCAGCGGTGTCCCAGCGTCAGAGGCAGGTGCCGCAGCTGCAAGGAGTTGCAGCATAGAGTTTTTAGCCGCGCCAGGAAACGCCAGGGACTCTCAACGCCAGGGACTCTCGTATGCGGGTATGAGGGTGTTGCAATTCCTGTTGCTGGCGCGGCGTTCGGAAAATCAAAGCGATACAGGACACCAAATAAGCGAGGCATGTGCTGTACCTACCGGCCGGTAGCGTCGCAGGCCGCTGAAGAGCCTGCTCCTCCATAACGACCGCCTCAATACCCTCGCAGTAAGGCATGGTGGTGGTATTACCAGGCTTTGATGCTCTAGCACCGAGCGGATGCGACGAGTACCCGACGCAGTAGTACTGTGGAGGAAGCGGGGGCACGTCGGCTTAAATACAGTGCGCGTTGGAGGGTGGAAGGGTTTCGCAGCTGTGGTAGGCCACCCAACCGACTACCAGAAGGCCGACCGATGCCCATTGTATATTGTCTCAGGAGCAAGACTTTACTGCACATTAAACCGTCACAACCACAGACGGCAGTCATGGCCGGGTAGGAGACCTGTGCGAGGCTCCACAAACAACGACCAGACACAGGTGCGCTTGCCATCTAGGCTTTGCAGCATGATGAAACCTAGATATGGGTAACATGGCAACAGACCATGCCTTCCATGGCGCAGCGCTGCATGCGAATGGGAAGCGCGGGAGGTGCACGCGTCGTGGCCGCACCTGAAAGTCGCCTGTTGTAGCGCTTAGCTCCCGAACATCATCAACGTCCAGGTTGCCATCATCGCGTTGAACTTGGGAAACGCCGACGCAGCGCTGCACAGTAATCACCCCACATCAGCGCAATTCGTGCAGAGGATAGGCCTAAGTCTGAAAACGAAGGTTTTGCCTTACTGGCGCGAGTCCCTTCTTCTCCATTTCCCTGTTGAAGTAGGCGATGCCCATGCAGCATTTGCTAGCGGGCTCAGCAGCCTTGTCCTGGGTGGCCGAGGAGGTCATTACGCTGGTGCAGGTGCTGGTGGTGTTGGCAAGTGCAGCTGCAAAATGTTGCTGTGGTCGGCTTTAGACTGTTGACGTGGAGCCTCTGCTACGGGATAGGCACAGTATGTAAACTCGTTTGCCGTACAGTCGTTTAGGCTTTTACCTACTTACTGTCTTCGTCTCGAGACCCGGAAACATGTGTGCATGTCTTTGCTCTTTCCTGAATAACACCTTACATCATCACTTGGAGACTTCCACGCGTGCGTTGCGACCGTTTTTCTCAGGCCTGGCAACATCAGCTTCGCGCATTGGTTAGGGAGAAACAATGAAAATCTGCTAGTTATGTAGGCCTGAGGTCAAAGGAAAGGGGCAGGTGGAGTGTTCTAAGCTGCTACAAAATGGCTGACGAGCAGCAGCCCGGCACGTATGGCGACCCGACAGATGCAGTCATATTTGGAGCAGAAGGAGGCCTGCGAGCAGATCATCCGCTGCTGCGGCGTGCCCAGGAGGCGCTTAAGCAGCAGTTCGAGGCAAACCGCTCTCGGCTGCAGGACGAGCTACGAGAAAAGGCCAATGCTCTTAAAGTGAGCTTACAGAAGTCATTTAAGTTTTACATCAATCGGAAACGAGTCGAGCGTGCACGTCCCGAGGGTCTCCTCCCTTGACACGAGCACGGCGACCCCGAACCCTGCGTTGCTCTTGTACTGCAGCAAGCGAAGACAAAGCGTGAAGCTCTGGGTGTAGAGCTGTATGGCTTCCAGCAGAACCTTGCCAAGCTGCAGCTGGCGCTGGAGCAGACGCATCAAAACTACCAGGTCATCAACCAGACCCGGCAACAGGTACACATGCGGACCAGGAGGGTCACGGACCCTGTGTGCACATCCGGCTGCCCTGCATGTGCCCCAGCCTCCCCTCCGTACCCTTCCCGAACTGTTGGTTGCCTGCGAGGGCGGAAGCTCAAGGACCGGCCGTCACGTTAGCAGCGAGCTACGAGTGACGTGCCGGACCACTGTAGTCAGGTCCCTGCATGCATGCACTAGCATGACAGCACATCGGTACACAGAACCTTCGGCATCATCATCAACAAGCAGCTGTGCGTCACATCTGTACGCGGCATGTTGCCCCCAACCCCCACCCTGCAGTGCGAGGACCAGCTGCAGCAGCTGCGGTCCAACATCGGCAATGAGGAGGGCGTCACCAAGGCGGAGCGCGGACGGGTGGGTAGCAGTGCAGTTGGTGGTGGTGGAGGGGGGCCTGCGCAACAAAACCATAGCGCAAACAGGCACTAGGTGAAGCGACGCCACGCAAGCGTAACCAAGTGCGGAGCTCTGGCGGGTGGGTGCGGGGGCGGGTTGGTGCGCGGGCGGATGGATGGATGAGCAGGCGGTGCCGAGGAGTCGGACGCAGCACGCGTTGTGGCAGGTGGCCGCGGCAGCTGCCCGCACAGGGCGCTAGTGCCAGTGTTGCGGGCTGAGGTGCTAGTCCGGTTTGCAAAGCTGGCGTGTTTGTTGGCTGCGGTGTGACGCCAAGGGAGGGACTGTCTCTCTGCCAGCTACAACGCGCGGGGAACAGATGAGCCGCGGCACGCCTTGCTACGGTACCGATTGCGGCGCACTGTCCGCCGCTGCTCGGCATGCACGAGCATAATCCGACATCGTTACCCCAATTACCTCGCAACTGTCTGTCCAAAAGCTTGCTAAAATCCTGCTGCACCACACCGTCCCGCACCCCAACACACCCGACCCCACCACCATCACACCACCCTGAAGCGCCCCACCTGACCACCTGACCACCGTTAACCCACGCGCAGGTGGAGCGCTTCCAGATGGAGCTGGACCGGCTGGGTGCCACTCTGAAGCAGGTGGAGGAGTACAACGAGGCCATGAAGGGGGAGATCGCCGTCACGCGCAGGGCGGCCTACGCCGCGGAGGAGGCGGTGCAGAAGCTGGAGAAGGCCAAGATGGAGCAGGACTTCAGGTGCGGGTGGGGGCCCACAAGGCGGGAGCCGCTGGGCTCGGATCAGGGCCAGGCGGGGCGTGGAAGGGTCAAGGGTGCAGCTTCGATGGAGCAGGACTTCAGGGGGGCCCACATAGTTCGTGTTCGGCCGGGTCAGACTAGGACCGGGTGGGGGCCAGGACTTCAGGTGCGGGGCAGCGTGGCCCTCACACCACGGTTGCTGCTCGGTTCGAACCAGGGCCAATCAGGGTGAGGACCGGAAGCTCACAGCTCGCCCGACTGGGCTAGCATCAACCTGCTTGGACCTTGTCGCATTTGCACGCCGGCGACTTGCCCCGATTCACCTGTTAACGCCGGTATCACCTCCTGTGGCCCCGTTGCAGGATCGACACGCTGCAGGAGAACCTCAAGGGCACGCAGCAGCAGCTGGCGCTGGTGGGGGCGCAGCTGGAGGCGCAGCGCAGGGAGACGCGAGCCGCGCTGGAGACGCTGGCGGAGGCGGAGGTGGGGCACATGGGCTTCTCGCCATCCAGCGGCACTGTGCAGATGTGGGAACGCGGAGACAGAGGCTCCCAGGCCAAGGTTCAGCACACGGGGATGCAGATAATGTGCTCTGGGGCACCGGGTGTGTGAGGCTACGTGCTGCTACGCTGCAGTAGCATGGGGCTGGTGATGGTGCGTGCCCAAGCGGAGACGCTGGCGGAGGCGAACTGGGCCCGTTGCCTAGGCGCACTGTACAGTGTACGGGTGGGGAAGTGCTAAGATACACCGCAGCGGCGGCGGCAGCGGCGGCTGGGGTTGGGGAGGGGGCAGCCGCTCAGCTCACAGGCGGAGGTGGTGAGCGATGCCGTCGGGGCGGTGGCGGCTGGGAAGGCAGGGGCTCAGCGGACGGGCGCCACTCCGCGCCTCGTGAGGACACAGGGAACGGTGCTTCCGACGCGGGGGTGATGCTTTACAACGGGGTGCTACCGGCGCATGCGCCAGCGGGGGTCACACGTATTGGCTTGTTGCAAACGTGCCCGGTAACATGCGGTCCCCCTCTTTTGCGCGCTCGCTGCTGCCCCGCAGGCCGAGATGGAGAACGTGCACTTTGAGAAGAAGCAGCTGCTGGCGCAGTGGAAGAGCAGCCTGCTCTCCATCCAAAAGTGAGCACGGCGCTAAGGGTGGAGGAACTGCGTGGTGGGGCGGTTGGAAGGCCCTGACACGGCGGCCTGGCTGGGATCGCGGGATGCAGTGAGGAGATATACAACGCATAGATCAGAGCGAAGTTAAGAGGACTAGACCGCGACTGGCTGGGATCGTGTGTGTGTGGAGATTGTGTGTGTCCTGCAGTCTACGGACTGAATGGCTTCGGTCCGCCGCCGTTGAGTCGCTGACCGGGTCCTGTTGGCGCTCTGGACTGGACAGCGGGACCAGACGCAGGCCGTGGCCACCCCTCATCCGTTGCCCATGACTTTGATGCACGATCCCTGCCGCCCCTGCCCCGCCCTCCCCGTCCAAGGCGCGACGAGGCCCTGTCGGCCATCCAGGACGGCATGCGCGAGCAGCAGCAGCAGGAGCTGTCGCTGGTGCTGGAGATCGAGGGCTACAAGAAGGTGCGCCCCGCCCTGCCTTGCCCTGCCCCGCCCTGCCCCTGGGCTCCCTTGTGCTTGCAGCCCACAGGCTTTCCAGCACACAGCCGTTCATCTGGCTATCGCTCTGCAACCCATTGCATGGGAGGCCCCGTTCTGCCCCCAGCTCCCGCGCATCCCCCAGCTACCCGAACTGACCTCACCCCGCCATCCCACCCAACCTGAACCCATGCAGTCCAACCCAAGCCTGACCGGAACCCGTAACCTAACCCACGTTGGCCCCCGTTAACACACACAGGACATTGTGAAGGAGTAGCTGAGCAACGAGGCGCTGGTGTCCCACCTGATGCAACCTAACCCGAACCCGTAACCTAACCCACATTGGCCCCCCTTAACCCACGCAGGACATTGTAAAGGAGCAGCTGAGCAACGAGGCGCTGGTGTCTGTGGTGCGCAAGGTGGAGGGTGACGCGGCGTTCGTGCAGAAGCAGATCGAGGGCGCGCAGGAGCGGCAGGCGCGGCTGGCGGAGGTGATGGCCAAGCTGGTGCGCAGCCTGGAGCACACGGAGGCGGAGGTGGCGAGGGTGACGGCGGAGAAGAAGGCGCTCACGGTATGTTGTGGGGGGAGGGTGTGGGAGGCGGGGGCCGGGTGCCGGCAGGATGGGATATGGGGGCTGGCATGGGCAGGGAGAAGTGTAGCGAGGGAAACGGCGGAGAAGAAGGTGCTCATGGTGGATTGTGGGGGGGGGGAGGGGAGGCGGGTGCGGAGGCCAGCAGGGGGGGACATGGGCACTAGCAC
>VFQN01004664.1_pt1 | contig 17854 bp, 30 predicted proteins | sample 3512371 | NCBI WGS metagenome assembly VFQN01 (sample SAMN10412370, study PRJNA504923) | tailings metagenome | isolation source: Replicate 2 from Balatoc abandoned mine | place: Philippines: Itogon, Benguet | collected 2017-08-28 | reverse complement strand
GCCGAGGTGCTGGAGCTGGCCGGCAACGCCGCGCGCGACAACAAGAAGAACCGCATCGTGCCCCGCCACATCCAGCTGGCCATCCGCAACGATGAGGAGCTGGGCAAGCTGCTGGGCGAGGTGACCATTGCCTCGGGCGGTGTGCTGCCCAACATCCACGCCGTGCTGCTGCCCAAGAAGTCCAAGGGCGGCAAGGCCGAGGAGGCGGACGCCTAAGCTGATTCTTATCTATCCAAATCCAATCCGGTGTTTATCAACACCACCATCCATGTTAGGGCGCGGCCATGCCAGCACTGGCGCTCCCCTTCACTCATGCTTGCGGCACGTGCCTTCGCCAGAACTGTCCGTCAGTTTGCCATCCGCTCTCATTACAATGCATTGTGCTACTCTACATGCTGCTGAATTATCGTACTGATTGCTTTTGCAATTGCCGGGGTGTAAGCAGCTAGAGCTATGCGCTGTCGGAGGATGTCGCATGCATGTCGCTTGTGTTTCTGTCCATTGCGTGCATTCTGAAGGCAGAGTTTATTGAGTCGCACATCGATACGCTAGACTCTTGTAGTAATCCTTCCTATCAGCACGCCCGCGCCTTACCTGTCGCGAAAATGCTTACCCTCCGCTCCCGCACCTCTGCCATGCGCCCAGTGCCAAAGCCTTCCGCTCATAGTATTCGTCTACTTACGTTGAGGAGTGGTCCGCGAGTTTCCACGCGAGCGGCTGCTCCCGATGGTGTGGGGATGTCACCAGAGCTGAGGGCGAAGATCGACAAGCTTATCGCCTCTAACAACGTGGTGGTAAGGAAAATATGTGTATGGCTTGTCAATGCAGTATGCTCGGTGGACAGTGACTCCTAACGCCCTGTGCTGTGCACCCTACACTCTCCAGGTGTTCATGAAGGGAACGAAGGCCTTCCCGCAGTGCGGCTTCTCAAATACGGTGGTGCAGGTGCGGCAGCCAGTAGCAGGTGTTGTTGTGCAATAAAGCGCTTGCCAACGTTGCTGACAGGCGTTCAGCTCTCTAGCCTGTGGATGAGACGAACACAGCAAACACCTGCGTCCCTCCGGGGCCTACCAATGCGCTAGCCCACAGCTATCGAGGCACGGCTGATGCTTGCACAGTTGGTAGCACAGCATCAACATACGGCCTGGCACATGCCACCGCACACTCATGGCTCAGCACGCACACTTGGGCTTGAGCCTTCCCCGCACGGAGGAAGGCTCACGGTGTTACCCCACTGCGCACCGGGGCTGCACGCTTCTCCTACCCTCGGATTCCTGCCACTGGCACGGTACTCCTGCCGCACATCCCATCCTGCTACTCCAAATGCCCCTATACACCACTCCGTACGCCTGCCACACGCCTCCCCCTCTCCCTCCTCCCCCGCCTCCCCGCCGCTCCCCGCACCCTCCCCAGATCCTCAACGTCATGAGCGTGCCTTTTGAGACCGTCAACATCCTGGAGGACGACCGCCTGCGCACCGGCATGAAGGAGTACTCGCAGTGGCCCACCTTCCCGCAGGTGGGGCGGGCGGGAGGCGGGGGCCGGGGGCCTGGCGGAAGCGGTGGGCCAGGGGCACGTGGCGTAGGGAGCAGGGATGACGGCGACGGGTTGCCGGCTGGGTTGCACTGGACAAGTAGGGCAAATTAGGTGCCCTGGGGCAACAGGCGGCGCGGCTGAGTTCACGCAACGGTTTTTCTGCACGGCATTTGGTGCTTGAGGGTCAGCGTCTATACACCTGTTGGTGCGTGCTAGCGTTTTGATGTGTCCTCAGCCGGGCGTTAACCCACGTGTTTACCCACGATCGCGGGCAGGTGTACATCAATGGGGAGTTCTTCGGCGGCTGCGACATTATGATCGAGGCCTACCAGAGCGGGGAGCTCAAGGAGCAGCTGGAGGTGGCGCTCAACTCGTAATGGTGGCGAGAGAGATGGAAGTAGGGAGGGGCGCTAATGGGTGGTGTGCCTGCCGCCTTCAGCTGCGTTTTGTCAGATGCAGGGGGACGAGGGCTGTGTGGGTGAGGCGAGGGTTCAAGCAGTGAGGACGAGTGCGGCGAGCTGTGGTGTGTGCTGGGAAAGGTCGAGGGGCCGGCTTGGCCTGTGAGTTTGGCCGGTTTTAGGAGGGTTTGGTCTGTAAGTGGGGCCGGTTTGGGAAGGGCTTGGCCAGTGAATGTGTGCTGGCTCATCAGGGAGCTAGGTGTGTTTGCGGCTGCTGGTGTGTTACGCGTTGCTGCTAAACCTGCATGCCTTTCCCGGTGGATGCCCGCTTGAACAAATGAAAGCTGCGTGTATGACCGTGCGCAGGTATTACGCATTAAGACGTGTGATTGACAATGTTGTACAGTTACTGTAACTTTGCAATGCAAGTCCCTTGTTATCACAATTTCCTGCACTTGCCTGCTGTGCAAGCCTCGAGTCGTCTCGTACCTCGGACCAGCCTTGACATACGGGGTACGCGGTTGCGCAGCGAGCTGTTTCGCCATCGCCAGGCGTCGTGCTTGTTCCATGCACAATACGGACGTGCCCGGCCGAGGCTGCGAAAACCTCAGACACTGACCACCAGGGTTTCGGCTTTCAGGCCGCTTTTGGCCTCCGGCAGGCTTTTCTCCCCATTTACCGACACCGACACCTCAGGCCCCGCAAACACAACAACTGAAGGGGCTTGACTTGTTATCAGGCAGCTCGCGGCCATGCCGCGACCAGCAAAGCGCATTGCTGGGGGAGCGACGTCGCGACTCCGGTTGCCGCCGCGGTCCTTCGCGGCGGCTCTGCCTCTCATCATAGCTGCAATGCTGGCGGGGAGAGCTGCAGGTGAGGGGCACGATGAGAGCTAGCGTGGCTGCCTGAGTTCTTGGCCCCGAGGGCCGAGGAACGTCCCGTGGGTCACTGGTTCGGCCTTCCACGTCGCCGGCACAAACGTATCCATTCTACTTGCTTTTTGACTGAGGTATGGTTCAAGAACACTCTGTTCCAAGGTGTCAGTGCGTTCTCGCGCCCAACACGTAAAGCCAGAAGTGCGACACGCAAACGTTGCCAAGGACCAGCAGGACCTGCAAGGACCTTCCCTCAGCGCGCAGCGCATATGCCGTGTTGCCGACTTGCCGAGCCGTCTCCCGTCTGCCGTCTCCGCTGCTGCAGGCCAGGCCTCCCGGCCCGGGGGCGCGGGCCACGCCCTGCTGTTCCAGGACCACGTGGTCGTCAAAACGGACTTCAAGGTGCGGGGCTTTGCGGCGGCGGCATGGCCAGATGCACAAACGAGCAGGCAGTGTATACCGGTGCTGGTGTGTAGTGTCACTGTGTGTCGCGCCGTGGGGCAAGGCACCACGATGAGCCTGGCCACAAAGGCACACTCCCTAGTGCACCGTGCGTGCCAAGGCTAGGCGCAGCCCCTGATCGACAGCAGCCTGCACGCACACAAGGGGGGTGACGGTTCGGTAGCTTGCTGAAGAGGATAGCTCCTCTGTGAAGCATGATGACCCTTGGATGATGCAACTGTGTGTTCGCCGTTGCCTGCTAACCTGCCTCCGTGCCCCGGCCTCCGTCCCTGCTACAGGATTTCCCCACCACTGAGCTAACATTCGAGGCGTGGATCAGCTCGACGGACTTTTGCCACTCCGGAACCGTCATGTCGTACGCCAAGGACTCCAAGGCAACCGACCTGGCGCAGCGGATAACCGACTTCAACCACTTTGTCATCTTCGACACCAAGGTGCGTGGGTTGGGCGTCCCATCCGCAACTACGCGCCTGTAGACCTTACTCCACGCGTGGCCCATCTGCACAATTGGTCCCCTGCTTCCGCATTTGCCCCAAGCCGGGCAGCACCAGGTAGCACACCGCGTTTACAGCGCGGTACGAGCAACTGTTCAATAGTATAGCAGCATCATACCTGAGCAACTTATGCTTATCTGCCTCTGCTGCCCCTCTCGCCCCTCTCGCTCCCCTTCCTCCACCCCCAGGCTGTGCTGGCGTGCCACGACTTCCAGTTCATCGACCTGCTGCCCGACCCAGCCAACGTGTCATGCCACGCCGCGTACGCACAGACGTCGGGGAGCAGGAGGGTGCGCCGCGTGCAGCCGGGGGCATCGATGCGCGTTATTGCACGAACCTGCCGGGACACAGCAGCAAACCGGAGCATACCGGGCGCCCTTCACTGTTGCAAATGGGACCCAGCGGTGGCAGCGGCTTCAAGCTCCTCCGAAGCACTGCAGGACCCATCGCACGCGACGCATCATCGTCAGCCCCGACCTTCCATCTCCGCGCTGTCCACATGCGCGCCAAGCGGTCATCAGAACCGTAGTTGCGGTCAAAACCTGTACCGAAACCCCACTCTTATGGTCGTGTGCTGTCCTGCCCGCACGAGCGGGCCCGCAAAACCAGTACTCTACACCCTGCACCTCGACACCCCACACCCTGCACCTCGACACCCCCACACCCCCCAGCCCCCCCCGGCTGGTGGCGCATCCTTACCTTTCCAATCCCACGTTGCCAGCGTTGCCTTGCTTTACCCACACCAACACCTTGCTCCCTCCCTCGCCCTCCCCAGCTCCCCCGGCTGGTGGAGCGCGACGGTGCGTGGCACCACCTGGCGGTGACGTGGACGGCGGCGCAGGACGGCCTCACCAACGTGTACGTGGACGGGTCGCTCAGTTGAGTGGGGGGCACTCAGAGGGGCCGGGGGCAGGGCCGGGCCGGCGGGGCGAGTGCAAACGGGCTCCAGAGTGGGGGTAGGGAAGGACGGGGGCAGCGAGGGGATTGCTGTGCAACTTGTTTGCGCACGGTGGCATGCGGTGGAGGGGCGGAGGGACGGTGGAGCTGGAGGCGTGTGGAGCCTTGCGACCTGGGGCCTCAGGACCCGGCGCAAGGCATCGTGCTTCTGTCGCATTCTGCGGTACTGAGGTGCCGCCCCCTACCATCTGTGCTCACATGCTGCACTGCCCCGTGTTGCGTGCCCCCAGTGGCCAGCGCCGTGACGCACCGCACCAAACCCCTGGAGCCGGGAGGCGCCTTCATGCTGGGGGGGGAGCAGGTGCGGGAGAGGGCGGGGTAGGAGGGAGCAGGGTCGCACACGCTATCACTGTGATTGGATGCGCCGCGTGGAGGGTGGGGGACAGCGCGAGAGCAGGCAGTGGGACTGGGGATGGGGGTGTGCGTGGACGTCGGAGGAGTCAGGTGTGGATGGGGGCGGGGTGGACTGGTGATGCCAGTATGGCGTCGAGGGGTGCCGCCCGAGGCATCAGCACGTTGGCAGTGCGTGAGCTGGGATGTTAGGGTATTTCGGCAAGGACGGGAAGTTGCACAGGGACGCGCGTATTGAGCAAGGCGTTCCCGATGGCCACTGTTGGGTAGCAGTTTGATCGTGGGCTTTGGATCAGCCGCCTGCACTAAACTGCGTAGCAACACCGAGGGTGTTATTTGGTGATGCGCAAGCAAAGGCGATTGGCGGGCATCCAGGCATACGGGTGTCTGCTGTGCCTTTTTTCCGCCTGCATCCGTCGTACACAGAGGTTATCGTGCTCCCTGGACCGGGACCCTCCTGGCCTGCCCCCTGCATTCCCCTTCCCCCGCCGGCCCCCTCCCGCAGGACTGCTACGGCGGCTGCGTGGACCCCAGCCAGGGCTTCCACGGCCTGATGGACGAGGTGCGGCTGTGGAGCCGCGTGCTGGGGCAGGAGGACATCGCCAAGCACATGCGATGTGGGTGCGGGGGAGGGAGGGAGGGGAAGGGAGAGGGGCGGGGGCGGGGGAGGGGCCGGGGCCGCGGGGCGCGGAATTGGGGTCGCGGTCGGGTGGCCGTTGGCCGTTGGCCGGGGATACCGCGAGAAGCGCGGCAGGGCATTGGGCCGTGTGTTGCAACCTGTCGCTGTGCTGTAGGTCGTCAGGTGCGGGTTCCAGGAGAACGATGTCGCGATGGTTTTCCGTGCCGTCATCTTTTGCATTGGTGTCGCAATTTCATTCGCTGATGATACTCCTCCTGATCGCGGCCTGTGGTTTTTTGTTCCTACGCTGCAGGGTCCACGGGCCTGGAGGGGGCGTCAGGGCTGGTGGCCTATTGGAAGGTGCGGGTTGTCAGGGAGGTGGGGGCAACGCTTCGCACACCAATGTGAAAACCGGGGATCAGGGGGCGGTGGGCGCCCAAGCTGGCGTATGGCAAGGGTCTGATAGCGCTCACTGCAAACCCAGGTTGTGGTTTGCATCACAGGAGGTCAGGCACGGTACGGGATAGGCTTCCATTGCACTCGTTTTCGTGACGCATTATCTGTAACCACCCTGTACGCGCCATGAAATGCCTCCCCCATCCGCGCCGCCCGCAACACAGTCAAAAGCACCTCTCCACCTCAGTACGCCGTTGCCAAGTGCGCTCTGCTACAACCAAGTCTACGCCGTTGCTATATGCGCTTTGCTACAAACAATACTCCCCCTCCCTCCAGTTCAACGAGCCTGACAACGACCCCGGCATCTTCGGGCACCACGTGGTGGCACGTGACGCGTCGGGCCACGGCAACGACCTGCGGCTGGAGACCCCGCCCGCGGGCAGGAGCGCGGACATCAAGCTGGTGGGTGCATGCTGAGGGTCTAGAAGACGACATAATGCACCGTGCACCGTGTATACACATTGGTGTCCGCGGGTTATCCTACGCACCCAGCTTGTGCGACTTGAGCAGCACCCGTTGTGGAGTAAAGAGGCGACACCCACGGTGTATCGGCCACTGTGCTCCGGATACGCTGCTTGACAACTCGGATCGACGTACTCCAACTGCTCCCTCCGCCTCCCCGATGCAGCCCAACCGGCCCGACACGTTTCGTACCGACTCCCTGGAGTTCCGGAACGGCATGGCAATCAACAAGCAGGTGTCGCGCTTCCCCACCAGGTGGGTGATCGGCACGAGCTTGCCGTGCACCAGCGCGCACCGACCATGTTGGAAGATTGGAGCGTAATCTCAACCTAGTGTGTGTGCACACCCCTCGTCCCAAGTGCTGGGGACTAAGGGGCCGACGATTGCATTGCGTCGCTCTTGCCAACCCACCAGGTGGGTTTGTACCCGCCACATGTTGAGGGGGAGTTGAGGCACATGGCACGTGGCTTTTGTCACGTGTTTTTTGCGCACAAGTGGGGGTACAGCGGCCATCCCCCAGCGCATTGCTTCAGCAAACCCTTGCACTCACCCATGTGTCTCTGCGGCCGCCCGTTGTTGCCGTCGCGCTTTGCAGGTCCTTCTCCATCGAGATGTGGGCGAAGGGTGCGGCGCTGCAGGTGGGGAAAGCACGCAGCCGCCGACCGACGCATACACCGTATTCCCCTCGTCATGGACAGGTCATTGTCACTGGAAACCACCTGCTGGAAACGTACAATTCCTTGCATTACTACCGACTGCTCACGGCTGGTGCCCTGGAACTCCCCTGCCTGTCTTGCACAAGCTGTGTTACGCATGCGCCACTGCTTTGAGCAGTGCTCCACATGTCCCCTTCCCCCCACCTCTGCCCCCAGAGCCTTGACAGCCTGCAGCAGAGCTCTTCGCAGCTGCTCAGCTATGCCGCGGAAAAGGGGGGAGGAGGTGAGAGGAAGGGTTGCAGGGCAGGTCTTTCCTGGTGTGGGTATTGCTCCCATCGCCTGCGCCAGCTCTCCGGTCTGCGCAAGTGCACAGCGCACATCACACGCCGCATGGCGTGACGTGCCTGGGGCGTCGCCTCCCCTGAGATGCACGTAACAAGCTGCATATCAACCCGGCTAAACACAAAGCCGTGAAGCTGTAGAGCGGAACTCGGAACAAGCTACACATGCTAAACAGATGGCGGCAAACGTGTCGTAAGTGGCAGGCTATTCTTGACTCTGATCATATCGGTATCCCCATCCCGCCCCCTGCCCCCCGCAGGCGGCTTCATGGACGACGCCGTGCGGTTGGAGCGGTTGCTGGCCTCCTCCCTCAACCGTAACTACGGGCCCAGCTGGCTGTCCAGCATCGCGGGTAAGTGCCGTACTCGAGGAAACGTCCGCGCGGCACGGCGTGTGCCATGGTAGCGCGCCGCGTGCGTGCGATTATCTATATGTGTAGGGGGTTTCCTAGCGGGCACGGGAAACCGCCTCGGGTTGGCAGCTACAGTAGAGGGTGGCGGAGTGACTCCAGAGAATGCGTGGCAGCAGCGGTGACGACGTTACATGCTTACGCCTTCGGATGGTTGCTGATGTCAGTTGTCTTGTTGCTGCTGCGCGTACCTGTAACATTACCCCCTCCCCGTCCCTTGAACCCTGCTGACGCTCCTTGCTGGCCGCGCCCCGTGCGCCGTGCACCCACGTGCGCAGGCGCCATCGCGCTGCACGTCAACTCCAACGAGCAAACCGACGACTTCATGCACGAGGCAGTCATCATATTCGACGCGCAGTGGTGGGTTGACGCACTAACGCGTTGCAGCTTCACACACAGGAGCTGCCCCGGTGGCCTCGGGCTTTGGGCCATTGAACACTGCCATCATTTTCGACGCGCAGTGGTGGGCGCACGCACACACCTGCTGCTCCCGGCCCTACTGCACCTGTGCCACGCGGCACACAGGTCTTCGGCAAGCGACCACGCAGCAGAGCATCTTGCCGTACAACCCAACCACCACGCGTACCACCATACCACTCTGGAGTCTGGACCTACTCGCCTGCACCACCACCGCCCAGGACTGACGGCGTTTGCATTCCACTTTACCCGGACGTCTTACAGTGTCCTTCTACACTTTCCATACTAGGCTCTATGACTTGCAACATGTCATGTAATTGTGTGCAGGACCGACGACGGGTGGCACCACATCGCCGTGACGTGGGACTACGAGTCCGGGGCCGCCTCGCTGTTCTTCGACGGCTCCGCGCGCGTGCCCTTCTACAAGTACGACTACGGCAACAGCGAAGAGGCGCTGCCGTGGGAGGGCGGCGTGGCGCCAACCGTGGCCGCGCGCACGGAGCGCAGTGGCAGCGGCTCGCTGGTGCTGGGGCAGGTGGGTTAGCGGGTGGGTTAAGGCCTCTGGGGTGCACAAGGGTGTACGGCAGCGGCGGTGGCGAATGGGTGAGTCGCGGGTGCTGGGGCAGGTGGGGTAGCGGCGCAACAGCTGGGGCGCGCACGGGTACGCAGCCTTGGCAGATGGGAGGACAACGTGTATTCCGGTGCTGTGTTGGTTGCGCTATGCTAATAGTCCAGTGGAACTGGCCACATAGGCCACTGCAGCAGCAGGTGAAACGTTAAAAGCAGTCTAATCGCCCCCAGACGCATCCCCGCCCCGCATCTGGCCCCTGTTGCTGTCCCGCAGGACCAGGACTGCGCTGGCGGCTGCTTCGACTCCTCCGACGCCTTTCGTGGCGAGATGGCTGCCGTACGGCTGTGGGGTCGGGCGCTGGGCCCGGGCGAGGTGGCGGCGGGCATGGCGATGGCGGCGCCGCCTCAGCGGCAGGGGCTGGTGGGGCTGTGGACGTTCGGCGGCGAGGGCCTGGGCACCAGCGACGCGGGGAACCTCATGGCGCTGGACCGATCGGGTGGGTAAAGGGGGGTGGGTAAAGGGGGGTGGGTACTGGTTATAGCAGTAGGGGTGAGTGGATCTTCGCCTTTGGCGGTGTACCGTTATGCAGCAGGGGCTGACGACGGTGAAAGGACAACAGCAGGCGGCAGCCCTCCTGCGTGGTCATGCCGTGTGTGCGCGGCGTGCTACACGGATGCCCCAGGTGCTGTGGCGCCGCCTGATCTGCCGCTTCCCTTTGCTAACCCACCGCCCCCAGGCGCCGAGCTATCCATGCACCTGCTGCTGCGCGGCTCCGCCCCCCTGTTCGTGTACTCAACCGCGCCGCTGACCAGCTCGGACGGCCGGCCCGTCCAGCCGCCCACCCCCGGGGCAGGGGGCTACTCCCTGGCACTCAGCGACAAGCAGGTGGGCAGCGTGCGGCAAGACGCGGGGCCGGGCCGGACAGGCGTGCGGCGGGGGACGCAAGCGTGCGCCCTGTTGCCTATTGCTGCGCTGTGCGCGACATGCCGCCAACGATGCACAACGTACGCCCCGTTGTAAGCTGGGCCGCGTAACTTCTGCAGATGATCCCTCTGCAGCATTCGCTCCTACACCGCCGCGCTACTGTAACCCATCCGCCGCCTTCCCTCGTGCGCGCCCCGCAGGTCCTGATGCTCCCCGCCTTCCACTCCTTCCCCGGCAACCAGCTGACGCTGGAGTTCTGGATGATGAGCATGGACCGATGCAGGCCGGGGGTGCCCTTCTCGTACGCCACGGGGGGCTACGCACAGGCGGACAACGCCTTCCTGCTCTTCAACTACAACAGCTGGTGAGCTTTCGTACATCCCAACGGAGGGTATGGCAACCTCGGGGTGGTGTGCTGACGCCGAATGGACCCTTCCCAATTCACACATACGGCACCCTCACGCGCCACCGTGTGTTGTGCGACGCCACCACCTGGTCGCGCATCCCACCATCCCGACCCACGATCTAGGCCCGACAACCCTTCTCGCTTATCATGTGCAACCGTAGCTACCCTACTGCGCTTACGGCTTGCGCTAAGCATGAGCGTCGCCTCGCACCTTGGTCTCTTTCTGTTTGCTTGCGCCACCCCTTTCCCTGCCCAGGGGCGTGTCCGTGATGGAGGACGAGGGCCGCTGGGGCGACCACACCAGCGGCGTGGCGGCCACGGACGGCACGTGGCACCACGTGGCGGTCACGTGGGACAGCGGCACAGGAGCCGTACGGCTGTACGACAACGGGCGGCTGGTGTGGAGCGTGACGCGCGGCAAGGGGAAGCTGATCCCCTCGGGGGGCACCCTGGTCATTGGTCGAGAGCAGGTGGGTGGGCTGGGCACCGTCCTCCGTGCTCCTCTGTGGGGTGCCGTCCTACCGTGGTTACTGGGCTACTGTAGGCGCGAAGGTCTGGAGTTGTTCCTTGAGCTCCAGCCCGGATGTCACCATGCCATGGGAGCCGTTGTGCCGGTCAAAGCTCACAGAGCGCGGCGTCTTAACACATCCCTGCAAGGACGCGTTAAACCTGTTGTAAGCACGCATCTGCACGTGTGTCACCAACCTCAGGATTGCGTGGGCGGCTGCTTCGACAGCGCTGAGGGTGCGGCGGGCAGCGTCAGCCCTGTGTCGGACCAGGAGTACGGCCCGCAGGTGCGGGCAGGCTGAGGGGGGCGGGGCGATAGGGGAACAGCACTAGCGCTGGCACTGAGGCAGAATTGTTGAACGGCAAAGTAGGCAGAGGAGTTACGCTGGTCCAGGGCCTCGTGTCTTCCTTCCATACGCTTGTTGGCACGTATGCTTTCCTACCTACGCCGCACCGCAGGACTTCACGGGCATCATCGAGGAGATGCGGCTGTGGAGCGTGGTGCGCACACCCGAGCAGATCCGGCAAGGCATGGAGGCGGACGACGGCAGGGGGCCAGGTGGGACGGGGGCGGGGTAGGGGAGCGACTGAGGGACAGCGGCGTAAGGTGACGTAAAACCGCTGGGACGGGGCCTGCCAGTATACCGCAACCCCCGTGGTGTGTGGTCCAGAGTGCCGTGCACGTGTGGCGTAAGCACCGCACGCACGCCTCTGTGGCCTCGTTCACGCCCTCTTCTCACTTCCAGGCGGCTTTGACAACCCCGGCGTGGGCCCCTCCACCCCGGGCCTGGTGGCCTACTGGCGCTTCGACGAGGGGGCGGGCTACCGAGTGTCCGACGCCACAGGTCACGGCCACGACCTGATTATCCTACAGCCGCCGCAGTGGGTGGTGAGTGAGGGGGGAGATGGGCGCAGCGCGTGGTGGGCGGGGCGGACTGGGGAGGAGGGGGACATGCCGGGTCTGCGGCGGGGGCGGGGACGTATACGCAGGTGGAGCAGAGCCATCAGGCTGGCAGTTATCGGTCCATCTGGTGGCCCTCCACTCCGCATGGCTGCACCAGTCTCCCACAGCGCCACGGTACCGCCGGCATGCTCCCGGCCCATACGGAAACGTGCATTCGCACGGTGTCACGCTAATTCCCAACAAGGACAGCTAGCCGCACCACGCAGGCCGTTGCACAGCCGCACTCGTGCCCCCTCACACAGCCGGGCCCACACGCCGCCGGAAGGCGACCTGCTCACGCACCACACCCGCACCCGACCTGTGCCCACATTCCTTCATGCAGGTGACCCGCTGGCTGAGCAGCTGCGGCAACGCCGTGGTAGAGGGCTCCGAGCAGTGCGACGACGGAGACCTGTCCGACGGGGACGGCTGCTCGTCCACGTGCCGTGTAGAGCCCGGCTGGACGTGCATCACGGACGCCACCGGCAGGTCCAAGTGCACCCTGGACGCCTCCCACCCGCCCTGGCCCTCCCCCGGCGTCTCACCCTCTCCGGGAGTCAGCCCCAGCCCTGGCCCCACACCCTCCCCTAGCCCCACTCCCAGCCCCACACCCTCGCCCACGCCCTCGCCTGCGCCCACACCTTCCCCGGAGCCGCAGCCGGCGGCAGGGGGCGGTGGGAGGACGGATGCGGATACAGGGGGCGGGGCGGTGCCGGGTGGTGGCGGTGCTGGGGGCGGGGGCGGGGGCGGGGGCCGTGTCAGCAAGAGCCATGCCGGGCTGATAGTGGGTCTGGTGCTGTCGGGCGTGGCGCTGACACTCATCGTGGTGGCGGCCGTGGCGATGCGGGACCGGGTGAGTTGGTGGGCGGAGGCCTGAAGGAAAAGGGGAGAGCGGTGAGGGGTCAAGTATTGGCATACGTGCTGTGCGAGTGGGGTGTGGGTGTGGCGGTCAGGAGGGTGTTAACGGGCACGAGGAAACGTAGGCCCGTGGCCAGTGCCGCACCCACAGCCCGAACGGGTTGTTACGTGCCTTTCCGCTGACACGGTGTGTCTGAGTGTACTCCACATGCCTAATTCCGACCCGCCCCCGCTCGCATCCTCCCGCACGCACCAACAAACGTGCCGTTGCACCACCCTCCCTTCCCCCCCAGGTCCCCCGCCTGCTGCACGACCTGCACGTGGCCACGGTGTCCCGCCTGCCCGCCCGCGTGCGGTCGCGCTTCGCCCCCGAGTACGACCCGCTGGGGGTCAACCCCGAGGTAGGCGGGGGCAGGGGGCTGGCTTCCAGAGATACAGCGGGATGCACAGCGGGAAGGGGGCCAACCTACCACGAAACCCGCCGTGCGCGACATGGAAAATTATACTTGGCAGCGGAGACCTTACCATGGTCCTCTGGGTCACCCACATCGTCGCACGCTTGCCGCCGCTCCTCTGCACCCTTGCATGCAACTCACTCCCGCTCGCTCCCCATACCCCCCAGGAGCTGGGCCTCATCTCCTCCGAGTTCATCGCCGCCTCCCCTCCGCGCTCCTCCATTGTGCCCGGCCACCCCGGGCCCTACCACCCCTTCCCGGGCGCCCTGTCGCCGTACGGCCCGGGTGACGACAAGTACGGCGGAAGCGGCGGCGGCGGCGGCGGCGACAACGGCAACGGCAACGGCGGCAGCAGCGCGGGCTTTGCGGCGCCCGCTACTCCGCTACCGGGCCGCAACATGGGGGTGTAGGGCGTTGCGGGACAGGGGAGGAAGGAGCGATAGGATGCTGGTTTGGTGCATGGGGCATCAGGGGGGGTGAAGATACGGCTGCGGCGGGTAGCGGGGGAGAAAGGGAAGGTCGCTTAGAAGGGGTTGGGCATGGGGTAGAGGACACGGCTACGGTCCCATGCGAGCTGGCTAAGCCGTGGTGGTATCGGGAGGACTTGTGCTCTTGTCGCGATTTGGCATGCGCAAGGCGGGGTGCAGAGGCAAGGGGCGGGGCCTATTCTATGGCATAGTGTAGTGCTCAAAGTTACGATGGATGGGTGTGGCCGGCCGCGTTGTGGTTGGTAACGCATGATGAACTTTACTCTCATGCCCGCACGGTGTGTGGGGAGGGCGGGGTTGACCCGGGTAGATGCTGCTGGATTGCCACGTATGGGGTGGTCGTGCAGCCTGGAGGCTCCAGGAGGCTCCGAGCAGGGGAGCAGCAGCTAGCCGAGTTGCACGTGGTGAGCTGCCATGGGGAAAGCTTGCCGTTCTCAGGCCTTGCAAAAGCATTCCTGGGTTTGGTGCACGGTCGACCACCTGGTCCACACTCTGCCAGGTGTACCGCGCACGGCATGCGCCTGTCCTGTGCGCAACAGGTGCTGGGCGTGTCTCGTCAATTTGCTTTGAGCAGGCCGTACACTGGATACGGGGGTATACCAGATGGGCACTGTTGGGTTGAAAATTTGCTTTGTACGTGCTGACGGTAGGTTGTAACACTGTGCTGTTTGCTGTTATGTTGAAGTGCTGCTGTTTGACCCCCGTCAACGTGTCCAAGAGCAGAGGCAGCGCCGTGGCATACAGCTGCACCCTCCTGCTGCGCCACGGCATCGCTGACCTGCCTCACCTGCAAACATGGCAGGCAAACACAGTTGCTTCGCGGCCTGATGTCAGTTTGGCCGGCCATGTGCCCTTCCCATCTATGGGGCTCTATATGCAATAGGATTCAGTCACAGGCCCTCAGACACCATGCCCCGCGCAAGGAACCGCCCTCATGCACATGGCCGCGACAAGGAAAGACCGTGCGGGCCGGGAACCTCCGGGCGGGAACTCTGGGTCTCTGGCTTCAGCAGGGTGACAGGTCCGGCTTGTGGTATGTTGGGGGCCGGGCTGTACTGACAGGCCCTGACAGTCCACCGGGTCATGGTGGGGGGTGCAGGGCGTCCCTGGCCCTCCTTACGGCCCCAGGGCCAGGCCCTGGGCGGCCTGCACCCTGGCCTGCACTGTCCTGAGGCAGGCCAAACGAAACGTGAACCTGAGCGTGTCTCGGGAGCAGCCAGGGGCAAGTACCAAGTTATTTGCAACGGCATCCAGGGAAGGGCCTCTAGAGCAGTGCACAGCGTTAGCAGTACACACGGCAGCCCGGGGGGCCCTGACTGGGTGCCTGCTGCGTGGGGGTGGCGGAAGGCTCGTCATGGTGCACGGGGCAACGGGCAGGACTGGCACAGGATCTGCCGTTGTCCCTGAGCCTCCCACAACCCTTGATGCTGGCATTTGCAGTTCAGTTAACCAGGGCTGAAGCTCCAGGCTTTTTGCGTGTGCGGTCCCGTTGGCGGTTGAGCGGCTCCGCTGCCGCCCCATGGGTCACGGCGTGGGTGGATGCAGCACATAAAACGCATCGAGGCGGCCTCGCTCTTTAGTTTAGAGAGGTGTTTTCAATGCGCTGCACATCAATTAAAAGCTACCATACTAGACTGGTGTTTGAGGCACCATTGCCACTGGCCCGTAAAACTTGCTCGCTCTTGGCGCTTGGAGCGCTGGCCCCGAACAGCCTCGGCCTGCTCGGGCCTTCCGCTGGCTGATCACATTGCAAGCAGATCTTCATTGTCACCTGGAGCATCCAGAAGGCAACGCGGCGTAAGTTTACCGCGGGAGGCTCGAAAGACATACACTCTACGCCATTGTCATCAGCGTGTTTCTGCAACAACAAATGGACATAGCGACATGCTCCATTATGTTGTTTTGCCCGTCGCCGAGCTTGTGCGTTTTTCAAGGCGGCCTGTCCGTGTGGGCTGTTCCCGCGCTTTCGTCTCGAGCATACCAGCAGCCTGCAGCAGCCCTTTTGCACTGTCCTCATGCCCCCACAGGCGGACAACACAGCTACTGATGAAATCCTGCTGTGTATGATCTCTGCGTAGGATCTCGTAGCACTCACCAGCCCTTCGCCCTTGCCTTACCGCTCGGTCCCCACTTCCCCTCCTTCCAGGCCCGGAGTTGCAGCGAGCCAGAGCAAAATGGCGGAGGCTGACACTTTCACCATCGACCTCACGTTCGAGCTCCGCCTGCACGTCCTGTCGTTCCTGCCACCCAACGATCTGGCCCTGAGCGGCCGCCTTTCCTCCAAGGACGCCGCCCAGCGCTTCAGCGAGCCGCACCACCGCACCGCCCGCCTCAGCCAGCCGCTGCCACGCCACATCATGGCAGCCGCCGATGCGGGACCTGGGCAGGGTGCTGTGGAGGGAGCAGAGGGAGGCGGATGGACGCCTTTCCGGCAGGCTTCAAGGGCAGCTGCACAGCTGAGCTTCCGGCACAAGCTGCTGCTCCTCAGCACAGCTGCCGCCAGCGGCCGCAAGACCAACGTGGGGTTTGCGTGGCGGCTGCTGCAGCCGCACGTGTTCCCGGACCTGCTGCAGACAGACTTGTATAGTAAGACGGTCCGAGACGTGCGGAATCCTCGTTCGCAAACGGGGCTGCCCCATTGGCGTCCTGCAGACGTGGGTTCCACGGCCGTGGCGTCGGGCCTGGCCCACCTGCTGCCCTCCCTGGCGCAGCGCTGCCCCGGGCTGCTGGACCCGGGTGCCACCCTGGAGACAGCGGCACGGCACTGTGATCTGGCGGGGCTGCAGGCGGCATGGCAGTTGATGGGGCAGCGACTGGAAGACAGCTTCCCACAAGAGCTGCCCAAGATGATGGCCCACCTGTCGATCACGGAGACCATGGAGACGCTGCAGCCGCGTGACACCGCCACAGAGCTTGTGTGTTGGCGCATGATGACAGCTGCTGCAGGCTCGTCCACCCCCGACGCCACAGCAAAGATGGCTTGGGTGCTGGACACGTGCCGCGATCAAAGTTGGGCGCTGACCGAGCAGGCGGAGGTGTGGGGCACTGCCGCCGCCTCGGGGGACCTGGCACGGCTGCGGTGGCTGCGGGAGCGCGGCTTTGCGTGGGGTGGCGCTGAGGCGCTGGCGGCGGTGCTGCGGCACGCGGACCTGGGCTTCATCTTGCGGATGGAGGGGGAGGGCGGGTACCTACCACCTGCGGACTCCAAGTTCAGGTGCAGCGAGGCGGCGGTGTGTGCGGCAGCGGGCTCAGCCAGGGACAGTGCACCTAAGCTGCGGTGGCTGGCGGATCGGGGGGCGGAGGTGGGCACAGAGGGAACTGTCAAGGCGGCAGCACAGCACGGCAACCTGGAGGCTCTGCAAGTCGCCTTGCAGCGCTGGCAGCAGCAGGAGGCATGCAGCCCGGCACAGGCCTCTGCGGCCATGCAGTACGCCATGCATTGCGCCATGCATTGCGCCGCACAGTCCGGACACGTGCCGACAGCGACATGGCTGCACCAGGCGGGCTGTGAGCTGAACGACCGCCTACTCTGGGACGCGATAAGCCACGGTAACCTCCGCATGCTGCGTTGGCTGCTGGAGGTGGGCTGCCCTGTTGGGCGGGGCACCGTAGCACTCGTGGTGGAGTTGTGGCCCAACGATGGGCCAGCGGACGGCGAGCGGCTTGTGGAGGCCCTGCGGCTGTTGGCGGGGTCAGGGTTGGTGGCACGGGATGCGATGGATGCACATCCACTCTTGGTGGCCAGCCGCAAGGGGCACCCCTGGGCGGTGTGGCACTGCCTGCAGCAGCTGGTAACGACCGATCACATGTCGTTCCATGACCGTGAGCATACCGCACGAGCTGCTGTGGCTTCAGGCAACGAGTCGGTCGTCAGCGCTGTGTTAGAGCTGGGCTGGCTTCCAAGCCCGGCGTTCTGCTACGCCGTTGCGGCCAAGAACGGCGACCGGGGCACGCTGGTCTGCCTGCAGCGGCTAGGGCTGCCCATGGGGGAACTGGTGCTGGGAGCGGCTGTGGTGCAGGGAGCGCCCCTGCCCGCCCTGCGCTGGCTGGTGGAGCACGGGGCGCCCACGGGGGAGGCTCTAATCTGCCGGATCCTTGGGGTGGTTGGTACCTGCTACGAGGGGCGCGACCGGGAGCAGCAGGAGGTGAAGGCGTGGCTCCAGGGGCTCAGTGTAACGCCGGCAGCAGGTGGAGGCGGGGGCGGGGGCGGGGGCGCCGGGCTGGGGCCGGGGCAGTGCAGGGGGTGATGGGGGCTGGGGCGGCGGCTG